>MTEU01003162.1_pt3 | contig 13719 bp, 9 predicted proteins | sample 1042701 | NCBI WGS metagenome assembly MTEU01 (sample SAMN06185813, study PRJNA358809) | soil metagenome | isolation source: naturally attenuated soil | place: India | collected 2015-05-23
GCAAACTGCTCGAGCACACCCTGCAGATCGATGTCGGCGAGCCGAAGGTGATGGAGCTTCCGCAACGACGTGTGCGCGTGCATGAGCAGAAACGCTTCGAAGTCACCGAGTACGAAGTCACCCGCAGCTATGACCGCTACACGCCTTACCAACCCTGGCGGGAGATCTACGAGATCCCGCTGGGTGCGGTGGCCGTGGTGGCGGGCGTGGGTGCCAACGTGGTCAATGTCTTCGCCCTGGGCAAACTGCCGGAAAGCATCACCCACGACTGGCTCAGCTACGGCGTGGACGGGCTCAACCCGTTCATGAACGTGCCGTCCAACGGCCGTGCCCAGCAGAACCTGGCCGGGATCAGCGAAGTGCAGAAAGGCAAGCGCGAGGAATCTACTAGCGTGCCCTGGAGCGAGCGCCTGGTCGAGGTCAAGGCCGGCAAGATGACTCACGAGCTGACCACCGACAGGAACGGCGTGCTGCGCCTGAACCTGCTCGACAGCCCGTTCTCCGAGCAGAACCTCAACCACATCGGTACCCTGCATCTGCAGGTGCTGGACGAGGACAACGCGGTACGTGGCAATGCCAGCTTGCTGGTCAGTGCCACCCTGCGCAGCAAGCTGCTCGAAGCCCATGAACTGATCTTCGATGACCTCGAAGATGACGATGTCGGCCAATGGGTACACCGGGTCAAGCGCTTGTCCGAACTGGGCCTGGAAGAGGAAGCCAGTGAAATGGAACAGAGCCTGATCGAACTGACGCGCAACGACCCGGAGTTGCAGCAGGAGTTTCTGCAGTCGCTGACCAAGGCCACTGGCCGGTTGGTGGCCGACCCAGGCGCGCAGTAACACGTTGGGGCTGCTTTGCGGCCCCTTTCATTTAGGCGGGAACAGCTCCAGCTGCTCATGCGCCCCGCGCAAGTCGCGCAACCTCACGCCTACACCCAGCAAGCGCACCGGCTTGCCACCACGGGCAAACGCCTGCCCCAGCAATTGTCGATAACTCTCCAGGTCCCTGCCCGCCCCCGCCTGCTCCATGGTGGTCTGGCTGAAGTCATGGAACTTGACCTTGACGAAGGGTTTTTCCGGCCGGTAACTGCTGTCCATGCGGGCGATACGCTCGTTCAGGCTTTCCAGCAGCTCGGGCAGCCGTGCCAGGCAACTGGCCAGGTCCGGCAGGTCGGTGTCGTAGGTGTTTTCCACGCTGACCGACTGCCGGCGGCTATCATTGTGCACCGCACGCTCATCGATACCCCGCGCCAGCCCCCACAAACGCTCGCCAAAGCTGCCGAACTCGCGCACCAGCGCCAGGCGCGACCATTCGCGCAGGTCCAGGCAGGTCTCGATGCCCAACCGCGCCAGCTTGTCTGCCGTTACCTTGCCCACCCCATGCAACCTGGCTACCGGAAGGGCGGCGACGAATGCCTCCACGTCGCCCGGGGTAATCACGAACAGGCCATTGGGCTTGCGCCAGTCACTGGCGATCTTGGCCAGGAACTTGTTCGGCGCCACACCGGCCGAGACAGTGATATGCAGGGTGCGTGCGACCCGGCGACGGATATCCTCGGCAATGCGCGTGGCGCTGCCCGAGTACCACTGGCTGTCGCTCACATCCAGGTAGGCCTCGTCCAGCGACAGTGGCTCGATCAGCTCGGTGTAGTCGCGGAAGATCGTGTGGATTTCCCGCGAGGCCTCACGGTAGGCCTCGAAGCGCGGCTTGACGATAAGCAGGTCCGGGCACAGCTTCAGCGCGTGCCGCGACGACATGGCCGAACGCACGCCATAGGCACGCGCTTCATAGTTGCAGGTGGCGATCACCCCACGGTGGTCGGCCGAGCCCCCCACCGCCATGGGCCGCCCGGCCAGGCGCGGGTCGTCGCGCATCTCGATCGCGGCATAAAAGCAATCGCAGTCGACGTGGATGATCTTGCGCAAGGACATGAATGACCGTCAGCACTGTAAATTCATACAGATAGTATCGCATGCGCCTTCGGGGTATGCAGCCTGTGCGCGGCACTGGTCGATAATCGGCCTGAAAGCCCCGTCGCGCCTGAGCTGCGCGCCATATTCAAACGCTAAGAGTTTGAACAGGAAAGGTTTTTTCAGAAAAAAGCTTGACACTCACGGGTAAATCCGTAGAATTCGATCTCACAGGCGCGGGATGGAGCAGCCTGGTAGCTCGTCGGGCTCATAACCCGAAGGTCGTCGGTTCAAATCCGGCTCCCGCAACCATATTCGTCAGAACGAACCCCGCATGTGTAACAGCAGCGCGGGGTTTGTTGCTTTTCCCCTCCCGACTTTCGTCGTCCCCATTTCTCCGCCTTCAAGCCAACCTACAGGCTTGAAAGGTCGCTCCCAGGATGAACTATCTTTAACCCTGCCAAGTGGCTGAAAACGCTTGAGGCCGGAGTAACATTGGATACGTTCACCTAAGGGACTTTCACTTGGCCACACTTTTCCCTCACCTCGCGCTGCTAGGCCGGGGCAATCCATGACTTCCCACAACCCCGAACCACCGGTGCCGCTTGCCTCGGCGCTGCCCGGTGCTGTGCAACGCCTGCCCTTGCTGGAACGCTTGAGCCGCTACCGCCAGCCGATCGGCCTGGCAGTGACCCTGGTGTTGTTCACCATGGCCTTGATCGCCTGCCGCCACCTGTTGAGTGAATTGGACATCTATGCCTTGCACGATGCCATGCTCAGCGTACCGACCCAGTCGTTACTTGGCGCCTTGCTGGCTACCGTGCTCGGTTTCGTTGTCCTGCTGGGCTACGAGTGGTCGGCCAGCCGCTATGCCGGCGTGAAGCTGCCGGTGAGCAGCCTGGTGCTGGGCGGCTTCAGCGCCTTTGCCATCGGCAACGCCATCGGCCTGTCGATGCTTTCGGGCGGTTCGGTGCGCTATCGCCTGTATGCACGCCAGGGGGTTGGCGCAGGTGAAGTTGCACGGATGACCGTTTTTGCCAGCCTGTCATTGGGCTGCGCGCTGCCGCCCCTGGCCGCCTTGGCGACCTTGAGCGACCTGCCGGCGGCGTCTGCCGCACTGGGTTTGGCGCCTGGCTTGCTGGCGGGTGCCTCAATAGCCGTGCTGCTGGCATGCAGCGTGCTGGTGTTCGGGTTGTACCGCCGACGCTTGGCTGAGCAACCACTGGCCAACAGCCTGCTGGTACAACTGGGCCGCCGCACGCTTCGCCTGCCGGGCGCACGCCTGGCCGCCCTGCAATTGCTGATCACCGCACTGGATGTCGCCGCTGCCGCCACCGTGCTGTATCTGCTGCTGCCCGAAGCACCACCGTTCGGTGCCTTTGTCCTGGTGTACCTGCTGGCCTTGGCTGCAGGTGTGCTCAGCCACGTACCGGGCGGCGTCGGGGTATTCGAAGCGATCCTGCTGGCGGCTTTTGCCGACCAACTCGGCGCGGCACCACTGGCAGCGGCCCTGCTGCTGTATCGGCTGATCTACGTGGTGCTGCCGCTGCTGCTGGCCTGCGTGCTGCTGCTGGCCAACGAGGCCCGACGGCTGCTGTTCGCGCAACAGGCAATCAAGGCCGCTTCCGGGCTGGCCGCGCCGATCCTGTCGATCCTGGTGTTCCTGTCCGGGGTGGTGCTGCTGTTCTCCGGGGCCACGCCCGAGATCGACACCCGCCTGGAGCACATGGGGTTCCTGGTGCCGCACCGCCTTATCGATGCCTCGCATTTCGGCGCCAGCCTGATCGGCGTGCTTTGCCTGCTGCTGGCCCAGGGCCTGCGCCGGCGCCTGTCCGCCGCCTGGCTGCTGACCACCGTGCTGTTGCTGGTCGGCGCCCTGCTGTCGCTGCTCAAGGGCTTCGATTGGGAAGAGGCCTGCCTGCTGACTTTCACTGCCGCCCTGCTCGCTCTGTTCCGCCGTTCCTTCTACCGCCCCAGCCGTTTGCTCGAGTTGCCGTTCTCGCCGGTGTTTCTGGTGGCCAGCGCCTGTGTGGTCGGCGCATCGGTTTGGTTGTTGCTGTTCGCCTACCAGGATGTGCCCTACAGCCATCAGCTGTGGTGGCAGTTCACCCTCGACGCCGATGCCCCACGGGGCCTGCGCGCCGCCATGGGCAGCGCAGTGCTGCTGGCGGCCGTGGCCCTGACCTGGCTGCTGCGCACCGCACCACCGGTGATCCACCTGCCAGACGAAGAGGAGTTGCTGCGTGCCAACCGTATTCTGCTGGCCTCCGACCAGCCCGATGGCGGCCTGGCCCTGACCGGCGACAAGGCGCTGCTGTTCCACCCTCGCGACAACGCATTCCTGATGTACGCCCGTCGCGGTCGCAGCCTGGTAGCCCTGTACGACCCGATCGGCCCGGCCCAGGAGCGTGCAGAGATGATCTGGCAGTTCCGCGACCTGTGCGACCTGCACCATGCCCGCCCGGTGTTCTATCAGGTGCGGGCCGAGAACCTGCCGTTCTACATGGACATCGGCCTGACCGCACTGAAGCTGGGCGAAGAAGCCCGGGTCGACTTGCGCCGTTTCGACCTCGAAGCCAAGGGCAAGGAAATGAAGGACCTGCGCTACACCTGGAACCGCGGCGGCCGTGACGGCCTGAGCCTGGAAATTCACGAACCCGGGCATGCCCCGCTGGCAGAGCTGAAGGAAATCTCCGACGCCTGGCTTGGCGGCAAGAATGTGCGCGAGAAAGGCTTCTCGCTGGGGCGCTTCAGCCCTGAATATCTGCAGCACTTCCGCATTGCCCTGATCCGCTTCCAGGGCCGCCCGGTGGCTTTCGCCAACCTGCTGGAAACCCATGGCAACGAACTGGCCAGCCTCGACCTGATGCGTGCACACCCCGAGGCGCCGAAGCTGACCATGGAGTTCATGATGATCGGCCTGATCCTGCACTACAAAAGCCATGACTACGCCCGCTTCAGCCTGGGCATGGTGCCGCTTTCCGGCCTGCAGCCGCGGCGTGGCGCGCCCTTGACTCAGCGCCTTGGCTCGATGGTGTTCCGCCGTGGCGAGCAGTTGTACAACTTCCAGGGGCTTCGACGCTTCAAGGACAAGTTCCAACCGGACTGGGAACCCCGCTACATGGCCGTGCCGGCCGGGCTCGACCCGCTGGTGGCACTGGCCGACACCGCCGCCCTGATCGCAGGCGGCCTGACTGGATTGGTGAAACGTTGATGACCCGACGCTTTTGGCTGTACCTGCTGGTGCCCCTGCTTTTATCCGCCCTGGGAGGCGCGCTGGCGTTCTGGCTATGGACGCGCCCGGCACCCGAGGCGCACCTGGAACAACTGAGCATCAATGACAACCACATCACCCGTGTGACCCCTGGGGTACACCCCAAGGTTCGAGTGGCCATCGGTGTACCCCAGGACCAGGCGCTGACCGACAGGCAACTGCTGGACCTGGCCCAGGCTGGCGAAGCGCAACTGGTGCAGGTGATCCTGCCGCCCAACGACTGCAGCAAGCAACAACAGGCCATGGACCAGGCCATGGGCCAGTTGCCAGAGAAACCGACCCTGGTCGCCGGTATCGGCCCTGGTGCCGCCCAGGCCTGGCGCTGGCTGGCCAGCCAGAACAACGACAAGGCGCGGGCAATTTCCGTGGACTTCAGCCTGGAACAACCCGGCTGCCAGGCAGCGCTGCCGAAGTCGGCCGCCCACGGCCACTGGAACGTCGCCTGGAACGACAATCCGGATGACGCCAGCGCCGCCTTCGTACGCGACCAGGCCAATGCCGAAACCAGTATCAGCGACTATGACATCCACCTGCCACAAGTGCTCAAGGCCCAGCTGACCCAGGCCCTGGTCGGCCACGACGGCAACGCCCTCGCCATCCCGGTGGTCGAGGTACCAGCCGGGCAGACCACCGACACGGTCACCCTGTTCCTTTCCGGTGACGGCGGCTGGCGGGACCTGGACCGCGACGTGGCCGGCGAAATGGCCAAGCTTGGTTACCCGGTGGTCGGCATTGATACGCTGCGCTACTACTGGCAGCACAAGACCCCGGAACAAAGCGCCGCCGACCTGTCCGAGCTGATGCAGCACTACCGGCAGAAGTGGGGCACCAAGCGCTTCGTGCTGACCGGCTATTCATTCGGTGCCGACGTGCTGCCGGCGATCTACAACCGCCTGCCGGCCGAGGACCAGCAACGTATCGACGCGGTGATGTTGCTGGCCTTTGCCCGCAGCGGCAGCTTCGAGATCGAAGTCGAAGGCTGGCTGGGCAAGGAAGGCCAGGAAGCGCCAACCGGGCCGGAAATGGCCAGGCTGCCTGCTTCCAAGGTGGTGTGCGTGTATGGTGTGGAAGAAACCGACGAGAGCGGTTGCACCGACAAGACTGCGGTGGGTGAACGCCTGAAGCTGCCGGGGGGGCACCACTTCGACGAAAACTACCCGGCACTGGCCAAGCGCTTGATTGGCGAGATCGAGACGCGCCAGGGCAAGTCGAGTGTGGCGGCACAGAACTGATAGCCTTGGGTAAACCCGCTCCTACAGGCTACGCGATCGATGTAGGAGCGGCCTTGGCGCAGGTTCAAATCTCGACCTGGGTCCCCAGCTCGATTACCCGGTTCAGCGGCAGGTTGAAGAAGCGCAAATTGCCGTTGGCATTCTTCAGCAGAAACGCGAACAGGTTGCCCCGCCAGCGCGACATGCCCTCCAGCCGTGAGGCGATCACGGTCTCGCGGCTGAGGAAGAAGGTGGTGCGCATCGGGCTGAAGTCCAGGTCTTCCAGGTGGCACAGCTTCAACGCCGCCGGCACGTCCGGTTCGTCCATGAAGCCGAAGTGCAGCAACACGCGGAAGAACCCATCGCCATAGGCCTCCACTTCAAAGCGTTCCTGCTCCGGTACCCGTGGCCGGTCCTCGCTGACCACCGTCAACAGCACCACCTGGCTGTGCAGCACCTGGTTATGCAGCATGTTGTGCAACAGCGCATGGGGCACCGCATCGGAGCGCGCCGTCAGAAACACCGCAGTGCCTTCGACCCGGTGCGGCGGCTGAATGCGGATACTGCTGATGAACAGCTGCAGCGGCAGCGCGCCTTCGTCGATGCGCTCCATCAGGATCTGCTTGCCGCGCTTCCAGGTGCTCATCAACAGGAACAGCACAGCGCCGGCCAAGACCGGGAAGGCCCCGCCCTGGATGATCTTCGGCACGTTGGCGGCAAAGAACAGCCCATCCACAAACAGGAAACCCAGCAGGATCGGCACCGCCAGCACCGGTGGCCACTTCCACAGCAGCAACATCACCGCCGAGACCAGGAGGGTGGTCATCAGCATGGTACCGGTCACCGCCACGCCGTAGGCTGCCGCCAGGGCGCCGGACGACCCGAAGCCGATCACCAGCAGCACCACGCCAACCATCAGCGCCCAGTTCACCGCACCGATGTAGATCTGCCCCTGCTCGTCGCTTGAGGTGTGCTGGATCTGCATGCGTGGTATGTAGCCCAGCTGGATGGCCTGGCGGGTCAGGGAGAAGGCCCCCGAGATCACCGCCTGCGAGGCGATCACTGTGGCCATGGTGGCCAACGCGACCAACGGCAGCAGTGCCCAGCCCGGCGCCAGCAGGTAGAAGGGGTTACGTGCCGCCTCCGGGTTCTGCAGCAGTATCGCGCCCTGGCCAAAGTAGTTGAGCACCAGCGCCGGCAGCACCAGAAGGAACCAGGCGCGGGCGATCGGCTTGCGGCCAAAGTGGCCCATGTCGGCGTAAAGCGCCTCGGCACCAGTCAGCGCCAGCACCACCGCGCCGAGGATGGCCACACCCATGCCGGGGTGAACCACGAAGAAGTTCACCGCCCAGACCGGGTTGAATGCCTTGAGTACCTCCGGGCTCTGCGAGATGCCATGCACACCCAGCACGCCCAGCGCCACGAACCAGGTGACCATGATCGGGCCGAACAGCTTGCCGATCTTCTCGGTGCCGTGCTTCTGCACCAGGAACAGCGCCACCAGCACCACCAGCGAAATCGGCACCACCCAGTGGTCGATACCTTCGAAGGCCAGCCCCATGCCCTCAACCGCCGACAGCACCGACACCGCCGGGGTGATCATGCTGTCGCCATAGAACAGCGAAGCGCCGATCAACCCGCACACCACCATCAGCGTACGCAACCTCGGATAGGCCGCCGTCGCCCGCCGCGCCAGTGCAGTCAGTGCCATGGTGCCGCCCTCGCCCTGGTTGTCGGCGCGCAGGATGAACATCACGTACTTGAACGACACCACCCACAACAACGACCACAGGATCAGCGACAGGATCCCCAGCACGCCGTCATGGTTGACCGGTACTCCGTACCCGCCGCTGAAGACCTCCTTGAGGGTATACAACGGGCTGGTGCCGATATCGCCATAAACCACCCCGACCGCCGCCACGAGCAGGCTCACCGACCGCGTCGCGCCCTGCTTCCCCTCGTGCCCGCCCTCGGCGTGACTGCTTGCCTGAACCATCGACCACTCCCGCAGACGGCCTTGCAAGGCCAGTAGAATTCCCCATGCGCCAGGTGATACTGGTACCCCCGACACAATGGCGCGAAGCATAGCGCAGCGTTCGTCGCATTTCTGCTGGTCAAGCGACCCTGCGCTCGCTAGAATTGCGCACTTTTTGATCAGAGGCGCCAAAAGCGCCCGTCAAGATCGCCCCCGATTCCGGTCGGGCGACCTGCATTCAATACCGAGGTTAGTCATGTCCACCACGCCCGCCACCCCCAAGGTAGGTTTCGTAAGCCTGGGTTGCCCAAAAGCCCTGGTCGATTCCGAGCGCATCCTGACCCAGCTGCGCATGGAAGGCTATGAAGTCGTGCCCACCTACGAGGACGCCGACGTGGTGGTGGTCAACACCTGCGGCTTCATCGACAGCGCCAAGGCCGAGTCGCTGGAAGTGATCGGCGAAGCGATCAAGGAAAACGGCAAGGTCATCGTCACCGGCTGCATGGGTGTCGAGGAAGGCAGCATTCGTGACGTGCACCCGAGCGTGCTGTCGGTGACCGGCCCGCAGCAGTACGAGCAGGTGGTCAATGCCGTGCACGAAGTAGTGCCGCCACGCCAGGACCACAACCCGCTGATCGACCTGGTGCCGCCGCAAGGCGTCAAGCTGACCCCGCGCCACTATGCGTACCTGAAGATTTCCGAAGGCTGCAACCACAGCTGCAGCTTCTGCATCATCCCGTCGATGCGCGGCAAGCTGGTCAGCCGCCCGGTCGGCGAAGTGCTGAGCGAGGCCGAGCGCCTGGTCAAGGCCGGGGTCAAGGAAATCCTGGTGATTTCCCAGGACACCAGCGCCTACGGCGTCGACGTCAAGTACAAGACCGACTTCTGGAACGGCCGCCCGGTCAAGACCCGCATGCTCGAGCTGTGCGAAGCACTGAGCAGCCTGGGTGCCTGGGTACGCCTGCACTACGTGTACCCGTACCCGAACGTCGACGACGTGATCCCGCTGATGGCCGCCGGCAAGATCCTGCCGTACCTGGACATCCCGTTCCAGCACGCCAGCCCGAAAGTGCTCAAGGCCATGAAGCGCCCGGCCTTCGAAGACCGCACCCTGGCACGTATCAAGAACTGGCGCGAGCAGTGCCCGGAGCTGGTGATTCGCTCCACCTTCATCGTCGGCTTCCCGGGCGAGACCGAAGAAGACTTCCAGTACCTGCTGGACTGGCTGACCGAAGCCCAGCTGGACCGCGTGGGCTGCTTCCAGTACTCGCCGGTGGAAGGCGCCCCGGCCAACGACCTGGGCCTGGAAGAAGTGCCGGACGACGTCAAGCAGGATCGCTGGGACCGCTTCATGGCCCACCAGCAGGCCATCAGCGCCGCCCGCCTGCAGCTGCGCATCGGCAAGGAAATCGACGTGCTGATCGATGAAGTGGAAGAGCAAGGTTCGGTTGGCCGCAGCTTCTTCGATGCCCCGGAAATCGACGGCAGCGTGTTCATCGATGGCGACCACGGCTTCAAGCCGGGTGACAAGGTGCGTTGCCGCGTGGTGGATGCCGACGAATACGACATGTGGGCTGAACCCATCTAAGGCAGCTGCATACTGAAAAGCCCCTGCCCCGCCACTCCCCACAAGGAACTGCCGGGCCAGGGGCTTTTTCGTCAGAACGCGTGAAAAAGCATCAGGCCGCCTTCTGCATCCGGGCTGGCATCCGAGAAGCCTTTGACTGCATAGAGTTGCACTTTCCACTGCTGGTTGAGCTTGTGTGTCAGGAACAGGGTAAGTTCCTTGATCTGCGCGCCCGTCGAGACGACCTTCTGCCGCCAGTCATAGGAGGCACCCGCGGAAGTGCCTGCAGCCACGGGCATGGCGAAGCCGAGACTGGCAAATATTGGGTCGTCGAAATCGCTGTCGGGCGGATCGCCGAACTTCTTCCAGCCCAGGGTCGCGAAGCCGGTCACCGGGCCAAGGGCCTTGGCGATGTCTACCTGGCCGGTGTAGTCGTATTCACCGGTGCCCAGGCACTGGTCTTCATCGGCAGTGGGGAATTTGACCTTGCCGATCAGGTCCAGCATCAGGCCGCCGTCACTGCCATCGAGCAGGGCATAACCGGCGCTGGCAACCGTGTCCCCCAGCCCGCTTTCCACATCCCGGCAGCCACCGGGCAAGGGGTCACCATTCGGGCCCACTTCAGGGTTGGTGATGCGCAGCCAGGGCACTGTGACCTTGTAGGTCATTGGGCCGGTTTCATACTTGCCGACCACGGGGATGTACCAGATTTCCGAGGTTGTACCCGTGCCATAGTCGCCACTTGAATAGTCCATGCCCATGGCGGCGCTGAAGGTATCGCCCAGCACCGACGCGCTGGCGCAACACAGCAAACAGGCAAAAAGAGGGAGCGTGGGTTTCATCTGCACCTCGATATCCCCGGACGGGAAAGGTGATGGCACCTACCCAGCCTAGTTGCCTAATGCCCGGATCGCTCTGGATGCTCCACTTTTTCGACTTTCTCTACTGTCTCAGGCCTTTCGACCTTCTCGACTTTTTCTACTTTTTCGATTTTCTCAGGCTTTTCGATCTTCTCAACCTTTTCGGGCCTCTCGGTTTTCTCGATCTTCTCGATCTTCTCGACCTTTTCGGGCTTTTCGGACTTCTCGACTTTTTCTACTTTCTCTACCTTTTCAAGCTTCTCTGCTTTTTCAATCTTTTCCACCTTTTCAAGCTCGACCTTCTCTACCCGGTCAGAGCTTCCACTATTGCTGCTCTCGGGTTGCTCCACGGTGTCGACATGCTCCGACTTTCCGGACTTGTCCACGCTTTCAGCACTGTCCCGACCACTGGAATCGTCAACACCGCCGTGTCCGCTGTGATCATCGCTGCTTTCGATGCGATCACTGGTCGCATCGCGGCCGCCATGCCCGCTATCGCCGGAACCCTCAGCGTCACGGGTACCGTGTTCGCTGCCACGCCCCGAACGCCCTCTGTCCGGGTTGTCGGCACGGTCGTCGTGGAACTCCACGCGGGTTGCCCGCAGCTCGTGCTTGCCACTGAACACCCCGCTCACCCGCACACGTTGATCGAGCGCCAATGCCGCGGGCTGCTTGCCGACGATCACGGTGCCCTGCCCCAGCGTCACCTTGATACCTGCCACCACCAGTTGCTGAGCGTGGCTGCGCTGCACCAGCCCCTCGATCACCGCCGCCTGCACACGGCCAGCAAAAGGCAGGCTCGGGTCTGGGCGGGTTTGCGCCACTTCCAGCTGGCGTCCGGTCCACTGGCCACGTACCAGCACTTCCCGTGCGGGTGCCACACGGGTCCCCAGCTTCAGCCCCTGTAGGCTGCCGGCACGGTCAACCGCACCGATGGCACTGGCTTCCCTGAGCCCCGGCGCCCGTTCGATACGGCTGGCTACCACTTCGCCCCTGGCATCGCGCAGGCCACTGACCCTGACCGGCTCGCCCGGGCGCAACCCTTCAGCCACCCGCGCCCCTGCAGCAAGCCGCACAGGTTGGCCCATGACCCGCAGAGGGGCCGAAGCATTGGGCAGTGCCGTCAGCGGCCCTTCGTAAACGTTGAGGATCGAGATGCGCCCTGCTTGCAGGCCGCGTTTGCCGGCAAATGCCTCCACCGCGACAACCTGGCCGATTGCCAGGTGAGCGCTACTGGCAGGCGCACCGTTTTCACTCACCGGCACGTCCTTGCCAAAGTGCACTTCCAGGCCATTGACGCAGATCGAGGCGAACCCGGTAATGGTGCCGACAATGCCGGTACCACCGGTACCGCCCGGGCGCAGGATCGGTGCACCGGTACCGCCTGCCCCGCCGTGATCGATGAAGATGCCGTCCACACCGTCGGCCACCGCGCCGGTCCCACCCGTGCCGCCGGGACGCTGCGGCAGCGGCGCACCGGTGCCACCCACTCCGCCGTTTTCGCTGCGTACGCCGGTACCACCGACACCGCCCGTCCTGGCCCCGGTACCACCAATACCGCCTGGGAACTGCAAGCCCGCCGCCCCCGCCATACCCACTTCGTCACGGCTGACACATACCGGTGCTGCGGCCACTTCAGCAGGCGCCACCAGGTTCAACCCGAAACCCAGGACCAGTGTGACGACACTGAGGCAGCGTGCGAGGGAAGTCATGGGTCTGGAGTCTTCGACAAACCGGGGTCGGTAGTTTCAGTGTAGAAATAAAGCCCGACCGTGATGCGCTGACGTTCCTCGGCGCTGGGCACATCGGCATCTTCCAGCTCTGCTGCGAGCCGGCTGAAGGCAAGCAGCATCTGCATGCCGTCCTTGTCCACCGTTGCACGCAAATGGTCGACGCTGGCCGGGCTCAAGGCGTCATAGTGCACACTGCGCTCAAAGAACGGCTGGCCGCCCCCACTCAGGTTGTGCACTGCTGCGCAGGCATGGTCATGCAGGTTGTGGCCAAAGTAAGCGGCCTTTTCGTCGAAGCCTTTCTGCGGCACGAATGCCTGGGCCTGCAGGTGAACACAGTCCTGGTCGTCGAGCCGGACGATACCCAGGCGCAACCACTCATCCAGCACAACCCGCCCGCGGATGTCGGTGCTGATCTTCGCCACCAGGGCATCGAAGGAACAATCGCCGCCAACGCTCGCCAGGCGCGGCAACGGCAGCGCCTGGCCAGGCGCCGAGCAGAACGGCTTGCCGGTGGTCCACATATTGACCAACTGTGCACCTAACGTGATGTTTTCCGGCAGTGCTGCGAGCGATGTGCCCCCTTCGCTGCGCAAACGCCGGACATCCTTGCGATGCACGCCTGTGAGCAGGCTGATGCGGCTGTCGGTCGGTACCGTACCGTCCAGGCGAAACTCGCGGTGGGCCACATCGACGAACACTTCCTTGAGCAGGTCGGCGAACATCGTGTAGGTGACCCCTTTGCGCAGCATCAGGCGCACCAGAGGACGCATGACACGCCGCAGTGCGCTTAACATCGAAGGGGGGATGGTAGGCGATTGCATTGAGCGCATTCCTTGACAGATGAACCCAGTATACGACGCGGGAAAAGATCCCACACCAACTGTGACCATATCCCGGACGAGATGAGGGATAGTCGTCGGCGCTCATTGCATTCGCGTTGAGTGGGGCTGCCGTTCAGCGCCAGTCAGCTCCTGCTGTTGTCATCACCCGGTTCGCCTGCGGCATGCTCACCGCGGTCATCACCCGGTTCGCCACCCAGATGATCGCCACGATCATCACCAGGTTCACCACCAACGTGATTGCCGTGGTCATCGCCAGGCTCACCGCCAACATGATTGCCATGATCGTCCCCGGCCTCACCGCCAACGTGATTGCCATGATCGTCACCGGGCTCGCCGCCAACGTGATT
>MTEU01004918.1_pt1 | contig 13573 bp, 10 predicted proteins | sample 1042701 | NCBI WGS metagenome assembly MTEU01 (sample SAMN06185813, study PRJNA358809) | soil metagenome | isolation source: naturally attenuated soil | place: India | collected 2015-05-23
AGGCCGCTCCCACATCGACCGCGACCTCCTGTCAGGCATGGGTGGGTAGCCTGATACCAAAGGTATTGGCCCCAGAGGCACTACGCACGAACACTTCCCCACCATGCATCAGCGCAATCGCCTTGACGATCGCCAACCCCAAACCATGGTTACCGCCGCCACTGTTGCTACGTGCCGCATCCACCCGGTAGAAGCGTTCGAACAGCAACGGTAGATGCTCATCGTCGATCGCCGGCCCCGGGTTGCTCACGGCGATGCTGACCTGCTCCGGCCCGGCATCGATCTGCACCTTGATCACCTGGTGCGGTGCGGTGTGTTGCACGGCGTTGTTCAGCAGGTTGATCAGCGCCCGGCGCAGTTGGGCCTTTTCGATGGGCGCCTGGGCATCGCCGCTCACGCTCACGCCGACCTGCGCGTCTTCGAGAATGTAGTCCAGGTAATCGAGGGTGGTCGCCACTTCCTCGGCCAGCGAGGCTTGGGTCAGGGCCGTGGCCTTGCTGCCTTGGTCGGCACTGGCCAGGAACAACATGTCGTTGATGATGCTGCGCAGGCGCTCCAGCTCCTCAAGGTTCGATTGCAGCACTTCGAAGTAGTGCTCGGCGCTGCGTCCGCGTGTCAGCGCCACCTGGGTTTGGCCGATCAGGTTGGTCAGCGGTGAGCGCAATTCGTGGGCGACGTCGGCGTTGAAGGCTTCGAGCCGTGTATAGGCCTGGCTGACTCGGTCCAGTGCGGCATTGAAGGCGCTGGCGAATTGGGCCAGCTCCGGTGCCAGGCTCTCAGTCTGCAGGCGCCCGTCCAGGCGCGGTGGCGCCAGCGCCTGGGCCTCAACGGACAACGCCAGCAGCGGGCGCAGGCCGATGCGCGCCACCCAGTAGCCCAGCAGCGAGGCCAGCAGCACGCCGAGCACCGCCAGCCCGACAATCGCTACCAGCAGGCTGTGCTGGGCCTGCCAGAAAGTTTCGGTGTCTATGCCGATCAGAAAGCGCAGCGGCGGCCGCTCGCCCAGGGCCGGCAATTCGCTGACCAGCACCTTGTAAGGGTAGGGCCGGTCGGGCAGGCGCAGGTCGCGCATGCCCTGCGCACCTTCGGCGAAGGCGCGGACCAGCTCGCTGGGGTGCCCGTATTCGTAGGCCGGGTTGCTGCTGACCACCCAGAAGCGAATACGCTTGTCCTCTTCACTGAGCAGGTTGAGCTTGTTGTTGATCTTGACCCAGTGCTCCGGTGTGCCGAAGCGGTTGAGGGTGGACTCGAGCACGCTGAAGCGCGCATCCAGCTCGGCCTGCGGCAACAGGTCGAGGCTGCGGTCGACCTGGCGGTACAGCGCCGAACCGATCAGCAGGAACACGCCCAGCGCAACCAGGATGAACAGCGCCGACAGGCGCAGTGCGATGGAATTACCCCGCACGGTTTTCCAGGACATAGCCCATGCCTCGGATGGTGTGCAGCAACTTGTTGTCGAAAGGCCCGTCGAGCTTGGCGCGCAGGCGCTTGATCGCCACTTCGACGACGTTGGCATCGCTGTCGAAATTGATGTCCCAGACCAGCTCGGCAATCGCCGTCTTCGACAGGATTTCACCTTGCCTGCGGGCCAGCACGCTGAGCAGCGAGAACTCCTTGGCCGTCAGCTCCAGGCGCTGGCCGGCGCGTGTGGCCTTGCGCGCCATCAGGTCTATCCACAGGTCACCTACCTGCACCTGCAGTGGTTCATGGTTGCTGCTACGGCGGGTCAGGGCTTGCAGGCGGGCGACCAGTTCGAGGAAGGAAAACGGCTTGCCCAGATAGTCGTCGGCACCCTCGCGCAGGCCATGGATACGGTCTTCGACCCGTTCACGGGCTGTCAGCATGATTACCGGTGTCTGCTTGCGCGCGCGCAGGGCGCGCAGCACGCCATAACCGTCCAGGCCTGGCAGCATCACATCCAGCACGATCACCGCGTAGTCACCTTCCAGGGCCAGGTGAAGGCCGTCGATGCCGTCCCGCGCAAGGTCGACGGTAAACCCCTGCTCGCTGAGGCCGCGATGCAGGTAGTCGGCGGTTTTTTCTTCGTCTTCGATGATCAGCACACGCATGGTCTTGTCCTAACTGGCACTGGGCGCCGCCGCACGGGCGGCCCGGCGGCGGTGGAACAGGCGCTCCAGGGCCAAGTATATGACCGGGGTGGTGAACAGCGTCAGCGCCTGGCTCACCAGCAGGCCGCCAACCACGGCGATGCCCAGTGGCTGGCGCAGTTCGGCGCCGGTGCCGAAGCCGAACATCAGCGGCACCGCGCCGAGCAAGGCGGCCAGGGTGGTCATGATGATCGGCCGGAAGCGCGTCAGGCAGGCCTGGTGGATCGCCTGCTCCGGGGTCAAGCCCTGGCGGCGTTGGGCTTCGAGGGCGAAGTCGATCAGCAGGATGCCGTTTTTCTTGACGATGCCGATCAGCAGCACCACGCCGATCAGCCCCATGATGCTGAAGTCCTGGCCCATGGCCCACAACAGGATCAGTGCGCCGAGGCCGGCCGAGGGCAGGGTGGAGATGATCGTCAGCGGGTGGACGAAGCTTTCGTACAGCACGCCGAGGATGATGTACACCGCCACCAGCGCTGCCAGGATCAGCCACGGCTGGCTCGACAGCGAGCTCTGGAAGGCCTGGGCCGCGCCCTGGAAGTTGCCGCTGATGGAGTCGGGCATGCCCAGTTCGCGCTGGGTGCGCTCGAGGATGGTCACGGCATCGCCCAAGGCCACGCCCGGGGCCAGGTTGAACGACAGGTTGGCCGCCGGGAACAGCCCGTCGTGGCTGATCGACAGCGGCCCGGTGCTGGGCGGTGCCACGTGGGCCACTGCCGACAGCGGCACCATCTCGTTGGTCAGCGGCGAGCGCAGGTAGAAGTAATTGAGGCTTTCGGCCTTGCCGCGCTGGCGGGCATCCAGTTCGAGGATCACCTTGTACTGGTTGGTCTCGGTCTGGAATTCACTGATCTGCCGCTGGCCGAAGGCGTCGTACAACGCCTGGTCGACGTCGGTGGTGGTCAGGCCGAAACGTGCCGCGGCCTGGCGGTCGATATCGATGCGGGTGACGCTGGCACCCAATTGCAGGTCATTGGACAGGTCGCGAAACGCCGGGTTTTCCCGCAGACGCTCGGTCAGGCGCTGGGTCCACAGGTTCAGTGCCATGCCGTCGTTGCTCTTGAGCACATACTGGTACTGGGTGCGCGACGGGCCGGAGCTTAGGTTGATGTCCTGGCCGGCACGCATGTACAGGACGATGCCCGGTACCTGGGCCAGCTTGGGCCGCAGCCTGTCGATCAGTTCGCTGGCCGATACATCGCGTTCGCCACGCGGCTTCAGGGCGATCCAGAAGCGGCCGTTGGCGATGGTCTGGTTGCTGCCGGTGACGCCCACCGAGTGGGAGAACGCGCCCACCGCCGGGTCGGCCTCGATGATTTTGGCCAGCGCCTGGTGCTTCTCGATCATCGACGGGTACGACACATCCGCCGCCGCCTCGCTGGTGCCGAGGATGAAGCCGGTGTCCTGCAGCGGGAAAAAGCCTTTTGGGATACCCACGTAACCGGCCACCGCCAGGGCCAGGGTCAGGCCGAACACGCCGAGGGTCAGGCGCTGGTGGGCGAGGGCGTGGTCCAGGCCCTTTTCGTACCACCCGACCAGCCGCTCCCCAAAGCCGCCCTTGTGCTCTCCGGGCGGGCGACGCATGAACAGTGCGCACAGGGTTGGCGCCAGGGTCAGCGAAACCACCACCGAAATCAGGATGGTGGCGGTGGCGGTAAGGGCGAACTCCTTGAACAGCCGGCCGACCACGCCGCCCATGAACAGCAGGGGGATGAACGCGGCGATCAGCGAAAAACTGATCGACACCACGGTGAAGCCGATTTCCCCGGCGCCCTTGAGCGCCGCTGTGCGGCTGTCGTCGCCGGCCTCCAGGTGGCGGTGGATGTTCTCCACCACGACGATGGCATCGTCGACCACGAAGCCCACCGAGATGACGATGGCTACCAGCGTCAGGTTGTTCAGGCTGAAGCCGAAGATGTACATCAGCGCGCAACTGGCGATCAGCGATACGCCGAGCACGCTGGACACCACCAGGGTCGCAGACCACTGGCGCAGGAACAGCGCCATTACCCCGATCACCAGGGCCACGGCGATCATCAGGGTCAGCTCCACTTCATGCAGCGAGGCGCGGATGGTCTGGGTTCGGTCCTGTAGCACTGACACTTCGACCGAGGCCGGCAGCATCTCCTGCAGCTTGGGCAGGGCAGCCAGAACCCGGTCCACGGTATCGACGATGTTGGCGCCAGGCTGGCGGAAAATCACCAGGTTCAGCCCGGGTTGGTCGCCGGACCAGGCTTTGACGTAGGCGTTCTCGGCGCCATTGATCACCTTGGCCACGTCCTTCAGATGCACCGGTGCACCGTCACGGTAGGAGACGATCAGCTGGGCGTAGTCGTCGGGGTGGAACAACTGGTCGTTGGCGGCGATGGTCGACACGCTGTGTTCGCCGTACAGCGCGCCCTTGGCCAGGTTCAGGCTGGTCTGTTGGATGGCTTGGCGCAGGTCGGCCAGGGTCAGGCCGATGGCGGCCAGTTTCTCGGGTTGCGCCTGCACGCGGATCGCCGGGCGTTGTTGCCCGGTGATGTTGATCAGGCCGACCCCGTCAATCTGGCTCAGTTGGCGCGCGAGCAGGGTTTCTGCGTAGTCGCTGAGGTCGTTGCCAGGCATCTGGCTGGAGCTGACCGTCAGCACCAGTACCGGGCTGTCGGCCGGGTTGACCTTGCGCCAGGTCGGCGGGTTGGGCAGGTCTTGCGGCAGGCGCGCAGTGGCGGTGTTGATGGCCGCCTGCACTTCCTGGGCGGCGGTGTCGATGTTCTTGTCGAGCGTGAACTGCAGGATCAGGTTGGTTGAGCCCAGTGCGCTGCTGCTGGTCATCTGGGTCATGCCGGGGATGGCGCTGAACTGCACTTCCAGCGGCGTGGCCACCGACGAGGCCATGGTTTCCGGGCTGGCGCCTGGCAGCTGGGCGGTGACCTGGATGGTCGGGAAGTCGGCTTCCGGCAGCGGTGCAACCGGCAAGCGCGGGAAGGCGATAGCCCCCAGCAGCACCAGGGCGAAGGTCAGCAGCAGGGTGGCGATGGGGTGATCGATGCACCAGGCCGAAACACCGTTGCGCGTGTTCATGGCTGGCTCCGGCGGTCGGCTATTTCTGACGGCGCGGGGGCGTCGGGGGCCACCTCGACCCGCGAACCGGGCTTGAGCCGCGACTGGCCATCGAGCACCAGGCGCTCGCCCGGCTTGACCCCGGCGATGACGTTAAGCCCGCTGTCCTGGTACAGCACCTTGACCGGCACACTGGTGACCTTGTCACCGTCCAGGCGGTAGACGAAATGCCCGTCGACGCCGCGCTGTACCACTGGCGGTGGCACTACCAGGGCGTTTTCCTCCACGGCGGTGCGCAGGCGGATGGTGACCAACTGGCCCGGCCACAGGCGGCCGTCCTTGTTGTCGAACTCGGCTTTTACCCGCACGGTGCCGGTGGTGGCGGAGATCTGGTTGTCGATCAGTGCCAGGTGGCCTTCACCGAGCAGGCTGCGTTCGCCGTCGGCATCCATGTAGGCCTGAACCAGTGCCGGGGTGGGCGCCTTAAGCAGGCTTTGCAGGGTTGGCAGCATCTGCTGCGGCAGGGAGAATTCGACGGCGATCGGATCGATCTGGGTGACGCTGAACAGGCTGCGGGTATCGCTGGTACGCACCAGGTTGCCGGGGTCGACGTTGCGAATACCCACCCGGCCGGTCACTGGCGAGCGGATCTGCGTGTACGACAATTGCACCTCGGCATTTGTGATGGCCGCCCGGTTGCCCTTGACCGTGGCTTGCAGGCGGTTGACCAAGGCCTGCTGCTGGTCGAGGGTCTGCTTCGACACGCCGTCGTCGGTACTCAGCAGGCGGTAGCGCTGCAGGTCGACGTCAGCTACCTGGATCTGCGCCTGGCTCTGGCCGAGTTCGGCGCGGGCCTGGTCGAGGCTGGCCCGGATGGCTCGGTCGTCGAGGGTGGCCAGCAGGTCGCCTTCCTTCACCCACTGGCCTTCCTTGACCAGCACCTGGGTCAGTACCCCCTCCACTTGCGGCCGCACTTCGACGCTGTGCAGCGACAGCACCGAGCCGATGGCGCTGGCGTAGCGCGGCACGTCCTGCTGCACGACACTGACCACGCGCACCGGGATGGCGGTTTGCGCACGGGCGGCAGGTGCTGGCTGGCGCTGGCCGAACCAGATACCCGCTACCGCCAGGACCAGGAGCGCCAGGGCGGCGAGGATGACAGGGCGGGACGGACGTCGCATCGGCGCGGGCACCTTGGCCAGAGGGGATGGGAATGGTTGTCTGTATTCAAGCTTATAGCCCCCGAACCGGGTCGGCAGCGTGACCGCTGGCTGACAGCGCTGTCAGTTTTGCCTGCACCACCATCACACATCTGGCATGCGAACTGCGACCCCTGTGGTAGCGGGCATGCCCGCGAAGAATACAACGCGGTGGATGGCACCGGCTGCGCCGGTGTTCGCGGGCACGCCCGCTCCCACAGGGACCACAGCAGGCTTTGGTTCTTGAGCAAGGCAGTTGCCCTGCAAGGGCATAGTTAGAAGCTGATGAAGGCGTAATACACCGGGGGCTCGTTGGTGGTGCGCAAACCATGTTCCCGCAAGCTCGCCACCAGTGCCGCGTCCTCCACATGCAGCGCCCACTCTGCCCGACCAACCTCCGGTACCTGGGCCAGGGCCGCGCTGAACGCGCCCATGTCTGGCAGATAGGCAGTAAACCCGTTGCCCTTGAGCGCACTGGTGGTCATGCCCAGCGCCTGGCACACCGCCACCTTGGCGGCGATGTCATCGCGGTCGGCCTGGCGCGAGGCCTGCACCAGCGCCTCCAGCCCGGCATCGACCAGTTGCGTGCCGTGAATCAGCTCCGGCCCCTGTTGCCAGGCTTCCGGCGGGCAGTCCTTGCTGCCTGGCCGCAGCGGGATATGCGGGTTTATTTCCACCGGGTAGATGCGACAGACCAGCGGGCGCTGGTCATAGATAGTGCACAGGTCGTTGTCGTCGAGGTTGCGGCAGCGCCCGGGGTTGAAGGCGGCAAAGGTCACCGATACGCGCGCCTCGCCTTCGCCACAGGGCACAGGGTGGGAACGACGCAGCACATGATCACGCTGTTCTACCGGCATGCCGGGGCCGTCTGCCACGAAAGCTTCGATCAGCACCACCACCTGGCCGTCGTTGTTCGCCCAGCGGCGCGCTTCCGCCAGGGTCAAGGGCACGTGGTGGCCGGTACAGCACTTGCCGCAGCCGGTACAGGCGAAACGCAGGCTGTCGGTCACTTGACCTCCGGGCTCCACTCGCTGACGAAGGCGCGCTGGTGCTGGCGGTCGTACAGGCACAGTTCGGTGCCGGTGCGTTGCTGCATGTGCTTCTGGGGGTAGACACCTTCGATCAGCAGGGCGCTCATGCCGATCTGGTCATCGAACTCGGCGGGCTTGCTTCGGGCGTGGGCATCCTTGAACTGGCTGGCGGCCAGGCAAGCCTTGAGCATCTGCTGGCGCTGCTCGTTCCAGGCCTGGCTGCTGGAGGCTTGGGCGATACCGCTGAAGAGGGCGCAACTGATCAGGATAGAGCTGAGAAACTTCATACGCGATTCCGGCAAGTTACTTGCGAGGGGCGCGAATTATGCCCGACTCGACCCCGGCGGTAAGCCGGGGAGTTTGTCTCCGAATATATCAACGCTCGGCGAACACCACAGCGCGCGCCGCCACCACCAGACAATCGGTCAGCTCCGGCGAGGAGAATTTGGTGAGGATGGCATTGGCCCCGGCCTGGGTCGCCTTTTCGCTGCTCATGGCGCTGTCCAGAGAGGTGTGCAGCAGTATGTAAAGGTGCTGGAAGTCGGGGGTTTCGCGCAGGGTGCGAGTGAAGGCGTAGCCGTCCATTTCGCTCATTTCGATGTCGGAGACGATCACGTTGATTTCCTGCGCGGTGCCTTGCAGTTCAAGCAACACGTTGATGGCGTCCTTGGCGCTGCGCGCGGTGTGGCATTCGATGCCGAGGTTGCGCAGGGTGTGCACCGACTGCTGCAGGGCCACCTGGCTGTCGTCCACCACCAGGATGTTGGCGGCGGCCAGCAGGCTGGCGTCTTCCTCGCTCAAGTTGCCGTGAGGCTGCTCGGGCACCGGCGGGGCGATGGCGTGGATGACTTTTTCGATGTCCAGCACCTGCACCAGGGTGTTGTCGACCCGGGTCACGCCGGTGATGAACGAGCGGCTGCCCGAGCCGTAGGGGGGTGGTTTGATGTCGGTGCTCAGGCAATGCACGATGCGGCTGACCGCTTGCACATGCAGGCCCTGGCGTGAGCGGCTGATCTCGGTGACGATCAGGCAGCCGCCCTCCGGGTCGGCCAGCGGCCGTTCGCCAATGGCCCGGGACAGGTCGATGACCGACAGCGAATTGCCGCGCAGGGTCGCCACGCCTTTCACGTGGGGATGCGATTCGGGCAGTTTGGTCAGCGGCGGGCAGGGGATTATCTCGCTGACCTTTAGCAGGTTGATTGCCATCAACTTGCCGCTGCGCAGGGTGAACAGCAGCAGGGACAGCGAATCCGCGCGGGCATTTTGCGTGGCCATGGTGACCTTCGTGGGGAACAGGGGATAACCGGTTATCGGCCTGTTCGGGCTTGGCTTTAGTCATTTTGCACAGAGCCAGGGAATGCTCCGGACCCTGTGGGCTTTAGCCGCGAACACCGGCGCAGCCGGTTCCATGCACCGCTTGGATTCTTCGCGGCTAAAGCCGCTCCCACAGGTATCAATCAGCGCAGACCCAGCCGACGAGCCAGGCGACTAAGGTTGGCGCGGTCCAGGCCGAGTTCCCGGGCAGCCGCTGCCCAGTTTTCTCCGTGCCGCTGCAGGCAGGCCTCGATCACCTGGCGCTGGTAGTTGTCGACAGCTTCACGCAGCCCCCCCTCGGGTAGCGGCGCTGCTGGCGAGGGCGCGGCAGGGGAGGGCGGGGTGCCGGGCGTTGCCGTTGCGCGCAGGTCCAGGTCGATGGCTTCCAGGGTGAGGATGCGTGGCCTGTCGGAATGTTGGCCCAGCGCCTTGAGCGCCGAGCGGCCGATCAGGTGTTCCAGTTCACGCACGTTGCCTGGCCAGTCGTAGGCCAGCAGCGCGGCCTGGGCCTCGCTGCTCAGGCGCAGGCTGTTCAGGCCCAGGCGCGATCGGTTCTGTTCGAGGAAATAGCCGGCCAGTAGCAGCACATCGCGCCCACGTTCGCGCAACGGCGGCACATGCAGCGGATATACGCTGAGGCGGTGGTAGAAGTCGGCGCGGAAATTGCCATTGCGTACTTCTGCTGCCAGGTCGCGGTTGGTGGCTGCTATCAGGCGCACATCCACCCGGTGTTCGCGGTCCGAGCCCAGGCGCTGCAACTGGCCGCTCTGCAGTACGCGCAACAGCTTGGCTTGCACCGTCAATGGCAGCTCACCGACTTCGTCGAGGAACAAGGTGCCGCCATTGGCCAGTTCGAACTTGCCGCGGCGCTCGCCATGGGCACCGGTGAAGGCACCGCGCACATGGCCGAACAGTTCGCTTTCCACCAGGGTATCGGGCAGGGCGGCACAGTTGAGGCTGACCAGCGGTTTGTCGGCGCGGTTGCTGGCCTGGTGCAGGGCCTGGGCCACCAACTCCTTGCCGACACCGGTCTCACCGGTGATAAGCACGGTCAGGTCGCTGCCACCGACCAGGCGGATTTCCTCCACCAGGCGCTTGTGCGCGGGGCTCTGACCAATCAGCTCTTTGTCCTGGCCGCTGGCCTGGCGGTAGATCTCCGCGCGGTGGTGTTCGTCTTCCGCGCGCAGGGCCAGGTGCTCGATGCGCTCGGCCACGGTGACCGTGGCGGCGGCCAGGCTGGCGAAGGCCTGCAGGGCACCCAGCTCCAGGCTCTGGAATTGCCCGGGGGTGAGGGCATCGAGGGTAACCAGGCCCCAAGGGCGCTCATCGACCATCAACGGGCAGCCCATGCAGTCATGTACTTCCAGGTTGGCATCGGGGGCGTTGACCAGGCCGTCGTAAGGGTCGGGCAGCTCCGAGTCGCTGGCGAAGCGGGTTGGTTCCGCGCTGCTGAGCAGTATCTGGAAGCGTGGGTGCTCGCTGACCCGGAAGCGCCGGCCCAGGGTATCGGGGCTCAGGCCGTCCACTGCCAGCGGCACCAGCCACTCGCCGTCCAGGCGCAGCAAAGCGGCGGCATCGCAGGGCAGTAGCCCACGCATGGCCTGCAACAGGCGGCGATAGCGCTCCTGGTCGGGCAGGTCGCGGGAAAGGTCGCTAACCAGGGGCAGCAGGGTGGTGAGCAGAGGCTTCGTGGTCATATGGACTCCTGTGAGTCGATATGACTATACGTCGAAGTGGGTCGTTTTGACATGACCTGCGTCAACCCCCTGATTTTGCTGGAGATAAATGTTGGCACGATTGATGTAACAGCTCGAGCAGTCATTTGAAGCCACAGGCTCAGGAGTTGTTGCAATGCTCAATGCCGAACAACGTGCAATCATCAAGGCCACTGTCCCCCTGCTGGAAAGCGGTGGCGAAGCGCTGACCACTCACTTCTACAAGATGATGCTCAGCGAGTACCCGCAAGTGCGCCCGCTGTTCAATCAGGCCCACCAGGCCAGCGGTGACCAACCGCGCGCCCTGGCCAACGGCGTGCTGATGTATGCCCGCCACATCGACCAGCTGGAGCAGCTTGGCGGCCTTGTCGGCCAGATCATCAACAAGCACGTTGCCCTGCAGATTCTGCCGGAGCACTACCCGATCGTCGGCAGCTGCCTGCTGCGCGCCATCGAAGAAGTGCTGGGCAAGGAGATCGCCACTCCTGCGGTGATCGACGCCTGGGGCGCGGCCTATGGCCAGCTGGCCGATATCCTGATCGGCGCGGAAGAGAACCTCTACAAGCAGAAGGAAGAAGCCGAAGGCGGCTGGCGCGGTACCCGCGAATTCCGCCTGGTGCGCCGTGAGCAGGAAAGCAGCGAGATCGTTTCGTTCTACTTTGCCCCGGTGGATGGCGAGCCGGTGCTAAAGGCCGAGCCTGGCCAGTACATCGGCCTGAAGCTGGACATCGACGGCGCCGAGCAGCGCCGCAACTACTCCCTGTCTGCACTGTGCGACGGCAAGGAATACCGCATCAGCGTCAAGCGCGAGGCGGGTGGCAAGGTCTCCAACTACCTGCACGATGTGCTGGCGGTGGGCGATACCCTGCAGCTGTTCCCGCCGGCTGGCGATTTCACCCTGGTAGCGAGCGACAAGCCGCTGGTGCTGATCAGCGGTGGCGTGGGTATTACCCCGACCCTGCCAATGCTGCAGGCGGCACTGCAAACCCAGCGTGAGGTGCATTTCATTCACTGCGCCCGTAACGGCGCCGTGCATGCCTTCCGCGACTGGATCGACGAGCTGGCCAAGCGTCACCCGCAGCTCAAGCGCTTCTACTGCTATGCAGAGCCGCAGGGTGGTGCCGCCGCTGATGCCGTGGGCCTGCTGAGTGAGGACCTGCTCGGCGAATGGCTGCCGCAAGAGCGAGACGTGGATGCCTATTTCCTCGGGCCCAAGGGCTTCATGGCGGCGGTCAAGCGCCAGCTGAAAGGCCTGGGTGTGCCAGAGCAGCAGAGCCGCTACGAGTTCTTCGGGCCGGCGGCTGCGCTGGAGTGATGTAGTGCCTGCACCGGCCTCTTCGCGGGCTTGCCCGCGAAGAGACCGGTGCAGGCTTGCAGAATAGTTATCCCGGCCGCTGGGCCGCACCTCAACTATCTCCCTATATATAAAGGAGAGATGAAAGCGGCTGTGCAGCTTTCATCTTTAATCTTCCTTTAATCACGGTATCCTTCACTCCCGGGTGTCGAGGGGCTTGCCCCTGCGCGGCACCCGGGCAGCCGCTTTTTTTGCCGCCCGGCGTTGAACCGACGTCGTTGCGACCGGTCTCAGCCACACCGGATAGCCCTGCGCAGCGCTATCACGCCGCTTCCTCGGCACGCTCAAAGGCCCTGCCCAGCGTGTAGACTTGCGCCAGGCAGGCGGATCACGCTGCCACTATCCATCGAAGGAACCGGCAATGAACGAACAAACATCGCGCCTGAATCGGGAACGGCGCTTTCTGGTACTGTTGGGCCTGATCTGCATTTCGCTGATCGGCGGCGCCCTCTACATGCAGATAGTCCTGGGCGAGGCACCATGCCCGCTGTGCATCCTGCAACGTTATGCGCTGTTGTTCATCGCCGTGTTCGCCTTCATCGCCGCGGCGATGCCCGGGCGCCGTAGCCTGACCTTCTTCGAGGCACTGGTGGTACTCAGCGCCATTGGCGGAATCGTTGCGGCCGGCAACCATGTGTATATACTCGCCAACCCCATGGTCAGTTGCGGCATCGACACCCTGCAGCCGATCGTGGATGACCTGCCGCTCGCCAAGCTCTGGCCGCTGGTGTTCCAGGTCGACGGCTTCTGCAGCACGCCGTACCCGCCGATCCTCGGCCTGTCGCTGGCGCAATGGGCGCTGGTGGCGTTCGTCCTGACGGCCGTCCTGGTTCCGCTCGGCATCTACCGCAACCGACGCCAGGCTTAGACAAAAGTCCCGAATGGCATGGGGTCTTTTACGCCGCATGAGAAGAGGGAAAATTCGCTCACCGCTTGATTCAGATCAACCCGAAGGCCTTGCAGAATGCGGCTTTGGGGCCTATCAAGCGGGGTGCGACAAACTGTCGCGAAGTTGAATTTTTGAGCAGTATTGTTGCAGATTCTGTAAAGGACTGTTGCTCAATAAGTCATAGTCAAGGGTTGGCGACCTATCTACAATCGCCCCCAATTTCCGTTCGGCACTGCTTGCAAGTCGCAGGATTGAAGGAAGCCCCAGCGCTCCTTTTTGCTGACTTCGTCAAGTTTCGCCCAACGGCGATACCGGGCGGACCCCCCTCCGCGTTTTCCCGCACCAAATGGACTTGGTCTGAAGTACAGGCCTGTTGCCTACGAAACCATAAGCACCGCTAACCCGCTTGACGCCAAGGTCCTGCAGTCGGACCCCGGGCAGGAGCGAGTACGGGCGCGAAATGCCGCACTTGGCAGGACGAAGTGTTGGCTACCAAAACACAAATTGCATTGAAGCAAGCTGATCTAGAGGTCGTGAGATGAGTAAAAAGCGTTACCCCAGACTGTTTGGCATATTGCCCTTTTTAGGCATGCTTTTACTCAGTGGGTGCAACTGGACCCTGCTCGACCCGAAAGGTCAGGTCGGCATTGAGCAAAAGAACCTGATCCTGATCGCTACCGGCCTGATGCTGCTGGTGGTGATTCCTGTCATTATCATGACCGTGGTTTTCGCCTGGAAGTACCGTGCTTCCAACAAGGCTGCCACCTACACCCCTGACTGGTCGCACTCGACCAAGATCGAAGCCGCGGTGTGGATCATCCCGATCCTGATCATCATCGCCCTGGGCTACTTCACCTACCACTCCACCCACAAGCTGGACCCGTACCGTCCGCTGGATTCCGATGTGAAGCCGGTGCAGAT
>MTEU01002527.1_pt1 | contig 13548 bp, 7 predicted proteins | sample 1042701 | NCBI WGS metagenome assembly MTEU01 (sample SAMN06185813, study PRJNA358809) | soil metagenome | isolation source: naturally attenuated soil | place: India | collected 2015-05-23
CTGCGCCAGTCCGCCGCGCGACAGGCGGCCGAGGCGGCGGGCGCCGAGCCGACGCGGCGGCGCCTGGCCGAGCTGACGCAGGCGCTGGCGATGCGCGAGCGCCATCTGCCCGACCATGGCGGCGTCGACGAGCTGCTGGTCACGTTGAGCACGCTCGCCACCGCCCGGGGCCTGCGGATCGCGCTGTTCCAGCCGCAGCCCGTGGCGGCGGGCGAGGACTTCGCCCGAATTCCGCTGAAGCTGCGCGTCGATGGCGGCTATCGCGAAATCACGGCCTGGCTGGCCGATATCGCGGCCTTGCCGAGGCTGGTGACGCTGCAGTCGATGCAGCTGGCGGCCGGCAAGGGCGGCAGCCACGGCGGCGGGCTGACGATGGAGGCGGTCGCGCTGGCCTACCGCGCGCTCGATGCGGCCGAACGCGAGGCGCAGCAGCGGGCGGCGCGCACACCGCGCGGGAAAGCCGCGGCCCAGGCCGTGCCGCCGGTGGCATGGACTCCCACGTCGCCGGACTCGCCACCTCTCTTGCCTCTGCTCGACGCGAATCATGCCGGCGACACTGACCCGGCGGCGGCGGACCCCTTCGCCTACGCGCGGCTGCTTGCGGCCCAATTCGCGCCGCCGGACGATTCGCTCGCCGGTGCGCGCCAGGCGCGGGCGCGCGAGCCGCTCGAGGCGTATGCGCTGGAGCAGATGCGGATGGTCGGCAGCCTGCACGGCGCGGGCCGCGCCTACGGCCTGGTGCGGGTCGATGGCGTCGGCGCGGACGGCCTGGTCGCGGCGCTGCAGGTCGGACAGCGTGTGGGGCGCCACGATGGCGTCGTGGTGCGCATTGAACGGGACGAGATCGTGCTGCGCGAGCGCGTCTGGAACGGAGAGGATCGATGGATCGAAACGACGTCCCGCCTCGCGCTCGATGCGCCGGCGTGAGCGCGCGCCTGCTGAGGGAGCTGACGCCGCGGATGGCGGTCGCGCTGGCGTTGGCCATGCCATGGGCGATTCCGCTGCGCGCGCTGGCCATGCCCACGGTCGAGGCGCCGGCGGCCGACGCCGCGCCTTCGCCTCCGCCTTCGCCTTCGCCTTCGCCCGCGCCCACCCGCGAGCGCCTGTCCCTGAATTTCCAGCGCGTCGATGTCCGCGCGCTGCTGCAGGTCTTCGCCGACTTCACCGATCTGAACGTGGTCGCCAGCGACAGCGTGCAGGGCAATCTGACGCTGCGGCTCAAGGACGTGCCGTGGGAGCAGGCGCTGCGCATCGTGCTCGATGCCAAGGGACTGGCGTCGCGGCGCGACGGCAATGTGCTGTGGGTCGCGCCGCGCGCCGAGCTCGCGGCGCGGGACAGGCAGGAGCTGGAGGCCCGGCAGCAACTGGCCGACCTGGAGCCGGTCGGCAGCCAGGTGTTCCAGCTGAACTATCAGCGTGCGGACGATGTCCGCCGGCTGCTGCTCGGCAGCGGATCCACGGCGCCGGCGGCGAGCGCGGGGCCATACGGCGGTTCGCAAGGGCACGGCGCATCGGCGGGCGCCTCCCCGCTGCGGCTGCTGTCCCGCCGCGGCAGCCTGACCGCCGACGCGCGCACCAACCAGCTGTTCGTCGCGGACCTGCCCGAACGGCTGCAGCAGATCGCCGCCTTCCTGGCCCGCATCGACGTGCCGGTGCGCCAGGTCATCATCGAGGCCCGCATCGTCGAGGCCGACGACAAGTTCAGCCGCAATCTGGGCGTCAAGCTGAGCTTTGCCGCGCAATACGGGCGCGGCCGCGTCGCCGATACCCTGTCCGACGTGATGCCCGGCACGGCGGGGCAGCCGGGCCCGTTGCTCAGCCTGCCGGCCGGCGCGCTGCATGGCGCCGATCCGGGCCACCTGGCGGTCAGCCTGTTCAACAGCGCGGCCAGCCGTTTCGTCGCGCTGGAGCTGTCGGCGCTGGAGGCCGACGGCAAGGGCAAGATCGTGTCGAGCCCGCGCGTGGTCACCACCAACAACATCAAGGCACTGATCGAGCAGGGCACCGAGTTGCCGTACCAGGCGGCCACCTCCAGCGGCGCGACCTCGGTGCAGTTCCGCAAGGCCAATCTGAAGCTGGAGGTGACGCCGCAGATCACGCCCGAGGGCCAGGTGCTGCTCGACGTCGACGTCAGCAAGGACAGCGTCGGCGTGCAGACGACGCAGGGCTTCGCGATCGATACCAGGCACGTGCAGACCCAGGTGCTGCTCGAGAACGGCGGCACGGCGGTGATCGGCGGCATCTATACGCGCGCCGAGCGCGGCGACGCCGCCAAGGTGCCGCTGCTCGGCGATATCCCGGTGCTCGGCCGGTTGTTCGGCAGCCGCGCGGTCTGGCGCGACCGCACCGAGCTGCTGGTCTTCCTGACGCCGCGCATCCTGCATGATGCCGGCGCGCCGGGCCGCGGCCATTCACGCGACCCGCCCGGCGCGATGCAGTAGACTGAGGCCCGCAATGCAGCGTCGGCGCTGGCCTGCGGCAGGAGCTGGCGATATTCGCCGGCGATTCGCCGCTGGAGCGGGCCGCGCGGCTGCACGGGTCTTGCCCCGCCGGGCCCGACATAAGAAGATGATGCCGTTTCCAACCCGCGAGCCGCCTGCAGAGCGCCGATCGGCTCGCCGCGAATCCGTGACCGCTTCCCGTCCGAACCTTTTTTTCGTCGGCCTGATGGGCGCCGGCAAGACCACTGTCGGCCGCACCGTGGCCCGCCGCATCGGCTATTCCTTCTTCGATTCCGACCATGAGATCGAGGCGCGCTGCGGCGTTCGCATCCCGGTGATCTTCGATCACGAAGGGGAGAGCGGCTTTCGCGACCGCGAGGCGCAGATGATCGACGAGCTGACGCAGCGCCAGGGCATCGTGCTGGCGACCGGCGGCGGCGCGGTGCTGCGGCCCGAGAACCGCAGCCGGCTGAAGGCGCGCGGCACCGTGGTCTACCTGCGCGCCAGCCCGCACGACCTGTGGCTGCGCACGCGGCACGACCGCAACCGGCCGCTGCTGCAGACGCAGGACCCGAAGGCGCGCCTGGAGGCGCTGTATGCCGAGCGCGATCCGCTCTATCGCGAGGTCGCCGATTTCGTCATCGAGACCGGCAAGCCCTCGGTAGCCCAGCTTGCTAATATGGTGCTGATGCAACTCGAGATGTCCGGCTGGATCGCCGCGGCGGCCGGCGGCAACGATCCCCGCAACGATGTTCCCGACGATGCCCGCAGCGATGCCGGCATCGAGCCGGCCCAAGATACCAAGACCGATGATCACGCTTGAAGTCGACCTGGGAGAGCGCAGCTATCCCATCCATATCGGCGCGGACCTGCTGGACCGCGCCGATCTGCTGGCCCCCCATATCCGTGGCCGCCACGCCGTCATTGTCACCAACGAGACCGTCGGTCCGCTGTACGCGGCGCGCGTCGAAGCCACGCTGGCCGGACTCGGCAAGATCGTGCGCACGGTGACGCTGCCCGACGGTGAGTCCTTCAAGCACTGGCAGACGCTGAACCTGATCTTCGATGCGCTGCTCGGCGCCGGCGCCGACCGCAAGACCACGCTGATCGCGCTCGGCGGCGGCGTGGTGGGCGACATGACCGGGTTTGCCGCGGCCTGCTACATGCGCGGTGTACCGTTCGTGCAGATGCCGACCACGCTGCTGGCCCAGGTCGATTCGTCGGTGGGGGGCAAGACCGGCATCAACCATCCGGTCGGCAAGAACATGATCGGCGCCTTCCACCAGCCGCAGGCGGTGATCGCCGATATCGGCACGCTGAAGACGCTGCCCCCGCGCGAACTGGCCGCGGGCCTGGCCGAGGTCATCAAGCATGGGGCGATCGCCGACGCCGACTACTTCGGCTGGATCGAGCAGCATATCGGCGCGCTCAACGCCTGCGACGCCGACATGATGGCGCTGGCCGTGCAGCGCTCCTGCGAGATCAAGGCCGCGGTGGTGGCCGCCGACGAGCGCGAGGGTGGCATCCGCGCCACGCTCAATTTCGGCCATACCTTCGGCCATGCAATCGAGGCCGGCATGGGCTATGGCGAGTGGCTGCACGGCGAAGCGGTCGGCTGCGGCATGGTGATGGCCGCGGACCTGTCGCTGCGGCTGGGCTTCATCGACATCGAGACGCGCTCGCGCATCGAGCGGCTGGTGGCCGCCGCGATGCTGCCGGTCGTCGCGCCCGATCTCGGCGTGGACCGTTACATCGAACTGATGAAGGTCGACAAGAAGGCCGAGGCCGGCCAGATCAAGTTCATCCTGCTGAAGAAGCTCGGCGAGGCCTTGATCACCAGCGTGCCCGATGCCGACCTGCGCGCCACGCTGCAGCACGCCGTATTGAAACGTCCCGTCGAGGCACCGGTCGCGTAAGCGGTCGGCCATGCCTCGCAACCCTCAGACGATGCTCGCATCGCCCAACCGGATTGCCGCATGACCGATCTCGAAAGCCATCTCGCTCCCTATGCCGCGCACTCGGCGCAGTCGCGCGGGCGTGTCCATGTCGAACCGGCGTCGTCCTCGCGCAGCGAGTTCCAGCGCGACCGCGACCGCGTGATCCACAGCACCGCGTTCCGCCGGCTCGAATACAAGACGCAGGTCTTCGTCAATCACGAGGGCGACCTGTTTCGCACGCGGCTGACGCACAGCCTCGAGGTAGCGCAGATTGCCCGCTCGATCGCCCGCAACCTGCGGCTGAACGAGGACCTGGTCGAGGCGATCTCGCTGGCGCACGACCTCGGCCATACGCCGTTCGGCCACGCGGGCCAGGATGCGCTGAACGCCTGCATGAAGAACCACGGCGGCTTCGAGCACAACCTGCAGAGCCTGCTGGTGGTGGACGAGCTGGAGGAGCGCTACGGCGGCTTCAACGGCCTGAACCTGACGTTCGAGACGCGCGAGGGGATCCTGAAGCATTGCTCGCGCGTCAACGCCGCCGCGCTGGGCGAGCTGGGGCGGCGCTTCCTCGAGGGCACGCAGCCGTCGCTGGAGGCGCAGCTGGCCAACCTGGCCGACGAGATCGCCTACAACAACCACGACATCGACGACGGGCTGCGCTCGGGGCTGCTGACGCTCGAGCAGATGGACGAGGTGCCGATGTGGGGCCGTCACCGCGCCGAGGTCATCGCGGCCTATCCGGGCATTAACGGCCGCCGGCTGATCAACGAGACGGTCCGCCGGATGATCAACACGCTGATCGTCGACCTGATCGAGACGACTCGCCGCAATATCGCCGCCGCGCGCCCGGCCGATATCGACGCGGTGCGCGCCGCCGGGCCGCTGGTCGCCTTCAGCCCGACGGTCAGGGAGGAGGCGCAGGCGCTCAAGCGCTTCCTGTTCCGCCATCTGTACCGCCACTATCTGGTGATGCGGATGTCGGCCAAGGCCCAGCGCATCATCGGCGACCTGTTCGAAGCCTTCATGGGCGACCCGCGCCTGCTGCCGCCGCAATACCAGGCGGCCCACGGCGGCGACCAGCCGCGGCTGATCGCCCACTACATCGCCGGCATGACGGATCGTTATGCGATTCGGGAGCATCGGCGGATGTTTGCGGTGGGCGAGCAGAACTGAAGCATCAAACGCCCGGTGGGCGGGCAGAATGGAAGCGCCAAACGCCAGCAGGGTTTTCTCCCCTCTCCCGCATCGCGCGAGAGGGGGCTGGGGGAGAGGGCATCGGCCTTCACTGAACCGACGACGTATCGCATAGCGCCCGCCTTTTCCCTCTCCCCTAACCCCTCTCCCGCCAGCGGGAGGGGAGCATCCCCGTGGTCCACCACTTCCCTCTCCCCGCGAGGGGGAGGGGAGAAACCCAAGGAGTGGCCATCCTCTCGGCAAACTCTGGGCAAATCGATCGCCGCTGCAAAAAATAGGGACAGATCCGCTATCATCCCGCCATCTCCTCGACACGATGGCGCCATGGCTCGACTTCCCCGCTTCTCTCCGACCGGCCTGCCGGCACTGGTGTTGCAACGTGGCAACAACCGCCAGCCGGTCTTCCTTACCTCCGACGATTACCGCTTCTACCTGGATTGCCTGCGCATGGCCGCGCGCGAGCACGATCTGGCGGTGCACGCCTACGGGCTGCGGCCCAACCATATCCATCTGGTAGCGACGCCCCGGCGCGACGACGCGCTGAGCCTGACGATGCAGGCGGTGGGCCGCCGCTACGCCCGTTACTTCAATCGCGTCGCCAGCCGCACCGGCACGCTGTGGGAAGGGCGCTTCCGCTCCGCGGTGCTGGAGCCCGACGCCTGGCTGCTGCCGGCGATGCTCTATGTCGAAGGCAACGCCGTTCGCGCCGGCGAGGCGAACACCCCGGAGGAGGACCGCTGGAGCAGCCACCGCCATCACGTCGGCCTCGAGGCGAGTCCCTTTGTAAGCGATCACTCCGCCTACTGGGCGCTAGGCAATACCCCGTTCGAGCGCCAGTCGCGCTACCAGTCGCTGGCGGCGGAAGGGTTGTCGTCCTCGGCGCTGGCCGTGCTGCGCAAGCACGCGCACAGCGGCTGGCCGCTCGGCAACGAGGCCTTCCTGCGCGGCCTGGAGCGCCACGCGGACCGGCGCGTGCAGCCGCTGCCGAAGGGCCGGCCGAAGCGCGCACCGGCCGAACCCGATACTGCGGCGACGTCCTGACAAATTGTCACTTCATGGCCACCGGACGCCGCCCAGAAATGGTGCAATATTAATGTGTCCCCAATAAATGACCCTCACCAAAACAGGGCATCGGTTAATATGATCTGACCCCGTTTTATTTTTTTGCGGGCCTCAGACGATTCTTTTATATTTGCTCCACCCACATTCATTGTGCGGCGCGTCACGTCCTGTGTACGCCGCTGCGGTCTCCTTCGCTGCCCACCACGTCCGCCCGGACTGCACGCGAACGCCGTTCCGGCCGATGCCACACGAGGCGCGCTGCCCTCACCGGAATCGAAGCCCGTGGACCAATCGCAATTCCCGCCGGCCGAGCAGGCCCAGCAGGCCCAACAGGCGCTGCAGACCCACGCCAGCGCCGAGCGCCCGCAGGCGCAAGGCATGTACGACCCCGCCAACGAGCATGACGCCTGCGGCGTCGGCATGGTCGCCCATATCAAGGGCAAGAAGAGCCACGAGATCATCCTGCAGGGCCTGAAGATCCTGGAGAACCTGGATCACCGGGGCGCGGTGGGCGCGGACCACCTGATGGGCGACGGCGCGGGCATCCTGATCCAGATTCCCGACCAGTTCTATCGCGAGGAAATGGCCAGGCAGGGCGTGACGCTGCCTCCGGCCGGCGAGTACGGCGTGGGCATGATCTTCCTGCCGAAGGAGCACGCCTCGCGGCTGGCCTGCGAACAGGAGCTCGAGCGCACCGTTCGCCTCGAGGGCCAGGTCGTGCTGGGCTGGCGCGACGTGCCGGTCGACGCGGCGATGCCGATGTCGCCGACCGTGCGCAAGACCGAGCCGGTGATCCGCCAGATCTTCATCGGCCGCGGCCGCGACATCATGACGACGGACGCGCTCGAGCGGAAGCTGTACGTGATCCGCAAGACCGCGAGCCACGCGATCCAGGCGCTCAAGCTCAAGCACGGCAAGGAATACTTCGTGCCGTCGATGTCGGCGCGCACCGTGGTCTACAAGGGACTGCTGCTGGCCAACCAGGTCGGCCAGTACTATCGCGACCTGCAGGATGCGCGCGCCGTGTCGGCGCTGGCGCTGGTCCACCAACGCTTCTCGACCAACACGTTCCCGGCCTGGGAACTGGCGCACCCGTACCGGATGGTCGCCCACAACGGCGAAATCAACACCGTCAAGGGCAACGTCAACTGGATCAACGCGCGCACCGGCGCGATCTCGTCGCCGGTGCTGGGCGAGGACCTGCCCAAGCTGTGGCCGCTGATCTATCCGGGCCAGTCCGATACCGCGTCGTTCGACAACTGCCTCGAGCTGCTGACGATGGCCGGCTACCCGCTGGTCCACGCGATGATGATGATGATTCCGGAAGCGTGGGAGCAGCACACGCTGATGGACGACAACCGTCGCGCGTTCTACGAGTACCACGCCGCGATGATGGAGCCGTGGGACGGCCCCGCCGCGATCTGCTTCACCGACGGCCGCCAGATCGGCGCGACGCTGGACCGCAACGGCCTGCGTCCGGCGCGCTTCTACGTGACCGAGGACGACGTCGTGGTGCTGGCCTCCGAGGCCGGCGTGCTGCCGTTCCCCGAGTCGCGCGTGGTGCAGAAGTGGCGCCTGCAGCCGGGCAAGATGTTCCTGATCGATATGGAGCAGGGCCGCATCATCGACGACAAGGAACTGAAGGACAACCTGGCCAACGCCAAGCCTTACAAGAGCTGGATCGATGCCGTGCGCATCAAGCTCGACGAGATCGACGCGAAGCCCGAGGATGTCGCCTCCGAGGCCAAGCCCGCGGCCAAGCTGCTGGACCGCCAGCAGGCGTTCGGCTTCACGCAGGAGGACGTCAAGTTCCTGATGGCGCCGATGGCGCTGTCCGGCGAAGAGGCGACCGGCTCGATGGGCAACGACTCGCCGCTGGCGGTGCTGTCGTCCAAGAACAAGACGCTGTACCACTACTTCAAGCAGCTGTTCGCGCAGGTCACCAACCCGCCGATCGATCCGATCCGCGAGAACATGGTGATGTCGCTGGTGTCCTTCATCGGACCGAAGCCGAACCTGCTGGAGCTGAACAACATCAACCCGCCGATGCGCCTGGAAGTGTCCCAGCCGGTGCTGGACTTCAAGGACATCGCCAAGATCCGCAACATCGAGCACTACACCGGCGGCAAGTTCCGTTCGTACGAGCTCGACATCTGCTATCCGGCCCAGTGGGGCAAGGAAGGCATCGAGGCGCGCCTGGCGTCGCTGTGCGCCGAGGCCGTCGATGCGGTGAAGTCGGGCTACAACATCCTGATCGTGTCGGACCGCCGCGTCGATCCGTCGCACGTCGCGATCCCGGCGCTGCTGGCCACCTCGGCGATCCACCATCACCTGGTGGAGAAGGGCCTGCGCACGTCCACCGGCCTGGTGGTCGAGACCGGCTCGGCGCGCGAGGTCCATCACTTCGCGCTGCTGGCCGGCTACGGCGCCGAGGCGGTGCACCCGTACCTGGCGATGGAGACGCTGGCCGAGATGGCCGGCGGCCTGTCGGGCGACCTGTCGGCCGACAAGGCGATCAAGAACTTCATCAAGGCGATCGGCAAGGGCCTGCAGAAGGTGATGTCCAAGATGGGCATCTCGACCTACATGTCCTACACCGGCGCGCAGATCTTCGAGGCCATCGGCCTGTCGCGCGAGCTGGTGCAGAAGTACTTCCACGGTACTGCGTCGAACGTCGAGGGCATCGGCATCTTCGAGGTCGCCGAGGAAGCCCTGCGCCTGCACCGCGACGCCTTCGGCGACAGCCCGGTGCTGGAGAACATGCTCGACGCCGGCGGCGAATATGCGTTCCGCATCCGCGGCGAAGAGCATATGTGGACCCCGGACTCGATCGCCAAGCTGCAGCACTCGGTGCGCGCCAACGAGGGGCAGGGTGCGTACCAGACCTACAAGGAATACGCGAACCTGATCAACGACCAGAGCCGCCGCCACATGACGCTGCGCGGCCTGTTCGAGTTCAAGGTCGATCCGGCCAAGGCGATCCCGCTGGAGGAAGTCGAGCCGGCCAAGGAAATCGTCAAGCGCTTTGCCACCGGCGCGATGTCGCTCGGCTCGATCTCAACCGAGGCGCACACCACGCTGGCGATCGCGATGAACCGCATCGGCGGCAAGTCGAACACCGGCGAGGGCGGCGAGGACGAGAAGCGCTATCGCAACGAGCTGCGCGGCATTCCGATCAAGAACGGCGACACGCTCAAGAGCCTCCTGGGCGACGACGTGGTCGAGCGCGACATCGAACTGAAGGACGGCGATTCGCTGCGCTCGAAGATCAAGCAGGTCGCCTCGGGCCGGTTCGGCGTGACCGCCGAATACCTGGCCTCGGCCGACCAGATCCAGATCAAGATGGCGCAGGGCGCCAAGCCTGGCGAGGGCGGCCAGCTGCCCGGCCACAAGGTGTCGGACTACATCGGCAAGCTGCGTTATTCGGTGCCGGGCGTCGGCCTGATCTCGCCGCCGCCGCACCACGACATCTATTCGATCGAGGACCTGGCGCAGCTGATCCACGACCTGAAGAACGTGAATCCGCAGGCCGACATCTCGGTCAAGCTGGTGTCCGAAGTGGGTGTCGGCACGGTCGCGGCGGGCGTCGCCAAGGCCAAGGCCGACCACGTGGTGATCGCCGGCCATGACGGCGGCACCGGCGCCTCGCCGTGGTCGTCGATCAAGCACGCCGGCACGCCATGGGAGCTGGGCCTGGCCGAGACGCAGCAGACGCTGATGCTCAACGGCCTGCGCAACCGCATCCGCGTGCAGGCCGACGGCCAGATGAAGACCGGCCGCGACGTCGTGATCGGCGCGCTGCTGGGCGCCGACGAGTTCGGCTTCGCCACCGCGCCGCTGGTCGCCGAGGGCTGCATCATGATGCGCAAGTGCCATCTGAATACCTGCCCGGTCGGCGTCGCCACGCAGGACCCGGTGCTGCGCGCGAAATTCCAGGGCAAGCCCGAGCACGTCGTCAATTTCTTCTTCTTCGTCGCCGAGGAAGCGCGGGAGATCATGGCGCAACTGGGCATCCGCACCTTCGACGAGCTGATCGGCCGCGCCGACCTGCTCGACACCCGTGCCGGCATCGAGCACTGGAAGGCGCGCGGCCTGGACTTCTCGCGCATCTTCTACCAGCCGCCGTTCCCGGGCGACCAGCCGCGTTTCCACACCGATACGCAGGACCACGGCCTGGCGCCGGAATCGGGCAAGGCGCTCGACCATGTGCTGATCGCCAAGTCGCGCGCGGCCATCGACAAGGGTGAACGGGTGTCGTTCATCCAGCCGATCAAGAACGTCAACCGGACCGTCGGCGCGATGCTGTCGGGCACGGTGGCGCGCCAGTACGGCCATGAGGGCCTGCCGGACGACACCATCCACATCCAGCTGCAGGGCACCGCGGGCCAGTCGTTCGGCGCGTTCCTCGCGCACGGCATCACGCTGGACCTGGTGGGCGACGCCAACGACTACGTGGGCAAGGGTCTGTCGGGCGGCCGCGTGATCGTGCGCACGCCGCACGAGTTCCGCGGCGATCCGACCCGCAACATCATCGTCGGCAATACCGTGCTGTACGGCGCGATCGCGGGCGAGGCCTTCTTCAATGGCGTCGCGGGCGAGCGCTTCGCGGTGCGCAACTCGGGCGCCGTCGCGGTGGTCGAGGGCACCGGCGATCATGGTTGCGAGTACATGACCGGCGGCACCGTGGTGGTGCTGGGCGCCACCGGCCGCAACTTCGCGGCCGGCATGTCGGGCGGCGTGGCCTACGTCTACGACGAGGACGGCCTGTTCGACAAGCGCTGCAACACCTCGATGGTCGCGCTCGAAGCGGTGCTGGGCGCGGCCGACCAGGAGAAGGGCCAGAGCGCGGCCAGCTGGCACAAGTTCGGCGGCAAGCGCCAGCTGGACGAGGTGATCCTGCGCGGCCTCATCGAGCAGCACTTCCGCTTCACCGGCTCGGAGCGCGCCAAGGCGCTGCTGTCGGACTGGACCACGGCGCGCCGCAAGTTCGTCAAGGTCTTCCCGACCGAGTACAAGCGGGCGCTGGGCGAGATGTACGCCAAGGAACAGGCCGCGCGCGACAGCGACCGCGAGGCGATCGCCGCCTGAGGGCGGGCACCGCAGCCGGGACGGCGCGGGCGGCAACGGTGGCGAATCGCTGCCGCCGCGCGGTCCACCACATCACTATGACCTCACAACGGGGCGCGCGCGTCGCGCTGCGCCCCGAGCACAACCCAAGGAAGCGACATGGGCAAGGCGACTGGCTTTCTCGAATTTCCGCGCCAGAGCGAGAGTTACGAACCGGCACCGAAGCGGGTCCGGCATTACAAGGAATTCGTGTTCCGGCTGAGCGACAACGAAGCCAAGGTGCAGGGCGCGCGCTGCATGGACTGCGGCATCCCGTTCTGCAACAACGGCTGCCCGGTCAACAACATCATCCCGGACTTCAACGACCTGGTGTATCGCCAGGACTGGAAGTCGGCGATCGACGTGCTGCACCAGACCAACAACTTCCCCGAATTCACCGGCCGCATCTGCCCGGCGCCGTGCGAGGCCGCCTGCACGCTCGGCATCAATGAAGACCCGGTCGGCATCAAGTCGATCGAGCGCGCGATCGGCGACAAGGCCTGGGAAGAGGATTGGGTCAAGCCGCAGCCGCCCGCGCACAAGACCGGCAAGACGGTGGCCGTGGTCGGCTCGGGCCCCGCGGGCCTGGCGGCCGCGCAGCAGCTCGCGCGCGCCGGCCACGACGTCACCGTGTTCGAGAAGAACGACCGCATCGGAGGCCTGCTGCGCTACGGCATCCCCGACTTCAAGCTGGAGAAGGCGCTGATCGACCGCCGCATGGCGCAGATGCAGGCCGAGGGCGTGACCTTCCGCGCCGGCGTGATGGTGACCGACGGCAAGCTGCCGGCCGGCATCAAGAACTACGCGCGCGAAACGATCTCGGCGCAGGAGCTGATGGACCAGTTCGACGCGGTCGTGCTGGCCGGCGGCGCCGAAGTGCCGCGCGATCTGCCGGTGCCGGGGCGTGAGCTGCAGGGCGTGCATTTCGCGCTGGAATTCCTGATTCCGCAGAACAAGGAAGTGGCCGGCGACGGCCCCAACGAGATCCGCGCCGACGGCAAGCACGTGGTGGTGATCGGCGGCGGCGATACCGGCTCGGACTGCGTCGGCACCTCGAACCGCCATGGCGCCGTCTCGGTGACCCAGTTCGAACTGCTGCCGCAGCCGCCGGAAGAGGAGAACAAGCCGCTGGTGTGGCCGTACTGGCCGATCAAGCTGCGCACCTCGTCGTCGCACGAGGAAGGCTGCGAGCGCGACTGGTCGGTGGCGACCAAGGAATTCATCGGCGAGAACGGCAAGGTTACCGCGCTGAAGGCCTGCCGCGTCGAATGGAAGGACGGCCGCATGCAGGAAGTGCCCGACAGCGAGTTCGTGCTGAAGGCCGACCTGGTGCTGCTGGCGATGGGCTTCACCAACCCGGTGGGCTCGATGCTGGAAGCGTTCGGTGTCGACACCGATGCGCGCAAGAACGCCAGGGCGTCGACCGAAGGCGAACGCGCCTACTTCACCAATGTGCCGAAGGTGTTCGCCGCTGGCGACGTGCGCCGCGGCCAGTCGCTGGTGGTCTGGGCGATCCGCGAAGGCCGCCAGGCCGCACGCTCGGTCGATGCCTTCCTGATGGGGCATTCGGAACTGCCGCGCTGATTGGCGCTGGCGCGGGGGAGGGGCCCGGTTGCCCTCTCCCCGGCCCTCTCCCGCAAGCGGGAGAGGGAGAACCCAGCAAGGAGAGGACGAGCGCCACAGGTTCGCCTACGTATCGTCCGCTGTAGGCGTGGCCTCCCTCTCCCGCTTGCGGGAGAGGGGCCGGGGGAGAGGGCGGCGGGCGGATGCCATGCCACCGCCATCCAACTCTACCCGCCGATCTC
>MTEU01002586.1_pt2 | contig 13488 bp, 25 predicted proteins | sample 1042701 | NCBI WGS metagenome assembly MTEU01 (sample SAMN06185813, study PRJNA358809) | soil metagenome | isolation source: naturally attenuated soil | place: India | collected 2015-05-23
AACAAGGAGGGTAGTTAATGTTATCGTACATACTTATTGGTATTGTGTTGTATCTATTAATCGGTGTCGGGTTATTAATCTATGCAGTAACAACGTCTAACTGGGGTGGGTTAATCCTACATTTTTGGTACTTAATCATACTATTGTATCCTTACCTAATCGTGAGGAGCTTAATAGAAGGGATTAGGGATCGCTAGAAACGAGGTAATGCACAATGACGGAAGCAGACTATAATCTCATGTTTGCCATACTAGGTTTTGCAGGAATCATCCTGTACACACTGGTACTGTTTTTAGGGTATTTAAAAGCAATTAAGCGAAGTAGAGAAGAGTTAGAAGCGGAACAAAATATATTGATATTGGTAAACGATATCTTTGAAGATTTAAAAAATACGATTGAAAAGGGAGAAGAGAATATGATGGAAAAACAAGGTAAATTAGTAGCAGAAGGAACGTTAGAGGTAGATGGGAGAACAGCTTTATATATGCCATTAGTAAAACCCGAAATTAAAAATACACTAACGTTGGAACAGGTAGTAACTCGTAAGCCAACGGACGATAACTATGCAGAAGTAATATCCTTGTTAGCCGACCTTGCTCGAAAGACATATAGCAATTTCAAGTTCTTCGTAGCTAAATCAGATGACGAGACAAAGGACTACAACTTCCTGCAAGTGGTTAGTAAGTACGAAGACGATCCGTACGCACATAAGCTAATCTTCAGTAAGGGTATTGAGTACGGTATTGATATGGCAGAACTATCTAAACGATTCGCAGAGTACGCTGAGGAAGGTAACGTACTTCCGTTAGGAGATAATACGGTGGTACTTACCAACGATGGTACAGGTCAGTCTCCTACAGGGGTATCACCTATTACGAACGGTTTAGAAGGATCAGAGATTGCTTTCATCTTCGGATTCATTCAGGACGAGAATTATGATGAGTGGCACAAAAATGCATTCCCACAAGAGGATGAAGAATAATGGAGACGGCTCGTAAGACTCTAACGGCTCAGTTAAAGGATACGGTAGCGTTTTTCAAGGATCGTAAAACAGTAGGGAGAATGAAGACGGAACACTCTATCTTCATTCCTTCCAAACTAATGCTAGAGAAAGAAGGAGAAACGGCAGAGTTCATCTTGGTAGCTCGTCATATTGGACGACAACCTGCGTGGCGATGTCCAGTGGCGGCCGAGCAAGTTAATATCGTAAAGACCGCTGGTGTAGAGTTCGTATTTAGTTTCCAAACTGATACGGATTACGATGCTATTATGGACTATATATCTAGCAAGATTTAGAGACTACAATAAAGTAGTCTCTTTTTCTTTTAAAATATTGTTGACATATGGAATAGGTACAAGCTATACTAAGGTTAATCTAGCATATAACATATAGAGTTCGTACTGACGGAGCTAGTGAAGAAGAGGATGGTGTTACATGTGGTATAATTAGTGTAAAGGTTGAAAAAATACCTAAGTAGAGGAGAATACATATGCCGTTCTTTGGGATCACTGCAAGAAACGTAGGTCAGAAAGCATTAGCAGAAGCTTGTAAATCACGAGTACCAATCATTATCGGTACAGGTAGAGCAGGAACAGGTAAGTCACTAATTGCACAGGCAGTAGGTTTTGATACAGTTTTTGAGGAGAAGAGATGGAGCACTAGCACAGGAAAGTTCGTTTACACTCGTCTTCAAGTAGATGTAGGTAAAGAAGTTGGTTTCTTACCTGGTGACTTAGGTGAAAAATCTAATCCATACTTCCGACCTTTCTTCGATAACTTAACGTTGTTGGATAAAGGAGATTACATGAAGAACTACATAGATAATGGTAAAATCGTTCTCGACCACATTCAAACGATCCGTGGAGGAACATACCATGATACATATTTAGTGGTTGACGAAGCGCAGAACTTAGATAACGCTACGATGACTGCTATCGGTACTCGACTAGCATTAGGTAGTAAATTAATATTATTAGGAAACTTCGCACAGATTGATGTGGACAAGCTAAAGAATCCTGAACACAACGGATTCTACAAGCTACTAAAAGGTCTACACGAAAGCGGAAGAACAGATATGTTCACACATGTTCACTTAACACAAGGTGAGCGTGGAGAGATTGCCGACTTAGTAGAAGGGATTATGGTTCCTCAAAGTGAGGTTAATCCGTCATTCGTTAAGTTGGAAGAAAAAGGATTACTAAATTACTAAGCTATTAATAGGAGGAATTACACATGAAAGAAATTTTAAATTCATTATACGAAGCATCGGCTACGTTGCAAGATACGTACCATGACTTATCGACAGGTAGAGCAACTTTAGAAGACGACTTCGTTATCGGTGAGGTTAAGCACGCAGTAGGGAAGTTAAACGAAGTGTTAGCAGCTATCGAAGGTACACAAGGTACCGAGACAGTTAAAGAAAAGAAAGAAACTTTAAACGAGTTCATCCAACGTGTAACAGACTCGTTCGAATTTGCTCACGAAGCAATTCGAGACCTGTGGGCACAAGGTTTCGATGACGCTATCAAAGTATTAGAGAAAAGACAAGGGTACGCAGGTTGCCTTATCCCTGCCACTAGCGGAATGATTCAAGGTAAGCTACATGTAACTAGCGAACGTATCACATTCGTTGCAGGTGACGATGAGTTCGTATACGAGAAGTACGAGGTTAACGACCGTGACGAGGAAGATCACGCAGATTACGAAGAAAACGATGAGGATCGTTGGGAAGAAGAGGAGTCTCCGTGTGAGTCTTGCAATTGTGCGTATTACTGTCACGACCAATCATCTCTACTAGAGTACATTACAGAGCAAGAAAAGGAAAAGGGAGACCTTACATTCAAAAATCTTAAACTAATCGAGGAGCATTTAGAGGATCGTAATGAGTTCGATGCAGACGACTACGAGTTGTTACGTTACCTTTTAAAGGCTAATCCGCAAGCTTCTTCTCACGAAGTAGATACTCTATCAGAGTTCGGATTACGATTAGCTTGGAAAGCTCGTTTATACCTACAAGGTAAACTATAATAAATAATTAACGAAACCAGTCAATTTCTTGTTGACTGGTTTTTTATGTATATGATATAGTAGAGTTACACATAGCAATACAGACTTAATAGAGGAGATGATAGGTTTGGAAAAAGGTTTTAGAGATGTGCTAGACGAGTTAAAAAACGGGGAAATGGAAGTAGCAGGTAAAATCGGTCATGTGACGTACTACATGATTGAGAAGACAAGTTACTCGTTCCACTTCTACGCAATCCACGAGCACAATGACAAGGAAGCGTTATCAGAGGTGTTCTACGACTTACGAAACAAGGAATACTTCATCAAACGTAACGGTAGAGACGTACGATTCAATATTCCTAACCTAGACCTTGTAATACCTAGACGAAGAGAGTGGAGTCGAGAAGTATTCAACCAAGGGGGGAGTGTACAAGCATTCTTCAATATGGTATCGGTAGAGGATAACAAAGGAATGTACCAAACGATGTTAAGTGCTATCGGATCGTTAGGTGAAGAACGAGTTAGTATGACATCACGAGCACTCATTCGACTCATTACGAAGTACAACAAACTAGAACTACTATATAAGGCAGGTTTAGATGTTAGTAAACCGTCACACGCACTACGAGATTTAATCCAAGAAGCTACATCGAAGGATGTCAGAAAGTTACACGAGGTGTTCGGGCTAACCAAGGCGCAGTATAAGTTCATGACAGAGCACGGTATGACAGGTAATAATCTCATAGACAACGCTAAAGAAATGGCTTGGCTAACACAGAAAGATATGGATGATTACCGAGGGTATGTAACTCATGTGAAGAACCTAGAAGAAAAGTACTTCTCGGATGAGCGACTGAAGGCATTTATGAATGTCGCAAGTGTAACTTCATACATCGAGCAGCTTTACCGACATAAAAGTAAGAAAGGTACAGTTAGTGATTGGACGTTTTGGGGATATGTATTCCAACGTGAACACATCAACATACATAGACTACTAGAGTACCTACTATTCGAATGCTACTTCAGTCAAGGACTAGACTTCAGGAAAGCATTCGATGAGTACAAAGACTACTACAGAATGAGCATGGATTTAGGATATGAACGCTTCGATAAGTACCCAAGATACCTAAGAACGATGCACGATATCGTAGCACGTAACTATAACTCTGCGTTAGATAACGACACGATAGACCTATTCAACAAGCAAGTAGAGAGATACCAAAACTTAGCTACGGATCGTTTAAACGGTTACAAGGTTGTCTTACCGAAGGAACCAAAGGATATTATTACAGAAGGTAACTCCTTACAACACTGCGTAGCGTCCTACGTAAGACGTGTGGCACAAGGAAAGTCTATCATCGTATTCCTACGAGAGAAGGATAAAGTAGATGATTCACTTGTTACCGTAGAAATTATGGACAATCGTATTGTACAAGCTAGAGGATTCGGAAACCGTACACCAGTGGATGAGGAGAAAGAAGCACTGCGAATGTTCTCCAAACGTCACGACCTAGAAAAACCTAACTATATCTAAGTTAGAATACTAGAGTCGTGTTATAATAGAAACTATAGGAGGTGGGTGATAATGGCTTCAGGAAGCAGAACAAAAACAGCGTCAACATATTTAGAGTGTACAGAGTGCGGCAATACCACTCAGATACATAGAAAGAAAAGTAGATTAAAAGAAAAGGATCATATTAAGCACATGTATTGTTTCAAGTGCATTAATACGACCGCACATAGAGAAGTGAAAGAAGACGCATTCGTACCAAAATGGTTAAAAGAATGGCATACACAACAGGAGGGAACAGATACAAATGATTAATAGCGTGGACGAGCAATACCTACAATTAGCAGAGAGAGTTATCACAAAGGGAGTAACGAAAGGGGATCGTACGGGAACGGGTACAATGTCTGTATTCGGTGCTATGATGCGATTCAACTTAGCAGAAGGGTTCCCGTTACTTACAACGAAAAGAGTCCCTTTCCGTATCGTAGCTGAGGAGCTATTATGGTTCATCTCAGGTAGTACGGACTTGAAGGACTTACTTGATAAGAACGTACATATATGGGATGATGACGCTTATCGTTGGTATAAGGATGCAGGTGGATTCATGGATAAAGATTACTTCTTGAAGAATGCACAAGCATGTGGGTTCTCTCTAGGTGACATATATGGAGCACAGTGGCGCAACTGGGACGGTAAAGGTATCGACCAATTGAAAAATATGATTGAAGAGGTGAAGAAGAATCCCGACTCAAGACGTATGTTAATGATTGCGTTTAATCCGTCTGTAGTGGATAACGTGTCCTTACCACCATGTCATTACGCAGTTCAGTTGTATGTAGCAGAAGGTAAGTTAAGTCTACTATTCAGCATGAGATCGAATGACATTTTCCTAGGTTTGCCGTTTAATATTGCTAGTTATGCACTATTAGTACACATCATTGCGAAGATGACGGGACTAGAAGTGGGAGAACTTATCTATTTCGCAGGTGACGCACATGTGTATCTAAACCATATCGAGCAGATTAAAGAGCAGCTACAACGTGAACCACGCTTATTACCGAAGCTAACGGTTAAGACGGTTCATGATAATATCGAAGACTATACGATAGACGACTTCGAGTTAGAGGGGTACGATCCGCACCCAACCATTAAAGGAAAGGTCTCTGTAGGTCTGTAAAGGTCTACAGAGGTCTCCAAAGGAGGAGATCGGTTATGAAAGAGATTAAGATTGCGATTGCAGGTGAGTTCCGTTCAGGTAAGTCTACAGTAGCAGATTACTTAGATAGTACGTACGGTATGCTACAGTTCGCATTTGCCGATGAATTAAAGCGTGACTTCCACTTCACATACGGTCATATACCTAGAACACCAAAACCACGGAAAGGGTACCAGCTATACGGTCAACTTATGCGTTACTTGTTTGGTGAGGACTACTGGGTTAATAAGTGCTTCAAGAAGATAGATGATGTTAGGTTGGTTGCTACTAATTATAATATTACAGGACGAGAGATAAAATTTAGTCCTGTTATTACCGATTTACGGCAAGAGAACGAGCTAGAACGTTGTCGTAAAGAAGGGTACTTCATCATCAAGGTAATAGCTCCTGAAGAAGTAAGAATAAAGCGTGCAGAAGAAGCAGGTGACGCATTCTCTTTAGAAGAGATGAACCACGAGACTGAGACGTACGTGAGAGATATGTACGCAGATTACACAATCGTCAATAAAGGGTCGTTAGCACAGTTATATGGTGCAGTTGATGTGGTAATGGGTGCAATTGAAATGAGAATGTTACGTGAGGGTGTTAGAGCATGATCCTGTGGGATAACATTCTAATCGTGCTATGTTTTTCAGGTGTACTGTTTGCGCTATTCTATGGTTGGAAGAAGTTTAAATCACTGGATAAAGAAGATAGAGCCGTTGTCGGTAAGTTAGACGATGGTTCCCTTATCTTTAAGACTGAGGACGGACGATACTTCTACGCAGTCGATGATGAAGCAATCCCTGTTCTCATCAACAAAGAAGAAGGGGATCGTCTGTGGAGCCAGTCTACAGAACTAAAATATGCAGAAGATAACTAGGTTAGAACGCCTAGTTATTTTTTTTTCTATAAAATATAGAAAAGTTGTTGACTAAGATACAACAATGGTTATATACTAAGTACAGATACAACAACAGGAGGTGAACAACATGGAAATATCCTTAATAGCAGCTATCGGAAAGAACAACGAGATTGGGTTAGACAATGAGTTATTGTGGCGTTGTAAGGAAGATTTCGACTGGTTTAAGAAGCAAACATATAACAAACCCGTAGTAATGGGTAGAAAGACATATGCGAGCATCGGTAAACCACTCCCAGGACGAATCAATATCGTATTGAGTCGAGATGAGAGTTACAATCCACATGAATCTGTACTTGTCCTACCTAGTGTGGCCGCAGTCTTCAGTGAACTGAAAAAGTACAGAGAGGTTATGATTATCGGTGGTGCAAACGTATACAAACAGTTTATGCCATTCGCTAATAGATTATACCTAACTGAACTAGATAAAGAGTTTGAAGCTGATAGTTTCTTTCCTGCATTTGTGAAGGATGACTACCGAGAGTGCTTTAAGGCAGATGGTACAGAAAAAGTAGGATTCGATTACAAGTTCAAGGTGTACCGTAAAAAATTAAGCAAGGAGGGTCAATAATGCCAAAAGTTCACAAAATAACACTGTACGTTACAGACTTACATGGTGACTATGACAACTACAATGAAGAGGAAATCGGTGAAGAGATTAAACAAAACGTAGACCTGCAAATGGATACAATGAGTCACGTAGCTTCAGTAGAATCGTCAAAAGAGTTTGAGTGGGATGATGATTTAAGAATCAACTACACAGACGCAACAACGGAAGACTATGAAGCCCAACTTAAAAAGGAGGAATAGTTATGGAAATCTTTATAGGTGAAGAGTACAAGCTTACGTCCGACACAAACAACGTGATTATCAATCAGAAGTATAAAAAGAAAACGAAAGAGGGAGAACCAGCTCAATATGATTACAAAGAGATTGGCTACTACCCGAACGTAGAAAAGGCTTGCGTTGGTTTGTTGGACAAGAAGTTACGAGATAGCGATGTTAAGAGTGTTAAAGAGTTGATGATCCTGATTAAGGATACGAAACTAGAGTTACTAGCAGGGGTGAATAAATAGTGGTCGTAAAGGAGCACGAAGACAAGTTCATAGATGGGGAACTATACGTCCACGTCAGTGAGTATTATCAAGTATTCGATGAGGTAGTAAAAACAACGACACAAAACGTTAATTTACAAGGGATAATTGATAGACGAAGTAAAGAGTTAACAAGATTAAGACGCTTAGAAAGAAGACAACATAAGCGTTGGAACGATACTAATAAAAATACGAAATGAGGTATAATTATGAGCGTAAGAAAAGCAACAGAACTAATCGAAGGTGTATTAGAAGCAGGAAAGATGACTGTAAAGGTTAAAGCAGATATCCAAGAAGCGTACGACATGTTGCGTGCAGAGACGGATAAGGAAAAAGAGCAAGCAAGAGCAACGGAATTAGGTCTAGAACCTAACGCCTACGACACTACTACTCTATTATCGGACTTACAGAGTGCTATTAATGTGTTTGTAACGCACGCTAAGACGTATAACTTGGCCGCAGACGACACAAAACGCATGAACGAGATTCAATTAGACCTATTACATGCGCTAGAGTTGTTCGATGAGTCCGTAGATGACAAGGTTAAGTACACTGAAGACCTTATCACCTTGCAGAAACAGAGACGACAAGCCAAAAACTTTACGGAAATAGCGGCTCCTATCAAAATACTGGTAGCAAATAACCCGAAACTAGCAAAAGATTTACAAAATTGCTTAAAACAGGTAGAACAACAACTAGAAGTACATAAGAAACGAGCGTACCACCCACGAAGATTGACTTCTTTACAACAAGCGTTCCAAGAAGCAGCTGCGTCATCTAACGAAAATAAGAAGTAGAAGGTGCAACCATGAAGTACAACGGTTTTTGGTCGAATGATAAAAGACGATTGGTCGTGATTAGAACTTCTAAGGACGGTATGATCCATTATCGGGAAGTAGATGAGAACGGTAAGACAAGCAGTAAGCTATATAGTGATTACGCTGAGGAAGTCTTACCTTCTTTCCTCAAAGAGGGTTCTAACGCACCATTTAAATCTATGTATAGTTAGGAGGTTTGGTATGGATATTTTACTAGACAAGGATGTAAAGATTCGTAAGGATCGTAAGTGTTGGGGTTGTGCTAGGGACTTTAAGAAAGGTCATACATTACGCTGTGTTAAGGCCGCAGACGAAGGGACTATAACGGCAACCTACTACTGTGGCACCTGTACAGAGTATTGGAAAGATTATATGGAGCCTTGCGATGAGATAGGTTACGGGGAACTTCGTAGTGAGGATTATGAGCGTTGGGAACTAACACGTAAGAATGTGGAGGGGGAATAATTGTGAAGGAAAAAGACATTAAAGAAACAATAAAATTAGATACACACTGGGCTAATCAGTACTACAAGCACAGAAAACAGGAACTAGATAATTACGAGAACGATCCACGTAAAGAAGTACGTACTCGTAGTCAGGAGTGTAAGACATGTTTCTACTTACGAAACGGACTAGCACTTCAGGCATTTACAGATTACTCGTGTGGTTACTGTAAGAAGAATTGTATGCACCATAACTCACGAACACCGAAGTACTGTATTGATTGCTCTATAGAGTTAGAAGTATGTCGCACATGCGGAGCGGAGATGGATTAATATGGAGCATTTTGAAGATTTAAAATATTTGGATATGGGACATCTTGAGTTCGCTACGAAGTATCTGAAACGTGCACTATCTCATAACAAACCGTTAGACAAAGCACTTAGTCTAGGAACCGTTGTGGAGTGTAATACAGCTAGTGGTGCCAAACTAGGAACTGTAGTAGGTTACGGTTCGGGGAGGGAGCACATTTTATTTGAAGACCCTGAAGCTACTAACGGATACCGTGTAATGGGATCAGACTATATGACAATTAAAAAAGTAGATGTTCACCCATTCAGGGTAGTGTCTCTAATGGTAGCTACTAATAACTACCTTATGAACAACCAGTTCAAGATATCTACCGCACACCAAAAGGTTGTATACCAACATTGGCGTAGAACGGGTAAGTTCGAATATGATAATCCGATTGCCGATAATGAAAGAGAGAAGATACAGTTACAATCCACGATAGAGAAGAAGCGTATCGAACTACAAGCACTAGAAGAATCGTTCGCTAAAATGAAATGAGGTGAAATTATGACAATAGATGAACTAAGGGCAGAAAGGGAACAGTTAGCAATGGTGAAAGCAATAAAACAAACAGAATTAGAAATTGCAACTACAAAATTACAACTAACCAATCGCAGGATTCAGGACATCTGCACACACAAACCAAAAACAGGATTTATCATCAAGTTCTGCTGTGAGTGTGGAAAAGCGGATTTCTTTTGGAACTTTAAATAAGGGGGAAATTAGAATGATAGAACTACAAGGAAAATATAACCAAGCAAAGGTATTTACAGATAATGTGGACGATGTTACAATTGGACAAGTTATAGAGCTATGTAACCAAGAGTTCACACAAGGAAGCAACATCCGTATCATGCCTGATACACATGCAGGTGCAGGTTGCGTAATCGGGACTACAATGACAATTACAGACAAGATAGTGCCAAATTTAGTCGGTGTTGATATCGGTTGTGGGATGGAAGTTGCAGTAATCAATAAGCGTAAAGAGGAGATCAACTTCGATAAACTGGACGATGTAATCCGTAAGTTCGTACCAAGCGGTTACGATATCCGTGATAAAGCACACCGTTTCGCTAATCTAGTAAACTTAAAAGATGTAATTGCACCATTCAACAAGGATCGTGCAGAGAAAAGCATCGGTACCCTTGGGGGAGGAAATCACTTCATCGAATTAAATGAAGATGCAGATGGTAAAGTATACATCGTTATCCACTCAGGTTCTCGTAATCTAGGGAAGCAAGTAGCAGAGCATTACCAACGTGTAGCGTACAACGAGATTATGAGCGTGAAAGATGCGAAGCAGGAGCTAGTTGAACAACTAAAACGTGAAGGCAGACAACAAGAGATTCATGCAGCCCTACGTGGTATCAAGAAACCTAAAATCAAGAAAGAACTAGCGTACCTGCAAGGACAAGCTTTCAAGAACTACATGCATGATATGAAGATTTCTCAGTTCTATGCGGCCCAAAACCGTAGAGCAATGGTAGATGAAATTGTATCTCACATGGGATGGTTAATCACTGACCAATTCACAACGATCCACAACTACATCGACATGGAGTACTCTGTATTACGTAAAGGTGCCGTATCTGCTCTAAAAGGGGAGCGTATCATTGTACCAATCAACATGCGTGACGGTTCTCTAATTGCAGTAGGTAAAGGGAACGCAGACTGGAACAACTCTGCACCACACGGAGCAGGACGACTTATGAGCCGTACAAAAGCCAAAGAGAATATAAAACTAGAAGACTTCCAAAATACGATGAAAGACGTATGGACAACTTCTGTGGGTACTAGCACAATAGACGAAGCACCAATGGCTTACAAACCAATGGATGAGATTGTAACGAATACGAAAGACACAATGGACATCGTACATACGATTAAACCACTTTACAACTTCAAAGCTAACTAAGGAGGAACTAAGATGAGTAAACAAGAAATCTATGACAAGATTGTAGCATGGCAACTACGAGCAGGTGAGGATTTCCTAGACTACTTTGATAGCTTTTTGACACCTGGGAGCTTCATGATGTGGTGTAGGGGTAAAGGTTACATTACTATCGAGCAGCTTAACCTGTGGGAAGACTGCGAAGATGCAGAATCTATGTGGGCAACGAACTATGTTCACGATTGTGGTAATTACGGAGAACCAGTACCGTATGCGGTCGTGAGTGAAGGAGACTGGACAGAAGCAGGTCAGTATAAAGCATATATGATCCTAGCAGAGTTCATCTCAGAGAGTTCTACATATCAGAAACTGTTACAAGAGTTCTTCGAGGAGAACTAAAATGGTAGGTAAGATACTATGTAAGCTTGGGTTTCACAGATGGAGGAGGGAACTGCACTGGGATTGCAGGTCTCTCATGTGTACCCGTTGTAGACTATGTAGACCGAAATATCCCGACGAGGTATCAAAAATAGATGAAAAGAGGATGAGATAATATGAGTACAATTAATGTAAGAGACGGTGTAATGCAGATTTTAAACAAGGCACATTCGGATGCGAAACGAGAGATTTATAAAAACCTAAGTATAGTTATGGCAGACCAAGAGAAAATACAAATAGAGAACGATCACCTACGAGCAGAGAACGAGGGCTTAAAAGCACGAGTTAAGTTCTTAGAATCCTTACCGACAGCAATGCCTAAGAGTTTAGTAGAACCATCTTTCCCTAAAAAAGTGTTAAAAGACGCACTTACAGATGAGGATATATTCGTAGAAGGTAAGTTAGATGATATCACAAGAAAACTATACTTCGATGATACTTCAGACAGACTATATAAAGAGATTGGTTTAGACAAGAAAGAAGGTACAACGAGTCCAGGACACAAACCCGTACTACTCGTAGCAAAAGATACTTCAGGATCAATGGGAATATGGGAGCAATACATGTCTAACTGTATCACTTCATGGACAGTAAATATGTTAGCTCGTAAGTACGGTCAAAGAGTAGATGTGCGATTCGTACTATACACGACAGAAGCACGAGAGGTATCAGAGGACGATTTCCGTAAGAGTACAGAGTCAGGTGGAACAATTGCTTCTTCTGCTGGTGAACTCTTAAATAAACTTGCAGATAAGTACAATTACGAAACTACAGATGATGTTCACGTACTATTACTTTCAGACGGAGATAACCTAACATCAGATAATCATAAGTTTATTAACTACCTAAGACGATTAGTAGGTAAGTCTAAAGACGTGTGGTATACAGAAGCGAACCAGTACAGTAGACATTCTACGATCCGTAGAGGTTTCGAGGAAAATAGCAATGCTTACGGTAAGATTGGTCTCCATTGTCAAGTGTTTAAAAAACGAGACCACATACCATCTATACTAAAGAATATGTTCAATAGAACAACAGACAGCGAGGTGAGTAAATAATATGGGAAAAACATATTTCGTGGCAGTACCAGTCGTAGGGAAAGTAATCGTAGAAGTAGAAGGAGCAACAAGTGAGCAGGATGCAATCGAGAGAGCACTGGAAGTAGACATGTCATTCGATATCGAAAGTGAGGACACTACAGTATGGGTAGAAGAGTGGGATCGACACGAAAGAGTAGTGCAAGGTAACGTATACTACGGTGTTATCAGTGAAGCTCGTATCGACTCTGTAGAGGAAGACGATGAGTGATTCGACCATAGATAACAAGATTAAGGCCGCTAGGTTAACAAAGTACGGTGTGCCGTTAGATATCCCTTTAGGAGAGGAGTGGAGGTGCAGTGACATGTATCGAAGCTTCCACCCTTTAGGCAGTACATGGAGAGAGATACGGGAAATGGAAATCAGTATGAGACGACAACATGAGATATCGGCACGTAAGAACAGGATCGTATCGGCATTCAAGAGACTCTTTAGTTAGAACTAGGGTCTCTTTTCTTTTGCGTACTAACTGGTAAATTATGGAAGCTAGTGGTACCCCTCACGAAAAAATTTTTTCGGATTTTTTACAACCCACTTATCGGGCATAGCTAGTCTGCGTAGGACTCCATATACGGACGGGGAGGGTCTTACTAGTGCAATTACATTACCTTACTACGGGGCTTGTTATCGGGGCTTCTAGGGGGCTTAAACGGGGGCTATAGTAAGGGGCTTTCATAGGGACACTAATAGGGGGCATGAAGTCAGGAGTCGGGATTCGGGCAT
>MTEU01004414.1_pt1 | contig 13363 bp, 11 predicted proteins | sample 1042701 | NCBI WGS metagenome assembly MTEU01 (sample SAMN06185813, study PRJNA358809) | soil metagenome | isolation source: naturally attenuated soil | place: India | collected 2015-05-23
AATGAAGGGGCGCGAGCGCCGAGGCCGGCGCGGAGGACGCGGCGCGAGCCTGGCACGGCGCGCGTCATGCCGGATCGGCGGCGAGCCGGCATTGTAGAGCATGCGCGGGAGCGGCGCGCCCGCCGCGGACGGCGGGCTAGCGCGGCACCGCCGGCAGGCGCAGCAGCGCCTGGGCCCCGCCTTGCGGCCGGTTGCCGAGTGTCAGCTCGCCCCGGTGCAGCAGCGCCACCTCGCGCGCGAAGCACAGGCCGAGCCCGGTGCCCTTGTCGCGGCCGCCCGGCCGGGGGAGCGAATAGAAGCGCTCGAACACCCGCGGCAGCGCGTAGTCGGGGATGCCCGGGCCACTGTCGGCGACCGTCACGGCAAGCGCCTCCCCCTGCGCGCCGCGCTCGCGGTGCAGCCCCAGCGCGACCGTGCTTCCGGCCGGCGCGAAGTCGACCGCGTTGTCGATCAGGTTGACCAGCGCCTGCCGCAGCAGGAACGGATCGCCCAGCACTTCGGCGGGCGCGGCATCGGTCTCGACGCGCGGCGACAGCACCACGCCGCGCTGCCGCGCGCGCGGTTCCAGTTCGGCCGCCACTTCCGTCAGCAGCGGCGCCAGCGCGACCGGACGCGGCGCCTCCAGCCGCTGGCGCTGCTCGACCTCGGCCAGCGCCAGCAGCTTGGCGACCATCTCGGCCAGGCGCCGCGCCTGGCTGTCGATATTGCCGACGAAGCGGGCGCGATCGGGCGCGGGCATGTCCTCGCGCAGCAATTCCGCCGCGCCACGGATCGCCGCCAACGGGCTCTTCATCTCGTGCGTCAGCGTATGGATGTAGTGCTCGACGTACTGCTTGTCCTCGAGCCGCAGGCGCATCGTCTCCATCGCCCTGCCCAGCTCGGCCAGCTCGCCGGCGCCCGACAGCGGCATCGCGGCGCGCTCGCCCGCCGCCACCGCGCGCGCATAGCGCCGCAGCCGGCGCAATCCGTTCGCCAGCCACAACGTGCAGGCCAGGCCGATCGCTGCGGCCACGCCCATCAGCAGCAGCCCGTGCAGCAGGATGCGGTGCTGGCTGCGCGCGATCACCGGCGCCATCACCGCATTGGGCTTGGCCACCGTCAGCACGCCCAGCAGGCGCTCGCCATCGCGGATCGGCGCCGCGACGTACATCACGGTGCTGCCCTCGTCGTTCGGGTCGCTGCGCGTGCTGCGCGCACCGTACTTGCCGCGCAGCGTCAGGTAGACGTCGTTCCACCGCGAATAGTCCTGGCCCACCGCGGTGCCGGCCGAATCGAAACGCACGATGCCGGCCGTGTCGGTGACATAGACGCGGTAGCCGATCTCGCGCTTGCGCAGCCCCCACAGCTCCGCGTCCAGCGGCGCGTCGCGCAGCGCGTTCAGCTGGCGCGCGAAGGCACCGTCGGCGATGCGGCCGTCGCGCATGTCGTCGGCCGCCAGCGCCGCGAGCGCGTGCGCGGTATCGATCAGCGTGTCTTCCATCGCCTGGCGCACGCCCGGCTTGACCTCCTGCACGAACACGCGAAGCGTCAGCCAAGCCGCCAGCCCGACGATCAGGAAGAAACCCAGGAAGATGCGCAGGCCGATCCGCATCCGTCGCCGGTCCCGCTCAGATGGCCAGCGAGTAACCCATGCCGCGATGGGTGCGGATCGGGTCCTCGTCGCCGGCGGCGCGCAGCTTGGCGCGCAGCGTCTTGATATGGGTGTCCACCGTGCGGTCGCTGGTATCGAGCGCGTCGTCCCAGACCAGGTCCATCAGCTGCGCGCGCGAGTAGATGCGGCCCGGATGGTCGGCCAGCAGCGCGAGCAGCCGGTATTCGTAGCGGGTCAGGTCGAGCCACTGGCCGCGGTAGGCGAGCCGCGCGCCGTCGCGATCGTGCAGCAACGGCGGCACCGCATCCTGTCCGCCCGCCGGCGCGGCGCCCTCGCCCCGGCCGCGCATGCGGCGCAGGATCACGCGCACGCGCGCCGCCAGTTCGCGCGGCGAGAACGGCTTGACCACATAGTCGTCCGCGCCGATCTCCAGCCCGACGACACGGTCGATCTCCTCGTGGCGCGCGGTCAGGAAAATCACCGGCACATCGGAAAAGGTGCGCAGCGTGCGGCAGACCTCGAAGCCATTCAGGTCCGGCAGGCCCACATCGAGGATCACCAGATCGACCGCTTGCGCGCGCAGCCGCGCGATCGCCTCGCCGCCCAGCGCGCAATGCTCGACCTGCATGCCCTCGGTGCGCAGCGCATAGAGAATCGTATCGGCAATGGCGGACTCGTCGTCGACCACGAGGATCGACGGGGCATGCGTGGCGTTGGCTTGCATCGAGGACTTGCGGGCGGCTGCGGCAGGAAATGAGAGGGCGGAAACGGGTCCGTCATTCTAGTCGAGCGCGCCGACGGCCGCCCCGCCCTGCCGCTGGCGCCGGCGGTGGAAATAGAGCCGTTGCGCGGCCCAGCGCAGCGGCGGCGAATACAGCATCCACTCGAACAGGCGGTCGGACTGGCAGCGGTCGAACAGCCAGCGCAGCGCGCGCTTTGCGCGAAAGCGCGGCGTGGCGCGCGGGACGGCGCGCTCCGGCGCCGGCCGTCCATCGCGCAGATGCGCGGCGATCGCGGCGGCGATCGTCTCGCCGTGTTCCCACGCCGAATGGATGCCGCCGGCGGTGACCGGCGACACCACGCCGGCCGCATCGCCCGCCAAAAGCACGCCATCGCGGCCCAGCGGCAGCACCGGGCCGCCGCAGGGAATCAGGCCGGCGCGCGTCGACGCCGGCACCGCGTCGTCGGGCACGCCGAGCAGATGACGCACGCGGGCCAGGAATCCGTCGATATCCGGCGTGCGCGGGCCGCGCCGGCGCCGCCGCAGCGCCACGCCCATCTGCACGCCGGTGGGTGTCTGCGCGGCCCAGCCCAGATAACCGGGTGCAAAGCGCTTGCCGACGAAGCAATGCAGGGCCCCGGGCTCGGGCAGCATCAGGCCGTCGAATTCGTACTCGATGCCATAGAGGAAGTCACGCGGACCGGGCAGGCCCAGCCAGGCCGCCACGCGTGACCTGGCCCCGTCGGCGCCGACCAGGTAGCGCGTGCGGCCGATGCCTGGAATGCGCCAGCGGTCGCCGTCGCGCATCGCCTGCACGAACGGCGTGCCCAGGTGCACCGCCACGCCATGCCGCGCCAGCTCGTCGACCAGCCAGCGCATCAGCGCCGGCGTATCGGTGGTCAGGAAGTAGTAGCCGGGCGCGTCCAGCCGCAGGCTGCGCAGCGCCGGCGAATAGAGCCGCACGTGCTCGACGCGGCGGAAACAGTGCGCCGGCGCGCGGCCCAGCCAGGTGCGCTCGGCCGCTTCCTTGACCACGATGCCGGTGGTATGGAGCTTCGCGCCGGGATCACTCTTGCGCTCGAGCACCGCCACGCGCAGGCCGGCACGGGCAGCCGCCAGCGCGCATGCCGCGCCGGCGAAGCTGGCGCCGACGACGATCACGTCGTAGTCGGCAGTGCTGGCGGGAAACCGCGAGACGGTGGAGGCGCTATCCAAAGGGCTGGCGGAAGCGGACTTCGGAACGGACACTGCGGGACGGGTTGGCATCATGCCGGGCTCCTGTTGCGTCGGTGACAGGCAGCGCAGTGTCGCGGGCGAATGTGAAGGCGGCGTGGGGTCGATGTGTAGCGGCGGGTCGCGGGAGGTGCCTCGGTGGGCCGAGCGGCGGCCCAGAAAAAGAACAGCCCGCGACGTAGGCGGGCTGAAGAGTCTCTCCTCGGTGCCCTGCTCCCAAGGCACGGCCTCACTGTATCGGGACCGCGATGGGCGCTCCAGTCGGACAAATCCGTAAGGGAAAACGCCTGTAGTCCGGCGGCGGCCCGCTGGCCGCAGCGACGACATCCCGCGCTCGTGCGAAGATGTCGCCTTCAACGCACTGCTTGCCCGATCGCTACGCTCTTCGCATTGCGTCTGCCGTTGCCGATCGCCGCAACGGCGGTTGTTCCCGCAATATGCGATCGGCCGCACCGACTGAAACAAATCGCCATGCCTTCCGCCACGCTCAAAGTCACCGATCTCTCCATTTCGGCCTTCGTCGCCGGACTGGTCGCCATGCTGACCGGCTACACCAGTTCGCTGGTGCTGATGATCCAGGCCGGACAGGCCGCGCATCTGAGCGACGCGCAGATCGCCTCGTGGATCTGGGCGCTGTCGATCGGCATGGGCGTGACCACGATCGGACTGTCGCTGGTCACGCGCGTGCCGATCGTGATCGCCTGGTCCACGCCCGGCGCGGCGCTGCTGATCGCCAGCCTGCCCGGCGTGCCGTACGCCGAAGCGATCGGCGCCTTCCTGCTGGCGGCGCTGCTGATGACGGCTGCCGGCCTGACCGGCTGGTTCGACCGGCTGATGCGCGCGCTGCCGGCCAGCATCGCGGCGGCGCTGCTGGCCGGCATCCTGTTTCGCATCAGCATCGACGTGTTCGTGCAGGCGCAGCACCAGACGCTGCTGCTGTTGCCGATGTTCGCGGTCTATCTGCTGGGCAAGCGCTGGTGGCCGCGCTATGCGGTACCCGGTGTGCTGGTGATCGGCGTCGCGCTGGCGGGCATGCTCGGACAATTGCATTTCGAACAGTTCCATTTCGCGGTGGCGGCGCCGGTGTGGACCACGCCGGCGTTCTCGCTGCAGGCCTTCGTCAGCATCGCGATCCCGCTGTTCATTGTCGCGCTGGCATCGCAGAACATTCCGGGCCTGGCCGTGCTGCGGGCCGACGGCTATCACGTCAAGGCGTCGCCGCTGATCACCGTGACGGGCCTGGCCTCGGCGGTACTGGCCCCGTTCGGTTCGCACGGCATCAACCTCGCCGCGATCACGGCGGCGATCTGCACCGGCAGCGAGGCGCACCCCGACCCGGCGCGGCGCTACACCGCCGCGGTGGTCTGCGGCATCGGCTACCTGGTCGCGGGCACGCTGGCCGCCAGCATCGCGGCGCTGTTCGCTGCCTTCCCGCAGGCGCTGGTGATCGCCGTGGCGGCGTTCGCGCTGCTCGGCTCGATCGCCAGCGGCCTGACCACGGCGATGCAAAACCCAGGCGAGCGCGAGGCCGCGCTGCTGACCTTCATGATCACGGCCTCCGGCATGACGCTGGTCGGCATCGGCTCGGCGTTCTGGGGCGTGGTGGGCGGGATCGTCGCGCTGTGGGTGCTGCGGCCGCGAACAGGCTGAGCGCTTCACATGACATCACGAGACGACTATCTGCAGTCGGTACTGGATTGGGCGAGCGCCACGGACGCGGTCCTGGCGGTGATCCAGACCGGTTCGCTGGCACGACAGGATGGTTCCGCGGACCAGTATTCGGACGTCGATATCGAGCTCATCTCGTCCGATCCCGATACGCTGGCGCGCGACGACGGGTGGCTCCACCAGATTGGCGCGCTGATCACGGTGTTGCGCCTCGAGGCCGGCGACGATCAGCCTTGGCCGACGCGGCTGGCGATATACCGGGGCGGCGTCAAGATCGACTTCACCGTGGCCGGTGTCGAACGGCTGCAACGGATGAGCGCCGCCGGTGCAGGGGGACTGGACGACCTGTATGCCCGCGGCTATCGCGTCCTGCTCGACAAGGCTGGCGTTTGCGCATTGCTGCCGCCTGCGCCGTATCGGTTCCCGCTGCAACGCCTGCCGTCACAGAAGGAATTCCAGGACAGTGTCGAAGAGTTCTGGTTCGAGGCCTTTCATATCCCGCGCTATCTGGTGCGCGGCGAACTGTGGCTGGTCAAGCAGCGCGACTGGACGATGAAGACGTTGCTGCTGTGCATGGCGCAATGGCATGCGCTGGCGCTGCACGGCGGCAAGGTCGACGTCTGGCACAACGGCCTGCGCATGGACCAGTGGACCGATCGCGATACATGGCATGCGATGCAGCAGGTTTTCGGACGCTTCGACACCGCGGATGCCCGGCGCGCTTTCGACGCCACGGTCGAGCTCTATGGGCGCCTCGGGCGAGAGGTGGCCGAGCGTACCGGACTGGCATATCCGCAGGCCTGCGAGGATCAGACCCAGGAATTGAATCGGGCCGTGCTGGCGCGCCTGCGCGGCTGACCGGGGAACCCGCAGCCACCCTCGGCATCGAGGGAATCGCGGCCGTCGTGCAGGCCCGTCTGCGCCAGTGCCAGCAGGCGGCGCGCTTGATCGAGTCAGCTCGTCACGCTGGCCCGGGACCGTCCACTAGCGCTTGGTCACGTCGCCCGCGAACGACTGGATCTTGCGCGTCGGGCCCGACACGATCAGCAGATCGCCCGGCAATACGCGCGTGCTTGGCGTGGCGTGCTGGAAATCCTCGTTGGCGCGCTTGACGCCGACCACCGTGACGCCGGACTTCTCGCGCACGCCGGATTGCGCCAGCGTCTGGTTGTGGGTCGACGCCGGCGCATGGACCTTGGCGATCGCAAAGCCGTCGTCGAACTCGATGAAATCCATCATGCGGCCGGTGATCAGGTGCGCGACGCGCTCGCCCATATCGGCCTCCGGATAGACCACGTGATGCGCGCCGATGCGCTGCGCGATCTGCCCGTGCTCGGCCGACATCGCCTTGACCCAGATGTCCTTGATGTCGAGTTCGGTCAGCGTCATGATCGTCATCAGGCTGGCGGCGAGGTCCGAGCCAATGCCGACGATGGCATGAGCGAAGTCGGCCACGCCGAGCTGGCGCATCACGTTGACGTTGGTGGAATCGGCCTGCACCGCATGCGTCAGGTAGTTGCCCCAGACCTGCACCGGCTCCGCTTCCTTGTCCAGGCCCATCACGTCGTGGCCCAGGCGCATCAGCGATTGCGCGACCGAGCTGCCGAAGCGGCCGAGCCCGATCACGACCACGCTGTCGCCCTTCGAGAACGAGAACTGCTCGGTAAATAATCTAGCCAACAATTGGATGCTCCTCGGGATAGCGGAACGGCATGCGGCGCTCGCCCAATACCAGCGACGCGGCCAGCGTGATGGTGCCCACGCGCCCGGCGTACATCAGCAGCACCAGCGTGAACTGGGCCGGCGCCGGCAGATCCCCGGTGATGCCCGTCGACAGGCCCGTCGTGCCGAAGGCGGCGATGACCTCGAAGATCACCTGATCGGTCGGAATATCGGTCGTGCGCAGCAACACCAGTGTACCGAGGGTGACCAGCGCGCTGCCGAGCACCAGCACCGTGATGGCCTGGCGCTGGGCCGATGCGCCCAGCCGGCGGCCGTATGCCTCGCAATCGCTTTGGCCGCGGATTTCGGCGAACACCAGCAGCGCCAGGATCGCGATCGTGCCCACCTTGACGCCCCCGGCTGTGCTGGCGCTGCCGCCGCCGACGAACATCAGGAAGTAGTGGAGCGCCCATGTTTCCGGCGTCAGCACGCCGATGTCCACGGTATTGAAGCCGGCCGTCCGCGCGGATACCGAGGCGAACGCCGCGGTCAGCAGCTTGTCGCCGGCCGACATCGGCCCCAGCGTATTCGGATTGGTCCATTCGAACAGCAGGACCCCGACAAAGCCCATCGCCAGCAGCACCGCGGTGCCGGCCAGGGTCAGCTTGGTATGCAGGGACCAATGATGGGGACTGCGCGCCTTGCGCCGGACATCGTGCAGCACCGGGAAACCGATACCGCCGACCACGACGGCGACCATCACCGGAATCAGGATCAGCGCATCGGCGGCATAGCGCGTCAGGCTGTCCGCATGGATCGAAAAGCCGGCGTTGTTGAAGGCGGACACCGCATGGAACAGTCCGCTCCAGATGGCATCGCCCCATGGCAGGTCATGGCCGTAGCGAAGCCGCAAGGCAAGCAGCGCCGTGACCACGGCCTCGGATGCCAGCGTCACCACCAGCACCAGCCGCGCCACGCTGGTCACGTCGCCAACGCCGAGCGAGCGCGTTTCGACCTGCGTGATCAGCTTGGTGCGCAGCCGCAGCGAGCGGTTGACCATCAGGCCCAGCAGCGTCGCCGCCGTCATCATGCCGAAGCCGCCGATCTGGAACAGCACGAGAATCACGGCCTGGCCGAAGCCGGACCAGTAGCTGCCGGTGTCGACGACCAGCAGGCCCGTCACGCAGATCGCGGATACCGCGGTGAACAGCGCCGTCAGCCACGGCACGGGCTGCCCGTCGGCCTGGGATATCGGCAAGCGCAGCAGCAGCGTGCCGGCCGCGATCGCCAGCAGGAAGACCATCGCGACAATGCGTGGGGGATGCGCGATGGCTTTCATCGATGGGCCATCCGCGCATCGACGGTTCCGGTCCGAGGCACGCAGGGGATCGCTTCTTGTTGTCCGTCCATGTTGCCGACTCCGAGAAGGCGCTCGACCACGGCGTCAGAGCTGGTTCACGCGCTACCGCAACAGGCCGCCGATTCTACACTGGCCCATTTACGTCGAGCCCTTGCGTTCGCGCTGGTTTGACATGCACGCCAGCGCGGCACGCAGTGTTGCGCGCGTGGTTGTAAGCCGCATTGGCGCCGATGACAAGGCTCGTAAATCACCGTTGCAAAATCGAACAGAATGTCAGACGCCTCGCCGCTACAGTGATTCCTCCCTTGCCTGTAGGCGTTTTGATGGAGGTACACGAATGAAGCAACATCTGGCGAAATCCCTGTTGATGGCTGGCGCGATGATCGCGTCGTACCCGCTGCTCGCGCAGCAGTCCCAGCCGATGCAGCCGACTCAGCCGATGCCGGCCGCGCAGACGATGCAGCCGATGCAGTCCACCCAATCCTCGCCATACGCACAATCCGCGCAATCCGCGCAGTCGATCCAGTCCGCGCCTTCCGCGCAGGCGATGCCTTCGGCCCAGCCGATGCAGGGCATGCCGGCGGCAACGGCGCCGGCTCAAGCCGCCGCGCCGGTTGGCGGCGATCCGTACGCGCAAGCGGGTATGGCTCCCGCCGATCCCACCCTGGCGCGCAGCACCGACCCTGCCATCGATCCCGCCAGCATGAGCCTGGCGCCCGATGCGCTGGGCACGCGCCTGGGCCAGCGCAGCCTTTTCCTCGACGGCGCCTGATCGCCGGCAGTCGCCCGTGGTGCCGGACGCCACTCGGCCATCAGTGGACGAGCGGCCTCTGGCGTCGCGGACGCAGGCGTTGCGAATCGAAAACGGGGAATGGTCAGTCACAGGGCATTCCCGGGCCTGGCACGACGCTTTTGCTAATCTTTTGCTTCTCCCCGGCCATGCACAAAGCGGGCGCGTCTCGACGTCCGGGATAGCTTCTGTGGCGTCAGACATACTCCGGCGTTAGACTAGGGCGCTCTGGACACAGGGAATCACGATGTCCTGCGAAGCTCGAATTGAACTGACACGGAGACACGAATGGGTCAAATCAGAGCGCTATTGTCTTTGCTTTCCCCAAAGAAGAAGGATCGATTCGACGACATAACCTATGCGACGGTGGGCATAGAGCCAAGCGATTTCTACAAGGACAAATTCGTAAGCACGCCGGCCACTTACGATTTCCTGGCCCCGCCTGAAAACAAATACGACATCGAGTTCGACAGGGCCCGCTTCCTGACCTCGGAAATCGTCGGCCCGAAGGTTCTGGACATCGGGTGTGGCTCCGGGCCATACGCCGGCGCAATCCGTGCGGCGGTCAAGCCTGAGCGCCTGGTCGGCATCGACCTCGACCCAGCCTGCGTCGAGACAGCCAAGACTGTCTACGACGAGGCGTTCTGCTTCGAACTGGGCCAGCGTCTTCCCTTCGAAGACGCTGCATTCAATACCGTCTTCTCGGCTGACGTCTTCGGGCATATCGAGTTCCGATACAAAGACGCGGCCATCCAGGAGATTCACCGTATCACCGCCCCGGGCGGCAAATCGGTGCATATCATCGAATCCGGCTACCTCGATTACCGGAAGATGGATGCGCAGGATCCGGACGACCCCATCCGCAAATACGTCTGGATGGAGGGGCATATTGGCGTGGAGACTGCGCACGCTCTCGAGGAGCGGTGGGGAAAGGTGTTCGACTCTGTCACCATCCACAATGCCAGCGTCTATCCGATGTGGCCACTTGCGGCATATCTCGCCGATCCAGACTTGCCCGACGATTTGCGGGACATCATCTTGTCGTTCGACGACTCGCAGAAGAAGGCAGCTCAGATCATGCTCGGGTATGTCGCAAACAAGCTCAAGCGCGAGGCGCCGAGCGACGCGCTATTCCCCGACCACACCAGCAAAGACCCGCTGCGGCGCCCTTCAGGGCTGGTCTATCTGGTGGCGCACAAGCACCAGGACTGATCGGCCACCATCACGGGGCCCGCGGATCGTGCGCCCGCCCGGATTCGACGAGCCATGGCCCGAAAAATCCGGAATAGCTCGGGATACTGAAAAGGGAGAGTGGTCCCGCCGACAGGAATCGAACCTGTATCTAGCGCTTAGGAGGCGCTCGTTCTATCCATTGAACTACGGCGAGCGGATAGACGGGCATCGCTGCGACGCCCTGGGATGCGGCCACCGTCGAACCGGTGAACCCGCGCGCTCGGCCATCGGCCGAGGCAGGGGCGGAGTATAGCAAAGTCACTTGGCGGGGAGCGTCTCGCCGGCACCAGGAAATGTGCGATTTCGCGCGCGGAGCTGCGTCGCGGGCGCGATCTGGCGTCGAGCCCGCATCGTGGCACCAACTCCCGCACAAATGAAAAGCCCGCCAATGTCCTGGCGGGCTGGCTGCGGACGGGCCGGGCAGTCTGGGTCGACGCTGGCGGCATCGCCACAAGCCACGGTACAGGTCCTCTTCCTCATGGTTCCGCCGATGTCGCGGCCGCCCATCCGGACCACCCGGACAGTCGGAGAAAGAAGGCGCTGGCGTGCATTGCGGAGATACCGATGGCGAACAGCGAGGCACTCGCTGGAGACGGCCATCGGGTGGGAGGTTGTCCGCATCCGTGCCGGCACTTCGTGTCGACACTGCGAGTATAGGGCGGGGGTTCGGGGATTCAAGAGACGTGGACTCGCCCGCCAGCGGCAGCCTTGCCAATGTCCGCCCAAAGGCGCTTGCGGGCCATGTTTTCGCAGTGCAGCAAGAATTTGCGGGTTCTGCTAGAATGCGCCCCGTGAGTTCGCAATGCGAGCCGTGCACACGCCGACCAGCCCCACGGGCCAGAGGCGATGCCGCTTCCGCTCTCAAGCTCTGTCGCTCGGTTCTCCGGTCGTTTTCCAGTAGTGTTCGACCACCCGCCGCTTGCCAGGCCGCCATCTCACTTGACGCCGCCTCGTCTCCGATCCTGTTGAACAGCCTCGTCGCTGTTTGCCTGCCAGGGACCCGGCTTCCGGTCTTGCACCGGTCGCCCCCTGCCTGCCGCCGTACTGCCAGCTGAGTCTGTCGTCACGGCCTTCCGATTGGCGCCGAAGCCTTTTTTTAAGACTTTGCACTGCGCCCACCTCTTGCCCGATGGCAGGGGTGCCATGCATCAAGACCCTTACGACATGACCCAGCACGATTTCCGTGCGGAGCAGCCTATTGCCTCCGCCAACGATATTTCCAACACCAATGCAGCGAGCCCGCTGGACCGCCTGCAGGCGATCCTCGACCCGCAGGAAGCGCCTGCGGCACCGGTAGGCGCCGACGGCTTCGCCGCGCTCGGCCTGGACGCCGCGATCCTGCGCGCCCTGGCAGAGGCCAACTACACCACGCCGACGCCGGTACAGGCACAAGCGATCCCGGCCTTCCTGGCCGGCCGCGACCTGCTGGTGTCGAGCCAGACCGGCTCGGGCAAGACCGCCGCGTTCATGCTGCCGGCGATCCAGCGCATTTCGGAGCGTCCCGCGCCGAACCGCCCGCGCGCCGACGAGCCGGTCAAGCGGATGAAGGGCAAGCGTCCTCGCCCGGCCCCGGCCCAGCCGTCGCTGCTGGTGCTGACGCCGACCCGCGAACTGGCGCTGCAGGTGACCGACGCGGCCGCCAAGTACGGCCGCCATCTGCGCCGCATCATCTGCGCGAGCATCCTGGGCGGCATGCCCTATCCGAAGCAGCTGGCGATGCTGTCGAAGATGCCGGACATCCTGGTGGCAACGCCGGGCCGTCTGCTCGACCATATCGACGCCGGCCGCATCGACCTGTCGCAGCTCGACATGCTGGTGTTCGACGAGGCCGACCGCATGCTGGACATGGGCTTCTCCGACGACATCGACGCGATCGTCGCGGCGACGCCGGCCACCCGCCAGACGCTGATGTTCTCGGCGACGGTCGATGGCCGCATCGCGCAACTGGCCGCGCGCCAGCTGCGTGACCCGCAGCGCATCGAAATCGCGGCGGCGCGTGCCGATCAGAGCAACATCGAGCAGCGCCTGCACTTCACCGACGACATGTCGCACAAGGAGCGCCTGCTCGACCATCTGCTGCGCGACGCGTCGCTGAAGCAGGCGATCGTGTTCACCGCGACCAAGCGCGATGCCGATTCGCTGGCCGAGCGCCTGTCCGACACCGGTTTTGCCGCCGGCGCATTGCACGGCGACATGACGCAGGGCGCGCGCAATCGCACGCTGACGGCACTGCGCCGCGGCAACCTGCGCGTGCTGGTCGCCACCGACGTGGCGGCGCGCGGCATCGACGTGCCCGATATCACCCACGTGGTGAACTTCGACCTGCCCAAGCAGGCCGAGGACTATGTGCACCGTATCGGCCGTACCGGCCGCGCGGGCCGCTCGGGCGTGGCGATCAACCTGGTCAACCACAACGATGCCTTCCAGTGGAAGCGGATCGAGCGCTTCACCAACAACCGCGTCACGGCGTCGGTGATCGAAGGCCTGGAACCGCGCCGTACGCCCAAGCCGCGCACCGGCTTCGGCGGCAAGCCGGGCGGCGGCCGTCCGAGCAATGGTGGCGGCTATCGCGGCGGCGAGCGCAAGTTCGGCGGCGGCGAGTCGCGCGGTTACGGCAACGGCGGCGGCAACGGTGGCGGCTATCGCGGCGACCGCGAGCAGGCACCGCGCAGCTTCGGCGGCGAATCGCGTGGCTATGGCAGTGGCGGCAACGGCAATCGCCCGTTCGGCGAGCGCAGCTTCGGCGATCGTCAATATGGCGACCGCCCGTTCGGCGACCGCAAGCCTGCCGAGCGCAGCTTCGGCGACCGCGACGGCAACCGTGGCGGCTATCGTGGCGAAAATCGTGGCGAAAATCGTGGCGACAGCCGCGATGGTGCCCGCAGCTTCGGCGACGGCAATCGCGGCGGCTACGGCAATCGCCATGGCGCCAACGGCGGCGGCTTCGGCGGCCAGCGCCCCGCCCGCTCGCGCTTCTCGCGTTAAGACCGTGCGGGGCCCAGCCCCGCACCAAAAAGAAAGGACGTCTTCTGACGTCCTTTTTTCTTTGGCGATGCCTTGAAACAAGAACCCGCGCCAGCGTCCTCACGCTGCGCGGGCCGTGTT
>MTEU01000084.1_pt2 | contig 13356 bp, 10 predicted proteins | sample 1042701 | NCBI WGS metagenome assembly MTEU01 (sample SAMN06185813, study PRJNA358809) | soil metagenome | isolation source: naturally attenuated soil | place: India | collected 2015-05-23
GGTTCTTCAGGATCGTATTGACCGCGCGCGGCGTGCCGTCCGGGTTCAGGAAGTAGGCAGCCATCTCCGGATCGCGCTTGATGTTCTGCACGGTGGTCGCGCTGGAGATCGACGCGGCCATGCGCGGTGGAATCGCAAAGCCGTCGGTGGCCAGCTTGATCGCCGGCGAGAACAGCTCTTTCCACGTCTTCTTGCCGTAGTCGCGATGGGCGAGTTCGAGCACGCGCAAGGTGCCCGGCGTGCCGATCGAGCGGCCGCTGCGCACGGCATTGGGCAGCGGCGGGGTCTGGTCGGTCGAGGACTTCCAGCGCAGATAGTTCTCGTCGGCGCCGGCCGGCGCGGTCTCGCGGCCGTCGTAGGCAATGACCTTCTTGGTCTGCGCGTCGTAATGCATGATGAAGGCGCCGCCGCCGATGCCCGACGACTGCGGTTCGACCAGGTTCAGCACCATTTGCGCGGCCACTGCCGCATCGACGGCAGTGCCGCCGTCCTTCAGGATGTCGCAGGCGACCTTGGTCGACACGGGATTGTTGGTCACTGCCATATAGGTCTTGGCATAGACGGTGCGCTTCGGCGCGTAGCCCGTCGCGACCTCGGGCGCGCCCGGTTCGCCGGGCAGCACGATCACTTCGCCGCCGGTGGTGCCGTTCAGCTCGCAGCCGGCCACCGGCTGCGGAGGCGGCGGCTTGTGGCCATGGTGGTCGTCGTCATCGTCGCCGCCGCACGCGGACAGCAGCAGCGCGGCGGTGGCCATCATCAGCCAGCCGCGGGGGCGTCTGCGCGGCGGGGATGCGGGAATGGCGGGTTCGAAGGTCGTGCGCTGTCGCATGGCTGTCTCCTTGTTGTCGGGCACCAGTTGGATGGGCTGGCTCGGTGCCCGGGATGCGAACGCGTCCGCCGGCGCGCATCTGGCGCCGGATCGGCGGCGGTGGGGAACGACAACTACGACGCTAGTACGCGCAGGGCCGCTATGCAATGGTCCTTATCGACGATTTGGCTCGCGGCAAGCTTGCGCTCCGGCGAATTCAGCGCTCGAAGCCACCGCCTGGCTCGGCCATGCGGCGGTGCTGCTCGGCCAGCAGATCGGCCGGTGTCACGTTCGAAATCGCGGCGCGCAGCTTGTTCTGCCAGCCGGTCACGACATCGCCGTCGCCGCGCAGCATCGCCTCGAATCCCTCGCGGGCAACCTCGGCGGGATCGTCCTTTTTTTGCTGGCCCAGGCGCGTGTCGACCATGTCGGCGCGCTCGAAGAAATCGGTCTCGGTCGCGCCCGGCATCAGGCAGGTCACGGTGACCCCGCAATCGCGCAGTTCGTGCCGCAGCGCAAACGAGAACGAATCGAGGAAGGCCTTGGTGGCGTTGTAGACGGCCTGATAGGTGCCCGGCATGAAGCCGGCGATCGAGCCGGTGATCAGGATCCGGCCGGTGCGGCGATCGCGCATGTCGCGGCCGATGCGGTGCAGCAAGTCCAGCGTGCCGGTGACATTGGTCTCCACCACGCGCTGGATATCGCGAAAGTCCTGGTCCAGGAAGGCGCGGCCCAGTCCCCGGCCCGCGTTGGCGCACAGCACGTCGACCGGACGTCCGCGCGTGGCCCCATACAACGCCTCGACGCCGGCCGGATCGGCCAGGTCCACGCACAGCGCATCGACGGCCATGCCGGTATCGCGCAGCGCCACCGCGGCGGTATCGATCGCGGGCTCATCCGCGGCGATCAGCAAATCGTAACCTTGCGTCGCACAACAGCGCGCAAGCTCGAAGCCGATGCCCGACGAGGCACCAGTGACGACGGCAAAGGGACGGACGGCTTGGTTCACGGCGGTCTCCTGATGGCGGCTCGGCGGATGCCGCCGGGCGCAAACGCTGCGCCGGGGCGGCATGACCAACCGGGTCATCAAGCAAACTTCGTTCCGCCGGTGGCGGTGCCATGGCACGCCGGCCGCCACGTCGCTCCGGTGGCCGGAATTACAAAGGCGGCAGACCGTGCAGACAGGTCAGCGGAAATCGCTGAAGCGAATGTCCGGGGCGCTGGTGTTGTGCCGCGACGGCACGGTACGGCCGAAGCGGACATCGCTGGCCTGCCAGTTCGACACCTCGGCGACTGTGGCATCGCGGCGCTGGCCGGCCGGGTCCTGCCACGCCACGCGGCTCATGTCGGCATTGTCCTCGGTCACATACATCGAGCGCAGCATCGCGAACGGTGCCTGGGCGCGATACGGCGGACTGAAGGCGACGTCGAGCGCGGTGCGCGTGCGGCTGATCTCGCGGATCGCCACCTGTGCCTCGCCGCCGGCCGTAAAGCGCAGGCCGATCGTGCGCTGGCGCGGATCGATATCGATGTGGGCGATATCGACGATCGGCCGCAGGTCCTGCTGCACCGGCCCCATCAGGAACGACGATCCGTAGGCGTTGTCGGGCAGGTGAGCGGCCGGCAGCGGCTTGGCGCGCCAGTAGCCGTCCGATGGATAGAGCACCAGCACTTCGGTCTCGACGACCTTGCCCTTGGCGCCCTTGCGCTTGTCGAAGAACTGAATCAGATGGAAACCGCCGTCCTTGCGCCCGCCCACGGTGACCGGCACGCGCTGCGGCCGCCAGAAGCTGTCGAACGTGATGCCCACGATCGCGAGATCCTTGCCGTCATAGAGACGGACCTTGCGCGGCTTGAACGCGTGGCGCGGATCGGTCGGATGCGGGGTATCGCCGAAATTGCAGCCCGAGAAGTCCGGCGCCGAGCTGTCCTTGCGGATCTTGCCGATATAGGCGGGATGCAGCGCCTCGACGCGGAAGCGCTGGATCGACGGGGCCGACAGCGCGAAGGAGACGTTGTCCTCCTCGGCGCAGGTGGTCGGCGTGGTCAGATTGCGGACCTCGACCGCGGCCGGGACGGGGTCGGTCGACGCGGGCGGCGTGGGGGCTTGCGCGAAGGCTGGGGCAGTCAGCAGGCTGAACAGCAGCGCCGGGAGCAGACGAAACGGGCGGATCTGGCGAGTCTGACGACGTGGCATGCGTTGGTGGGTTCCTTGGTTGCAAACCCGCGCCGTGCCGGCCGAATGCCTGAATGGTCTTGCATGGCCTGGGCCGGCCGCGCTTCGCAACCCCTAGCGGCGGTCGCCCAGCACGGTCGCGCGGGTGAAGTCTTCGATATTGTCCAGCAGCGCGTCGAGCGCCTCGCCCGCGCCGTCGACATCGCCTTCCGCGATGGCGGCGGCGACGCGGGCGTGCAGGCGCGCCATCTCGGGAAGATCCGCGGCCTGCTTGTAGTGAAAATACCAGAAGCGGCGCGACAGCCCATGCATCAGCCGCATCGCGCCCTCGGCGAATTCATTGCGCGCGGCCTGCAGACAGAGCTCGTTGAAACCCGCATCGGCGCGCACGAACGCGACTTCGTCCCCTTTCTTGACGGCGCGCTCGAACTCGGCGGCAAGGCGCCGGAAGGCCTGGCGCTCCTCGACCGTGGCACGGCGAGCCGCGCTGCGGCAGATCAACCGCTCAACCTCGCGCCGCGTCTCCAGCAGCCGCAATTGCTTGGCCACGTCGATCGGCGGAACCAGCAGGCCGCGCTGCGGCAGCACCACGATCAGGTGCTCGCGCGCCAGCCGCTGAATCGCCTCGCGGATCGGCGTGCGGCCGATACCGGTCATCTCGCTCAACTGGAATTCGGAGACCGACGATCCGGGCGCAAGCTGCAGCGTGACGATCGCTTCCTCGATCCACCGATAGGCCTGGTCCGTCAGCCGCCCCCGCGGCCCGGCCCCGTTCTCGCTGCCGTCATCCTCGACATGGGCCGCCGCCCGCTTGGCTGTCGCCGCTTTCTTGACCATTGACGTCGTTTGCATGTTTGACGAATGCAAATTGTATATGAGTCATTTTGCGTGCGAGCGGGAAACCCGGCAGCGATATCGCCGCGACGTTCAGCGACGCAAGCCAAGCGCCCGCAGCCAGGCATCGACCTGTCCGAACGCATCCTGCTGCCACTGTTCGGGCGTCCGGTCGCGCAGGACATCGGTATCCTCGACAAACCTTCGCACACAGGTCGGCCCGAAGCCCTCTACCGTATCGAACTTGCGCGCGATGCAATCGAAGCCGATCGTGCCACTCGGGTGATCGAGCAATGGACGGCAAGCCTGGGCGAGCGCCTCGGGTCCTCCGGGGTAGTTGCGGATGCAGTAATAGATGTCGTAGGCATCCTTCTGTTTGTAGCGCCCGGCTAGCGCATGCCCCTTCATCGCAAGCAGCGCCGGAATCGAGCACACCGCAATTTCCACGCGATTGGTCCCGCCAGTCGGCATCGGTCCTGCAATCGCCACCATCTGGTAGAAGCGCAGCGCGAGATCCGTGCCGTCGGCACGCTGTACCGCAAAGTCGCTGATCAACGGCGGAACGTTCTTCACGATCTCGGCATCCCGCGGCATCAGGAAATCGACGATGACATCGATCGGCGGGCCGTCATCCATCGCAGGGACCTCGCGCACCAACTGAAAGCGCCGGAGCGTACGGCGCTTTTCGTATCCGTGCTGCCTCAGCGCGTCGACCAGCGTCGCATACTGGCCGTCGCCCAAGGCCTCGGCATCCAGTCCGAGATCGACGTCCATGGTGCCGACATGCGGCATATCGTCTGTCTTGCCCAGCAACAGCCAGGGCACCGCGCCGCCGACAATGGCGAATTTTCCCTTGAAGCTGCCAAGAATCTGACCGATTTCGATCAGTACCGTCTGGACCGCCGCTGTCGTGCGATCGTCGTAGTCCACCGCGGATTGCGGTTCACCGGATTTCATGTGTGCCAGGCGAGCTGATGTTGCCGCAGATGATCGGCCGCTTCCCTGCCCCGTTCGCCGGCATTCGCGAGGGCGAGGTAGGTCTGAACGGGACTCGTGCAGATGACACCGGGGGCCGGCTCGACCGTATCGCGGAACGGACCATGGTCCTCCAGCGTCATCACCACGGCATTCTCGCCTTTCAATGCCGGTGACAATTTCAACGCCGAGCGCAGTTGTTCGAGTCCCGCCTCGTCGGCATAGAAATACTGCGTCGCCGTGCGGGCATAGGGGGCAAGCCATTGCGCCGCCGAGAAGGAGGCAAGCGTCATCAGGCCGGTCCGCGTCCGCATCGCATCTCGTACCGCATGCTCGAGCGCACTGCCATGCAGGGGCGTATAGAAACCGTGACGCTTGCCGACCGGCGGCTCGTAGGCGTCGCGCCAGGCATCGAGCAGCGCATCGGGCTCGGAAAGGAAGAGGCCGTCCCGCGAGACCTTCGCCCACTCGCGATCGAGCAAGCCGGCTCGGACATTGCTGGCGTGGCCGAGGCTGATGCCGGCGGCTTCGGCCAGTGCCGTGACGCGCCACGCGTGCCCTGGCTCACGCAGCATCACGCGCAGCATCTGCGCCGACTTCGGCTTGAACAAGGAACGGAGGTCGCGGCGTTCGGCCAACGGCTTGCTTGTCACCGTCCGCTCGATAAAGACGCTGCCGAATACGAGATGAACATTGCCCTCGAGGTCGAGGTAACCCGCATTGTGCTCGCGGCACAAGGCCCGCGCTGCGGCGGAGAGATACGGTGCAATCAGCACTGGCGTCGCGTCGTCCCGACCGCCAACCGCCGCGAGATGCCGAAGCTCCAGCAATGCGGCTCGCACATGGCGGGGTTGGCCGCTTGTGACAACGCGACAGACCAGCGTATGGCACCGGTCCTCGACGCAAATGTCGGCGACAACGCTCGGCCCCGCGTCTTCGGGAAACGCGGTTGCCAACTCGAGGCGTTCGATCACTGGCACCTGCCGCAATAGCGTGCGCAACGCGTTCGCCTCGCGTTCAAGTGCCGGGGTCGCTACTTCGGTGAACGTCATCTGATGGCAGTGGCGTTTCTGGACAGTTGATGTGCCCGATTTTCACTGAAACCGGCCATTTCAGCAAACGCTGAAAATGCCCGATTCAGTGAAAATTCGTATGGCGCCGATGCACACAGTCCACTGGCCCCGTCCCTTGCCGACTATCCGCTTGCCTTCCCGCCATTCTGTACACTACTATGATCCATCTAATATATTAGATGTACAGGAGACACCATGGCGGCAGACTCCATGGACGTGATCGAAGTCGGCAGCGGGCCTTTGTGCGTGGTGGCGCTGCACGGCATCCAGGGGACGCGCGCGGCGTGGTTGCCGGTGGCGCAACGGTTGAGCCCGCTCTGCACCTTCGTGCTGCCGAATCTGCAGGGACGTGGGGCGGCGCCGCGGCCGGCCACGGCCGGCGGGTACACGTTGGAGCGCTATGCGGCCGCGGTACGCGAGGTCGTGGAACGGCATGCCGGTGGGCGTCCCTTCGTGCTGGCGGGATGGAGCATGGGGGTGTCGGTGGCCCTGGAGTACGCGGACCGTTACCGCGACGGCCGTGGCGGGGCACGCTCGCCGCTCGCGCTGTGGTTGCTGTCGGGCTCGCCTGCCCTGTGCGAGACGCGCTGGTTCGGCGCCGGCGATGGTGCGCCGCTGCTCGACGAGATCGCGGCGCGCGAGCGCCGGCTCGGATTGAGCGAGGCAGCCGACCACGCCGCCGTTGCGCTGACGTGGCAGGCGATCCGGCGGACCGACCAGCGTCCGCGCTTGCCCACGCTGCCGATGCCGGCCCTGGTCCTTCATGGCCGCGATGACGACGACTGCCCCTGGCCCCATGCGCAGGCGCTGGCCAATGGATTGCCCGCCGGCCGTCTGGCCACCATCGAACGCGCCGGCCATGGCCTGCTGACCGGTCATGCCGATGCGGTCTGCGAGTTCGCCTCGCCGTGGCTGCGACAACTCGCCGACTCGATCCACACCGGGGACACGCCTGCCCCCTCTCCATCCATCCCCCTGGAGCTGCCATGAGAATCGAAGACCTGGTCTACTTCTGCGCGCCGGCGCGTCTGATCGTCGGCGCCGGTACGCGCGCGCAACTGCCGGCCCTGCTGCAGCGGCTCGGCCATCGTCACGGCGTGCTGGTCACCGATCCCTTTTTCACCGAGCGCACGCCGTGGGCCGCCGAATACGTCGAGGCCGCGCGTGCGGCCGGCATCGACACGGTGGTCTACGACGGCGGCATGCCGGATCCGAGCACGACGCTGTGCGACGAGGCCACGCTGGCGCTGCGCGCGCGGCTCGGTGGCCGTGTTCCCGATCATCTGGTCGCGCTGGGCGGCGGCAGCAATATCGACCTTGCCAAGGCCTTGAGCCTGACGCTGCTGGAAGGCCGGCCAGTGCGCGAGTTCGCCGGTGCGTTGCCCGCCGGCACGCGGCCGATACCGCTGGTCGCGCTGCCGACCACATCCGGCACCGGTTCCGAGGCGACCCCCGGCGCGATCCTCGTCGACCCCGACAACGCGACCAAGATCGCGGTGATGGACAACGCGCTGCGCCCGCAGATCGCGCTGATCGATCCCGAGTTCACCTACACCTGTCCGCCGCGCGTCACCGCGGATGCCGGCATCGATGCACTGACGCATGCGATCGAGTCGTACCTGACCGTCGACAGCGCGGCTTACCCGCGGCAAGGCAACGCCGATCCCGGCTATAGCGGCCGCTCGGCGCTGACGATGCTGTTCGCCCGCGAGTCGGTCGCGCTGTGCAGCCGCTACCTGCTGCGCGCCTATCGCGACAGCGGCAACGTCGGCGACACGGGCAACGGTGCAGCCGGCGGCCGCGATATCGAAGCACGAATCGGCATGTCCTATGCCAGCCTCTACGCCGCGTTGTCCTATGGCAGCGCCGGCCTGAACGCGGTGCATGGCATCGCCTACGCCGTCGCGGGCCTGACCCACCGCTCGCATGGCAGTACCAATGCGGTGATGCTGCCCTATGTGCTGGACGCGCTGCGCACCACGCGCGGTGCCGATCTGCTGGCGCTCGCGCCGCTGTTCGGTGTCGACGCTGACAGCGACGCCGAGCGCATCGCCGGCGTGCCGCTGGCCGTGCGCGACCTGATCGACGCGCTCGACATTCCGTCGAATCTGCAGGCCTTCGGTGTGCCGCGCGACGCGCTGCCCGCTCTGACGCGCGACGCATTGGGCGTCACGCGGCTGGCACAGGCGTTTCCCGTCGACGACCTGCCGGGCACCTATGCGCGCGTCATCGAGCACGCGTGGCGCGGCGAACTCGCCGCCCACGACGCCGCCTCGGGCTCCCGCCGGGCGGCTTAGGGCAAATCCCGAGCCTCGTCCGCCAGGCCGCGCCAGATAACGCTTCCCGGGCAAGAACACGGCGCCCCGAACGTCAACGCGGCACCTCATCCCCTGTGCGCAGTTTGCATACGTATAGCATCCATCTAATATATTAGCCAGACCGCCAACAGGCGGCCCCACGACAAAGACAGGAGACAACCATGGACATGTCGGCAGGCAGTGTGGCGCTGACCCCCGGAGTCGCGGCGCGGCTCGAGCGCCTTCCCATGACCCGCTATCAGCGCACCTTGTTCGGCATCATCGCCACCGCGTGGTTCTTCGACTCGATGGACCTCGGCATGATGACCTTCGTGCTCGGCTCGATCAAAGCCGAGTTCGGCCTGAGCGCGGCGCAGACCGGCCTGCTCGCCAGCTCCAGCTTTCTGGGCATGTTTGCCGGCGCCGCGGTGGCCGGCATGCTGGCCGACCGCTTCGGCCGCAAGCCGGTATTCCAGGTCAGCATGATCTTCTGGGGCGTGGGCAGCCTGATGTGCGGGCTGGCGGACAGCGTGACCTCGCTGATGCTGTACCGTGTGCTGCTCGGCTTCGGCATGGGCATGGAATTTCCGATCGGGCTGTCGATGGTGTCCGAGATCGTGCCGGCCAGGAGCCGCGGCAAGTATGTCGCGATCCTGGAGGGCTTCTGGCCGATCGGCTTTATCGCGGCGGGATTGCTGGCGTATCTGACGTTGCCGGTAATCGGCTGGCGCGGCATTTTCATCGCGATGGCGTTTCCCGCGGCGTTCGTCTTCGTGGTGCGGCGGATGGTGCCGGAATCCCCGCGCTGGCTCGAAGGGGCGGGACGGCAACGCGAGGCCGAGGCCGTGATGGCCGGCATCGAGGCACGCGTGGAGCGCGCCAGCGGCAAGCCGTTGCCGGAAGTCCAGCAGGGCTTCGCGCCGGCCGCTGTCCACGATCGCAAGACGATGTTCGGCGAGCTGTGGAAAGGCCCGTACGCCAGACGCACCGTGATGCTGTGGGGCGTGTGGTTCTTCGCGCTGCTCGGCTACTACGGCCTGACCACCTGGCTCGGCGCGCTGCTGCAGCAGGCCGGCTACGCGGTGACCAAGTCGGTGCTGTACACCGTCTATATCTCGCTGGCCGGCATTCCCGGCTTCATCTTCTCGGCGTGGCTGCTGGAAAAATGGGGGCGCAAGCCGACCTGCGCGCTGATGCTGCTCGGCAGCGCCGCGTCCGCCTATCTGTACGGACAGGCCGCGGTGCTGAAGCTGCCGGTCGAACAGCTGATCGCCGCCGGGCTGTGCATGCAGTTCTTCCTGTTCGGCATGTGGTCCGTGCTGTATGCCTACACGCCCGAACTGTATCCGACGCGCTCCCGTGCAACCGGTTCGGGCTTCGCCTCGTCGATCGGCCGCATCGGCTCGCTGGTGGGCCCGTATCTGGTTGGCGTGCTGCTGCCCGTCACAGGCCAGGGCGGCATCTTCACGCTGGGCGCGCTGTCGTTCGCGATTGCCGCGATCGCCGTGCTGTGGCTCGGCATCGAGACCAAGGGCCGGTGCCTGGAGGAAGTGTCGAGCTGAACAAACCTGCCATGTCGTTTCCGCGAAAGCGGGAACCCAGCGTTTCGAAACGTCACTGGGTCCCCGCCTTCGCGGGGACGACGGTGTCCGCACGGCCCTCCATTCGAGGGCCGTTTGCTTGATGGGTTGCTTGATGGCCGGCCTGACGTACCGCGCCGAAAAACCGTTTGACACATTTTCATATACCCCTAATATATTAGTACGATGTCAGTTCGGCATAGACAGGAGACAACATCATGATGAGCGAACGCCAACGCAAATTCCGCGAGCAATACAAGGCCGATATCAGCCCGCTATACAACGGCCTGCTGCATATCGGCGTGATCTTTGCCGCCGGCATCGCCGCGCTCTATTACTGCGCGGCGCGGCTGGAGAACGCGACGTGGGAATGGCTGCTGGTGCTGCCGGTCTTTCTTGCCGGCAACCTGGTCGAATGGTTCATGCACAAGTACGTGATGCACCGGCGCATCGACGTGTTCGCGCTGCGCGCGATCTACGAGCGGCACACTCGCCAGCATCACCAGTACTTCACCGATAACGAGCCGACCATCGACACCACGCGCGAATTCCGCATCGTGTTCTTCCCCTGGCGCGTGCTGATCACGCTGGGTGTCGGTGGTGGCCTGCTCGGCTATCTGGCCTATCTGCTGATCAATGCCAACGCCGCCTATATCGTCTTCATGACGATGGTCGGCCACTACCTGGTCTACGAGGTGTTCCACTACTGCTGCCATGTCCATGACAACTGGTTCGTGCGCAATATGCCGTTCATCAACACGATCCGCCGGCACCATACCGCGCACCACAACCAGGGAATCATGATGCACTACAACATGAACCTGACCTTCCCGATCGCCGACTGGCTGATGGGCACCAGCGATCTGCGCCGCGGCCTGCTCGGCCACCTGTTCAACGGCTACAGCGAGGCGCATATCAAGGAGGAACTGAAGCCGATCATCCGCAAGTTCCGCCACGACGATTCGCGCGTGACCCTGGACGGTCCGCAGCTGACCGAGGATGAACGGCGCGCGATGGCGGCCTGACAGCGGACCGCCTTCCCTCGAGCAATGGCCGGGATTCACGTCCCGGCCATCGCTTTTGATGGCCGACCGGTGTCGGACTTCGTTCCGTACTGCCTGCCCCGACACCCAAACGATGGCTTGACACTTCAGCCCGGCAGCGGCAATCATCAAACCCGCTGGACCTTCGCTGAACCCGCTTCCCGTCATGCCAATGGGCGCTGCCACGGCCGAATACCAGTTCAAGCCGCACGAGCGGCCCACCATTCCGGGCTCTCCCGCGACGCCCGATCATCCGACGCCACGGCGCGTCGGCTATTTCTGTGTCGGCGTGCTGATCGGCCTGACCGCCGGCTTCGGCAACGCGCTGGTGATCGCCAACCTGAACAATATCCAGGGGGTGTTCGGCCTCTACAGCGATCAGGCGGCCTGGCTGTCGACGGTCTACGTGATGACCAACGTCTGCGCCAGCATGCTGCTGATCAAGTTCCGGCAGCAATACGGCCTGCAGCATTTCGCCCGGCTGTTCCTGCTGGGCTATGTCGTCATCACGCTCGCCCACATCTTCGTCCATACCTTCGAAACGGCGCTGCTGGTGCGTGCGGCCAATGGCATCGCGGCCAGCGGCCTGAGCACGCTGGCGCTGTACTACATGATCCAGTCGATGCCGGCGGCGCACCGGCTCAAGGGGATCGTGCTGGGCATCGGCGTGCCGCAACTGGCCACGCCGCTGGCCCGCGTCCTCACCTCCGGCATGCTCGAAGCCGGCAACTGGAAGGCGCTGTATCTGTTCGAACTCGGCCTGGCGCTGCTGTCGCTGGTCGCGGTGGCGCTGCTGCGGCTGCCCCCGAGCGAGCGCATCCGCGCCTTCGAGAAGCTCGATTTCCTGACCTTCGCGCTGTTCGCGCCGGGCATGGCGCTGTTGTGCGCGGTACTGAGCCAGGGCCGCATCCTGTGGTGGACCGAGGCCGCCTGGCTCGGCTATGCGCTGTGCGGCGCGGTCGCGCTGATCACCGCGGCCCTGTGGATCGAACACAACCGTGCCAACCCGCTGCTGAACACGCGCTGGCTGAGCAGTCGCGCAATGCTGCGCTTCGCGCTGGTGGCGATCGCCGTGCGCGTGCTGCTGTCGGAGCAGGCCTACGGCGCGGTCGGCCTGCTGACGGCGCTGGGCATGGGCAACGACCAGCTGGTTCCGCTGTACGTCGTGGTCTCGTTGGCGACCATCGCCGGCCTGGCCGTCAGCGCGCTGACGGTCAACCCGCTGAATCTCGAGCGGCCGATCCGCATTTCCCTGCTGTTGATCGCGATCGGCGCCTTCATGGACGCGCATTCGAACAACCTGACGCGGCCGGCGAACATGTACCTGAGCCAGGCGCTGATCGCGTTCGCCGCGGTCTATTTCATGGGCCCGACGCTGCTGATCGGCATGCTGCGGGCGCTGTCCAGGGGCATGAGCCATATCGTCAGCTTCTCGGCGCTGTTCGGCATCACGCAATCGCTTGGCGGCCTGGCCGGCTCTGCGCTGTTGGGAACGTTCCAGGTCTATCGCGAGAAGTTCCATTCGCATTCGCTGGTGCAGTCGATCACGCTGACCGACCCGCTCGACGCGGCACGCATCCAGGCGCTGGGCGGCGCCTACGGACGCGTGCTGTCCGATCCCACGCTGCGGCAATTCGAAGGCTCGGCGCTGCTGGCGCAGCAGGTCACGCGCGAAGCCAATGTGCTGGCGTTCAACGATGTCTTCCTGATGATCGGCATCATTGCATCGGTGACCTTCGCCTGGCTGCTGGCACTTTATATCCGCGATCGGATTCGCGGCCACAACCCGATGGCCGAGCCGCTCGAAGCGATGGCGAGAATGCGGCAGCGTCAGCAATAGCCGCGACAACAACAACGATATCTGGAGCCACCGGTGACCGACCCAACGCCGCCCCGCGAGCCCGGCCCCACCCCTTCCGCCCAGAAGTCCGGTCAGGCCGAGTCGCACGAGCGCCTGCAGGACCCCGTCGAGGTACCGCAGCAGCCCTCGGCGCCACCGACTGGCTGGTCGCCGCCCAAGGGCACGCGGCGGGCCACCGTGATCGTCGTCGCGATCGCGCTCGCCAGCATCCTGATCATCCTGTATGCGTGGGGACTGCCGCCGTTTACACGCGTGATCCAGGGCACCGACAACGCCTATATTCGCGGGCAGACGACGGTGATCAGCCCGCAGGTCAGCGGCTACGTCGCCGATGTGCCGGTGCGCGACTTTCAGCGTGTCAAGGCCGGCCAGGTGCTGCTGAAGATCGACGACCGCATCTACCGCCAGCGGGTCGAGCAGGCGCGCGCGAATCTGGACACGCAGATCGCGAACCTGAACAACACCGACCAGACACGCCGCTCGCGCGAGGCCACGGTGCTGGCGCAGCAGGCCAGCCTCGCCAACGCGCAGGCGCAATTGCTGCGAGCGCAGGCCGATATGCGGCGCGTCGACGAACTGGTGGCGGACGGTTCGGTGTCGCTGCGCGAGCGCGACCAGACGCGCGCCGCGCTGCGGCAGGCCGAAGCCGCGGTGCGCCAGGCCCGCGCCGCCGCCGAGATTGCCCGCCAGGACGTGCGGGCGGTCGCGG
>MTEU01000601.1_pt1 | contig 13351 bp, 10 predicted proteins | sample 1042701 | NCBI WGS metagenome assembly MTEU01 (sample SAMN06185813, study PRJNA358809) | soil metagenome | isolation source: naturally attenuated soil | place: India | collected 2015-05-23
GAATCAGGCGACGCGGTGCCTGGCACCGGCTTCGCCGGTGTTCGCGGGCACGCCCGCTCCCACAGGTTCCGTGCCAGCTTTTGGATGCAGTGCAGGCTCGCGAGCTGCGCCAGCACCTGCGTTCGCTGTTTCAGGATCCCATTCTGCGTCATACTCGGCAGACCTATTGCCCGGTTCTCGCCATGCGTTCACTGCTCCCCATCACCCTGGTCCTGCTGCTTGCCGCCTGCGGCGATGGCGAATCGCTGCTCCCGCCGGACGCGCGCCTGCCTGACGGTGGGCGGTACCGGGGGCAGGTGGTCGATGGCCTGCTGCAAGGCGAGGGCCGGATCGACTATCCCAACGGCAGCTGGTACGCCGGTACCTTCAAGGACGGTCAATGGCACGGCCAGGGCGAATGGCACGGCCGCAACGGCGAGGTGTATCGCGGCCAGTTCGCCGCAGGGCTGTTCCAGGGGCTGGGTGAGCTGACCACCTCGGGCAGCCACTATGCCGGCACCTTCAGCCACGGCCGCCGCGACGGCGAAGGCACCCTCAAGCAAGCCGACCAGACTTACCGCGGCCAATTCAAGGACGACCTGTACGAAGGCGCCGGCGAGCTGGAACTGGCCGACGGCAGCCGGTACCAGGGCCTGTTCGCCAAGGGCAAGCCCAACGGTGCCGGGGTGCGCAGCGATGCCAGCGGCAACCAGTTCAGCGGCCACTTCATCAACGGCCAACTGGAAGGCAGCGGCACCTATGACAGCGTCGACGGCGAGCAGTACATCGGCGAGTTCAAGGACAACCGCCTGGAAGGCCGTGGCCGCTACGAAAATGCCGATGGTGATGTGTGGATCGGCGAATTCAAGGACGGCTCACTGGTCGGCGAAGGCGAACTGCTGGGCAGCGATGGCAGCCACTACAAGGGTACCTTCGCCGACTGGCGCCTGTCGGGCCAGGGCAGCCTGCAACTGGCCGACGGCAGCAAGTACATCGGCGGCTTCCTCAACGATGCCTACCACGGCCAGGGCCGGCTGATCCTGGCCAACGGCAAGGTCGAAAGCGGTACCTGGAGCAACGGCGTGCGCGTACGCGACCAGAACGGCAAACTGTTGCCCGACCCGCTGGACCTGGCTTTGCTCAACCAGGGCCGTTTGCTGGACGAAGCGCTGGCCCGGGTACCGCGTTCGGCGCCATCAGTCCAGCTGTACAGCCTGGTGGTGGGCGGCGATGGCCAGCAGAGCGTGTTCATGCGCGAAGCCGACTACGTCAGCAACATGCTCAAGGTGCGCTTTGGTGCCCGTGGCCAGGTGACCTTGGTCAACCACCGCGACCACATGACCACCCGCCCCATGGCCACGCGTGAAAACCTGACCCGCGCCGCCCGCACCCTGGCCGAGCGCAGCGGCCCCGAAGACCTGGTGTTCATCTACCTCACCAGCCATGGCAGCCACGACCACCAGCTGGTGTTCGACCAGCCGCGCCTGCAGCTGGCCGACCTGTCCGCCGACGAACTGGCCAGCGCCCTGGCACCGCTGAAGAACCGCGACAAGGTCATTGTCATATCCGCGTGCTATTCAGGGGGCTACATAGCCCCACTCAAGGATGAGCGCACGCTGATCATGACCGCCGCCCGGGCCGATCGCGTGTCCTTCGGTTGCTCGGAAGAAGCCGATTTCACCTACTTCGGCGATGCCCTGTTCGCCGAAGCGCTGAACCAGACCGACGACCTGAAACAGGCGTTTGAACTGGCGCGCGCCAGCGTTGCCGAAAGAGAACAAAGGGAAGGTTTCGAGGCCTCCGAACCGCAGCTGTGGGCGCCGCCGAACGTGCTTGAGCACTGGCAGCGCCTGCGCCGGCAACAGGCTGAAGAAGCATTGCGTAACGCCGCACAGGCCAACGTGGGGGAACAGGCGGAAACGCCACGCAACCACTAAGCTTGGTGTAACAAGGGAGAGACATCATGTATTTGACGCCTCAGCATGTCCTGCTTGCCGGTGCCACGGGGCTGACAGGTGAACACCTGCTCGACCGCCTCCTCAACGAGCCCACCATCACTCGCGTACTGGCGCCTACCCGCCGGCCATTGGCCGAGCACCCGCACCTGGAAAACCCCGTGGGCGACCCGGCGGTATTCCTCCCACAGCTGGGTGGGCGGGTCGATATCGCCTATTGCTGCCTGGGCACCACACTGAAGCAGGCCGGTTCCGAATCGGCCTTCCGCGCGGTGGACCTGGACATGGTGGTGGCATTCAGCAAGCGTGCCCGGGAGTTGGGCGCGCGGCATCTGCTGGTGGTCAGTGCATTGGGCGCCGACCCGAAATCGTCGATTTTCTACAACCGGGTCAAGGGCGAAATGGAGGAGGCACTCAAGGCCCAGGATTGGCCGCAGCTGACCATCGTGCGGCCGTCATTGCTGCTGGGCGAACGGGTCGAGCCGCGGCTCGGCGAACAGTTGGCTTCGCCATTTGCCAAGCTGATACCCGGGAAGTATCGGGGGATCGAGGCTTGTACCTTGGCCCGGGCGCTGTGGCGGCTGGCGCTGGAGGAGGAAGACGGGGTGCGGATTGTGGAATCGGATGAGTTGCGCAGGCTGGGCAAGAATTAGGCTTCACTTGTGATGGCTCTTCGCGGGCACGCCCGCTCCCACAGGTACAGTGATCCCTGTAGGAGCGGGCGTGCCCGCGAAAGGGCCCTTACAGGCCACCAGTGGCCTGGAAGCCTACACCGGCTGCCGTGAGCAGCGACAACGGCAGCAACAGGGTATCGAGCAACATGCTCCCCGGCAGGTCCAGCCCCGGATACGCCGGCGCATCAGCCCCGTAATGATCCCGTGGGCAGCACCCACCATTGATCACATACAAGTCCAACCGGGTACCGGCATACACCACCGGTGCCCCGGGCTTGTTGGCATCCAGCGTGCGCACCGTGGCGCAGCCACCGAGCAGCACCAGCGCCAGCAAACCCGCCAGTGCTCGCTTCAATCATCCACCCCGAAGTGGTGCTCACCCCAGCGCGGCAACATGTCCTGGGGAATGTTCAGCAGGTTTAGAATGCGCGCGACCACGAAGTCGACCAGGTCGTCGATAGTCTGCGGCTGGTGATAAAAACCCGGCGCCGCCGGCAGGATCACCGCGCCCATCTGCGACAGCTTAAGCATGTTCTCCAGGTGGATGGTGGAGAATGGCGCCTCGCGCGGCACCAGGATCAACTGGCGACGCTCCTTGAGGGTAACGTCGGCAGCACGTTCGATCAGGTTGTTGCACGCACCGGTGGCAATCGCCGACAACGTTCCGGTGGAACAGGGCACCACCACCATCGCCGCCGGAGCGCCGGAGCCGGAGGCCACCGGCGACATCCAGTCTTCCTTGCCATACACGCGAATTTGCCCGTCGGCAGCGCCGGTATATTCGGTGAGGAAGGCCTGCATCGCCTGTGGTTTGGCCGGCAGCACCACGTCCGTCTCGGTGGCCATCACCAGTTGCGCAGCCTTGGAGATCAGGAAGTGCACCTCGCGGTCCTCACGCACCAGGCAGTCGAGCAGGCGCAGGCCATACTGGGCGCCAGAGGCACCCGTCATGGCCAGCGTGATGCGTTCCGGCCCGCTCACTTCAGTGCCTCGGCCAGCTTGCCGTGCAGGCCGCCGAAGCCGCCGTTGCTCATGATCACTACATGTGTACCCGGGCGGGCCTGCCCCTTGACCCGCTCGATGATCGCTTCCAGGCTGTCGGCCACCACGCTAGGCACTTTGCATTGCGCAGCGGTGGCAGCCAGGTCCCAGCCAAGGTTGGCCGGGGCGTACCAGATCACCTGGTCGGCGTCGTTGACGCTTTCCGGCAGGCCATCTCGATGGGCACCGAGCTTCATCGAGTTGGAGCGTGGCTCGATCACGGCGATCACCGGGGCCTCGCCAACGCGCTTGCGCAGGCCGTCAAGGGTGGTGGCGATGGCGGTCGGGTGGTGGGCGAAGTCATCGTAGATGGTCACTCCCTGCACTTCGGCAACCTTCTCCATGCGCCGCTTGACGCTCTTGAAGGCGCTCAGGCCTTCGATGCCCATGGCTGGCACCACGCCTACATGGCGCGCCGCTGCCAAGGTGGCCAAGGCGTTGGCGACGTTGTGCTGGCCGGTCAGCGCCCAGTCCACCACGCCCTGCGCTTCACCATCGAACAGCACTTCGAAGCGCGAACCGTCGGGGCTGAGCAGACGGGCTTGCCACTGGCCACCTTCGCCGGTGGTCTGCACCGGGGTCCAGCAACCCATGCCGATCACTCGTTCCAGCGCCTGCTCGGTGGTGGGGTGGATGACCAGGCCTTCGCTGGGAATGGTGCGCACCAGATGGTGGAACTGCCGCTCGATCGAGGCCAGGTCGGGGAAGATGTCCGCATGGTCGAACTCGAGGTTGTTGAGGATTGCCGTGCGCGGGTGGTAGTGGACGAACTTCGAGCGCTTGTCGAAGAAGGCGCTGTCGTATTCGTCGGCTTCGACCACGAAGAACGGCGTAGCGCCCAGGCGCGCCGACACCGAGAAGTTCTGCGGCACACCGCCGATCAAAAAGCCCGGGCTCATGCCGGCGTGCTCCAGCACCCAGGCCAGCATGCTGCTGGTCGTGGTCTTGCCGTGGGTACCGGCAACGGCCAGCACCCAGCGGCCCTGCAACACGTGGTCGGCCAGCCACTGCGGGCCGGAGACATAGGGCAGGCCCTTGTTCAGCACGTACTCCACCGCCGGGTTGCCACGCGACATGGCGTTGCCGATGACCACCAGGTCTGGCGCCGGGTCCAGCTGGGCCGGGTCATAGCCTTGGGTCAGTTCGATGCCCTGGGCTTCGAGCTGGGTGCTCATCGGGGGATAGACGTTGGCATCCGAGCCGGTGACGCGGTGGCCAAGTTCCTTGGCCAGCACCGCCAGCGAGCCCATGAAAGTGCCGCAAATACCGAGAATGTGAATATGCATGGTCGACCTCGCAAAACATCGAGGCAGGGTAGCCCAGGGCGCGACAAATCGCACCAGATGTTTCGCTCAGCCGGCCCGGGTGATGCCGTGTTTGCGCAGTTTTCGATACAAGGTATTGCGGCTGATGCCCAAGTGCTCGGCGACACGGGTGAGGTGCCAGTGTTTTGCCTCTAGCGTCTCCAACAATGCTTGCCGCTCCGCATCCTGTAGGAGCGGCCTTGTGTCGCGATCGGGCTGCGACGCAGCCCCTGCAGATTGGTCGGCGCTGCTGAGACCCTGGGGCCGCTCTGCGACCCTTTCGCGACACAAGGCCGCTGCTACAGGGACGGTGCTGTTGCGGAGAATGGCGGGGAGATCCGGGAACACAATCCGGGAGTCTTCGCAAAGCGCCACCAAGGTACGCAGCACATTGCGCATCTGCCGCACGTTGCCCGGCCAGGCAAAGTCGAGCAGTGCCTGTCGCGCCCTGGGCTCGATATCGATCGGTTCTCCACGTGCCTCCTGACGCAGCAGAAAGTCCAGCAACTGCGCCTTGTCACTGCGCTCGCGCACCGCAGGCAATGCCACTTCCAGGCCATTGAGCCGGTAATACAGGTCCTCGCGGAAACTGCCCTGCTCCACCCGCTCCAGCAGGTCACGGTGGGTAGCGCTGACGATGCGCACGTCGACCGCCTGCGGTTCGCCACCGATCGGCACCACCTGGCGCTCCTCCAGCACACGCAGCAGGCGGGTTTGCAGTGCCAGCGGCATGTCGCCAATCTCGTCCAGCAGCAAGGTGCCGCCGTCGGCCTGCAGCAGCTTGCCGCGCATGCCTTCCTTGCGCGCACCGGTAAAGCTGCCGCCACGGTAGCCGAACAGTTCGCTCTCGATCAGGCTCTCCGGAATAGAGGCACAGTTGATGGCAACGAACGGCTTGCCGCGCCGCTCGCTGGCCTGGTGCACGGCCTGGGCGAAGGCCTCCTTGCCGCAGCCGGTCTCGCCGCGCAGCAACAGCGGCACATCGCGCTCGAACACCCGCACACTGCGGCGGAAGTCGTTCTGCAAGGCCGGGTCGAGCAGGCAGATAAGCGGCTCCGCTTCCCGCGTGGGTCGCGGCTGGGCGGCTGGCACCGACCACACCGGTGCACGCGCTTGGCCACGCAGGCTGGCGAACACCTGGCGCCCGTCCAGGGTATGCAGCGGCCAGGCCGTGCTGCCGCCGGGCGTGGCGCGGCTGAACAGTTCGTCGTGGCAGCAAGCGAAAAAGCGTTCCAGCGGCTTGCCCAGCACACCACCACGCACCGTGCCCAGCAGGTTCAACGCGCTCTGGTTGGCGGCGCAGATCCGCCCGTCACCGTCGAACGCCAGCAGGCCTTCGCTGAACAGGCCGACCGACTCGGCCTGCAGGTGAAAACGCAGCAGCCATTGCTGTTCGAAATGACGCAGGAAGTAGCAGCTTTCGATCATCTTCGCCGACAGGTTGACCAGGGCCATGGTGTGGAACTGGCTCTGCCGGGAAACGTCGGGCCGCGCCGAAGATACATCCAGCACTGCCAGCAACTCGCCATGCGGGTCGAACACCGGGCTGGCCGAGCATGTCAGCCCCGTGTGGCGACCGCGGAAGTGCTCGTTCTGGTGAATGGTCAGCGCCTGGCGCTCGACCAGGCAGGTGCCGATGCCGTTGGTGCCCTCGCGCGCCTCGCTCCAGTCAGCGCCCAGCCACAAGCCGGCGCGCTCGAAGCTGCGCCGCTCGGTCGGCGCGCTGACGCAATTGAGGATTACCCCACGGGCATCGGTCAGCAGCACCGCATGGCCGGCCCCGGAAAGCTGCTGGTGCAGGCTGTTCATTTCATGGTCGGCAATCTGCAGCACCTGGCGCAGGCGCTCGCGGCTTTCCAGCAGGCGCCCGTGCTCGAGCACCACCGGGGCCTCGATCACCGACGGGTCGAGGTGGTAGTCCTCCAGGCAGCGCAGCCAGGAGCGGGCGATGGACGGGTCACTGCCGCCCTCCCCGGCCCCACCATGGGCGACGGTATGGACTTGCTGGGCATGGCGACTGAAATGATTGCTCTGCATTGTTGTAGTTCTCCGCAGATAGAGAGTCCCGCCAGCATCCTCCACCCGGGAAGGCTTTGCAATGCACCCTCCGGTTACGTGTCGCAAATGGCACAAAGTGTCACCCCCGCGCGTACCGGCGCTGGTACAGCTACCGTGAATCAGGCCCAAAGAACCGAGCCAAGTCATTGATTTGCCTGGTGCTCGAAACGCTGGCCCAACCTTTGCTCTACGCTTTCCAACTCCCTAACAAACACAATAGCCAGGAGACACACCATGCGTTACGCACATCCCGGTACCGAAGGCGCGAAGGTTTCCTTCAAGAGCCGCTACGGCAACTACATCGGTGGTGAGTTCGTTCCTCCGGTAAAGGGGCAGTACTTCGAAAATACCTCCCCGGTGAATGGCAAGCTGATCGCTGAATTCCCCCGGTCCACTGCCGAAGACATCGAGAAAGCCCTGGATGCCGCCCACGCTGCGGCCGACGCCTGGGGTCGCACCTCAGTTCAGGACCGCTCCAATGTCCTGCTCAAGATCGCCGACCGTATCGAGCAGAACCTCGAACTGCTGGCCATTACCGAAACCTGGGATAACGGCAAGCCGATCCGCGAAACCCTCAATGCCGACATTCCGCTGGCGGTCGACCACTTCCGCTATTTCGCTGGCTGCATCCGCGCCCAGGAAGGCGGCGCCGCGGAAATCAACGAAGGCACAGTGGCCTATCACATCCACGAGCCGCTGGGCGTGGTCGGGCAGATCATCCCGTGGAACTTCCCGATCCTGATGGCGGCCTGGAAGCTCGCCCCAGCCCTGGCCGCCGGCAACTGCGTGGTGCTCAAGCCGGCCGAGCAGACCCCGCTGGGCATCACCGTGCTGCTGGAAGTGATCGGTGACCTGCTGCCAAAAGGCGTGCTCAACGTGGTGCAAGGCTATGGCCGCGAAGCCGGTGAAGCATTGGCCACCAGCAAGCGCATCGCCAAGATCGCCTTCACCGGCTCGACTCCGGTGGGCTCGCACATCATGAAGTGCGCGGCCGAGAACATCATCCCGTCCACCGTCGAACTGGGCGGCAAATCGCCGAACGTGTATTTCGAAGACATCATGCAAGCCGAGCCAAGCTTCATCGAGAAGGCGGCCGAAGGCATGGTGCTGGCGTTCTTCAACCAGGGCGAGGTATGCACCTGCCCGTCACGGGCACTGGTACAGGAATCGATCTACCCGCAGTTCATGGAAGTGGTGATGAAGAAGGTGCTGCAGATCAAGCGCGGCGACCCGCTGGACACCGACACCATGGTCGGCGCCCAGGCCTCGCAACAGCAGTTCGAGAAGATCCTGTCGTACCTCGACATCGCCCAGAAGGAAGGCGCCGAGTTGCTGACCGGCGGCAAGGTCGAGAAACTGGAAGGCTCGCTGGCCACCGGTTACTACATCCAGCCGACCCTGCTCAAGGGCAACAACAAGATGCGCGTGTTCCAGGAGGAGATCTTCGGCCCGGTGGTCAGCGTCACCACCTTCAAGGACGAAGCCGAAGCGCTGGCAATCGCCAACGACACCGAGTTCGGCCTGGGTGCCGGCGTGTGGACCCGCGATATCAACCGTGCCTACCGCATGGGCCGTGGGATCAAGGCCGGGCGCGTGTGGACCAACTGCTACCACCTTTACCCGGCGCATGCCGCGTTCGGTGGCTACAAGAAGTCGGGGGTCGGGCGTGAGACCCACAAGATGATGCTCGACCACTATCAGCAGACCAAGAACCTGCTGGTGAGCTACGACATCAATCCGTTGGGCTTCTTCTAAACCGGCGCATCTGGGGCTGCTGTGCAGCCCATCGCGACACAAGGCCGCTCCTACAGGAACCGCGTCCCCTTGTAGGAGCGGCCTTGTGTCGCGATGGGCCGCAAAGCGGCCCCAAAGCCACTGGCTCGCTTCCTGCAGTACCCATCACCATCGGCCCGGAACCCGTCCGGCCACCAAGAAAAACAACAGGTGAATCTATGCCAAGCGATCATTCCGCCGGCTCGCCGGCAGGCTCTTCCGTAGACTTCGAAAAAGTCGGCTCGGACTATTTCCAGCAACGTGAACTGAAAAAAGGTGCCGCCGGCTGGGTCCTGCTGGTCGGTCTGGGCGTGGCCTACGTCATCTCCGGCGACTATGCCGGCTGGAACTTCGGCCTGGCCCAGGGCGGCTGGGGCGGCATGTTCCTCGCCACCCTGCTGATGGCCACCATGTACCTGTGCATGTGCTTCTCGTTGGCCGAGTTGTCGTCGATGATCCCCACCGCAGGCGGCGGCTACGGCTTTGCCCGCAGCGCCTTCGGCCCCTGGGGCGGTTTCCTCACCGGGACGGCGATCCTCATCGAGTACGCCATCGCCCCCGCCGCCATCGCGGTATTCATCGGCGCCTACTGCCAGTCACTGTTCGGCATCGGCGGCTGGATGATCTACCTGGCGTTCTACATCGTGTTCATCGGCATCCACATCTTTGGCGTGGGTGAGGCGTTGAAGCTGATGTTCATCATCACCGCCATCGCCGCCATCGCCCTGGCCGTGTTCCTGGTGAGCATGGTGCCCCATTTTGATGCAGCCAACCTGTTCGACATCGCCAAAACGGACGCCGTGGGCGCCAGCAGTTTCCTGCCGTTCGGCTATGTCGGCGTGTGGGCGGCCATTCCCTATGCCATCTGGTTCTTCCTCGCCGTGGAGGGCGTGCCGCTGGCTGCCGAAGAAACCAAGAACCCCAAGCGTGACCTGCCACGCGGCCTGATCGGCGCCATGCTGGTGCTGCTGGCCTTCGCCCTGCTGATCCTGGTGGTCGGCCCCGGCGGCGCAGGCTCCGAAGCACTGAAAGCGTCCGGCAACCCACTGGTGGAAGCCTTGTCCAAAGCCTACGGCGGAAGCACCTGGATGGGCGGCTTCGTCAACCTGGTCGGCCTGGCCGGGCTGATCGCCAGCTTCTTCTCGATCATCTACGCCTACTCCCGGCAGATCTTCGCCCTGTCCCGCGCCGGCTACCTGCCGCGCAAGCTGTCGGAAACCAACAAGAGCAAAGCCCCGGTATTGGCCTTGGTCATTCCCGGGATCATCGGCTTTGCCCTGTCGCTGACCGGCCAGGGTGACCTGCTGATCCTGGTGGCGGTGTTCGGCGCTACCCTGTCGTACGTGCTGATGATGGCCGCGCACATCACCCTGCGCATCCGCCGGCCAAGGATGGAGCGCCCATACCGCACCCCCGGTGGCATCTTCACCTCGGGCCTGGCACTGGTACTGGCCTGCATCGCCGTGGTCGCCGGTTTCCTGGTCGACCCACGGGTGGTGATTGGCGCCGCAGTGATCTATGCGGTATTAATTGCCTACTTTGCTTTCTACAGCCGCCACCACCTGGTAGCGGGTACACCGGAAGAGGAATTCGCCGCGATCCAGAAGGCCGAAGAGGCCTTGCACTGATCGCCGCCACCCGCCGCGGGGCAACCCGCGGCTCTGGAGAGTCTGTATGGCAAGTTTCGTACACACGGTCGGCCACCTGGTCTACCGCTTCGACAGCCTCAAGGAAGTGATGGCCAAGGCCAGCCCCGCCCGCTCGGGGGACTACCTGGCGGGCGTGGCAGCCGGCAACGACGGCGAACGGGTCGCCGCGCAGATGGCCCTGGCCAATATCCCGCTGACGCATTTCCTCAACGAAGCGCTGATCCCTTACGAAGATGATGAAGTCACGCGCCTGATCATCGACACCCATGATGCACAGGCCTTCGCCCCGGTCAGCCACCTGACCGTGGGAGGCCTGCGCGACTGGCTGCTGAGCGAAGAGGCAACCGAGGACAGCCTGCGCAGCCTGGCACCCGGGCTGACGCCGGAAATGGCCGCCGCAGTGTCGAAGATCATGCGCGTGCAGGACCTGGTGCTGGTGGCACAGAAGATCCGCGTGGTCACCCGCTTCCGCGGCACCATGGGCCTGCGCGGGCGCCTGTCGACCCGCCTGCAGCCCAACCACCCGACCGACGAGCCGGCCGGCATCGCCGCCAGCATCCTCGACGGCCTGCTGTACGGTAACGGCGACGCCATGATCGGCATCAACCCGGCCACCGACAGCATCGCCTCGATCTGCGCCCTGCTGGAAATGCTCGACGCCATCATCCAGCGCTACGACATCCCCACCCAGGCCTGCGTGCTCACCCATGTCACCACCTCGATCGAGGCGATCAACCGTGGCGTACCACTGGACCTGGTGTTCCAGTCCATCGCCGGCACCGAGGCGGCCAACGCCGGGTTCGGCATCAACCTGAACGTACTGCAGGAAGGCTACGAAGCAGGCCTTTCGCTAAAACGCGGCACCCTCGGGCAGAACCTGATGTACTTCGAAACCGGCCAGGGCAGCGCGTTGTCGGCCAATGCCCACCACGGTGTCGACCAGCAGACCTGTGAAACCCGCGCCTATGCCGTGGCCCGCCATTTCAAGCCGTTCCTGGTCAACACCGTGGTCGGTTTCATCGGCCCGGAATACCTGTACAACGGCAAGCAGATCATCCGCGCCGGCCTCGAAGACCACTTCTGCGGCAAGCTGCTGGGCGTGCCGATGGGTTGCGATATCTGCTACACCAACCACGCCGAAGCCGACCAGGACGACATGGACACCCTGCTGACCCTGCTGGGCGTGGCCGGGATCAACTTCATCATGGGCATCCCCGGCTCTGACGACATCATGCTCAACTACCAGACCACCTCGTTCCACGACGCGCTGTACGCGCGCCAGACCCTGGGCCTTAAGCCCGGGCCGGAATTCGAGGCATGGCTGGCCCGCACCGGCATCTTCACCCAGGCCGATGGCCGGGTGCGCTTTGGTGACAACCTGCCGCCGGCCTTCCGCCAGGCCTTGGCACAGCTTGCATAGGGATGACCATGGACCACCGCACGCCTACCCCCGACAACCCTTGGTTGGCCCTGCGCAACCTGACCCCGGCACGCATCGCCCTGGGCCGCACCGGCACCAGCCTGCCGACCAGGGCGCAGCTGGACTTCCAGTTCGCCCACGCCCAGGCTCGCGATGCCGTGCACCTGGCCTTCGACCATGCCGGCCTGGCTACCCAGCTGAGTGATCGCGGGCGCGAAAGTCTGGTGCTGCACAGCGCCGCCAGCGACCGCAACCAGTACCTGCAACGCCCGGACCTGGGGCGACGGCTGAACGAAGATTCGGTAGCCGCGCTGCGCCAGCACGCCCAGGCCAACCCCGGCGGGGTCGACCTGGCCATCGTCGTCGCTGACGGCCTCTCGGCACTGGCCGTGCACCGCCACACCCTGCCGTTCCTTGCGCGCTTCGAGGAACAGGCCGCCGCCGACGGCTGGACCAGCGCCCCGGTGGTGCTGGTGCAGCAGGGCCGCGTGGCAGTGGCCGACGAGGTAGGTGAACTGCTGGGCGCACGAATGACGGTGATGCTGATCGGCGAACGCCCGGGGCTCAGCTCGCCCGACAGCCTTGGCCTGTACTTCACCTATGCACCGAAGGTCGGCCTGACCGATGCCTACCGCAACTGCATTTCCAACATCCGCCTGGAGGGCCTGAGTTATGGCATGGCGGCGCACCGCTTGCTGTACCTGATGCGCGAAGCGTGCCGGCGCCAGCTTTCCGGGGTGAATCTGAAGGACGAAGCCGAGGTCCATAGCCTGGAGAGCGAACACAGCACCAGCCAGAAAGGTAACTTCCTGCTCGGAAAAGGGTAAAAAACACGTCATGGAAGGCGGATTGCACTTGCACCGCGCATTGGGCAGCATGCCCTTGAAGGCTGATGGCAATCCGCTGTTTCCCCTAACGGACTCTGAGGGCCGCACATGCGCATCATCAAGGCAACCCTGGAACACCTCGATCTGCTTACGCCGATGTTCGTCAAATACCGTGAGTTCTATGGGCAGCTACCCTACCCCGACAGCTCGCGCAGCTTCCTGGAAAAACGCCTGAAGCGGGATGAATCGGTGATCTACCTGGCGCTACCCGATGATGATGACGGCAAACTGCTGGGTTTCTGCCAGCTGTACCCAAGCTATTCATCGCTGTCGTTGAAGCGGGTATGGATTCTCAACGATATCTATGTGGCCGAGGATTCACGGCGCATGCTGGTGGCCGACCACCTGATGCGCGAGGCCAAGAAAATGGCCAAGGAAACCAACGCCGTGCGCATGCGGGTGTCGACCAGTGCGGACAATGAGGTAGCGCACAAGACTTACGAATCCATCGGGTTTCGTGAGGATAACGAGTTCAAGAGCTACATCCTGCCGATCAGCCAGGATTGACCTGCACCGGCCTCTTCGCGGGCTCGCCCGCTCCCACAGGTACAGCACAGCCTTAGCAAGCAGTGATATCCCTGTGGGAGCGGGCATGCCCGCGAAAGGGCCGG
>MTEU01001296.1_pt1 | contig 13343 bp, 16 predicted proteins | sample 1042701 | NCBI WGS metagenome assembly MTEU01 (sample SAMN06185813, study PRJNA358809) | soil metagenome | isolation source: naturally attenuated soil | place: India | collected 2015-05-23
CGATGCCCGCTGCGGGCCCTCCTGGCGCCTCGACCATTGTCGCCAGCGCCGCGCCGCCCGCATCGGCGATGGCCTGCTAGCACTCGCGAGAATTCCACCATGTACACGATCCAGGGAAAGCTCGAACAGACCGACACCGTCCAGACCCATGCGCCGCTGGTCCGGCGCATCGCCCTGCAGCTGGCGGCGAAGCTGCCGGCCAGCGTGCAACTGGACGACCTGATCCAGGCCGGCATGATCGGCCTGCTCGATGCCGCCCGGCGCTACGAAGACACCCACGGCGCGCGCTTCGAGACCTATGCCAGCCAGCGTATCCGCGGCGCGATGCTCGACGAGGTACGCGCCAACGACTGGCAGTCCCGCAGCCTGCGCCAGTCGACGCGCCGGATCGAGCGGACCGTGCGCGCGCTGGAGCAGAAGCTCGGCCGCACGCCGCTGGACTCGGAGGTCGCCGAAGAACTCGAGATGCCGCTGGACGAATACCAGAGCATGCTCAACGAGGTCTATGGCTGCCAGCTGCTGCACTACGAGGACTTCGAGCGCTCCGGCGAGGAGGACTTCCTCGATCGCCACCTGACCGTCAGCGAGGACGGCAATCCGCTGACGCTGCTGATGGAGAGCGGCATGCGCGGCGCGCTGATCCGCGCGATCGAACGGCTGCCCGAACGCGAGAAGCTGGTGCTGTCGCTGTGCTACGACCAGGAGCTGAACCTGCGCGAAATCGGCGCGGTGCTCGAGGTCACCGAATCGCGCGTTTGCCAGATCCGCAGCCAGGCGATCAACCGGCTGCGCAGCCAGTTGCGCGGGCTGCTGTGATGGCTGGCACGGCAGCTCGCATGTTCCGGTCGATCGCGGCGGTCGCCGCGGCGATGACGTCGACCGCCGTCGTCGCCTCGCCGCTGATGCATACGAACTTCGGTGCCGACTCGCGCCATGCGTGGACGGCCTCGGTGTCCGCACCGGCGCTGTACGGCCGCGGCGTGCGGGCCTTGTCGGCGCCTATCCTACCCAGCGGCTTTCTGACACAGGCCGAAGGGGTGATCACCGCGGTGCGCTGGCGTTACCGTTTTGCCCGTGTGCCACCGCCAAATCTGCAAGCCTATCTCTGTAATGCCAACCGCTGCGTGATGCTGCCGGGGCCCGAGGGCAAGACCGATGCCTTCCGCGGGGATGATGCCGACAAGGGTTTCGTCTTTGCGTTCCGCATTCCGGGACAGGGGCCGCTGAGCCCCGTGCTGCAAGGACAGGCCAGCCAGATCACGGTCAGCTATCGCTGAATGGCGGGCGCCGCGGAGGCGGCAAGGTGACCGCGAAGTCGCCGTCGTGACGACGTGATTCGCGGTGGACTTGCCGGCTCGGAGCGGGTGGCATTGAATGTGCTTGTTGCCAATGGAGAATTTGGCAGCGAGACATCGAAATGAGCCCCAACCGAACCAGCGGTAATCGCATCCGCCTGCTGGAGAACGGCGACGAATATTTCCCGCGCGTCTTTGCCGCGATCGCCGCCGCCCGGACCAGCGTGCTGCTGGAAACCTTCATCCTGTTCGACGACCGCGTCGGCGTGGCGCTGCGCGAGGCCTTGATTGCCGCGGCAAAACGCGGTGTCCATGTGGCGATCACGGTCGACGGCTACGGCTCGCCCGATCTGCCGCCGGAGTTCGTCGCCGGCATGGTCGCCGCGGGCGTGCGCTTCCACATCTTCGCGCCACGCCGGCGGCTGCTCGGCGTGCGGACCAATCTGTTCCGCCGGCTGCATCGCAAGCTGGTGGCGATCGACGGACGGATCGCCTTCATCGGCGGTATCAACTTCTCCGCGCAGCACCTGACCGACCATGGTCCGCAGGCCAAGCAGGACTATGCGGTCGAGGTGGAGGGACCGGTTGCCCACGAGGTGCATCGCTTCCTCGCGCAGACGCTGCCGCCGGGCGACGTCGAAGTGCCCGCGGTCCCGCCTCCGCCGCCGGCCGGCACCATGGCCGCGTGGCTGGTCACGCGGGACAACGACGCGCATCCGACCGATATCGAATGGGAGTACCTGCAGGCGATCCGCGCCGCGCGGCACCAGGTGGTGATCGCCAACGCCTACTTCCTGCCCGGCTATCGCGTGCTGCACGCGATCTGCGAGGCCGCGCAGCGCGGCGTCGACGTGCGGCTGATCCTGCAGGGCAACCCCGACATGCTGTGGGTCAAGCGGATGGCCGACATGCTGTACGCCCATCTTCAGGACGCCGGCGTGCGCATCTTCGAATATTGCGAGCGGCCGCTGCACGGCAAGGTCGCGGTGATCGACCGTGACTGGTCCACCGTCGGCTCCAGCAATCTCGACCCGCTGAGCCTGTCGCTGAATCTCGAAGCCAATCTGGTGATTCGCGACGCCGGCTTCGCCCGCGGCCTGCGCGAGAACCTCGACACGCTGATGGCCAATGCGTGCCGCGAGATCCCGCCGAATCGCCAGACGCGGCGCGCGCCGCTGCAGCTGGCGGCGACCACGCTGATGTTCCACTTCCTGCGCCGCTTCCCCGCATGGGCGGGCTGGCTGCCGGCCCACACGCCGAAGCTGGTGGTGGCCACCGCCGAGCCGTCGCGCCGGCCCTGGCGATTTCCGGTCCTGAAGCGGGACGCCGGTGGAGCGGAATAGTTGACGGTACAAAGGGATGACGCGGAAGGATGACGGCAATACGACGACGGCAAATCGACCACGACAACCAGATGACGGCACGACAGGCGACTGACCACCACACGAGAACACGGCGGCGCAGCCGCTGGGCGCAGGTGCGCCGCGTATTGGGCATCGTCTTCGTCGCGCTGGTGGTGGTGCTGGTGGTCAGGAAGCTTGCCGAGGTCGAATGGGCCGAAGTCTGGGTCACGCTGCAGGAATACGACTACCGCACGCTGACGCCGGCTGCGCTGCTGGTCGTGCTCAGCTATTTCTGGCATTCGGCGTTCGACCTGCTGGGCCGCTGGTATGCGCGGCATCGGCTGTCGTCGCCGCGCGTACTGGTGATCGCCTTCGTCAGCTATGCCTTCAATCTGAACCTGGGCGCGCTGGTCGGCGGGCTCGGCATTCGCTATCGGCTCTATTCCGGGGCGGGACTGTCGGGCGCGCAGATCGCGTCGGTCTATACGATCGGCGTGGTCAGCAACTGGATCGGCTATCTGGCGCTGCTCGGCGCGGTGCTGGCTGCCCGCACCGTGGTGCTGCCGCCCGAGTGGGGGCTCAATGCCACGCTGCTGCAGATCGCGGGGTTTGCGCTGCTGGCCGCGGTCGCCGCGTATCTGGTCGCGTGCGCCAGGGCGCGGCGGCGCCGCTGGACGGTACGCGGCCATGCCTTCCATCTGCCGCCGTTGCGGTTCGCGGTGATGCAGTGCGCGCTGTCGATAACCAACTGGCTGACCATCTCGGCCATCATCCAGACGCTGCTGCCATCGTCGGTGCCGCTGCTGGTGGTGCTGGGCGTGGTGCTGATCGGCAGCATCGCCGGCGCGGTCGCGCATATTCCGGCGGGCCTGGGCGTGCTCGAGACGGTATTCGTCGTGCTGCTGGGCGACCGCGTGCCGCACCACGCGCTGCTGGCCGCATTGCTGGCCTATCGGGCGATGTACTACCTGCTGCCGATGCTGCCGGCGGTGGTGGGATATTTCCTGCTGGAGGCGCGGGGAAGGCGCGCCAGCACGGTCGAGCCGACCGCGTGAAGGGGTGGGGAGAGGGCGGCGGGCGGCCGCTATGTGGTGGCGCTTGCAACCACCTCTTCTCCCCAGAGAGAGAATCAGCCGCTGGCCAGGCTGACGCCGCGCGGACCGGCCTGTGCCCGGCCGTTGCGGCCGTAGACCGTGGCCGTGTCGCCGCGCTGGCGCAGCGTCTGCAGCGCGTCCTGTGTGTATTCCAGGTGCGCCGACACCACGGCCCCGTTCAGCGTATTGGCCTCCGCCGCGCCGCGCGCGGTCAGTACCAGCGTGCGCCACGCGGCGGCGACGCCTTCATCGACATGCAATCCCACCAGTTGCCGGCCGCCGCCGACGCGGATGCCGAGCGCGGCCATCTGCGCCTGGCGTGCGGTGCCGAGCTGCGCGATCTGTTGCGCCAGTTCCTGCTTGTTCTGCACCAGCTCGCCCAGCGACTGGAAGTCGCCGGCGCGAATCGCGGTCCGTTCCTGCTGCAGGGCATCCACGAAGGCCGCGATGGCTTGCGTTTCCCGCTGCATGCTGGCGATCAGGGCTTGGCTCATGGGCGCGAAGTCGAAGGAAATCGGTGGGGGTAGGGTCTACGGGTTCAGTGAGATCAGCCGGTTCAGCCTGATCAGCGGCCGCCGTCCTGTGTCAGCTCGCGCAGCGTGGCCAGCAGACCGTCGGCGATCTTGCTCGGGTCCATCTTCAGGCGCCCTTCGGCGATGGCCTGGCGGATCTCGTCCACCTTGGCTTGATCGATATCGCCGTCGGCCTCATGGGCCAGACGCGAACCGATATCGCGCACCTGGCTGCCCAGGGGGCTCATGGTCAGGCCGCTCGCGGACGGTGCGGCGCCCGGCACGGGGCTAGACGCGGTGCGTCCAGTGCTTTCAGCGGCACCTTCGCCGGTGCGCGGCAGGGTCGATTGGTGGATCTTCACGGGATGTCCTTGCTGGGTTTGCTCAGCTTAACGGCGGGGCGTGGCCAAACTTTAGGACGCGAATTGTGACACGCTGTAACGACGTTGTGGCGACGGCTGGGGCTGCGGGTGGGGCTATGGCTGGGCTATGGCGGCGGCTATTGCTGCAGCACCACCGTGTCGGCGTCCCGCACCAGCCCGTTGACCACCTGCCCGCTCTTGAGCCGGACCTGGACGGTGTTGCCGGGGGCGGCGTCCGCCAGGATCTTTCCCTCGCTGCGGATCTGGAAGGCCTCGCCTTCGATGGTCACGGCGACCATCTGCCCCTGCTTGACCGCGATCGCCTTCCGGACCATGTCCATCCGCAGCGGCGAGCCGGCCGCGATCCGGTTGGCCGTGACCGCGCCCTCGAGCTGCGCCGGGTCGGTGACGACGGCGCGCGGCAGCCCGGCAAGATCGCCTTCGCGCCGTTCCAGATCGGCCGGACCGATCGGCTGCCCCGGCGCCAGCGCATGCGCGGCGACATAGTAATCAGCCACCACCGAGACGCGTGCCTGCACGTAGCGTGTCCATGGCCGCTCTCCGCCGCAGCGCACGCCAACCGAAACCCGGCCCCAGGCCGCCGCGCCGCCCGGCAGGAACGGCTGCGGCGCCACGCATTCGCGCGCGCGCCCGCCCGACGGCGGCACCACCTGGATGCTGGCTTTGCCTGGCAGCCCGGCGGTCTCGCGCAGCAGGAACTGTTCGACCGCGACGCGCACCGGATCGTCGGTGAACGGCGACGGCTGCGCAGCCTGGGACGGCGAGGCGGATGTCGTGACGGGTGTCGTGGCGGTGGCCGCCAGCGCGGCGGTGCATGGCAGCGCCGCGCAGAGCGCCAGCAAGGCGAGGCGGCGTGATGCCGATCGGTGCGTGCGAAACATGGCGTGATCCCGGCAGGCGAAACGGAAAGTCAAGAAACTAGGCGGCAGGCCGTACGCGGGCGCGCGCGGCAGGCGCGCGCGGAGGCAACAAGCGTCCGGCAACGAGACCCCATTGTAGGCAGCGGCCCGCGCGCCCTCCGCCCGAAATGCGCAGGTTTCCCCGTCTTATTCATCCGATTGCACTGGCCAGCCGGCACCTAAGATGGCACCCGTAAAGAAGGCCGGGTCCGATCCCGGCCGCCCTCACGCCTTTGCCGACGCAGGGGCGCGTGGTTTCGTCACACGTTCCTCGATAGCGAGAGATAGCGAGATACGGACATGATCGACAGACTCGATGCGTCGTTCCGTTTCCAGCAGGAAGCGTTGAACTTGCGCAATCAGCGGCAATCGGTGATCGCCGCCAATATCGCCAATGCCGATACGCCGGGCTTCAAGGCCCGCGACTTCGACTTTGCCAGCCAGCTGTCCGAATCGGTCGAGCGGGGGCGGCAGGCCAACGGCGTGTCGCTGTCGACCACGTCGACGCGCCATCTGCCGGGGCAGGCCTCGGTCGCCAGCGAGTTCGAACTGGCGTACCGCATTCCGATGCAATCGAGCATCGACGGCAACACCGTCGAAATGGACACCGAGCGGGTGGCGTTCGCCGACAACTCGGTCAAGTACGAGTTCGGCCTGACGGTGATGAACGCGAAGATCAAGGGCATGTTGTCCGCCATCCAGTCGTGAGGAAGCCATGCCCGCAATGAATATCTTCGACGTGACCGGTTCGGCGATGGCCGCGCAGTCGCAGCGCATGAACGTCACGGCCTCGAACCTGGCCAACGCGGACAGCGCGGTGGCGCCCAACGGTCAGCCGTACCGCGCCAAGCAGGTCGTGTTCGGCCTCGCGCCGACGCCCGGCCAGGCCGATATCGGCGGCGTGCAGGTGCGCGGCGTGATGGAAGACCCGTCGCCGCCGCGCATGGTGCACAACCCCACCCATCCGCTGGCCAACGCCGACGGCTACGTGGTGATGCCCAACGTCAATCCGGTGGAGGAGATGGTCAACATGATCTCGGCGTCGCGGTCCTACCAGGCCAACGTCGAGGTGTTGAACTCCGCCAAGAACATGATGCTCAAGACGCTGACCATCGGTCAGTGATTCCGCCATTTCAACGGGACCAACCGGACCAACGGGACCAACGATGACCACCACGCCACCCGTCAGCAACAACAGCAACAGCGCCGCCAACCAGCTGGCCAACAGCGCGTCCAGCGCCGCGGATCTGCAGAACAACTTCCTGAAGATGCTCGTCACGCAGATGAACAACCAGGATCCGCTCAAGCCGATGGACAACGCGCAGCTGACTTCGCAGCTCGCGCAGATCAGCACGGTCAGCGGCATGCAGACGATGAACGCGACGCTGGCCCAGCTGCTGAACCAGGTCAGCGCCAGCCGCGCGATGGATTCGGCCGCGCTGATCGGCCGCACGGTGATGGTGCCGGGCAAGGAAGTCGCCGTCTCGGGCGGCAAGCCGAGCCAGTTCGGCATCGACTTGCCGGCCACCGCCGACGCGGTCACCGTCGACGTGCTGGACAAGGACGGCAACGTGGTGCGCACCATCGACCTGAAGGGCCAGACCGCCGGCGTGCACGACGTGAGCTGGGACGGCAAGAACAACGCCGGCGGCGTCGTGCCGGACGGCGAATACACGTTCAAGGTCAGCGCGACCGCGGACGGCAAGAGCGTGCAGCCGGTGGCGCTGGTCTACGGCAAGGTGCAGGCCATCAGCGGCGATGCCAATGGCGTGCTGGTCGATATCGGCGGCGGTCATACCGCGCTGGTCGACGACGTTCGCAAGATCCTTTAATCCGAATCATCGGCATTCAACAGAACGCCAGCGCGGCGGTGCCACGGGCGCCGGCGCGGGCAAATTCGTACGACGCGTAACAAGGGGAAATCATGGGTTTCGGTCAAGGAGTCAGCGGCATCAATGCCGCGGCACAGAATCTGGACGTGATCGGCAACAACATCGCCAACGCGAACACCGTCGGCTTCAAGCAATCGACCGCACAGTTCGCCGACGTCTACGCCGGCTCGAAGGTCGGCCTCGGCACGCGCGTGAACTCGGTGGTGCAGTCGTTCACGCAGGGCAATATCGAGGCGAGCGGACGCTCGCTGGACGTGGCGATCACCGGCGGCAATGGCTTCTTCCGCATGGTGGGCGCCGACGGTTCCGTTTTCTTCTCGCGCAACGGCCAGTTCCTGCGCACCGACGACGGCCGCATCACCAACGCGCAGGGCCTGCAGCTGACCGGCTATCCGGCCGGCGTGCAGCCGGGCGGCGGCGTGCAGCCGCAACCGCTGGTGGTGTCCAGCGCCCAGATGGCGCCGAAGGCCACCGACCGCATCACCGCGCAATACAACCTGGACTCGCGCGGCACCGCGCCGACCGTGCCGTTCACGACCTCGGCCGGCAACCCGCCCGCCGCCGCGATGTTCAACTACAGCAGCACCATCGAGGTGTTCGATTCGCTGGGCAACGCGCAGCAGGTCACGGCCTACTTCCGCAAGGGCGCAACCGACGCGACCGGCACCGACTGGGAGGTCTACGTGACCGACGCCACCGGCGCGCAGCTGTCGGGTCCGAACGCGATGCGCTTCGATCTGAACGGTGCGCTGGTCACGCCGGCGCCGGGCGCGACGATTCCGGTCAACGTGCCGGCCGCCGGTGGAGCCGCCGCGATGAACATCCAGCTGGACCTGGCCGGCACGACCCAGTTCGGCGACGACAACGATCCGAAGTCGATCGTGCAGAACGGCTATACGTCGGGCTCGCTGCTGGGCTTCTCGATCGAAGCGGACGGCACCATCCTGGGCAGCTACTCGAACGAGCAGACCCAGTCGCTGGGCCAGGTCGTGATGGCCTCGTTCGGCAACGTCGAAGGGCTCAAGCCCGAGGGCGACAACGTCTGGAGCGCCACCGGCGCCTCGGGCCAGCCGCTGCTGGGCTCGCCGGGCGGCAGCATGGGCCAGCTGCAGTCGAACGCGGTGGAAGCGTCGAACGTCGACCTGTCGGGCCAGCTTGTCAACCTGATCATTGCCCAGCGCAACTACCAGGCCAACGCGCAGACCATCCAGGCGCAGGACCAGGTGCTGCAGACGCTGGTCAACATCTGATCGGCACGTCAGCGGTAACCGCAAGCATTGGATAGGAATCGCAGATGGATCGCCTGATCTACACCGCCCTGTCGGGCGCCAAGCAGACGCTGGACCAGCAGGCCGCGGTGGCCAACAACCTGGCCAACGTGTCGACCACGGGCTTTCGCGCGCAGGTCAACATGTTCCGCGCGGTGCCAGTGGTCGGGCAGGAGACGCCCACCCGCGCCTTCACGCTGGCCAGCACGCCGGGCGCCGACATGAAGGCCGGCCCGCTGACCTATACCGAGCGTCCGCTCGATATCGCGATCAAGGGCAACGGCTGGCTGGCGGTGCAGGGGCGCGACGGCGCGGAAGGCTATACCCGGGCCGGCTCGCTGCAGGTGGGCCCGGACGGCCAGCTGCTGACCTCGAACGGCCTGCAGGTGCTCGGCGACGGCGGCCCGATCGCGGTGCCGCCCGGCTCCACGGTGACGATCGGCAACGACGGCACCATCACCGCGCGCGGCCCTGGCGAGACCGCCAATGGCCTCGCGCAGGTGGGCCGGCTGCGGCTGGTCAATCCGCCGCCCGATGCGATCGCACGCGGCGACGACGGCCTGTTCCGGCTGCGGCCGGGCGCTGCGCCGCTGGAGACCGACCAGACCGTCCGCGTGATCGCCGGCGCGCTCGAAGGCAGCAACGTCAATCCGGTCGAGGCGATGGTCGACATGATCGCCAACGCGCGCCGCTTCGAGATGCAGATCAAGATGATCCAGGGCGCCGACGCCAACGAGCAGCGCGCCAACGCGCTGCTGTCGAACCGTTAAGCGCCGACGCCAAGCACCCACCAATGAATCGACAGGGCACGCCGGCGCGCGTGCCCGCCACCGAAGGAACACCATGAACCGCTCTCTCTGGATTGCGAAGACCGGCCTCGATGCGCAGCAGACGCAGATGGACGTGATCTCGAACAACCTGGCCAACGTGTCGACCACGGGCTTCAAGCGCAGCCGCGCGGTGTTCGAGGAATTGATGTATCAGACGATCCGCCAGCCCGGCGCGCTGTCGTCCGACCAGACCACGCTGCCGTCGGGCCTGCAGCTCGGTACCGGCGTGCGTCCGGTCGCCACCGAGCGCATCCACACGCAGGGCAATCCGCAGCAGACCGGCAATGCCAAGGACGTGGCCATCATCGGCCAGGGCTTCTTCCAGGTCACGCTGCCGGATGGCACCACCGCGTACACCCGCGACGGCTCGTTCCAGGTCGATCAGAACGGCCAGCTGGTGACCGCCAGCGGCTTCGTGATCGAACCGGCCATCGCCATCCCGGCCAACTCGACCTCGCTGACGATCGCGCGCGACGGCACCGTGTCGGTCACGCAGCCGGGCAATGCCAACAACGTGCAGGTCGGCCAGCTGCAGCTGGCCACCTTCATGAACCCGACCGGTCTGGAAAGCCTGGGCGAGAACCTGTACGTGCAGACCGACGCGTCGGGCGCACCGAACCCGACCGTCCCCGGCCTGAACGGCGCCGGCATCCTGCAGCAGAACTACGTCGAAGCGTCGAACGTCAATGTGGTCGAGGAGCTGGTCAGCATGATCCAGACCCAGCGCGCCTACGAAATCAACAGCAAGGCCGTACAGACGTCCGACCAGATGCTGCAACGCCTGACTCAGCTGGGTTGAACATGAACGCCATGCTGTTCCGTCTGGGCCGGTCGGCCTGCCGTCTGGCCTGCATTCTGGGGCCGCTGCTGGCCACCGGCTGCGCGCTGATGCCGCGCGAGCCGCTGGTGCAGATGCCGACCACGGCCCGGGCCGAGCAGCGGCCGATGATCGCGCCGACCGGCTCGATCTATCAGAACTCCTACGCCGGCAACCCGCTGTTCGAGGATCGCCGCCCGCGCAACGTCGGCGACATCCTGACCATCGTGATCAGCGAGAACGTCAACGCGTCGAAGAACTCGGGCACCAACGCCTCGCGCACCAGCAATGCGGCGCTGGCCTTCGACGCGGTGCCGCGCGCGCTCGGCGGCCTGTTCGGCGCCAGCCAGAACGCCAACATGAGCGGCGAGAACGGGATTCGCTCCAGCGGCGGTTCCAGCGCGGCCAATACGTTCAACGGCACCATCACGGTCACCGTGATCGAAGTGCTGGCCAACGGCAACCTGGTGGTGTCCGGCGAGAAGCAGATGGCCATCAACCAGGGCGCGGAATTCATCCGTTTCTCGGGCGTGGTCAATCCGCGCACGATCACCGGCGACAACGCGGTGCCGTCGACCCAGGTGGCCGACGCGCGCATCGAATACACCGCCAAGGGCTATATCGACGAAGCGCAGAACATGGGTTGGCTGCAGCGCTTCTTCCTCAACGTTTCACCGTTCTGATTCGCGTCATGTCTTTGCGCCTGGCTGATTGCCTCCGCGGTTGCCGCCGCTCTAGCCGTCCCGGCGTCTCCACGCCGGGCCTCCTGCCGCTGTTCGCGCTCGCCCTGGTGCTGGCGCTCGGCCTGCTGCTGCCCGCGGGCCCCGCCCATGCCGAACGCCTGAAGAACCTGGCGACCATCCAGGGCGTGCGCGACAACCCGCTGGTCGGCTACGGCCTGGTGGTCGGTCTGGACAACACCGGCGACCAGACCATGCAGACGCCGTTCACGACGCAGAGTCTGACCAACATGCTGTCGCAGCTAGGCATCACGCTGCCGGCCGGCCGCAACATGCAGCTGAAGAACGTGGCCGCGGTGATGGTCACCGCGACGCTGCCGCCGTTCGCGCAGCCGGGCAGCCAGCTCGACGTGGTGGTGTCGTCGATGGGTAATGCCAAGAGCCTGCGCGGCGGCACGCTCTTGATGACGCCGCTCAAGGGCGCCGACGGCCAGGTCTATGCGATCGCGCAGGGCAACCTGCTGGTCGGCGGCGCGGGTGCCTCCGCCAACGGCAGCAAGGTACAGATCAACCAGCTGGCGGTCGGCCGCATCGCCAACGGTGCCATCGTCGAACGCGCGGTGCCGGCGTTCCAGGCGGACAACGGCATGCTGACGCTGGAGCTCAAGAGCTCCGACTATGGCACCGCCGAGCGCGTGGTCGACGCGATCAACCGCAATCTGGGCGGCGGCGTGGCCAGCGCGCTCGACGCGCGCGTGGTGCAGGTGCGCGTGCCGCAGGCCTCGTCGCAGCGCGTGGCGATGCTCGCGCGCATCGAGAACATCGACGTGACGCCGGCCCGCGCCGCGGCCAAGGTCATCCTGAACGCCCGCACCGGCTCGATCGTGATGAACCAGGACGTCACCGTGCAGGACTGCGCGATCGCGCACGGCAATCTGTCGGTCGTCATCAATACCCAGCCGGTGATCAGCCAGCCGGCGCCGTTCAGCGGCGGCGAAACGGTGGTCGCGCCGGTGTCGGAGATCAACCTGAAGCGCGACGGCGGCTCGCTGCAGCTGGTCCGCGCCGGCGCCTCGCTGTCGGCGGTGGTCCGTGGCCTGAACTCGCTGGGCGCGACGCCGGCCGATCTGCAGACCATCCTGGAAGCGATGCGGGCGGCGGGCGCGCTGCGCGCCGAGCTCGAAATCATCTGATCGCGACGGGCCATCGCATGAGCCAACCGATCCACGCTCAAGCCGATCTGTCGCAGCGCTTCGCGCTCGACACGCAGGGATTCGAAGCGCTGAAGCAGGGCGCGCGCGACGGCAGCGCCGACACGCTGAAAGCCGCCGCCAAACAGTTCGAGGCCGTCTTCACGCAGATGGTGCTCAAGAGCATGCGCGAAGCGACGCCGCAGGACGGGCTGTTCGACAACGAGCAGACCAAGCTCTATATGTCGATGCTGGACCAGCAGCTGGCCCAGCATCTGTCGTCGAAGGGCATTGGCCTGGCCGAGGTGATGGCGCGCCAGCTGGCGCGTGCCAGCGGCCAGCCGCTGCCGCCGGAGGCCGCCGCCGCCAGCCGCATGGACGATGTGGCGGGCTCCCTCGGTCCGCTGCTGGACGGACGCACCACCGCAGCGGCCGGGGCCGACGAGGAACAGGTGCCGCGCGCCGGCACCGTGGTGCCGGGCGCCAACTGGAACCCGACCGCGGGCCTGCGCCAGTACCAGGCGCAACAGAGCGGCCAGTGGCAGGGCGGCGCCGCCATGTCCGAAGACACGCCGTCCCATATCAGCGCCTTCGTCAGCCGCATGGCCGGCCCGGCCGTGGCCGCCTCGCGCGCCAGCGGCGTGCCGGCACGGTTGATCCTGGGCCAGGCGGCGCTCGAGTCGGGCTGGGGCCGCCGCGAAATCACCCATGCGGACGGCAGCACTACCCACAACGTGTTCGGCATCAAGGCCGGCGCCAACTGGAAGGGCCCGGTCGCCGAGATCACCACCACCGAATACGTCGACGGCCAGCCGCAGAAGATCAAGGCGAAGTTCCGCGCCTACGGCTCGTACGAGGAAGCCTTCTCCGACTACGCACGGCTGCTGACCAACAACCCGCGCTATGCCGGCGTGGTATCGGCGGGCTCGGCCGAGGAAGCCGCGCACGGCCTGCAGCGCGCCGGTTATGCGACCGATCCCGAGTATGGAGCGAAGCTGGTCAGGATCATGCGCAAGGTGCCGGTCTAAGGACCGGCTGTGCGATCCAGAACACCGCCGGTTTTCTCTCCTCCCCCGCTTGCGGGAGAGGGGCGGGGGAGAGGGCGTTCCGCGATTCGCACGCCACCGCGAATCGCAACCC
>MTEU01001183.1_pt1 | contig 13283 bp, 16 predicted proteins | sample 1042701 | NCBI WGS metagenome assembly MTEU01 (sample SAMN06185813, study PRJNA358809) | soil metagenome | isolation source: naturally attenuated soil | place: India | collected 2015-05-23
CCCGGGATGTTGGCATCAATGCACAAATCGTCGCGGCTGCGTTGCAGCCCATCGCGACACAAGGCCGCTCCTGCAGGGGCCGGGTAGCATCAGGTGGCGGTCATTCGGCCGCCAGGCGGCCCTTGTTCTGCCGCTCCGCCTTGTACTGCATGGCCACTGCCGGCGCCGGTTTGGCAGCGCCGGTTTCCAGCCACTGACGCATGCGGCTGGCATCGGCGAAGTGGGTGTACTTGCCAAAGGCGTCGAGGATCACCATCGCCACCGGGCGGTTGTCCATGCGGGTCAGCAACACCAGGCAGTGCCCGGCTTCATTGGTAAAGCCGGTCTTGGTCAGCTTGATGTCCCAGTTGCTCTTGTTCACCAGGTGGTCGGTGTTGCGAAAGCCCAAGGTGTAGTTGGGCTTGCGGAAGGCCACGGTCTTCTCGCGGGTGGTCGACAGCTCGCTCAGCATCGGGTACTTGCGCGAAGCCATCAGCAGCTTGGCCAGGTCACGGGCCGTGGACACGTTCTGCGTCGAAAGGCCGGTCGGCTCGACGTAGCGGGTGTGCGCCATGCCCAGGCTGCGGGCCTTGGCGTTCATCGCCTTGATGAACGCCGGGTAACCGCCGGGGTAATGGTTGGCCAGGGTGTTGGCCGCGCGGTTTTCCGACGACATCAGGGTAATCAGCAAGGTTTCGCGGCGGTCGAGTTGGCTGCCCAGCCGCACACGCGAATACACGCCTTTCATTTCCGGGTTGTTGGCAATGGTCATGGTGAGCATCTCATCCATGGGCTGCTTGGCATCCAGCACTACCATCGCCGTCATCAGCTTGGTCACCGAGGCAATCGGCACCACGCGGTCAGCGTGGCTCGAATATAGCTCCTGGTTGGTGTTCAGGTCGATCAACAGGGCGCTGCCCGAGGCAAGGTGCAGCTTGGACGGGTCGCGTTGAACCTGGGCCGGGGGTTGTGCAGCAGCGGTCGACGGAAGGGTCGCAGTACCTGTGAGCAACAGCAGCAGGCTGAGGATGGACAGGGATGTTTTCACGTTGAGGCTCACTAAAAGTTGGTATGTCGTTGGCTGTGCAAGGGTTTTCCCCCAAAAAACCGCTGCATTCTGGAGTATGGCTGAATTGCTGTCGAATGCCTTATGACTAAAGGGCGCAACGTGAACGAAATTTAATCCGGTACCAGTTCTTTCCTATCATCATTCTGTCGAAGCCAACAGTACAACCTCGCTCGGCCTGCCGCTGGATCAGCCCGCCAGCCATGAGTATCGCGCCCGAGGGCGACCGCAAATCATGACCGCGCCCGGCTATCCCGATGCAACCTGCACTGGGGGGCAGGGGCATCGGGATGCCTTGCCGGTTGCCTGGGTTCAGGCATGGATCAGCGAGAGGTCGCTGATGATGCAGATCGAGCCGTCATCGGCAGGCGTGGTATCGGTGTAGTCCACCTGGTTGTAGACCCCGCCGTGGAATTCGAATAGCTGCGAAGCCCAGGTGCTGTCGAACTGCAGATCGCCGGACGAACCGCTCACTCCATTGCACCTGGCTGTGACGTTCACCACGCCTGCGGAGGTGGCGTGGATGCTCACCTCGAACTTCGCCCCTAGCGGTACCCCCTTGAGCACCGTGGAATTTACGGGATCTGCCTGGTTGTAGGTCTGTCGAAACCCCAGGGTGATGTCGCCCTTCTTCCAGAACACCTTCACGGGCGGGCTGTCGTCCCCGTAGACGTGCATCTGCGCAATGACCACCTTCTGCGCCCAGTTGACCTTGGTCAGCGTCATCTCCTGACGATTCCAGTGATCCGGGGCGCTGCCCAGGGTCCAGTATCTGGGCTCCGACCATTCGCAGCGGGTCCTGCGGGTGCTTTTGCTCGAGGCGCCTTTGGTGGGGGCAAACAACTGGACCGAACCATCGCTGAGCACTGTCACGTAGGTCGGGTACAGGGCAATCGCTTCGCTGCCGGTGAGTTCGCCCGCTACGGTGCTGATCGATGATTCGGCTACCGGAACGGCGATGGTGAGGTTGCGGATATCTACGCTCATGGTGTAACTCCTGAATGAAATGACGGTTGATGCCACAGCAGCACGGTGGCGGCTGCTGGAACGAAATTTAGCCTCGCGCTAAATTGGCGTCAATAGCTCATGGCTAAAATTATTTCGCCGGGCGACAAATTACCTGTTGGCGAAAATTTTCCGCAGTGGGGCTTTACGCTTGATTTGCCAGTGAGATAAGCTTTCCTCTAATACTGTACGAATATACAGCGGTCAGGATAACAATATGTCTAAGCAGATGAAGTCGACGCCCCATCAGCGCCAGGAAATGACCGGAATGGAGCGGCTGAGCTTGCGGGTATCAGCGATGATCAACCACCCGCTCGCGCAGACGCAGCGTTGGGTGACGGTACATCGCCTGGATACCGATGGTGATGCCGAGTGGGAGGAGGTGATGGGCCTGCTGGCCGAGACGCCCGAGTTGGAACTGACCTTCAACGACGACGAGAGCGTGACGGTGCGCTGGGAGCGCGGCAGCGTGGAGGAGCGCGACGACTTTATCGTCGAGCAGGACAGCGAGCAGCCGGTAGAGGAGGCGGCACCTTTCTGAACATCGGAAAATGCCCGCTTCGTAGGAGCAGCCTTGTGCTGCGAAAAGGCCGGGACAGGCATGCCTTGTCAGTACTGGCCTCTTCGCATCACACGGCTGCTCCTGCAGTACCCCGCTAGATCAATGACGCTTACACAAGGTGCGCATTCCACACCAGCAGCACCCGTGCCTGGATGTAGGTCTCTTCCCGGCGAATCACGCGGTCCTTGTGCCGCGAGTTGTCGGAAATCATCTCGAAATGGTCTTCGTCGGCAATCTGCAGCCGCTTGATGTAGATGTGGTCGCCCCAGGAGAAGAGGTAGATTCCATCGCCGACGAACTCGCGGATGCTGACGTCCACGATCAGCGGGTCGCGGTGCTTGATGGTCGGCTCCATCGACTGGCCCCAGCCGGTCACCATCTTCAGGTGGTGGTGCTCGCTGAACTCCACGCCCAACTCACGCAGATGGCTTGGGCTGACGCGAACATCCTTGAACATCTCGGGGTAGTCGTGGGGAATCTGCCCGCCGCCCATTGCCGCACGGACGTCGTAGTGGGCAATCCACACTTCGTCGCCCACCAGGCCTGGCCGAACAAGTTCAGCTGCCACCAGCGTCGAGTCTGCCGGCTCCTCAGCGGCGGCCAGTAGCCTTTGCCGGGTTTCTTCAGGGATGCCTCTGCCGCTTCTGGCAAGCATCTGCTTCACCAGGTCGGCCGCGGAAAGCTTGCTGTCGCCAGCCTCGACCGGCGACTGCGCCTGGTCGCCCGCTGCCATCGCGTCGAACCACCCCCGCGGCAGGCCTTCGATGCCCTCGATTCTGCGGGCCACGTCATCGCCCAGGTTCTTCGCTGTCTTGTCCGAAAGGATCTGGCTCAGGTGCGCAGGCGCCATCCCCCAGCGCTCTGCGCAGGATCCCTTCCTCTGGCTGCCGATCAGCTTGACCAGGTTGTGCTTGCGAATTTCGTAGATGTCCATGGGGCGAAGCATGCCAGTGTTTAGCTCGCTGCTAAATATGCTCAAAGCTAAATTTCGCTTGTCATCACATTAGCTGCAGGCTAAATTTAATATGCAAGCAAGGAAAGCCTCCGAGAAGCTGTTCTCCAGGGCTTACGACATCACCATCGGAAATGAGGTTTTCATGGATCCGACTGACCTCGGCCCAGGCACCATCACCTGGCTGGGCGGAACAGGCACCGTTTTGCTGGGTGCATTCCTCTGGCTGCGCAAGTGGCTGTCCAGGGATGCGGCTGACCGTGCCATGGACAACGCTGATATTGGCGTGGTCCGGCGCCTGAACGAGCTGCTCGATATCGAGCGTGACGCACGAAGGGAAGCGCAGGCCAGGGCCGATCAGTTTGCCAAGGAACGCAATGAGCTGGTGGTCACCGTAGGGCGCCTGGAGGGCAAGATCGAAGCGCTGACCAGTCGGGGCAGCCATCCTCCCCGGCAGGTCATCGTCCAGGGTGAGGGGGTCGCCCGCCTGCGCGGGAAGCAGGGTGAGTGAGGCGGCCCGCAAGACAAATTCTGTTCACGCCCATGCGTATGGGCCTTTTTCTGTATGGAGACAACATGGCTCGATTGGATTCTGCCGCTGCCGGCGGCGCGAACGTGCTCGCATTCCTGGACATGCTGGCCTGGTCCGAGGGTACCTCGACCATCGTTGCCAGTGATGATGGCTACAACGTCCTGGTCGGCGGTCAGCTTTTCAATGACTACAGAGGGCACCCGAGGCAGAAGGTATGGTTGCCCAGCTACGGCATCCACAGCTCCGCAGCGGGGCGGTACCAGATTCTGGCCGGTACCTGGGATGCCATCGTGAGCACTTATGGCTTCAATGGCCGCTTTACCCCTGAGGCCCAGGACCTGGCGGCAATCAAGTTGCTGAGCGAGTGCGGCGCACTGGCACTGATCAAGGCCGGCCACATTACCCAGGCCATTGCCAAGGCCGCGCCCATCTGGGCCAGCCTGCCTGGCGCTGGCTACGGTCAGCATGAGCACCAATTGGCCGCGTTGTTGGCAATGTTCATCGCCTGCAGCGGGGAGGTGCAGGCGTAGCGCCCAGGCAAAAAAAGACCCGCCAGGTAGGCGGGCCAGAAGGGCGTAGGGAGCAACGCACAACAAATACGGGTCAGGCGACCAGGGTGCCTGGTTGCAACTGTTCGACCAGCGCCTGGGCCGAGGCGAGGGTAGGCATCGGGCCGCTTACGGCTTCGCCGTTGCGCACCAGGTACCAGCATGCCAGCAGGCCCTGCTGACGCAGCGAAGCGGGGACGGCACTGCCGACGACGGACATGATCTGGATAGTGGCCATGTGGACCTCCTGTAAAACATGGCCCTACCTTACGCAGCAGCCGGGGCGGTTTGAAATTAACTTCCTCGATAGTGGTCATTGGTTCTATCAACATTTACCACCGCGGCGGGCCGTAATACACCGGTGGCGGGCCGTAGTAGGTTCGGTAGCCCGGGGGCGGTGGTGCTGGCACGTAGTACGGCTGGTAGTACACCGGCGGTGGCGGTGGTTGCACGTACACCGGTGGCGGCCCGTAGTAGACCGGTTGGCGCTCGACGTACACGGTACGGTCACGCCCGCCATAAACCGTCGCCCCGACCACGGCGCCAACCACGGCCGCACCCAGCAGCGGGCCGGGGCCATACCAACCGCCATGGCCATGGCCGCCATGGGCGACAGCGGGCGCACTGATGGCCAGGGCTCCGACCAGCAGGGCGATTCCGGGAATGTGACGGTTCATGAAGATACCCTCGCAAGGACACTCCAGGTGTGGGGTCCTATTACTATGACTCCACTCTTCGTCAGCTGAGCACGGGGGAACGGTAAAGGTTGTGTAAGGGACGACCAGCGGTTGCCTCTGTTACGCTGAACAAACGTTTCAGTTATGACAAAGGAGCAGGTTATGTCGACAACTCCCAGCAGAGACACCGTGCTGTGCATTTCCCTGGCCGGCCGCCCCGGCACCTTCGGGGTACGGTTCCACAACCACCTGTACCAGCAGTTGGGCCTGGACTTCTATTACAAGGCCATGCGCACCGATGACCTGCCGGCGGCGGTGGCGGGTATTCGCGCCTTGGGTATCCGCGGTTGTGGTGTATCGATGCCGTACAAGGAGGCCTGCATGGCCTTGGTCGACGAGATCGACCCATCGGCGGCGGCCATCGAGTCGGTCAATACCCTGGTCAATACCAATGGCCACCTGAAGGCCTACAACACCGATTACCTGGCCGTGCGCCAGCTACTGGCGCAGCACCAGGTCGACCCGACCACGGCGTTTGCCTTGCGCGGCAGTGGCGGCATGGCCAAGGCCGTGGCAAGTGCCTTGCGCGACGCCGGGTTCGCCGAAGGCATCATCGTTGCGCGCAACGAGCAGGCCGGGCGGCAGTTGGCGGATGTCTGTGGTTATCGCTGGGTGCCGGAGCTGGAGGACCTGTGCCCACCCATGCTGGTGAACGTGACGCCGATCGGCATGGCGGGCGGCCCCGAGGCCGAGGAACTGGCGTTTTCCGAGAACGCCATTGCCGCGGCGGCGCGAGTGTTCGACGTGGTGGCGATGCCAGAGAGCACACCGTTGATCCGCCGGGCGCGGGCGCTGGGCAAGCCGGTGATCACCGGGCTGGAGGTGATCGCGCTGCAGGCGCTGGAGCAGTTCGTGCTGTACACCGGGGTGCGGCCGACCCGGGCGCAGGTGGAGGCGGCGGTGGCGTACGCCCGGGATATCTGATTATTACTGTGCCGGCCCATTCGCGGGTAAACCCGCTTCCACAGGGATAGTGCCGGCATGTAGCGGCGGCGCTACCTCCTGTGGGAGCGGGTTTACCCGCGAAGAGGCCGGTACAGGCATCGACAAGGTCAGAACACCTTGTGCCCTTCATCCAGCTGCTGGTCGACCAGCGCCCGGCCATGGGCCAGCGACACATGCTGTGCGTTCTCGAGGTCGGAGAAGAACTTCATCGGCATCGACATGCGCCTGCTGGTGTGTCCGTCGGGGTCGGTGATCAGGCACCCGGCGGCATAGGGCAGGGGGGAATCGGGGTGGGGCATCACGCTGGCGGTGATGGTGTGCTTGCGATATTCACAGTGAAGAGATTGCATCGTCCTTACCTCGCTGTGGCATGTGAAGCAGTTACCTTCATATACCACAGCAAGGGGCCGGGAGTTCCCGGCCCGACGAGCGAGCCGCGATGAGCGCTCAGCCTTTGAGGTCGGTCGGCTGGATGACTTCAACCCAGTAACCATCCGGGTCCTTGACGAAGGCCAGGTGGTTCATGCGCCCGTCCTGCAGGCGTTTCTGGAACGGTACATCCAGTGCCTCGAAGCGTGCACAGGCAGCGCGTACGTCTGGTACCGAAATGCAGATATGGCCAAAGCCGCGTGGGTCGGTATTGCCGTTGTGGTAGGCAAATTCGGCATCGTTTTCGGTGCCGTGGTTGTGGGTCAGCTCCAGCACGCCCGGAATCGACTTCATCCATTGGTGGCGTTCGTTGTCATCGGCCGGGATCTGCGCCGGGTCGACCAGGGCCAGGAAGTACAGGCTGAAGGCAGCTTCGGGGAAGTCGCGCTTGTCCACCAGGCGGAAGCCCAGCACGCGGGTGTAGAAGTCCAGGGACTTCTCGATGTCCTTGACCCGCAGCATGGTGTGGTTGAAGACGAACTGGGCAGTGGCGGCGTCCGGTTGGGCGGTGACGCCAGGCAGGGTTTGCAGATCGTGCAGGCTCATGGGAACTCCTGAGACGGGGCCGGGCGCAGGGCGCCGGCAAAACAGACAGGCTGGCCATGATACGGCAGTGTGTCGATTGCGCAAATGAAAGCGCCCTGCACGAGGCAGGGCGCTGGAATTAGAGGCCCGCATGTGCGGGCGCGTGATGGGGTCGCTAGTCCTTTAGCTGTCTCGATACTGAGCCAGCCCTTGTGAAAAAAGTGTGAAGTACGTGTGGACGTTTCATCAGCGTACCCAGCTTTCTACCGTGGCGGCTCCGTATTGTTCTTTCCAGGCCTTGAGCCCACGGTGGTTGCCCCCTTTGGTCTCGATCCGCTCGCCGGTGTGCGGGTTGGTGTAAACCTTCACCACGCGCGCGCGGCGCTGTTGCTTGGGCGCTGCACTGGTAACCCGGGCCACTGCCTTCGGGTCGAGGATGGCGATGATATCGCGCAGGCTCTTGTCGTAGCTTTTCATCAGGCCGACTAGTTTCTGCTCGAATTCGATTTCGCGTTTGAGGCCGGCATCCTTTTTCAACGCTTCCAGTTGCGCCATCTGTTCCTGGAGCGCTTTTTCGGCAGCACGAAACTCTGCAAGTCTGGACACTGTAATCACTCCTGTACGTCGGTCGTGGCAGGGCGTGACGAACATTGAAGAAGAATAAAAACGCCGGCCACGCGGGTGGGTTCCGCTGTTCGCTGATATCGAGTGTAGTCATTCGTGGGTACTGGGTAAACTGCAAACTTTTTGTAAGTAAGCCGGGAACTTTCCTAGTTTTGTGCGCGGTATTTTCCGGTTTTTCCGCGGTTGCCTTGCGGGTTGCTTAGACCATGGTCCAATGGCCCATGCCAGAGCCTTCGCGCGATCATTTCAGATGATGGCTGGCTATTGTCCGGCCCCCTCGCAGTACCGTGGCCAGTACGTGCCACAGGTTGTTTACTCGCCTTGATTCTGGATGTTCTCTCCCATGTTTGCCCCTTTCCCCCTCGCCCCCGGGCGTCGTGTTGCCGGCCTGTTCCTGTTGTGTGCCGGCGTCAATGCCCAGGCCGCCGGTTTTCTTGAAGACAGCAGTGCAAAGGTCGAAGCACGCAATGTCTATTTCAACCGGGATTTTCGTGACGGCCACAGCAGTTCCAGCCAGGGTGCGTCCAAACGCGAAGAATGGGCACAAGGTTTCATCCTCAATGTACAGTCGGGTTATACGCAGGGGCCGGTAGGTTTTGGTGTGGATGCGCTGGGCATGTTCGGCTTCAAACTTGACTCCAGCCCGGCGGACAGTAACAGCGGCCTGTTGCCGTCTTCCGGCCATGACCCACGGCACTCGGCGGACCAGTACGCGAAGATGGGCCTGGCGGCCAAGGTCAAGGTTTCCAATACCGTGCTCAAGTACGGTTCGATGATGCCGGATTTGCCGCTGCTCAAGTACAACGATGGTCGCCTGCTACCGACCATGTTCCATGGCGCCATGCTCACCTCCGAAGAAGTGCGCGACCTGAAGTTCACCTTGGCCCGCCTGGACAAGTACACCGCACGGGATTCCACCGACCGCCAGGACATTCGGGTGCATTGCAAGAACAAGCGCTATGCCTGCGATATCGAGGCTGATCACTTTGACCTGGCCGGTGTCGATTACCGTTTCAACGAGCGCTTCAGCGCCCAGTACCAGGTGGCCAAGCTGGAGAACATCTACCGCCAGCACTTCCTCGGCCTGGTGGCCAGCCAGCCATTGGCCGTGGGCAGCCTGACGGCAGACCTGCGCTTGATCAAGAGTGACGACATCGGCAATGCCCGCGCCGGCGAAATCGACCATCGCGCGTTCAGCGGCATGCTCGGCTACAGCCTGGGTGGCCACAAGCTCAGTGCCGGCTGGCAGCGCATGTATGGCGACAGTGCCATGCCATACCTGGATGGCACCAACCCCTACCTGGTCAACTATGCCCAGGTCAACGATTTCGCCGCCGCCCAGGAACGTTCCTGGCAGGTGCGTTATGACTATGACTTCAAGGCCCTGGGCGTGCCCGGCCTGACCTTCTTCACCCGCTACATCAACGGTGACAATATCAAGGTGCCGGGCAGCACGGCCGAAGGCAAAGAGTGGGAACGCGACACCGAGTTCAAGTACCAGGTGCAAAGTGGCACGTTCAAGGATGTCAGTGTGCGCCTGCGTAATTCCACTTACCGCAGCAACTATGAAAAGTGGGCGCGTGACATGGACGAGACTCGGGTCATTGTCAGCTACAACTTCTCCGTCTTCTGATGGGGCGCTTTGCCAAATACCGGCAGCCACCTGACAATGGCTGCTGGTTCCCGCAAAGGGCAGGGCAATGAAAGACCTGTTGTTGATCGGCATCGGCCCGGGTGACCCGCGCCAGGTCACCTACGAGGCGGTCGATGCGCTGCGCCAGGCCAGCGTGTTCTTCGTACTCGACAAGGGCGGCGACAAGGACGAACTGGTGCACCTGCGCAAGGCCATCCTGCAACTCTACAGGCCCGAGGGCGGCTACCGCCTGGTACAGGTGGCCGACCCTGCACGCGATGGCCAGGCGGATGACTATCTGGGCGCGGTGCAGGACTGGCACCGGCAGCGCGCAGCGCTGTATGCCCAACTGATCGAACAGGAGATAGGCGACGGTGAAACCGGCGCTTTTTTGCTGTGGGGCGAGCCGACGCTTTACGACAGCACCCTGCGCATACTTGGCCTGGTCCGCGAGCGTGGTGTGGCGCTGCGCCTGCGGGTAATTCCGGGCATCAGCAGCGTGCAGGCGTTGGCGGCGCGCCATCAGGTGCCGCTCAACCGCATCGGTGAGCCGTTGACCGTATTGCCAGGGCGGCGCCTGGCCGGGCAGGGGCAGATCGACAATGTGCTGGTGATGCTCGACGGGCAGTGCGCGTTTGCCCGGCTCGATGATCCGGCATTGATGATCTACTGGGGGGCGTACCTTGGGACCGCGGATGAGGTGCTGATTGCCGGGCCATTGCAGGCGGTAAAGGCGCAGATAGTGGAAGTGCGTGAGCGGGAGCGGGCGCGCAAAGGGTGGATCATGGATAGCTACCTGTTGCGCAGGGAGCTGTGAGGTGTGGTACCTGTTCCGGCCCTTTCGCGGGTGAACCCGCTCCCACAGGTACAGCGCCAGCTTCAGGGGCGCGCGTTCCCTGTGAGAGCGGGCAAGCCCGCGAAGCAGGAGACGCCGACTTCAGGGGTTACCCAGAAGGGCCTGCACCTTCTCCCGCAACTGGTCGATGCTGAACGGCTTGCCGATCAGGTGCATGCCCTCCGGCACTTTGATGTTCTCGGCATAGCCACTGGCGAACAGCACCGGCAGCAGCGGGCGCAGCTCGCGCGCCCTGCCGGCCAACTCTTCGCCGCGCATGTCCGGCAGCCCCACGTCGGTCAGCATCAGCGCCAACTCCTGGCCCGGGTCCTCGAGAATGCGCCGCGCCGCGTCGGCACTGGCCGCCTCGATGACCGTGTAGCCCAGTTCGTCGAGCACTTCGACCATCAGCATGCGTACGATGTCGTCGTCTTCGACTACCAGAAGGTGCATGGTTCGGATCCTGTGCTAATGAATGTCTTTAATCTGTGCTCCAGATGGCAGCAGAAGTTCCCGAGGATACCGGGCACTGCAATCAGATGGAACGTTTGGCGCACGCTACCTTCAAATACTGGCTAAATGCCCTGCCAGACCCGTCAAAGCTGGTTAGACTCGCTTTACGGGACAGAGCAGCGGCAGACAACTACAACGATCGATTTGCCACACTTTCAATGGACTTTACTTGCTCGGGCGTTTTCACATGATTCAAGCAGCCACGATGGACCAGCGGAGCTTCCGCAAGCTGTTGAGCCGCAACGTCGGCCTACCCCTGGGGGTTGGCCTGCTGGGGGCCGTTGCCTTCGTCGCGGTGATCAACTACCTGCTTTCGGCCTTGCAGTGGGTCGAGCACACCGACCGGGTGATCGGCAATGCCAACGAAACGGTCAAACTGTCGATCGACATGGAAACCGGCATGCGTGGCTTCCTCATCACCGGCGACGAGCGTTTCCTCGACCCCTACGAGGTGGCCAAGCCACGCATCTTCGGCAGCCTGCAGAGCCTGCGCGGCATGGTCGAGGACAACCCGCAGCAGGTCGAACGCATCGACCGGCTGATCGCCCTGCAGCAGGCGTGGAACACCTTCGGCAGCGAGATGATCAACTTGCGCCGCAGCCAGGGTGATTACAGCGCCTTGATCGGCAACGGCCGCGGCAAGCGCCTGACCGACGAGATCCGCAAGGAGTTCGACAACCTGATCGCCAGCGAACAACAGTTGCGCATGGCGCGCAACGAGCGGGTCAACAGTGTGACCGTCACGGTCATGTCGTCCTTCGTGCTGTTCATCGTCGGCCTCAGCGCCTTGCTGGCCTACCTCGGGCGGCGCGACCTGCTGGCGCTGTCCGGTAGCTATGACGAAAACCTGAAAGCCCAGCAGCGCGCGGCCGAACACCTGGAATACCAGGCATGGCTGCGCAACGGGCAAACGCAACTGGCCGAACAGGTGCTCGGCCAGCTGACCCTGCCCATGCTCGGTGACAACATCCTGCGCTTCTTCGCCGGTTACCTGGGCAGCGTGGTCGGCGCGTTGTATGTGCGCGACGAACATGGCCGCCTGGTGCGTGTGGCCAGCTATGGCCTGGATGCCGAGGAGCAGGCACGCGAGCAGGTGCTGGGCGATCACGAAGGCCTGCTGGCCCAGGCCGTGCGCGAAGCGCGGCTGCTGCGCCTGGACGACTTGCCCGAAGGCTATTTCCACCTCAGTTCCGGCCTGGGCCGGGGCCTGCCGCGCAGTGCCATGCTGATGCCCTGCAGCGATGACGGGCAGATCAACGGCGTGCTGGAGCTGGGCTTCCTGCGGCCGCTGCAGGAGCGTGACGAAGAGATGCTGCAGCGGGTCCGTGGCAACCTCGGTATCTCCATCGAAAGCGCTCGCTACCGGCAACGCCTGCAGGAAGTGCTGGCCGAGACCCAGCAACTGAACGAAGAGCTGCAAGTGCAGCAGGAAGAGCTGAAAACCGCCAACGAAGAGCTCGAAGAGCAATCCCGCGTGCTCAAGGAGTCCCAGGCCCACCTGGAAACCCAGCAGGCGGAACTGGAGCAGACCAACGAGCAACTGTCCGAGCGCACCGAGGCGCTGGACCGCAAGAACGACGAACTGCTCCAGGCCCAGGACGAGCTGCAGGCGCGCGCCGAGGAGCTGCAGCGTTCGAGCAAGTACAAGTCCGAATTCCTCGCCAACATGTCCCACGAGCTGCGCACGCCGTTGAACAGTTCGCTGATCCTGGCCAAGCTGCTGGCGGAGAACGGCGAGGGCAACCTCAGCGACGAGCAGGTCAAGTTCGCCGAATCCATCTATTCGGCCGGCAACGACCTGCTCAACCTGATCAACGACATTCTCGACATCGCCAAGGTGGAAGCCGGCAAGCTCGAAGTGCGCCCCGAAAACACCCAGGTGGAACGCCTGGTCGAAGGCCTGCGTGGCATGTTCGAGCCGTTGGCCGGGCACAAGGGGCTGGCCTTCGAGGTGACCGCCGAGGCGCAGGTGCCGGCCACTCTTTTCACCGACCGCCAGCGGCTGGAGCAGATTCTCAAGAACCTGTTGTCCAACGCCATCAAGTTCACCGAGCGCGGCCAGGTCAGCCTGAACATCGGTTACCAGCCTGGCACCGGCATCGTCTTCGCCGTGCGCGATACCGGCATCGGCATCGCCGCCGACCAGCAGCAGGCAATCTTCGGCGCCTTCCACCAGGTCGATGGCACCAGCAACCGCCGTTATGGCGGTACCGGCCTTGGCCTGTCCATTTCCCGCGACCTGGCGCACCTGCTGGGCGGGCAGATCAACGTCGACAGCAGCCCCGGCCAGGGCAGCGTGTTCAGCCTGATCCTGCCGGAGCGCTATGAGCGGGTGGCGCAGGATATCGAGCCGCTCAGCCTGCGCCCGGCGGTCGACAGCCTGCCACCCCCGCCGCAG
>MTEU01000132.1_pt2 | contig 13281 bp, 11 predicted proteins | sample 1042701 | NCBI WGS metagenome assembly MTEU01 (sample SAMN06185813, study PRJNA358809) | soil metagenome | isolation source: naturally attenuated soil | place: India | collected 2015-05-23
ATCGAGCGGCACGCCGATCAGCTCGGCGTATTCCTGCGCGGCCGGAGCGGCGTTGAGCTCGTAGACGCGGCGGCTGGCGCTGTCGGCGCGGGTCACCACCAGCTTCTCGGCGCTAGGCTGGATGTGGTGGGTGCTGAACACCTCGAAGTCGAGCCAGGTGTTGAACAGCACCACCACCGCGGCGCCGCCGTGAAAGCGCCCGCCGTGGTAGACGTGGGTGTGGGTCAGGTGGTTGTCGTCGCCGGCCGAGCCGCCGAAGTGCGGGATGCTGCCCAGCGCCGCGCTGAGCGCGCCGAGCACCAGCTCCTCGCGGCTGGACAGGCCGTCGAGCAGGGTCAGGGCGAAACTGTGGCCCTTGATCGAGGCCAGCTCGTTGCTGCGGCAGTCGCGCACCAGGCCGTCCACCAGTTGCTGCGCGTCGAGCAGGTTGAAGCGCTCCATCTCGTCGATCAGCGCACTGGCGATGGAGAAGCAGCGCAGGTCGAAGCCCAGCGCCACCACGCAGCCGCGGCCGTAGCCCTGCGGGGTGATCTCGCCGGCGCTGGTGCAGCCGACCAGGCTGACGCCGCCGAAGTGCTGCTCCAGGGCCCGGCCGAGGGATTCGAGGTCGTACTCGGCCGAGCAGAAGAACAGCACGAAGCCGAGGTAGGGATGGATCAGCTGGCGCGCCAGCTCCTGGGCGGCCTGTTCCACGTCCTTCGTGCTGGAAACGGCGCTGAGCACGCCCTCCGACTGTTCCAAGGCCATAAGACGCCCCAATACACGTGCTGGATATGGGGGAATTCTACGAAGTAGACGGCGCGCGCCCCATGCTACTTGAGTACTGGGTCAGGGCCTTCCTAGGTAGGGTGCGCTGCGCGCAAGGGCGGCTGGCCTGCGTAGGGTGCGCCGTGCGCACCATCGGCAAACGGGAACCTGGTGCGCACGGCGCACCCTACGAGGCGCAGGCAAAAAAAGACCGGGCAGCGGTCGCCCACTGCCCGGCCTTGTGCAACGGTGCTTACCAGCTGAGCACGGCGCCCACGGCGAAGGTGTCGGTGTCCTCGTTCAGGCCGCTGCCCGCGGCGGCGTCGATCTCGTACTGGTTGTACTCGGCCACCAGCTTGAGGTTGTCGTTGATGGTGCGGAAATAGGCGACGCCGCGGGTCTCGTAGTCGGCCGCCACGCCCAGGCCGTTGCCGTCGTCCTCGGTCTTGCCGTAGGACAGCGCCACACGGTTCTTGCCCCAGGTGTAGGAGCCCTGCAGCAGGTAACCGTCGCTGTCGATGTCGCGCAGGGTCGGCTCGCCCAGGTTGTTGGTGAAGAAGGGGTTGATGCCCTTGGCCTGGAAGCCCGAGCCGGTCAGCGAGAGGCCGCCGAACTTGGCCTGCACGCCGTAGCCGAGGCCCTTGGAGGTCACGGTATCGACGCTGTCGTCGGTGTTCTCCGAGGTCTGGTAGGCGCCGTTGACCCAGGTGTAGATGGTCGAGCCGCCCAGGTCGAACTGGTAGCTGACCTCCGACTCGAAGCGCGGCTCTTCCTGATAGGCCTTGCCCACGGCGCTGTCGTCGTTGGTGTCCACCGGGTCCATGATGCCGACCGCGACGCGCAGCCCTTCGGCCAGGTGGTTGTTGCGGTAGGTGATCTGCGAGGTGGGGAACGGATAGGGATAACCGGTGCCGATATTGCCGAAGGACACGCCGGTGCCATCGACCAGGCCGAGGGTGTCGGAGACGTTGCCGTAACCGGCCAGCAGTTCGTCGAGGAAGATGTTGGAGCGCGAGAACAGGCCGAAGTCCTTGCCCACCAGCACCTCGCCCCACTCCGGGTTGGCCACGGTGCCGTAGAACTGGCGCACGTCGATGGCGGTGTCGGTGCCGTTCTGCTCGCTGTCGTTGATGGTCACCCAGAACGAGGAACGCCCGCCGAGCTTGAGATCGTCGATCTGCTTGCCGAAGTTGAAGCCGATCCAGTTGGGCAGAAAGCCCATCTTCACCCGCGACTGGCGGCGGTCGAACTGCTCGCCTTCGCGATCCACGTCGCTGTTGACGTAGAAGGCGTTGATATAGCCATCGGTGGAGAAGGTGGTGTCGTCCTTGTCGTACAGGACGATCTCGGCGGCGGCCTGCTGGGCGCCGGCCAGGGCGACGGCCGCAGTCAAGGCAAGGGGCAGAAACCGGGGGTTGGCGATCTTCTTGTTGTGCATAACGCTCTCCGCTTGAGTGGCGACCGCCAGGGCAGTCGGGTCGGAGGCGATTATCGAAAGGCGCCGGGGGCGGCCATACGCTGCCTTGGCAGCGTTTGCCCGCTGCTTTGGCGCGCCCTGCCCGGCTTGCCCCGGGCGACCCGCGACCGGCCCGCTACCGGTAGCGGGCGAAAGGTCGTAGTACCGGGTAATCCTTGGGCGTAGAAGCGCAGGGTGCACCGACTACCGGCGGCAACCCCTAAGCTGCGCCGCGCGCCGCGAGGACCGTCGAAAAGAAGGGAAAGAAAAGGCTATGTCTGCGTTAGGTGTTGGGAGTGGGTGCAAAGGCCCGTAGGGTGGAATGCTGTTCACTTAAGGTCGTGCGCGCTTTGCTCCCCTCTCCCATTTATGGGAGAGGGGCTGGGGGTGAGGGCCGAAAGCACCGCGAAACCGCCTGCCTCCCCTCTCCCTGACCCTCTCCCCAGAGGGGCGAGGGGACTGATCGCGCCCGACCGGCGTTTAAGTGAACAGCATTACCGTAGGGTGGGCTTTAGCCCACCAACGGTGGTTGGCGTGGGCTAAAGCCCACCCTACAAGGCTTTATCGCTGAACAGCGCTTGCGCTGGCCCGAAGGGGAATAATCCACAACCTTCGCAGTACCTGGGCTCCCGCCTTCGCGGGAGTGACGGTAAATGGTCTTTGCAGAATGTCCTCAGGCGTTGGAACGCGACCCACTGGCCAGCACCCGCCAGTGGCTGGTTTGCAACAGCTGCGCATAGGCCGCCTGCAGCTCGTCCGACGTCAGCTCGACCAGCGCCTGGCGCACCTCTTGCGGGTGCGCCTCGCTCAGCCCGGCCTGCTGCAACTGCCACAGCTGTTCGGCGCGCGCCACATTGCTCTTGGGCGCTCGCAGAGCCTGCGCCAGTTCCTCGCGGCAGCGGGCGAACTCCGCCGCCGACAGCTCGGCGAGGCGCTGGCGCTGTTCGTCGAGAAAGCGGCGGATATGCTCGAAGATTCCGGCCGCCTCGCACACCGGCGACTGCAGGGCGAACAGCAGCGCGCGCACGCCCTGCACCTGGCGATAGCCGGCAAACAGCGCATAGCCCAGCTGCAGCTCGCCGCGCAGGCGGCGGTAGAAGGCCCCCTGCAGCAGCTGCCCGAGCAGACGCCAGGCCGCTTCGCGGCCGGCATCGGCATCCGGCAATGGGCACAGCAGCACCAGCGCCGCCTCGCTGCCCGGCTGCGCCACCTCGCGCCACAGCAGCTCGTGGTTTGGCTCCGCCCGCGGCAGCGCCGCGGGCAAGGGTTCGACCGCGGCGAACAGCGCGTCGAGCCGCGCCCGCTCGCCCGGCCCCAGGCCGACGCTCAATCCCTGCAGGCCGAAGCCGCTGCGGGCGCCTCCCAGCTGCGGCAAGCGCTGCAGCAACTGACGCAACAACAGACCCTCCGCCACCGGCGCGGCCGTCTCGCTCGGCGGCGCCAGCAACAGCGGCAACAGCCGGGCGCTGCAAGCCGGCAGCAGGGCCGCGGCGCCGTGCAGCGCCAGGTTCCAGCCGCCCGCCTGCACCTCCAGCTGCAGGGCGATGCCCAGGCGTTCGCAGCCACGTTGCAGATCGGCGATACGGGTCTGCAGCTCGGGCAGCGAATGCTGCCCGGCCATTTCGCCGCGCCAATGCAGCGCCGCCGGCCCGCCAGCGGCCGCGCCGGGATGGTGACGCAAGCGCGCGAGCGGCAGGCTGGGCGAGGCCGCCTCGGGCAGCGTCAGCAGCGATTCGACCGGTGCCAGCTCCACGCTCAGCTGCGCTGCAGGCAGCTCGCGCGCCGGCAATGCGGCCAGCGGCAGCGCCAGGCCGGTGGCCGGCCACGGCGGTCGCGCCTGGTTGTCGCACGCCAACTCGATCAGCCCGGCGCCACCGGCCAGCTGGGCGAGCAAGGCGCCCAGGGTCTGCAGCAGGCGGGCGTCGTCCAGCTCCGCTTCGGCGTCCTGCAGGCTGCGCGCCAATGCCAGCGGCCCCATGCCGAACTGGCGCAAGGCCTGGGCCTGACGCCAGTCGGCCAGACGCGCCGGCCAGGCGGGGTCGCCCCGCCCCTGGCGTAGCCAGCCCAGCAGTTCGGCGATCAGCGCGGCGCCCCGCTCCGCTGCGGTGCAGTCCAGGCGCAGCAGGCACTGCCCGACGTGGCAGTACAGCACTCGCGCCCGCAACTGCCGGCACAGCCGCGCCTGGCGCAGGCCGGCGAGCAGCCCGCCAGGCGCCGGGTCCTGCAGCACGTCCAGCAGCAGCGCCAGCGCCGACGCCAGGCCGGGTTCGCTCAGTTGCACGGCAAAGCCCAGGTGCAGCGCTGCGGCGCGCTGCTGCAGACCCAGGCGCGGCGCCCGCAGCGGCAACATGGGCGGCGGGGATTCGCCGATGCTCGGCGAGTCGACAGCGGGCAACTGCGCCAGCAGGGCCTCACCGATGGCCAGCAAGTCTTCCGGCGGCTGCGGCCCGACCAGCGTCAGGCGCATATTGCCGGCCTGGTAATGGCGCCGGTGATAGCCGTGCAGCGCCTGCTGAAAGGCGGCCTGCTCGACGGCCAGGCTGGTGCGATCACCGGCGAGGAAGTCGCCGCAGCGGTGCCCCGCCGCCAGCGCCTGGCCCAGGGCGTGCTCAATGCGGCTGTCGGCGTCGGTGCTGCGCGCCTGGTATTCGGCCTGCAGCACCTCGCGCTCGCGCAGCTGCGCGGCGCTGTCCAGCAGCGGCCGGCACAGCATGTCGAACAGGCGCGCCAGCGCCGGCTGCAGGCGCTCGGCCGGCAGCTCGCAGAGGAAATCGGTATGGCGCGCCTGGGTCGAGGCGTTGACCTGGCCGTCGCAGCCCTGGGCATAGGCCATCAGCCCCTGTTCGGGGCCGTAGTCGCGGCTGCCGAGAAACAGCAGGTGCTCGAGAAAATGCGCCAGCCCCGGATAGGCGACCGGCTCGTCGTGACTGCCCGCCGCCACCCGCAGGCAGATGCCCACCCGCTCGGCCCAGGGCTGCTGCGCCACGTCCAGCGTGGCGCCATTGCTCAGGCGCAGGCGGTGGCGGCCGGCGGAGAAAGAAGGTGAAACGCCATGCATCGCAGCTACTCGGGGCAGTCCGCGCCCAGAGTCGCCCTGGCGCGAGGCGCCGACAATACTGCTTTCGCCCGGTCCGACCGGCACTTTGGTCGTAGGGGCGAGCCAGCGCGCAACGCGGCTACTGCTGCTGCACCTGCAGCAGCGGCGCCACCTGCACCAGGGCGTGCATCTGCTCGCCGCCACCGCCGCGGCGCATGCCGCGTACCGGGCATGCGTCGAGGTAATCCAGGCCGACCGCCAGCTTGAGGTGGCGCTCCGGCTTGGCCAGGCAGTTGGTCACGTCGAAGCTGTACCAGGCGCCGTCCAGCCAGGCTTCGGCCCAGGCGTGGCTGGCCAGGTGCGCGGCGTTGTCGGTGTACAGGTAGCCGGACACGTAGCGCGCCGGCACGCCCAGGCTGCGCGCGCAGGCGAGGAAGGCGTGGGTGTGGTCCTGGCACACGCCGCGGCGCCCGGCGAAGGCTTCGGCGGCGCTGGTGTCGACCGCGGTGATCCCCGGCTGGTAGGCGATATGGGCGTTGAGCGCGTGCATCAGCTCGATCAGCGCGTTGCGGTCGCTGCGCGCCTTGCTCTGCTGGCTGGCGAACTCGCGCAGGGCGTCGTCGGCCTCGGTCAGGCGAGTGAAACGCAGGAAGGGCAGCGCCGACTGGCGTTCGTGTTCGGCCTCGCGCGCCTCGTCGATATCGACCTGGCCGCGGGCGCCGATGACGATGGCCTCGTGCGGCTCGTCGAGGGTCAGCACATGGAGGATATTGCCGTAGGGGTCGAGCTGCGCGCGCACCGGGCGCGGCAGGTCGAGCTGCCAGCTGAGCACCTGCTGGCGCTCGCTGTCGTGCGGGGTCAGGCGCAGGTACTGGATGCTCGCGCGCACCTGGTCGTCGTAGCGGTAGGTGGTGTCGTGGCTGATCGAGAGTCTCATGCGACCTCCAGGTAGGACGTGTGGATGGTGTTGCCCAGCTGGCGCACCAACAGGATGAAGTCGGTGAGCCAGGCGTGCAGGCCTTCGCCGAGCACTTCGTCGATGCCGGTGTAGCGCAGCCGCGCATCCAGCTCGGCGGCCAGGCGCTGCGCCGAGCGGCCGTTGTCGCCGGGCAGGCCGGCGAGCATCAGGTTGAGTTCCTCCATGCAGGCGCGCAGCGACCGCGGCACCTCGGGGCGCAGCAGCAGCAGCTCGGCGACCTTGCGCGTGCGCGGCGAGCCGCGGTAGATCTCGGCGAAGGCCTCGGACGACGACAGCGCACGCAGCAGCGCATTCCACTGGTAGTAGCTGCGCGCGGTGCGTTCTTCCAGCTCGTCGATCTCCTCGCCGAGCATCTCGTAGCGTGCATCGAGCAGGCGCAGGGTGTTGTCGGCGCGTTCGATGAAGGTGCCCAGGCGGATGAAGCGGTAGGCCTCGCCGCGCATGATGGTGCCGAAGGTGGCGCCGCGGAACAGGTGCGAGCGCTCCTTGACCCACTCGCAGAAGCGGCTGATGCCGTAGCGGCCCAGGCCCTGCTCGGCGATGCCGCGCATCTCCAGCCAGGTGGCGTTGATGTTCTCCCACATGTCCGCGGTGATCCGTCCGCGCACCGCGTGGGCGTTGGCCCGCGCGGCCTGCAGGCAGCAGTAGATGCTCGCCGGGTTGCTCGCGTCGAGGGCGAAGAAATGCAGCATGCGCTCGGCGTGCAGCGGGCCGTGACATTCCAGGTAGGCGTCCAGGGTGCCGGTGATCAGCAGCGGCATGGCCAGTTCATCGAGGCCGTCGCCGCGGCCGTCCTGCGGCATCAGCGACAGCGAGTAGCTGACGTCGAGCATGCGCGCGAGGTTCTCGGCGCGCTCCAGGTAGCGCGACATCCAGTACAGATCGGAGGCAGTTCTCGACAGCATGTTCAGTCCTCCACCACCCAGGTGTCCTTGGTCCCGCCGCCCTGCGACGAGTTGACCACCAGCGAGCCTTCGCGCAGCGCCACGCGGGTCAGGCCACCGGGCACCAGGCGGGTTTCGCGCCCGGACAGGACGAAGGGGCGCAGGTCGATATGGCGCGGGGCGATGCCGCGCTCGACGAAGGTCGGGCAGGTCGACAGGCTCAGCGTCGGCTGGGCGATATAGGCCTCGGGCTTGGCCATCAGCCGCGCGCGGAAGGCCTCGATCTCGGCCTTGCTCGCCGCCGGCCCGACCAGCATGCCGTAGCCGCCGGAGCCCTGGGTTTCCTTGACCACCAGCTCGGGCAGGTGGGCCAGCACGTGGGACAGTTCCTCCGGCTTGCGGCACTGCCAGGTCGGCACGTTGTTCAGGATGGGTTCCTCGTCCAGGTAGAAGCGGATCATGTCGCCGACGAAGGGGTAGACCGACTTGTCGTCCGCCACCCCGGTGCCGATGGCGTTGGCCAGCACCACGTTGCGCGAGCGGTAGGCGGCCAGCAGGCCAGGCACGCCGAGCATGGAGTCGGGGTTGAAGGCCAGCGGGTCGAGGAAGGCGTCATCGAGGCGGCGATAGATCACGTCGACCTGGCGCGCACCGGCGGTGGTGCGCATGTACACCTTGTCGTCGCGGACGAACAGGTCGGCGCCCTCCACCAGCTCCACGCCCATCTCGCGGGCGAGGAAGGCGTGCTCGAAGTAGGCGCTGTTGAAGCGCCCCGGGGTCAGCACCACCACCGTGGGGTTGTCCAGCGCACTGGAGCTCTTCAGGGTGTCGAGCAGCAGGTTGGGGTAGTGGTCCACCGGCGCCACGCGCTGCGCGGCGAACAGCTCGGGGAACAGGCGCATCATCATCTTGCGGTCTTCGAGCATGTAGCTGACGCCGCTGGGGGTGCGCAGGTTGTCTTCCAGCACGTAGTAGCTGCCGTCGCCGTCGCGCACCAGGTCGACCCCGGCGATGTGCGCGTAGATGTCGCGGTGCAGGTCGAGGCCCTGCATGGCCATCTGATAGCCCTCGTTGGCCAGCACCTGCTCGGCCGGGATGATGCCGGCCTTGATGATGCGCTGGTCGTGGTAGAGGTCGGCGAGGAACAGGTTGAGCGCCTGCACGCGCTGGATGCAGCCGCGCTCGACCATGCGCCATTCGCTCATCGGAATGCTGCGCGGGACGATGTCGAAGGGGATCAGGCGCTCGGTGCCCTGATCGTCGCCATAGAGGGTGAAGGTGATGCCGGCGCGGTGGAACAGCAGGTCGGCTTCGCGGCGGCGCTGGGCCAGCAGTTCGTCCGGCGTCTCTGCCAGCCAGCGGGCAAATTCACGGTAGTGCGGGCGGACCGCGCCGCTCGCGTCGTACATCTCGTCATAAAAGGTGCGGGCCATGCCGTACTCCTTGTCACCCGGACTTGCGGGGAGCTTTGCAAGGCCCGAGCCAGCGCAGTAATTTCTTTTATTTCAATGACTTGATAAAAAAACCCGAGACCCGCGCACCAACCAGGTGCAACGCCGTGACCCACGGGTCGCACGCCGCCCCGTTAGGTGGCAGCTGCCTTGTCTATGAGGCAGATAGGCAGAAGCGATTTCCCCGCAGCCGGCGCACTGCCCATACTCGCCGGCAGTTGTCGCCGCCGAGCCGGAGCCGATTGACCGCGGCGGTTCGGCCCAGGCGACTTGCGCCAGGCCACGCAAGGCCGGCAGCGCACGCCCTCTCTCCTGGTCGAAGTCTTCGACCGATGTTCTGCACCGCCCCTATGGGCGGTTTTTTTTGCCCGGGTAGCCGCTATGGCTGGTACGCGCGGCGCTCCACCAGGCTGCCTCTTTCGCAACTAAAGCCGCGGCTGCGACGCCCCGGCAAGAAAGTCCGCCACCGCCTGCGCCGCGTCGGCCAGGTGCTGCTCATGACTGCAGCCCGAGCTTTTCAGCGGCTTGAGGTCGTGGTCGGCTGCCGTCAGCCAGTGCAGGCGGATCGCCGGCGCCAGGGCATAGCCGGCCACCGCCTCACGATTGCCCAGGGCGTCGCGCTCGCCCTGGACGATCAGCGTCTTGGTGCGCAGCTCGGCCAGGTGCGCGACCCGCGGCTTTTCCGGCTTGCCGGCGGCGTAGAAGGGATAGCCCAGGCAGACCAGGGCGTCGGCGCCCAGTTCGTCGGCCAGCAGACTGGCCATGCGCCCGCCCATCGACTTGCCGCCGATGGCCAGCGGCCCTGCGACCTGTTGGCGCACCCGGGCATGCACATCGCGCCATTGCTGCAGCAGTTGCGCCTGTGGATTGGGCGGACGTTGCTTGCCGTCCACACGCCGTGCGGCCATGTAGGCGAACTCGAAGCGCACTACTGCAATGCCGCGCGCGACAAGGCCTCTGGCCATCTGCTGCATGAACTCGCTGTCCATCGGCGCACCGGCGCCGTGGGCGAGGATCAGCGTCACGCGCGCCTCGCCCGCCGGCCTGTCCCACAGCCAGGGCTGCCCCTGCGCGCATTGATCGGCGTCAATAAACCCGGATGGCCCTTTGCTCATGCTTGCCTCGCGTCGATATCCGTGGCGGTCGTGGCTTGCTCATGCCTGCGCACACCAGGGTTATCGGCCGCTCTGCCATAACCGTGGATGGAAACCCAGACATGAACACAACAACCCGTTCCGCCTACAACTACAGGGTGGTTCGCCAGTTCGCCATTATGACGGTGGTTTGGGGCATCGTCGGTATGGGACTCGGCGTTTTCATCGCCGCCCAGCTGGCCTGGCCCGACCTCAACTTCAACCTGCCGTGGACCAGCTTCGGCCGCCTGCGGCCGCTGCACACCAACGCGGTGATCTTCGCCTTCGGCGGCTGCGCGCTGTTCGCTACCAGCTACTACGCGGTGCAGCGCACCAGCCAGGCCGCGCTGTTCGCGCCCAAGCTGGCCGCCTTCACCTTCTGGGGCTGGCAACTGGTGATCGTCCTGGCCGCCATCAGCCTGCCGCTGGGCTGGACCAGCTCCAAGGAATACGCCGAGCTGGAATGGCCGATCGACCTCCTCATCACGGTGGTCTGGGTCGCCTACGCCATCGTCTTCTTCGGCACCATCGTCAAGCGCAAGGTCAGCCACATCTACGTGGGCAACTGGTTCTTCGGCGGTTTCATCCTCACCGTGGCGATCCTGCACGTGGTCAACAACCTGGAGATTCCGGTGACCCTGACCAAGTCCTACTCGCTGTACGCCGGCGCCACCGACGCGATGATCCAGTGGTGGTACGGCCACAACGCCGTGGGTTTCTTCCTCACCGCCGGCTTCCTCGGCATGATGTACTACTTCGTGCCCAAGCAGGCCGAACGCCCGGTCTATTCCTACCGCCTGTCCATCGTCCACTTCTGGGCGCTGATCGCGGTGTACATCTGGGCCGGCCCGCACCACCTGCACTACACCGCCCTGCCGGACTGGGCGCAGAGCCTCGGCATGGTGATGTCGCTGATCCTCCTGGCGCCGAGCTGGGGCGGCATGATCAACGGCATGATGACCCTCTCCGGGGCCTGGCATAAGCTGCGCACCGACCCGATCCTGCGCTTTCTGGTGGTGTCGCTGGCCTTCTACGGCATGAGCACCTTCGAGGGCCCGATGATGGCGATCAAGACCGTCAACGCCCTGTCGCACTACACCGACTGGACCATCGGCCACGTCCACGCCGGCGCCCTCGGCTGGGTCGCCATGGTGTCGATCGGCTCGCTCTATCACCTGATTCCCAAGGTGTTCGGCCGCGAGCAGATGCACAGCGTCGGCCTAATCAACGCCCACTTCTGGCTCGCCACCATCGGCACCGTGCTGTACATCGCCTCGATGTGGGTCAACGGCATCACCCAGGGCCTGATGTGGCGCGCGGTGAACGAGGACGGCACCCTCACCTACTCCTTCGTCGAGGCGCTGGAAGCCAGCCATCCCGGCTTCGTGGTGCGGGTGATCGGCGGTGCGATCTTCTTCGCCGGCATGCTGCTGATGGCCTGGAACACCTGGTTGACCGTGCGTGCGGCGAAACCGGCCGAAGTGGAAGCCGCCGCGCAGTTCTCGGTTGAAGGAGCGCACTGATGAAACACGAGACTCTCGAAAAGAACATCGGCCTGATGGCACTGATGATGATCCTCGCCGTCAGCATCGGCGGCCTGACCCAGATCGTCCCGCTGTTCTTCCAGGACGTCACCAACGAGCCGGTCGAGGGCCTCAAGCCCTACACCGCGCTGCAGCTGGAAGGTCGCGATATCTACATCAAGGAAGGCTGCGTCGGCTGCCACTCGCAGATGATCCGTCCCTTCCGCGCCGAGACCGAGCGCTACGGCCACTACTCGGTGGCCGGCGAAAGCGTCTGGGATCATCCCTTCCTGTGGGGTTCCAAGCGTACCGGCCCGGACCTGGCACGGGTCGGCGGCCGCTACTCGGACGAGTGGCACCGCGCCCACCTGTACAACCCGCGCAACGTCGTGCCCGAGTCGAAGATGCCGTCCTACCCCTGGCTGGTGGAGAACAAGCTCGACGGCAAGGACACCGCCAAGAAGATGGGCGCCCTGCGCATGCTCGGCGTGCCCTACAGCGACGCGGACATCGCCGGCGCTGGCGACGCGGTGAAGGGCAAGAGCGAGATGGACGCGCTGGTCGCGTACCTGCAGGTGCTCGGCACCGCCGTGAAGAACAAGAGGTGAGCACCATGTTCGAGCATATCGATGTCGGCACCCTGCGCGGTCTGGGGACCGCCCTGGTGCTGATCGCCTTCTCCGCCGTGACCCTCTGGGCCTATAGCGGCGAACGCCGCGACGCCTTTGACGAAGCGGCCAACCTGCCCTTCGCCGACGATCAGAAGCCCGCCGTTTCGAGGACTGACGCATGACCCCCTTCTGGAGCTGGTACATCACCCTGCTGACCATCGGCACCCTGGTCGCCCTGTTCTGGCTGATCTTCGCCACGCGCAAGAGCGAGGTGCACAAGAACCCCACCGAGCAGACCATGGGCCATGCCTTCGACGGCATCGAGGAATACGACAACCCGCTGCCCAAGTGGTGGTTCATGCTGTTTATCGGCACCCTGATCTTTTCCGTCGGCTATCTGGCCCTATACCCCGGCCTGGGCAACTACAAGGGCTGGCTGCCGGGCTACCAGGATGGCTGGACCCAGGTCGCCCAGTGGCAGCGCGAGATGGATCGCGCCGACGAGGAGTACGGGCCGATCTTCGCCAAGTTCGCCGCCATGCCCATCGAGGAGGTGGCCAAGGACGAGCAGGCGCTGAAGATGGGCGGCCGCCTGTTCGCCTCCAACTGCTCGGTCTGTCACGGTTCCGACGCCAAGGGCAGCTATGGCTTCCCCAACCTGGCCGACAGCAGCTGGCGCTGGGGCGGTGCGGCGGAGAACATCAAGACCAGCATCCTCAAGGGCCGCATCGGCATGATGCCGGCGCAAGGTCCGGCCATCGGCGAGGACGGCGTACGCAACGCGGCCGCCTACGTGCTCACCCAACTGGCCGGGCGCGAACTGCCGGAAGGTAGCGAAGCCGATATCGAGGCTGGTCGGGCGATCTTCTCCACCACCTGCGCCGCCTGCCATACCCCGGCCGGTACCGGCATGGCGCTGATGGGCGCACCGAACCTGACCCAGCCCAGCGCCTTTATCTACGGCAGCAGCTTCGCCCAGCTGCAGCAGACCATCCGCTACGGCCGCAACGGCAACATGCCAGCCCAGGAGGACTTCCTCGGCAACGACAAGGCCCACCTGCTGGCCGCCTACGTACTCAAGCTGAGCCTGGACGACAGCGAGTAACCCCACCCGCCGGCGACCGCCCTCGATCGCCGGCCCTTCCTTTATATGTATGCGACCCAGTGTCGCACCCGCCGACCAGTAGCCCTGCAATTTTCTTGACCTGGGCTAAGCTGCCTTTTCAGTCGTCATCTGCCACAACTCCAAGGCGATCCCTTCTTAGCGCCGCGCAAACTGGTTGCGCAAAAGTCTGCCAACGCCACTACCAAGGCCCCCGGCCAAGGCACGCGAAAGGCTCTGAAACCCTAATCGCGTCGGTATGTTGCGTTGCAATGGCTACCTGCTTTCTCCATACTTGCCGCCGATTTTTGCCCCATAAAACTCCATTAACCGTGGAACCCCTAGCATGAGCACAGCA
>MTEU01003795.1_pt3 | contig 13280 bp, 11 predicted proteins | sample 1042701 | NCBI WGS metagenome assembly MTEU01 (sample SAMN06185813, study PRJNA358809) | soil metagenome | isolation source: naturally attenuated soil | place: India | collected 2015-05-23
GGGGATCGTGTCAGGCCTGTTCGGGAAGTAGCCGGTCGCGGCTATTGGACAGGTGCAGGCACACCGCTGCCCGGGCCGCGTCCGGGTCCTGCCGGCGGATGGCATTGAGGATCGCCTCATGCTCGAGGTTGGCCAGGTACGCCTGCCGGGCCAGCTTCGCCCCGCTGCGTTCGGCCAGGGCCATTCGGTTGCGCGGGATCAGGCCGTTGCCCAGCTGCAACAGCATTTCAGTGAAGTACAGGTTGCCAGTGGCCTCGGCAATCAGCAGGTGAAAGCGCCGGTCGGCCTCGATGCAGCTGTCGCCGGCGGCGGCCAGGTCCTGGTAATCATCCAGCGCTTGGCGCATGCGCGTCAGGTGTCCCTCGTCACGGCGTAGCGCGGCCAAGGCTGCGGCCTGGCCTTCAAGGCCGATGCGCAACTCCAGCAGGTCGCGCACATTCGCCGCGCTTTCCGCAGCTATGCGCAGACCGGCCTGGCCCTGGCGCTCCATCACGAACGTACCGATACCGTGGCGTGGCTCCACCAGCCCCGAGGCCTGCAATTTCGACAGGGCCTCGCGGACCACGGTGCGGCTGACCCCATGCTCGCGTACCAGGCTGTTTTCCGAGGGCAACTTGTCGCCTGGCTTGAAGGTGCCCAGCAAGATCTGTTGCGTCAGCCTGGAGACCAGGTCATGGGCGCGGCTGTGGCCGCGTTTGTGGGCTTGCTCGGTGGCCATGGTGTAGTCCAATTGTTGTTGTGCTTGTACGACAAGTTAACGGATAAAAATATTTTTTGCCGATTTTTCCTGTACTCAAGTCAGCGGATAGCTTGGTGTATTTTGCAAGATCGACGCTAATACGCATTTTGATAGCTTGTATTTTGTGATTTTACCGATGTTTGCGGCCTTGTCGTACAACTGGGCTGCGCATATGCTCTTCCCCACTGCCATGTCAGACAACCTCGACCCGCACAAAAACAATTAGTGGGAGATCCGCAAGTGAACGATACCCTCGCTCCGTCTGCCCGGAATGAAGGCGACGCCCTGGCCAGCGCCGTGGCCAAGGTCAAGCGCCACGTCCTGCCGCTGTTCGTCATCATGTTCATCGTCAACTACCTGGACCGCGTCAACATCGGCTTCGTCCGCCCGCATCTGGAAAGCGACCTGGGCATCAGCGCTGCGGCCTATGGCTTTGGCGCCGGCCTGTTCTTCATTGGCTACGCGTTGTTCGAAGTGCCCTCGAACATGCTGCTGCAGAAGGTCGGCGCACGGCTGTGGCTGACCCGCATCATGTTCACCTGGGGGCTGGTGGCCACTGCCATGGCCTTCGTGCAGAACGAAACCCAGTTCTACGTGCTGCGCTTTCTGCTGGGCGTTGCCGAAGCGGGCTTCTTCCCCGGGGTGATCTACTACTTCACCCGCTGGCTGCCGGCCGCCGAGCGCGGCAAGGCGATTGCCATCTTCCTCAGCGGCTCGGCGCTGGCATCGCTGATTTCCGGGCCGTTGGCCGGTGCGCTGATGCAGATCCAGGGGCTGGGCATGCATGGCTGGCAATGGATGCTGTTCATCGAAGGCATGGCCTCGGTGACTTTGTGCTTCTTCGTGTTCTTCTGGCTCGACTCCAGGCCGCAGGACGCCAAGTGGCTGAGCCAGGCCGAGCAGGACGCACTGGTGGCCACCATCGATCGCGAGCAGCTTGAGCGTGAAGCGATCGGCGTGGTCAAGCCATCGACCTGGAGCCTGCTCAAGGACCGCCAGATCCTGCTGTTCTGCCTGATCTACTTCTGCATCCAGCTGACCATCTACGCCGCTACCTTCTGGCTACCGAGCATCATCAAGCGCATGGGTGACCTCAGCGACCTGCAGGTCGGCTTCTTCAACTCGATCCCATGGCTGATTTCGATCCTGGCCATGTATGCCTTCGCCGCCGGCTCGGCGCGCTGGAAGTTCCAGCAGGCCTGGGTCGCAGGTGCGCTGGTGATCGCTGCCATCGGCATGTTCATGTCCACCACGAGTGGGCCGGTGTTCGCCTTTGTCGCGGTGTGCTTCGCGGCCATCGGTTTCAAGTCGGCGTCGTCACTGTTCTGGCCGATCCCGCAGGGTTACCTGGATGCCCGCATCGCCGCTGCGGTGATCGCGTTGATCAACTCGGTCGGCAATCTCGGTGGCTTCGTCGCCCCAACCACCTTCGGCCTGCTCGAGCAGCAGACCGGTTCGATCCAGGGCGGCCTGTATGGCCTGGCGGTGACCTCGGTGCTGGCGGCCATTGCCATCTTCTTCGTACGCACTCGCCCAAAGGGCGTCCCTTCCGATGACCTCAAGGCCCCTTCGGCCCTGGGTCAGAGCCATTGATGACTGCGAGACAACAACCATGAACATGCAGACCCTTCACACCAGCACCCCTGTGGTCACTGAGCTGCGCGTGATCCCCGTTGCCGGGCACGACAGCATGCTGCTCAACCTCAGTGGTGCCCATGGCCCGTTCTTCACCCGCAACGTGGTGGTGTTGCGTGACAGCGCCGGCAATACCGGATTGGGCGAGGTGCCCGGCGGCGAGAAGATCCGCCAGACACTGGAGGACGCTCGCAGCCTGGTGGTCGGCCAGCCGGTCGGCCATTACCAGCGCGTGCTCAATGCCATGCGCCAGACCTTCGCCAACCGTGACTCGGCTGGTCGCGGCCTGCAGACCTTCGACCTGCGCATCACCGTGCATGCGGTGACGGCCATCGAGTCTGCGCTGCTCGACCTGCTTGGCCAGCATCTGAACGTGCCGATGGCGGCACTGCTGGGCGAGGGGCAGCAGCGCGAGGCGGTGAAGATGCTCGGTTACCTGTTCTACATCGGCGACCGCCAGCAGACCGACCTGGCCTACCGCAACGAAGCTGATGCCGAGGACGACTGGTTCCGCCTGCGCCACGAAAAGGCCCTGACGCCGGAGGCGGTTGTGCGTCTGGCCGAGGCCGCCAAGGCGCGCTATGGTTTCAGCGATTTCAAGCTCAAGGGCGGGGTGTTGCGCGGCGAGGAGGAGATGGAAGCCGTAACGGCGTTGGCCGAACGTTTCCCCGAAGCCCGCATCACCCTCGACCCGAATGGTGCCTGGTCATTGAAGGAGGCCATTGCCCTGTGCCGCGACAAGCACGATGTGCTGGCCTACGCCGAAGACCCGTGCGGTGCCGAGAACGGCTACTCGGGCCGTGAGGTGATGGCCGAGTTCCGCCGCGCCACCGGCCTGCCCACCGCCACCAACATGATCGCTACCGACTGGCGGCAGATGGGCCATGCGATCCAGTTGCAGTCGGTGGACATTCCGCTGGCCGACCCGCACTTCTGGACCTTGCAGGGTTCGGTACGGGTGGCGCAGATGTGCAACGACTGGGGGCTGACCTGGGGTTCGCATTCCAACAACCACTTCGATATCTCGCTGGCAATGTTCACCCAGGTGGCAGCTGCGGCGCCGGGTGAAATCACTGCGATCGACACCCACTGGATCTGGCAGGACGGCCAGCGCCTGACCCGTGAACCACTGCGCATCGTCGATGGGCATGTGCACGTGCCGGCGCGGCCGGGGCTTGGGGTGGAGCTGGATGAAGACCAGCTGGCCAAGGCGCATGAGTGCTACCGCAGCATGGGGTTAGGCGCGCGGGATGACAGCGTGGCAATGCAGTTCCTGATTCCGGGGTGGAGCTTCGATAACAAGCGGCCTTGCCTGGTGCGTTGAGGCTGCTGGCCCTTTCGCGGGCTTGCCCGCTCCCACAGGTACTGCATCAGGCTCCAGGCCTGCATTTATCCTGTGGGAGCGGGCGAGCCCGCGAAGAGACAGGCACAAATCAACCTGCTTCGAAAAACTTCCGCGCCATCGCCACGAATGCCCCCAGCACCGGGTTGGGGTTATCCCGGCAGAACGCCAGGAAAATCTCCGCCTGCTGCTCCATCCCCACCAACGGCCTGAATACCACCTGCTCCAGGCGCAATGCCTGCGCCGAGGCCGGCACCACTGCGCAGCCCAGCCCCACATTGACCAGCCCCAGTATCGAGTGAGTCTGCCCCAGTTGGTGCAGGTACCGTGGTTGCACCTCATGCCGGGCAAACAGGTTGGCGATGCGGTCATGGAAATAGCGCCCTTCGTTGGCGCTGTACATCACGAATGGTTGATCATCGAAATCGCTCGGCCTGAGCCGCTCACGTGCCGCCAGCGCATGCCCGGCGGGCAGGGCGGCGATGAAGGGTTCGCGGTGGATCGGCAGGTACTCCACGCGCGCGCTGGGCAGCACCTGGCGCACCAGCCCAACATCGATCAACCCTGCCTCCAGGTCATGCACCTGGGTGCTGGAGACGCGTTCGCTGAGCACCAGTTCGATGTCCGGCAGCGTCTGCCCGGCATGCACCAGCAAGCGCGGGATCATGCTGTAGGCACCCACTGCGGTGAAGCCCAAGGTCAACCGGCCCGCTTCGCCATGAGCAATGCGCCGCGCCGACTGGCTGGCCGACTCGGCGATCTGCAGGATGCGACGGGCGTCTTCGAGAAAGCTCTGGCCCGCCAGGGTCAGCCGCGCCTGGCGGTTGTTACGCTCGAGCAGCAGCACGCCCAGGGTGTGTTCCAGCAGCTGGATCTGCCGGCTCAAGGGCGGTTGGGTCATGTGCAGGCGGGTGGCGGCACGGCCGAAATGCAGCTCTTCGGCCACGGCTACGAAACAGCGCAGCTGATGCAGCTCCATGATTCAATTCCTGAATTATTCGATCCAGTATCTATATTAGACCTGTATCAAATGCCGGCCTAGCATCGAGTCATGTCTTCGAACTGCCGGATGCGCACCATGAACGAGAACCCCATCGAAGTGCTGTTGACCCAGCCAGTACCAGAGGCCATCGATGCCCGGCTGGTCAACGCTTATCGGATACATCGCCTGTATCAGCATTCCAACCCGCAACAGTTGCTCGACGAAGCCGGCCCGCGCATTCGTGGGGTGGTTACAGGCGGTGCCAAGGGTCTGTCCAATGAGCTGATGGAGCAACTGCCCGCGCTCGAGATCATCGCCATCAGCGGCATCGGCACCGATGCCGTGGACCTGCGCCATGCGGCCAGCCGCGGCATCCATGTCACCACCACGCCGGGCGTGCTCACCGCCGATGTGGCCGACCTGGCCATGGGCTTGATCATCAGCACCTTGCGCCGCCTGGGCGAGGGGGCGCGGCTGGTGCGTGATGGCCTGTGGGGCAAGGTAGACCTGCCATTGGCGCGCAAGGTCAGCGGTATAGAACTGGGCATCGTCGGGCTTGGCGAGGTGGGCAAGGCTATCGCTCGCCGTGCCGCTGCATTCGACATGCGTATTGCCTACAACGGGCGGCGCGAGCAACCAGAGACCGGCTACCGCTTTGAAGCCGATCTGGTCGAACTGGCGCGTTCGGTGGATGTGCTGGTGGTTGCAGCTGCCGCCGATGGCGGCGAAGTGCTGGTGACGGCCGAGGTGCTCGATGCACTGGGGCCGGAGGGGTACCTGGTCAATGTAGCGCGCGGCAAGTTGGTCGATGAAGAGGCGCTGGTCGAGGCGTTGCGGGAGCAGCGCATTGCCGGGGCCGGGCTGGATGTTTTCGTCAACGAGCCGCATGTGCCGCCGGCGCTGCGTGACCTGAACCAGGTCGTTCTGCAGCCACATCGAGGCAGCGCCACGCTGCAAACCCGGCTGGAAATGGGGCAGATGGTTTTATCGAATCTCGCTGCTTGCTTCCGTGGCGAGGTTCCCCCGAATTGCGTGTAGGCCCCATCGCCAGCAAGCCGGCTCCCACAGGAACAGCGCATGCCCTGAACACTGCACTGACCCTGTGGAAGCAGCTTTAGCCGCGAAGAGGCCGGCATAGGCAACAGAAGGCCCCAAAGGCCACACCTTCTCCGCACAAGAACAATCGCTTCCACCGAGAAGCAAGAGGGTCCACATGAACAGCAAATCCGCCGTCGCCGCACCGCAGGCCGTGGCCGGGATCGGTCGCCATCGCTTCCTGGTCCTGGCACTGATCTTCGTCATCACCGTCATCAACTACGCCGACCGCGCCACCCTGTCGATTACCGGTACCGAGGTGCTCAAGGACCTCGGCCTGGACCCGGTCATGCTGGGCATGATCTTCTCTGCTTTCGCCTGGGCCTACGCCCTGGGTCAGGTGCCTGGCGGCTGGTTGCTCGACCGCTTCGGCGCCCGCCGGGTCTACGGCATCAGCCTGATCCTCTGGTCGCTGTTCACCCTGCTGCAAGGGACCGTGGGCTGGTTGGGCCTGGCTGGTGTGTCCGCCGCCGTGGCGCTGTTCTCCATGCGGTTCATGCTGGGCCTGGTGGAGTCGCCGGCCTTCCCGGCCAACTCGCGCATCGTCAGTTGCTGGTTTCCCACCCGCGAGCGCGGCACCGCCTCGGCACTGTTCAATTCGGCGCAGTACATGGCCGTGGTGGTGTTCGCACCGTTGATGGCGTGGATGACCCATGCGCTGAGCTGGGAGCAGGTGTTCATCTGGATGGGCGTGCTGGGGCTGGCGCTGAGCGTGGTGTGGTTCCGCTTGTACCACGAGCCGCACAGTGCGCCAGGGCTGAGCCCCGAAGAGCTGGACTACATGCGTGAAGGCGGCGCCCTGGTCGACCTGGAAAAGGAACGCAAGACTGCCAAGAGCAAACCGACCCGGGCCGAGCTTGCGCAACTGTTCACCAGCCGTAACCTGTGGGCGGTGTACCTGGGCCAGTACTGCATTACCGCGCTCACCTACTTCTTCATCACCTGGTTCCCGATCTATCTGATCAAGGGACGTGGCATGACCATCATGGAGGCCGGCTGGGTGGCCGCGTTGCCGGCAATCTGCGGTTTTACCGGTGGCATTCTCGGTGGCTTCGTGTCCGACTGGCTGATCCGCCGTGGGGTGCACCCGTCCAAGGCCCGCAAGACCCCGTTCATCATCGGCATGGGGCTGTCCACCAGCCTGGTGCTGGCCAACTATGTGGACGGCAATGCCGCAGTGATCGCCCTGATGACCCTGGCGTTCTTCGGCAAGGGCCTGGCGGCGGTGGGCTGGGCGGTGTTGTCGGATGTGGCACCGAAGAAGATGGTTGGCCTGTGCGGTGGCGTGTTCAACGGCATCGGCAACATCGCCGGTATCGTCACCCCGTTGGTGATCGGTTATGTGGTGGCCAGCACCGGCTCCTTTCACAACGCACTCTGGTTCGTGGCCGCCCATGGCGTGCTGGGGATCCTCGCTTACCTGTTGCTGGCCCGACGCTTCGAGCGTACCGGGCAGGCGTAGGCAGACGCCTGGCAACAGAGGCCCCGGGAGACCGGGGCTTTTTTGTGGCTGGCAGAAAGGGCCAGTACAGCCACAAACACACCCAAATGAAAAACAAAAGCTCCAGACGGCCTGGTGACGCGATAGGGCAAGCCATTCACGACATCTGGCGTTCATGGAAATGCCCTGTCGTGATCGAACAGTTCCGGGGCGTTCTCGTGTAATTTCCCACAGCCCTGCGGGGCTTAAATGAAGCCCGACCTGCACTGACACGTTGCTCTGTGACGCGTGCCAAATATCAACAACAGAGCGCGAGTAACGTGTCGACTTATTGATTTCAAAGGAGATATTTTCGCCTACACCTGCCCGTCCATCCTTGTGTCAGCAAAAAGAGAACAACATCAATGAACACCGTGGGATCTGATGGCAACCTTGCACAAGGTTTCAAGCCACGTCATGTAACGATGCTGTCCATCGCCGGCATCATCGGCGCCGGACTTTTCGTCGGCTCTGGCCACGCCATCGCGGCAGCCGGGCCAGCTACCATAATTTCCTATTTCGTGGCCGGGACCCTGGTGGTACTGGTCATGCGCATGCTCGGCGAAATGGCCGTGGCTCATCCGGACACCGGATCGTTTTCCACCTACGCCGAGCAGGCCATCGGCCGCTGGGCCGGCTACACCATCGGCTGGCTGTACTGGTGGTTCTGGGTATTGGTCATCCCGATCGAAGCGCTGGCCGCCGGGCATGTGCTGAACGCCTGGTTTCCGCAGGTGGACAGCTGGATATTCGCCCTGGCTTCGGTGCTGCTGCTGGCTGGTACCAACCTGTTCAGCGTGGCCAAGTATGGTGAGTTCGAGTTCTGGTTCGCCATTCTGAAAGTCACGGCCATTCTCGGTTTCATCGGCCTGGGTTTCGCCGCACTGATGGGCTGGCTGCCCAACCGCGAGGTCAGCGGCCTTAGCGGCTTGATGGCCGAGCACGGCGGCTTCGCGCCGAAGGGCTGGTCGGCCGTGGTTGGTGCGTTCATCACCGTGATGTTCAGCTTCATCGGCACCGAAGCGGTTACCATCGCCGCGTCCGAATCCAGCGATCCGTCGCGCAACATCGCCAAGGCCACTCGCTCGGTGATCTGGCGCATCAGCACCTTCTACATCCTCTCGATCTTCGTGATCATTTCGGTGGTGCCGTGGAACGACCCGCAGCTCGCGGTGGTGGGTTCCTACCAGCGTGCGCTGGAAATCATGAACATTCCCAACGCGGCCTTCATGGTCGACCTGGTGGTGCTGGTGGCAGTGACCAGTTGCATGAACTCTTCGATCTACATTGCCTCGCGGATGATGTACTCGCTGGCCAAGCGCGGTGACGCACCGGCCATGCTCAACAAGACCTCCAAGGTCGGTGTACCGCGCGCTGCGGTATTCGGCAGCACGCTGATCGGCGCGGCCATTGCAATCCTCAACTACTTCGCGCCGAAGGGTGTATTCGAGTTCCTGCTGGCCAGCTCCGGCGCCATCGCCTTGCTGGTGTACATGGTCATCGCCATTTCGCAGCTGCGCATGCGCCGCCGCCTGGAGCGGGAAAACACCGAGCTGAAGTTCCGCATGTGGCTGTTCCCATACCTCACCTGGGCGGTGATCCTGTTCATTGGCGGGGCGCTGGCAGTCATGATGTTCACGCCTGAACACCGGGCGGAGGTGACCTCTACGTTGGGCCTGGCGATAGTGATTTCCTTCCTGGGGATCGTGACCACGCGGGGCCATGCGCAACCTGTGGGGGTGCGTTCGATGGGGTGATTCAGTTCACCTGGCGGTAGGGCAAAGGGCACCAGTGGATAGGTGCCCTTTGTTTTTTCAGCTCTTCATCATATCGATGTATCTGATTGCCGCTGGCGCCTTCTCGAAACGTCGATGAATAAGGCTAAGCCACGAGCTGGCCTGGCAGTCGACAATACGCCGGTAGTTCACCTGCGGCAGGCTGACGCGCTGGACCACCGATTCTGGCACCACTGCGATGCCCTGGCCGAGTGATACCAAGGTGATCACCGCCACCAGGCTGCCCGGCTGGGGGCCGAGCCTCGGGACGAAACCACCTTGTGCTGCCACTTCCAGCGTGCCGGAGATCTGTTCGGGCAGGATGAAGGTTTCGTTGGCCAGGCGCGAGGCCGGGATCTGCGGTACTTCATTTATTCGCGAGTTGGCGGGCAGGGCGAGGACGAAACCTTCCTGGTGCAAGGCGATGGCTTCGAGTTCCTCGGGTAGCTCCATCGGCGAGCGCACATAGGCAAGGTCGAGCAAGCCGTCGCGGACCATGCCGGGCAGTTCGGCCATGGGCAGTTCACGAATGTTCATGAGCACTGCGGGGCAGGTTTCGCTGTAGCGGCTGACTTGCTGCTGGAGCATGCCCGAATACGCGGCCGAAGCCACATAGCCCAGCTCTATGCGCCCGCTTTCGCCTCGGGCTGCCCGTTGCGCACCCAGTTGCGCGGCGTCGAACTGGCGCACTGCATGTTCGGCCTCGACCAACAGCGCCTGGCCCGCAGCGGTGAGGTTGACCTCGCGCTGGTTGCGCTCGAACAGGCGCACGCCCAGCTCGCGCTCCATGTCCTGGATCTGCCGGCTGAGGGTGGGCGGGGCGATACCGAGCTGTTCGGCGGCACGGGTGAAGTGACCGTGGCGGGCGACGCAGAGGAAGTAGCGGAAATGGCGGATTTCCATGGGTGTTACCTGCAGGGTAATGACGCGGGCCGCCGGGGCTAACAAGCCTGGGGGCTGGCGGCGTTATGGTGAGGCCAACACTACAAGGCTGATGGCTTGGCGGCAAAGGCTGCCGGGGAATTGCAGGGGACCGCAAAGCGGTCCCGGCATTTTGACCAACCAGCCCTGCATCCGGAGCCTCACCATGCCCTCTGCGCGTTTCACTCTGCTTACCGCCTCCCTGGTCTGCGCCCTGATCATCCTCGACACCAACATCGTCGCGGTCAGCCTGCCCAGCATCGCCCGTGACCTGTCCGGCTCGTTTGCCGATATCGAATGGGTGGTCAGCGCCTACCTGCTGGCCTTTGCCGCCTGCCTGCTGCCCGCTGGCAGCCTGGCCGACCGCTTTGGCCGCCGCCGCATGCTGCTGCTCGGCCTGGCCCTGTTCGGCATCGCCTCGCTGGCCTGCGGCGCGGCGCCCACCTTGATGTTCCTCGACCTGGCCAGGGCAACCAAGGGCGTTGGCGCAGCGCTGCTGCTGACCTCGGCCCTGGCCGCGATCGGCCACCGCTTCCATCAACCCCAGGAACGCGTGCGCGCCTGGGCCTTCTGGGGCGCCTGCATGGGCGCCACCATTACCTTTGCGCCGCTGCTGGGCGGTGTGATCGCCAGCACCCTTGGCTGGCGCTGGATCTTCTACATCAACCTGCCGTTGGTGGCAGTGCTTGCAGTGATGGTGCTGCGCAGTGTCGAAGAGTCCCGTGACAGCGCTGCGGCCCGGCTCGACCCATGGGGCAGCCTGACTTTCGCCGGCAGCCTGGGTTACCTGATCTGGGCAATGATCGATGCCAGCCAGGTGGGCTGGGGCAGTGCGCAAACGTTGGGTCGGCTGGTGATCAGCGCTTTCCTGTTTGGCCTGTTCGTCATGGTCGAGCGCAGTCAGCAACGGCCGATGATGGACCTGCGGCTGATGCGCAGCGGCCGCTTCGTTGGTGCCTTGCTGGGTATGTTCGCCTACGCTGCCTGCGCCCAGGTGATGATGACCCTGCTGCCGCTGTACTTGCAGAACGGCCTGCAGCTGTCAGCCCTGGCCGCAGGGGCGGGCATGTTGCCGTTTGCCGTGGCCATGCTGCTGGCGCCACGCCTGGGCATGCGCCTGGCTGCACACTTGAGCCCGGCGCAGGTGTTCGCACTTGGGCTGGTATTGGTCGGGGCGGGTAACCTGCTGTGTGCCTGGGCCACGCAGCAGGGCGGTTACGGTGCATTCGCCCTCGCCAGCCTGGTGTTGGGTGCGGGCGCCGGGCTGCTGAATGGCGATACGCAGAAGAACATCATGGCTTGCGTACCGCGTGATCGCACCGGCATGGCTTCGGGGTTGAGTACAACCACGCGGTTCGGGGCGATCGTGCTGGCCATCGGTGGGCTGGGTGGTGTGCTGGCTGCACATAGTGGGCAGTTGCTGCATGAGGCCATGGCTGCCGTGGCGCCTGGGCAATCGGGCCAGGTTGCCGCAATGGCCACGCGGGTTGCCGCGGGTGATTTGCAGGCGGCATTGGCGTTGCTTGAGCCCGGGTTGCGGGAAACGGTGGCACCCTTGGCCCGCCAGGCGTTCATCGGAGGCTTCGAAGCTGTGTTACTGGTCGCCGGTGTGGCGGCGCTGCTGTTTGCGCTACTGGTCGGCGTGTTGCTGAGCCGGCCGCTGCCGGCCATGCCAGAGGTATTGCTGGCCGAGGGGCGATCATGAAACGTGCTTCACCAGCGCCCTGCGGCTGGGCACCACCAACTGCCCCAGCGTCATGCCGAAGTCGGTTTCGATGATTGCCTTCTGCGCCGCGTTCAATCGCCCGTCAGGTTCGAAGATGACCGGCACCTCGATATTCCAGTCTTCATCCTGCTCGCGGGTGTTCGGCGATTGGTCGAGCAAGTCTGGCTGCCCACGCAGGCGGCTGAGGACAAAGTCGCTTGCTGTCAAACAAGTGGTGGCAGCCGTGTATGGGTTGACAGACCGGTGAAGACCAAACCGGCGCACACGAGGTGCGCCACACACACAGCCATAGGTAAAACCGTGTGTATGGTCGTCATCAGCCTGGCAAAGCTGGTCGTTGATGAGCAACGACCCACCGAGCCTAGAACGCTGAAAAAACGACCGCAACGGAAAACGGACGCTGGGAGTATGTTTGGGAAACGCCCTGCAAGAAAGGGGCAAAATCTAATGTCTTTGGCCCGCAGATCCAAAAATTCAGACATAAAAAAAGACGCCCTTGGGCGCCTTCTTCTTTGGGATTTGGTGGAGCCGGGGGGATTTGAACCCCCGTCCGCCAGTACTCCGCTGTCGGTACTACATGCTTAGCCTTGTCTACTGAGTTAATCCGCAGCCGCCCGACGGGCAGGGTGCTTTGGACGAGTTGGGTAAGTTTTAGTCGCTTTGCCCCCAACGTGCTACACGACGATCCTGTTCTGTATGACAATCATTTCGGGTTTACAGGCATCCCCTGATGATTGCTGGAGCCGAAGCTACCAGGAGAGCGGGCTCAGCTGCTTACGCAGCGAGAGCGTAGCCCTCGTAGTTTTCGTCATTGGCAACTATAGAAAGTTGCAACAGTGGATTTACGAGTTCTGTTACCAACTCGGCATGCACCTAGAGTTTCGCTACCGGCGTCGAATCCTGATCGACCCCACACTAGCTCTAAGCTAACGCACCTTACGGTACGTGAGTCGGAGTATACGCCATTGCGCGGGCGACGTCGACAGCCGGTCCGGTCGCCCGCTTCTGGGCTCACGCGCCGCTACCGCCGCCGCTGGTGCCGCTGCCTTTCTCGGTTTTTTCCAGGCGCTCCAGGACTTTGCTGGTGATGGCAATGCATTCCTTGGTGTCGCCCGAGGCTTGGGCAGCCTTGGCTTTGTCGACGTGCTCGGTGATGGCCTTGTCCAGGCCTTCGGAGGTGGCGCCGGCGGTGGCCATGCTGTCGTCGATCTTTTGCAGGTTGGCGGTGCACAGGTCTTCGGCGGCGAACACCGGCGAAGCCAGCAGGGTGGCGGCCGCGAACAGGGCCGAAAGCGCGGTACCTTTCATGGGAGTCTCCTTCTGGGCCTCTGGAAGGTGGGCCTGTAAGGGTGGACTGCGGGGGATTGGCGGGGGTTCAATCGGGATGGTGGCGGAGTGAAATGAGGATGGCGATGGCACCGGCTTTGCCGGTGTTCGCGGGTGAACCCGCTCCCACATGGAATTGGGTTAGCTCGGGGTATGCGCTGGACCGGTGGGAGCGGGCGTGCCCGCGAAGCAGGCGGCGCGGTGTATGGCACCGGCTGCGCCGGTGTTCGCGGGCATGCCCGCTCCCACAGGGTCAGAT
>MTEU01004551.1_pt2 | contig 13275 bp, 16 predicted proteins | sample 1042701 | NCBI WGS metagenome assembly MTEU01 (sample SAMN06185813, study PRJNA358809) | soil metagenome | isolation source: naturally attenuated soil | place: India | collected 2015-05-23
GGTGGTCAGTAAACATCGCTATTCGTCGATCGTCAGGTCCCCTAACATAGGGCAACAATTCGTGGTGCTTGCCACAGGAATCGACAGAGTAAACCATGACCGAACTGTTAGCCGTGATCACCATCACGCTGCTCGCCGTGATCAGCCCTGGACCGGACTTTGCCATGGTGACCCGCAACAGCCTGGTGCTGTCGCGCCGCGCCGGCGTGCTGACGGCACTGGGGATCGGGCTTGGCGTACTGATCCACGTCAGCTACACCATCCTCGGCGTCGGCGTGCTGATCCAGCGGTCGCTATGGCTGTTCCAGACGGCCAAATGGATTGCCGCGATCTATCTGGTCTATTTGGGTATCGTCATGCTGCGCGCCAGGCCGGGCGGCTCGCTGGCCGAAGGCCGCACCGCCCCGCTGTCGGATCTCGCCGCATTGCGCACCGGCCTGCTGACCAATGCGCTGAACCCGAAGACCACCGTCTTTATCGTCAGCCTGTTCATGCAAGTAGTGCGCCCCGATACGCCGCTGGCCACGCAGATCGGCTACGGCGCCTTCATCGCAGCCGCCCATATCGGCTGGTTCAGCCTGGTCGCGGTGTGCCTGTCGACGGGCGCCGTACGCGAGCGGCTGCTGTCGGTGCGGCACTGGATCGATCGGATTTTCGGCGGGCTGCTGGTCTCGTTTGGCGTGTTGCTGGCGGCGGCGCGCGGCGCGCGTTGAAGCGCAATCCTGCGCCGGACTACTCGCCGAATTCCTGCTGGATGCGCGGCGCCTGCGGACACTGCCGATCCAGCGACTCCCGATACTTGACGCAGCCGCGCAGAAACTGCGGCCAGTCCGGCACCGCCGGCGTGTGCGTGGCCGCGTCGGGCAGCAAGGCCCACAGGTCCGGGTGATGCCAGCACAGATCGTGGCCCGACGCATCCCGATGGCGGCGGATGCCGGCGCGCATGCGCTTTACTTCCTCAACCAGTTGTTCGTGGCTCATCGTGTCGACGTCGTCGTCCATGGTGCCCTCCTGCGTGTCGGTTGGCTTTGTCGAAACCTTCAGCTTAGGCGGGCTGCGCGCAAGCTGCGGAGATCTTTGGCATATGGCGAAGGGTCAGCGCCCAGAACGCCAGCGCGGCGGCACTGATGCCGGCGCCGAGCAGGCAGACCGCCTGCCATCCGGCTAGCGCATAGACCCATGTCGACGCGATGGCGCCCACCCCGCTGCCCACCGAATAGAACAGCATGTAGCAACCCACCAGCCGGCTGTGCGCATCGCGCTGCGCCGCGAAAATCATGCTCTGGTTGGCGACATGGATGGCCTGGCCGCCGAGGTCCAGCGCGATGATGCCGATCACCAGCCACCATAGCCCATGCGCATCGAACCACCACAGCGGCAGCCACGAGGCCAGCAGCACCAGCAGCGCGCCGCCGGTGACCCGCTGCCCCAGGCCGCGGTCGGCCAGCCGCCCGGCGCGCGCGGCCGCCAAGGCGCCGACCACGCCGACCAGCCCGAATGCCCCGATCGCCGTGTGCGAGAACGCGTACGGCGGCGCGCTCAACGGCAGCACCAGCGCGCTCCAGAACACGCTGAACGCCGCGAACATCAGCATCGCGATCGTGCCGCGGATCTGCAGCACGCGTTGCTGCCGCAGTAGCGTCAGCATCGACAGGATGAGCTTCGGATAGCTCAACCGTGGAATCGCCGGAGTCTGTGCCGGCAGACGGCGCCACAGCACCAGCGACAGCGCCAGCATCGCCAGCGCCGAGAACAGATACACGCCCCGCCATCCAGCCACATCGGCAATCAGGCCGGCCAGCACGCGCGCCAGCAACAGACCGATGACCACCCCGCCCTGCGCTGCGCCGACCACCCGCCCACGCTCCGATGGGGCGCCGGCGGTCGCCGCGTAGGCGATTAGTCCCTGCGTCATCGCTGTACCGAGCAGACCGACGGCCAGCATGCCAACCAGCAAGGCCGCCGCCGACGCGGCCGCGGCCACGGCAATCAGCGCCCCCACCAGTGCAGCCGCCTGCCACAGCATCAGGCGCCGCCGATCGATGCGGTCGCCCAGCGGCACCAGCAGCAGCAAGGCCAGCGCGCAGCCGACCTGCGTGGCCGTGATCACGCCGCCTACCGCGGCATGGTCCAGCGCGAACTCCCCGCCGACCGCGTCGAGCAAGGGCTGCGCGTAGTAGACGTTCGCCACGCTGAGCCCGCAGGCGCAGGCGAACAGCGCGACCAGTGCGCCTGGCATCGAGCCCGCGGACGGCGTTGGGTACTTGGGCAAGGGCCCTGTCGATGATTCGCCTGGCATGGATTTTCCCTTCATCAAAGTAGTTTCAAATCAAGACCGGTTTGATTGTAGCCAAACTGGTCTTAAAATGAAACCACCGAGCGAAAGAAACCGCGCGGCCCTATCGCACCTGGAGATGCCATGCCGAAACGTCGCGACAACGAGACAGAAACCTGCCCGGTTGCCCGCTCGCTCGATCTTATTGGAGACCGCTGGTGCCTGCTGATCGTGCGGGATGCTTTCGATGGCGTGCGCCGCTTCAGCGAATTCCAGCGGCGCCTGGGCGTGGCCCGCAGTATCCTGGCCGACCGCCTGCGCCTGCTGGTCGAAGCCGGCATCTTCGAGGTCAGCCCGGCATCGGACGGCACGTCGTATCAGGAATATGTGCTGACGCCCAAGGGAGAGCGGCTGTTTCCCGTGATCGTGGCCTTCCGGCAATGGGGCGAGCAGCATCTGTTCGGTCCGCGGGACGCGCATTCGGTGCTGGTGGACAAGGGCTCCGGAAAACCGCTCACGGTGATGGAGCCCCGCTCCGCCGACGGCAAGGTCGTGCGGCCATGGGAGACCACGGTGAAGCTGCCGCGGTAAGCCGGTCTTCGCGCATCAGTTCACCGATGCCGGAAAGCCCCGCTCCCTGGCCCTCCACGTCACCGTCAGCGCGGTACTGAGCAGCACCAGCAAGGCGGCCGAGAAAGCGCCGGTGCCAAACCGGTCGAGCAGCACGCCACCGATGAGGCCGCCCCCCGCGATCGCTGCATTCCACGCGGACACCAACATCGACTGCGCTACGTTGACCGCGTCGTCGGCCGTCTTTGCCAACGCGGTCTGAAACAGCGTCGCTGCGCCGCCGAACGCGAGTCCCCAGACACCGACCGCGGCATACACCACGAGCGGCGTCTGTCCGGCCGCGCCGAGCACCGCTGCAGCCAGACCGAAAAGCAGCGTGCTGGCAAGCGTCAGCGCGCGCAGATGACGGTCGATCAGAACACCCACGATCCAGATGCTGATCAGCGACGCAATGCCGAACACCAGCAGCACGCGGCCGGTGCTCGCCACCATGCCGGCCGTGGCGAGAAATGGTGCGATATAGGTGTAGAGGATGTTGTGCGCCAGCACGAACGCCAGCACCACGATCAACACGGCGCCAACGCCCGGGATTGCAATCACGGCTGCCAGCGGCAAGCGCTTGCCGCTGGCCTGCCCGGCGAAGTCCGGGACCTTGAACCGCACCCAGATCATCAGGATAAAGGCCGACAGGCTCATGATGCCGAAGCAGACGCGCCATCCCACCAGCGTGCCGAGCAAGGTGCCGGCCGGGACGCCGAGCGACAGCGCCAATGGCGTACCAACCATCGCGACCGCAATGGCGCGTCCTTTCTGGGACTCGGGCACCATGCGCGCCGCATGGCTTGCCAACAGCGCCCATAGCAGCCCCGCAGACACGCCGGCCAGGAACCGCGCCACCATCGTCAATGCATAGCTTGCCGAGAAGGTCGTGACCGTATTGGCGGCGGCGAAGCCCGCAATGGCGAACAACAACAGCGGCCGGCGCCGAACCCCTTGCGTGGCGGCGGTCAGCGGCATCGCGGCGACCAGCGAGCCCACCGCATAGGCCGTGACGAGTTGCCCGACCATGGCTTCGGAAACCGCCAGGCTCCCGGCCATTTGCGGCAACAGTCCGGCCGGCAGCGCCTCGGTCAGGATGGTGATGAACGCCGCCATCGCAAGCGCCAACAGCGCGCCCAGCGGTAATTTCTCGCTCGCACGCACCGTGGCCGCGCCCGCATCGAGAGAAAGGCCTTCGCCATGCGCGCTCATACGGACTCCAGCGCGCCATAGATCGCGTCGCGCAAATCGTTGACGAATCGGCCTGTCATGCCCTCGTACAGCGTATTGGTCAATGCCACCACGCTGAGCCGCTGTAGCGGATCGACAAACCACGCGTGACCATAGGCGCCTCCCCAGCGCCACGTCCCCGCCGATTCCGGAGACGCCGCGCGCGCCGGATCGCGCAGGACCGAGAAGCCGAGTCCAAAGCCGAACCCCGGCGCGCCAGGCAGTTCGCAACCACCGGTCTGGTCGCGGGCCATTTCGGCAACCAGCTCGGCAGGCAATAGCTTGCCGTTCCGCTGACGCAACGCCTCGAGCAAGCGCATCAGGTCTTCCGCGGTGCCCGCCATGCCGGCACCGCCCGACGGAAAGGCCTGTGAGTCGAAGATGCGCGCGGGGCTGTACCGAATGCCGACCGTACCGTCGAAGACCGGCGCGATCTCGCCTTCGCGTAGGCGATGCGGCCGCGGGCGGTCGTTGACATAGGCGGTGGCAAGCCGCTGCGCATCGCGGACGACGAAGTCGGTATCGACCATGCCGAGCGGCCCTGTCACGAGCTGACGCACCGCCTCGCCAAGCGCAGCGCCATGGGCCCGCTCGATGACGGCGCCGAGCACGTCGATCGCCACCGAGTAGCCCCAACCCGTGCCGGGTTCGTACAGCAGCGGCACGCTGGCAATGCGCCGCAGGTTCTCGTCCAGATCGATGCCCGCTTCGTCCATGCCATCCGATACGCCAGCCCGCGCATACGGCCCATCGTCATCAGCCTCGAGAAAGCGGTAGCCCAGGCCCGCGGTGTGGCTCAACAACTGGCGGATCGAGATCCGCGGCACGCGTCCATCGGCCAGGCGTGGCCGGAATTCCGGCAGCCAGCGGTCGAGACTCGCATCGAAGTCGATCTGCCCACGCGCGACCAGGACCAGCGCTGCGGCGGAAACAATGGGCTTGCTGACAGAAGCCAGGCGGAACACCGTATCGACCGCCATCGGCCGCTGGCCTTCACGATCGGCCAGGCCAGCCGCCTTGCGGTAGACGAGCTCGCCGTCTCTGGCGACCAGCACGACAGCACCAACTAGGCGGCGTTCGTCCAGCGCCTGCTGGACAACCGTGTCGACGCATTCGGAAAGGCACGCTGCACCAGCCTCCTGGCGCCATGCAAGTGTGGAATCGGACAACGCAATTCTCCTTGGAGGAATGACGCTGTCACGATAGAGAGCCCCGCATTGAAGAAAAAGTGGGGTAGATTTCCGGTTTATGCGGACAAATATGTCCGCAATCGGATGAAGATCAGGATAAGGATGGAGATCGCGACATGGACAGTCTGAACGGCTTCATGGTCTTCGTGCAGGTCGCCGAAACGCGCAGCTTTGTCGCGGCCGGGCGAATGCTCGGCGTATCCGCTTCCGCCATCGGCAAAACCGTGGCCAGGCTGGAAAACAAGCTTGGAGTACGCCTGTTCCACCGCAGCACGCGCAGTATCACGCTGACGGCCGAAGGCACACGGTTCCTCGAACGCAGCCGCCGCATCCTCGCCGAGATCGAAGCCGCGCAATCGGAGTTGTCAGAAGCGACGAAGGCGCCGCGAGGCCGGCTACGCGTCAGCCTGCCGCTGGTCAGTTCGCTGCTGCTGCCGGTGCTTGCGGACTTCATGCGCGACTACCCCGACATCGAGCTCGATCTGGATTTCACCGACCGGATGGTTGACGTGATCGAGGAAGGCTTCGACGCGGTGGTCAGAACCGGCGAACCGACCGATTCCCGCCTGTCAGCCCGCCGGCTCGGCATCTTCGAAGGGATGCTGGTGGCCTCACCAGACTATCTGGGGCGACGCGGCACACCCAAAGTACCCGCCGATCTGCTGGACCATGCCTGCCTGCACTATCGCTTCCCCAACAGCGGCAAGCTGGAACCGTGGCCGCTCCGTCGCGCGCCAGGCCAACCGGAATTGCAGCTTCCAACATCGATGATCTGCAACAACATCGAGACGCGCGTTTGCTTTGCGCTGCAAGGCTTGGGCGTCGCGTTCGTGCCGGACTTTTCGGTCACGGACCTGGTCGCCAGCGGTCAATTGACACGCGTGCTGGACGGCCATCTGGAGTGGGAAAACCCGTTCTACGTGCTGTGGCCGGCCAGCAAGCACCCCTCTCCCAAGGTGCGCGCATTTGTCGATTTTCTTAGTGCGCGCGTATTTCCTTCGGCGGAAACACGGCGTGCCGCGAAGCGCCAGCGGCCGGCGAAAGGCCCGCGGCGCCAGGCGCAATCGCACGTTCGCCGCGCTTAGTGGATGCTCAATTCGGCGATCTTGCCTTTCTCGATCGTGAAGACAAATTGCAGCGTGACAGGACTATTCGGGAACTGCCCGCTCACCCCGGCGAGAACACGGACCTCGGTGTCGTTGCCAGCGGCTTCGACTGGCTCGGCGACGTGGCGGTATTTTTCCTTGGCCGCCTGCCACCACGCGCGTATCGCCTCCCTTCCCTGATGCCGCGCACTCTCGTCGTTGACCCCGGCATTGGGTAGAAAAAGCGAAACAAGCGCATCGGCATCGTCGCCCTTGTCCGCTTCGAAATACGCGTCCACAACGGTCGGAATATCCATTCCTTCTGCTCCTGATCTGTGCTTGCCTGGCAATGTTGCAGCGCCAGTTTAGGCTTGACCATTGTCCTGATAAACACGATAACGCTGGATGTGTCGATGAAAAAAACAGGACAATGGAAAAAACCTCCCTTCACGACCTCGAAGCCGTCATCGCGATTGCCCGCCGTGGAACGTTCCGCGCAGCGGCGATCGATCTCGGGATGTCGACCACGGCCCTGAGCCATGCCATTGGCAAGCTCGAGACCAATCTTGGCATCCGCCTGTTCAATCGCACGACGCGCAGTGTCTCGCTGACCGATGCCGGTCGACAGTTTGTCGAGCAGGTCGGGCCCGCGCTTCACGATATTCACGGCGCATTGGAGGCAGTGCGGTCGCAGCAGAAAACGCCATCCGGAACACTGCGGATCAATGCCGCGGCATTTGCGGCGCGAGACATCATGTCCCGGCTGGTGCTCGAATTCCTGCGCCGCTACCCGGATATGAATGTCGACCTGGTGACCGAAGGACGGCTGGTCGATATCGTCGCCGAGGGTTTCGATCTCGGCGTTCGAGTCGCCGACCTTGTTCCCAGCGACATGATTGCCGTGCCGCTCGGCCGGCCCCAACGCTATGCCGTCGTGGGATCGCCCTTGTATTTCGAGAACCATCGGAAGCCTCGCGTCCCGCCCGATCTGCTGAAGCACCAGTGCGTGCGTGTCCGCCTGCCCGACGGGACGCTGTATCGGTGGCAATTCGAGAAGGCCGGCGAGCCAGCGCAGATCGACGTGCGCGGCCCGATCACGCTCGACGAAGCGAGCCTGGCGCGGGCCGCCGTGATCGGGAATATCGGCCTGGGCTATTTCATGGAGCAGGACGTGCTGCCCGATATCGAGGCAGGACGCCTGGTTCGCGTGCTGGCGGATTGGACACCGCCTTTGCCCGGGCTCTGCCTCTATTACCCGGGCCGGCGCCACCACTCTGCCGGAATGAAGGCATTCCTCGCGTTGGCCCGTGAGGTGGCCGAGCGGGAGCCGGACCGCCAATCGCGGGCCGGACGAAACCGTCGTCGGCATTGAGCAGCCGATCGCGTTGCCGAATGCGTGATGCCATGTCGCAAGCGGAAATTCTTGACAACACAACCGACCAACTAGTAGATTGGTCAACGTATTGAATGGCACGCGCGGCATCCCGGCAGTGCACGAGCGATGTCTTGCATGCGTGTGCCGCAATCCCGCTTATTGATACCTATGGAACTTTCCCCCCGCGCGGCCGAAATCGCCGAGCATACGAAGCTGTTGCTGGCCGCTGGCGGTTATCACGGATTCAGTTATGCGGATCTGTCCGAGCGCGTGCGTATCGGCAAGCCGAGCATCCATCATCATTTTCCGAGCAAGGCGGACCTGGTCCTGACCGTGGTCGCGCTACACCGCGCGCAGACGCGGCAAGGCCTGGCCGCTCTCGATGGCCAGATCGGCGATCCGTTGGCGCGGCTGACGGCCTATATCGATTACTGGTCGCGGTGCATACGCGACGGCACGTCGTCGATGTGTATTTGCGCGATGCTGGCTGCCGAATTGCCGATCATCCCGCAAGAGATCGCGAACGAGGTTCGAGCCTACTTCGAGGACCTGACCGCATGGCTGGCCACGGTCCTGGAGGCAGGTGCCGCGAAAGGACAACTGCAACTGCGCGATACGGCGCTTGTCGAGGCACAGACCTTCATGTCCACGGTGCACGGCGCAATGTTGACCGCACGGGCTTTCGACAATCCCGAGGCATTTGCCTCCATCTCGCAAGCGGCGATCAGACGGCTGACCGGGTCGAACTAATCGCTTTTTTTTACCGGCCGCTAGCCGGCTAATTTTTCACCGGGATACCGACCAACTAGTTGGTTGTCTCGCATGTGAAATCCCGTTGTTTCAACCCATGGTTTGAAGGAGCCATCGTCCTATGCCGCATCCGATTTCCGCCCTGGGATCCGGGCACACCCTGATCAGCATCGTCCCCGTCATCGCGGGCGTCTATAGCTTTGCGCGCTACTTCAGGATCGACAGCGACACGCATGCCGGCCGGATTTACCTCGGTGGGCTGCTGTTGTCGGTGCTGACGTCATTCGGGCTGTCCAGCAGCGGGGGCTTCAACGTCGGCCATGCGCTCGGCATCGTGGCGCTCCTTGCCATCTTCGGCGCGCTGGTGCTGCCCCGGATTCCGGTCTTTCCCCGTGCCCAACCCTACCTGTCCCAGTTCGGATTCACGTTCAGCTTCTTCCTGCTGCTCGTCCCCGGAATCAACGAAACGCTGACACGATTGCCCGTGGCCCATCCTGTCGCCGATGGCCCGCAATCGCCTGTGGTACGCGGCACGCTTGCCGCGTGGCTGGTCGTCTTTCTGCTCGGCTCCGCATTGCAGGCCCGGTGGATGCATTTGCAACGGCGGCGCGCGCCCCTCCCCTGATTCCGGGTACGCGGCCCGCGGATGTCGCGTGGGCCGCGCTGGCCCGCCTCGGCATCACTGTTCAAATCAGGAGAGATGGAGCATGGCATTCCCGCTGGACACTTTTTCCGAAACAGAATCGAGCGTCGAGGATCTGGAGAGCATGCTGGCCGACGATGAAGCCCTGGAGGGCATCGAGGCCTGGCTCAGCCGACAGCAACTGACGATTCATGCCGGCCCGCGCGGACAGGACCTTGCAGGCGGCGCGACGATCGAAACGTCGGCCGGTTGGCTGCTACGCCTGGTCCGCCATGCGCGCTCGGCGCTGGTGGCGCCCAAACAAGGGCGATCAGTGGCGTCAGTGCGATGACACGAACGGCGAGGCGGCATGCGGAGGCGGCACGGCAAATTCCGCCTTCATCCGCTTGACCTCTTCGATCGGGCTTCGCCCGAAAAGGCGCTTGAATTCCCGGCTGAACTGCGAGGGGCTGTCATAGCCAACTTCCGCGCTTGCGGCGGCCGCGGTCATGCCGTGACGGACCATATGCAGGCGTGCCTGATGCAACCGTATCGACTTCAGGTACTGCACCGGCGAGGTCTTGGTGACGGCCTTGAAGTGGGCGTGGAAGCTCGGCACACTCATCCCGGCTTCGCGCGCCAGCTGTTCGACACTGACGTCGACATGAAAGGACGCATGGATCCGGCGCAACGCGCGCGCGATCTTGCCGAACTGCCCATGCATGGCGAGCGCGGCGCGCATCGATGCCCCTTGCTCGCCCGTCAGAACATGGAAGTAGATTTCCCGCACGAGCGCCGGGCCAAGAATCCGGGCTTCCACAGGGCGGCTCATCGCCTCCAGAAATCGAACCAGCGATTCGCATAGCCGGCTGTCCATCGGGGTGGACATCATGCCGCGCGGCCCGGTCGGCTCCATGCCGCCATGCTGGTCGATCTGCAGCATCAGATCGGCAGCGAGCTTGAAATCGAGGTGCATGTAAATGGCCAGCAGCGGCTCGGATTCGCTGGCGTCCGTTTCCATGGTGAATGGCACGGGCACCGAAACCGCGAGGTAATGCCGGTCGTCGTACAGGTAAATCTGATCGCCGAAGTACCCACGTTTCCTGCCCTGGCAAACGATCACGATGCCGGGATCGTAGAGCACCGGCACCGCTTTCAACGGGCGATTCGAACGCAGGAATCTGACATCGGGCAACGCCGACAAGTTATATCCCTCGCGCGGCGCCAACGCTGCCAGCATGGACACCATGCGCCGCGCCAGCATCGCCTGGCTTGGCGCCTCGTTTTTGCCAGATCGAGTCATGGCCGAGCCCTCTTGTCTGCACTGCGGCATAGCTTACCAGCACCATTACCGGAGCTCTTGCTGCTCATAGGATCAGGCAATCATTTGAGACCCGTTGCCATGGTGGCATGCAGGATTGGATTCCATTATTCAATCCGCAGCGCAAAGCCCTGTCGTGGTGACACGGCGCGCATTGCACCCAACTGGAGCGGTAAATATCCATGATTGACGTACTGAACCCTGCAGACGGATCGCGCATCGGGGCGGCGCCCCAGATGAACGAAGCCCAGGTGAAAGCGGCGATAGACAGAACCTGCAACGCATTTCCGGCATGGTCGCGAAAGCTCGCCAAGGAACGCAGCGAGTTGCTCCGCCGCTGGTTCGAACTCGTCAGAGACGACAAGCAGGTCTTTGCCGAACTGATGGTCAAGGAAAACGGCAAGTGCCTGGCCGAAGCGCTGGGCGAAATCGACTACGGGCTTGGCTTTATCGAGTGGTATGCCGAGGAAGCCAGGCGGGTCTATGGCGACACCATCCCGTCCCACGCAGATCATGCCGCCGTGATCGTCGTCAAGGAGCCCGTTGGACCGACTGCGGCCATCACGCCCTGGAACTTCCCCTTCATGATGATCACGCGCAAAGTCGCGACCGCACTGGCGGCCGGTTGCACCATGGTCATCAAGCCATCCGAAGAGACGCCGCTGACCGCGTACAAGCTGCTCGAGTACGCGCGCCGGGCAGGCATTCCCGAGGGCGTGTTCGAGATGGTCACCGGCAACCCACAACAGATCGGTGCGCTCTTTACCGGCGACGATCGGATCCGGAAGATCTCGTTCACCGGCTCCACCGCCGTCGGCAAACTGCTGGCCGAAGCCAGCGGACGCGCGCTGAAAAAGATGACACTGGAATTGGGAGGCAATGCCCCGTTCATCGTGTTCGATGATGCCGATTTCGATCAGGCCGTCACCGGCCTGGTGGCCGCCAAGCTGCGAAATTCCGGCCAGGTCTGCATTTCGCCCAACCGCATCTACGTGCAGGATGGGATTTACGATCGCCTTGTCCGGGCCGTCGTTGAACGGGTCTCCGAATTTCGCGTGGACCAGGGACTGCAGCCCGGATTCGTCGTGGGGCCGCTGATCAATCAAGCGGGCTTCGACAAGGTCGTTCACCTCGTCGAAGACACGAAGCAGCGCGGCGGGAGCGTGTTGCTCGGAGGCAAACCGCACGAGAAAGGCGGACTGTTCTACGAACCGACCGTCCTCGCCGACCTCGATGACGATATGCCGATCGCCCATACCGAAATCTTCGGGCCGGTCTTCGCGTTCTACCGCTTCCGTGATGAAGCCGAAGTCGTCAACAGGGCCAACGACACCGAATATGGACTGGTGGCTTACGCCTACACGCGCGATCTTGGCCGAGCGTTTCGCTTGTCCCGCGATATCGAGGCGGGCATGGTGATCCTGAATTCCGGTTCAGTCGGCACCGCCTCGGTGCCATTCGGCGGGGTCAAGCATTCGGGCTACGGGCGCGAAGGCAGCTACTACGGGATCGAGGAGTATGTCGAGGTCAAGTACGTACTGATGGGGGGCTTGGCACGCTGACTCCATGGGAGATAGGGCATCATGGCGACGTCCACCCAGCCTACGCCTTCTGTTATTGCCATGGTGCGTCGCGCCCTACTCCCCCCACTCAATCCCGCCCGAGCATTCGAAGCGACCGGGCGGCTGCTCAGCATTTCGAAGGCCGCCGATGAGTTGTGCGTCACGCCCGCCGCGGTCAGCCGGCAGGTGCGCGCGCTGGAGAGCTACCTGGGAACGCCGCTGTTCGTCCGCGCACACGGCGGCCTGGAGCTGACCCCGGCCGGCGCGCGTTACCTTTCCGACTTGATCCCCCTGTTCGAGACATTGCGGGAAGCCACCCTGGCGGTGACCAACAGCAGCCCCGGCCGAAACACCTTGCGATTACGATCGCCCGCCACGTTCGCCGTACGGTGGCTCATCCCCCGGCTGGCGAGCTTTCACCGGTTGCATAAGGACATCGACGTTCAGGTCATGACCTCGTTCGCGCCGCTGGACTTCGAGCACGAGGATATTGACGCAGGCATACAGCTGGGCGATGGCCGTTGGCCGGGAATGCGAACGTTGCAGCTCGTTCGCAACGAGCTTGTGCCCGTGGCCTCGCCTGCCGTGCACCTGACACACAAGAAGCAGCTCGCCACGCAAACCTTGCTGCATTCGATGGCGCGCCCCGACGACTGGATGCTTTGGCTGCGCGCAGCAGGCTTGCGCAATGTCAGTCCCACCGATGGCATGAAATACGAAACATCGTTGCTTGCCTATCAAGCGGCGATCGAGGGGCATGGCGTCGCCATCGCGCAGAAAGCACTGATCGAAAAGGAACTGGCGGACCAGACGCTGGTGGCGCCCCTCGGTCCGACGCTCGATCGCGGCGAATACACATACTACTTCGCATGGCCGACAGGCAAACCGCAGTCAAGCGCATTGCGCGCATTTCGCGATTGGCTATCGACGCTAGTCGCGATCTGATCCGCTCGAGCGATCGATCCCTTTTACAAAAAGTCAAAGCGTACGGCCCATAAAGTCGATTGCCGGCTCGGGTGCCCCTGCCTATTCTGCGCCCATGACAAGTGATCGCGGCCACCAGCGAAGCCGCGTCATCCGGGAGCCGGAATATGTTGAAGCGCAGCTTGAGAGGACTGCGGGTAATCGATTTTTCGCATGTACTCGCGGGGCCCGTTTGCACCATGATGCTTGCGGACATGGGTGCCGATGTCATCAAGGTCGAACCGCCCGATGGCGAATTGGCGCGGCAGATCGGCCCGCCGTGGATCGCGGGC
>MTEU01002087.1_pt1 | contig 13217 bp, 10 predicted proteins | sample 1042701 | NCBI WGS metagenome assembly MTEU01 (sample SAMN06185813, study PRJNA358809) | soil metagenome | isolation source: naturally attenuated soil | place: India | collected 2015-05-23
TGGCTGGCCGAGCGCGGTTTCGCGGTGCTTGGCGTCGATCGCGATGGCGCCGCGCTGGCCGGCCTGCCGCCGGCCGTCCGAACGCGCCAGGCCGACCTGGAGCAGGGCGCCTGGCCGCTCGGCGACGAGGCGCCGTTCGACGCGGTGATCGTCACCAACTATCTGCATCGCCCGCTGTGGCCGCATCTGCTCGATGCGCTGGCGCCCGGCGGCGTGCTGGTCTACGAGACGTTCGCAGCGGGGAACGAGACGGTCGGCAAGCCGTCCAACCCCGATTTCCTGCTGCGGCCCGGCGAATTGCTCGATGCGGTGCGCGGCCGCCTGCGGGTGATCGCCTACGAGGACGGCGTCATCGAAGTGCCGCGGACGGCGTTCGTACAGCGCATGTGCGCCGTGCGCGAGGCCCTGGAAGGCGCCGGAGCGGCGGCCCCGCCACGCTATCGCCTGGACGGCTGATCGCGCGGCGCGACGTGGCCGCCATGTCGGCGCACAAGCGGGTCAATGCGTTGATCCACTTGGTGTTTGCCCGGGTAGGCAGGGATTGCCGGTGTGCTTCGGCGGCCAATTCGTATCCGGTACAATCCCGCTATTCGAAATCTCGAAAACCATACGAGCTATGACACAGATTACCGGCAGCATCGTCGCCATCGTGACGCCGATGCAGGAGGACGGCAGCCTGGATTACCCCGCGCTGCGCAGCCTGATCGACTGGCACGTCGCCGAGGGCACCGATGGCATCGTGATCGTCGGTACCACGGGGGAATCGCCCACCGTGTCGGTCGAGGAGCATTGCGAGCTGATCCGGGTCGCGGTCGAGCAGGCCGCCGGGCGTATCCCCATCATCGCCGGGACCGGCGGCAACTCGACGCGCGAGGCGATCGAACTGACCGCGTTCGCCAAGCAGGTTGGCGCCGATGCGTCGCTGCAGGTCGTGCCGTACTACAACAAGCCGACGCAGGAAGGGATGGTCCGGCATTTCCGCACGATCGCGGAAGCGGTCGACCTGCCGGTGCTGCTGTACAACGTGCCGGGACGTACCGTCGCCGACATGAGCAACGACACCATCCTGCGCCTTGCGCAGGTGCCGGGCATCGTCGGCGTCAAGGAGGCCACCGGCAATATCGACCGCGCGGCCCAGCTGATCAAGGACGCGCCGGAAGGCTTCGCGATCTACAGCGGCGACGATCCCACCGCGGTGGCGCTGATGCTGCTGGGCGGCCACGGCAATATCTCGGTGACCGCCAACGTGGCCCCGCGCAAGATGCACGAGCTGTGCGTCGCCGCGCTCAAGGGCGATGCGATCACGGCCCGCCGCCTCCATATGGAATTGATCGCGCTGAACAAGGCGCTGTTCATCGAGGCCAACCCGATCCCCGTCAAGTGGGCGCTGCAGCAGATGGGCAAGATGGCCGGCGGCATCCGCCTGCCGCTGACGCCGCTGTCGTCCGACCACCACGAGACCGTGCGCCGCGCGCTGGCCGGCGCCGGGCTGCTCGCCTGATCGTTCCGATTTTTCTTTCGCGCCAAGCGGTCATTCCCTTCACTAGGATTGCGTGTCAATGAAACTCAAGCTTAACCGCCATGGCGTGCCGCAAGGCCGCCGTGCCGCCCTGGTCTTGCCGCTGCTGGCCTTCGGCATGATCGCTGGCTGCAGCACCGTCAACGACATGATGCAGGCCGACAAGATCGACTACAAGTCGGCCGCCGCCGCCAAGCGGACCTCGACGCTCGAGGTGCCGCCGGACCTGACCAAGCTCGACGGCGACCGCCGTTATTCGGTCCCCGAGCAGGCCGGTACGACGTTGTCCGGCTACCAGCAGGCCACCAGCACCCAGCCCAAGGTGGCCGGCACCAACGTGCTGCCATCGGCGGAAGGCATCCGCGTCGAGCGCGACGGCAACCAGCGCTGGCTGGTCATCAGCAACGGCATGGCGCCGGATCAGCTGTGGCAGACCATGCGCGAGTTCTGGCAGGAGAACGGCTTCCTGCTGGTGCAGGACTCGCCCGAGACCGGCATCATGGAAACCGACTGGGCCGAGAACCGCGCCAAGATTCCGCAGGACTTCATCCGCAACACGATCGGCAAGGTGTTTGACAGCCTGTACTCGACCTCGGAACGCGACAAGTTCCGCAGCCGCGTCGAGAAGGGCCAGAACGGCAACCTCGAAGTCTTCATCAGCCATCGCGGCGCGAAGGAAGAGCTGACCGGCTTGGACAAGTCGCAGACGGTGTGGACGCCCCGCGCGGCCGATCCCGAACTGGAGGCCGAATTCCTGTCGCGCCTGGCGCAGCGCCTGGGCGTGCAGAAGGAACAGGCCGACCGCATGGCCAAGAACGGCACGCTGCCCGCACCGGCTGGCGCCGCCAAGCCGGCCGCGCCGGCCGACGCCGGCGCCGGCAAGACCGCGGCCGCGGCGGCTTCGGCCAGCTATCTGACGCAGGTCAACGGCGCGCAGGCACTGCAGCTGCCCGAGCCGTTCGACCGCGCCTGGCGCTCGGTCGGCCTCGCGCTGGACCGCGTCAACTTCACGGTCGAAGACCGCGACCGCGGCCAGGGCCTGTACTACGTCCGCTATGTCGATACCCGTGACACGGTCAACGACAATCGGGGCTTCTTCTCCAAGCTGTTCACGCGCAGCGGCGGCGATGCCGCGCGCCAGGCCAAGAAGTATCGCGTCGCGCTGAAGGGCAGCGGTTCGGGCACCACCGTCACCGTGCTGAACGACGCCGGGCAGCCGGAGTCGACCGAGATCGCCAAGCGCATCCTGACGCTGCTCGACGAGCAGCTGCATTGAGCGCCGCCTTGCGCGCTGCATTGAGCGGACCTGCGATACTGGATCGTCGCGCCGCCGCGGTCCGCCCCGGCATGGGGCGGGCGCGGCGATGATGCGGTTCGGCTTTCTGGGCAGCGGCAGCGAAGGCAATTCGCTGCTGATCGAATCCCGCGATGGCGCCAGCGTGACCCGCGTGCTGCTCGACTGCGGCTTCGGCCTGCGCGAGACCGCGCGGCGGCTCGAGCGGCTTGGCGTGACCCCGGACGGGCTCGACGCGGTGCTGGTCACGCACGAGCACGGCGACCATGTCGGCTCGGCCTATGCCTTTGCCGCGCGGCATGGGCTGCCGGTCTTCACCACGCATGGCACCTGGCTGGCGACCTCGCATCTGCGCGGTGCCGACAAGGCCGATGTGCGCGTGATCGGCGCCGACTACACGTTCGAGATCGGCAATCTGCAGGTATTGCCCTACACCGTACCCCACGATGCGCGCGAGCCGGTGCAGTTCGTGCTGTCCGATGGCGATGCACGGCTTGGGGTGCTGACCGACGCGGGAATGGAGACGCCTTATCTGGTGGCCCGTCTGGCGGGCGTCGATGCGCTGGTGCTCGAGTGCAATCACGACCGCGAGATGCTGCGCAACTCGGTGTATCCACCTTCGCTGAAACGGCGCATCGGCGGCGACTTCGGCCATCTGGCCAACGAGGTGGCCGCGGCGATCCTGGCGCGCGTCGCGCACAGCGGCCTCGGCCGCGTGGTTGCGGCCCATCTGAGCCAGCAGAACAACACGCCGGCGTTGGCGACCGGCGCGCTGGCGGCGGCGCTCGGCGCGGGTCCCGACGATATTCTGGTCGCGGACCAGTACGAGGGCCTGGGCTGGCAGGCGGTGAAGGGATCGATCTGACGCGATCAGACCAAGGGGGCGAGCCGGCCGCGGCGGCGCGGCCCGGCGAGCGCCCATAAAAAAACCGGCCCGAAGGCCGGTTTTTTCGTTCGGGCGAACGCTTACTTGGCTTCCGCAGCCGAAGCGTCAGCGGCCGGAGCCGAGGCGTCAGCAGCCGGGGCCGAAGCGTCGGCAGCCGGAGCAGCAGCGGTGTCAGCAGCCGGAGCCGAAGCTTCGGTAGCCGGAGCGGTAGCAGCCGGAGCAGCGGTGTCAGCTGCGGGAGCGGCTTCTTCCTTCTTGCCGCAAGCGGCCACGGCAACAGCAGCCAGCAGGGAAGCGATCAGGAGAGACTTCTTCATTGTTCGTCCTTTAACTTGTAATAGAAAGAAAAACAGGCGATGAATAATTACCGGTAATTATCGCTCGTGAACTTCAATTTAATGGCTCTCCCCGGTGCCGTAATTGCTTTGGTCCACAGTACGAGCCAGCTGGCGATTATATCCACGTTTTCCCGGCTTGTGTAGCGGCGTCATTTGCTGACCACACTGTTACGCATTATTACATCGCAGCCGGTGCCAGCTGCAGCCAGCCCTCCAGCGTCCAATGGTGAAAAGTCTCCATCAGCTCGGGCAGGTCGGCGCATTGCGCGACCTCGGCGGCGGTCAAATGGCGCCGATCGGCCAGCCGGCGCAGCCAGCCGGCCAGCTCGCCCGGCACCTCGTAGGCCTCGCCATTGAGGAAGAAATGGCTGCGGTCGTATAGCGCGATCGAAGCCGGCGCCAACACAATGCCGTGCGTTCTCGCCAGTTTCGCGTATTTTCCGGCGGCGATTTGCGGAACCTCGGCGAACTCCACGCCGGGCTTCGGTTCGGACAGATGGGTGCCGATAAACTCGGACACCATGTCATTGGACCAGCGCAACGCCTGCAGCCGTTGCGCAACGGCGCGGGCGAGATCCGCCGGCAGTTGCGCGGGGCGCGAAGTGGCTGCCTGACCGGGATCGGCATAACGCCCGGACAACGCTTCGTTGTCTTCCACGGTTTCCGACAGCCACGCCAGAAAATGGCCCGCCAGCTCTCGATAGGCCGGCGCGCGGAAGCCGATCGAGCAGGTCATGCACTCGCCGTCGGCGACGCCATCGTGGGCGTATTGCGGCGGCAGGTACAGCATGTCGCCCGGCTCCAGCACGAACTCCTGTTCCGCTTCGAATTCGGCCAGTATCTTTAATGGAAGATCGGGCACCAGGTCGAGCCGGTCCTGAGACGAGATGCGCCAGTGGCGCCGGCCCGAAACTTGCAGCAGGAACACGTCATAGGAGTCGAAGTGCGGACCGACACCGCCGCCGTCGGTGGCATAGCTGACCATCACATCGTCCAGGCGTGCATCGGGAATGAAGCGGAATTGCCCCATCAGCGCGGCCGCCGCGCTATTGTGGAGGTTCACGCCCTGGACCAGCAGCGTCCATTGGCGCGCCTTGGCGGGCGGCAGGTTGTCGGCGGCAAAGGGGCCGTGCGCCAGTTTCCAGCGGTTGCGGAAGTGGGTGACCAGCCGCGACTCGACGTCGTCGCGGTCGGCCAGCTCGAAAAGCGCTTCCCGCGAGACTGGGGGCACGATATCAGGGATGGCTTGTCGAACCAGCAGGGGTTTGCGGTGCCAGATATCACGCATGAATGCGGCGGGCGTCATGCCCCCGAGCAGCTGAAGTGGCGCATCCGGATCCACCGGGCCGCGGGGCAGGGCCTGCGCGTATAATGCGGAATCGTTCATGGAGTGAAGAATTGAAAATCGCGAAGAACACGGTTGTGTCCGTGGTGTACAAGCTGTCGGATGCGCAGGGCAATCTGATCGAAGAATCGGATGAGCCGATGGTCTACTTGCACGGCGGCTATGATGGCACGTTCCCCAAGATCGAGGAAGCACTCGACGGTCATGCCGCAGGCTTCGAGACGCAGTTGCAGCTCGAGCCCGAGGATGCCTTCGGCGACTACGACGCCGAACTGGTCAAGGTCGAGCCGCGCGATCGTTTTCCCGAGCCGCTGGAAGTCGGCATGCAGTTCGAAGGCGTGCCCGAAGACGGTGACGAAGAGGATTCGGTGATCTATACCGTTACCGATGTCGCCGAGGACAAGGTGGTGCTCGACGGCAACCATCCGCTGGCCGGCATGGCGCTGCGTTTCTGGCTGAAGGTCTCCGAGGTCCGCGAAGCGACCGCCGAAGAAGTGGAGCACGGCCACGCGCACGGCGCGTCGGGCATCGAGGTGGTCGACGAAGACGAGGACGACGACGGCCCGCGCACGCTGCACTGATCGACGTATGGATCCATCGAACGGAAAAGCCGGCATTGCCGGCTTTTTCGCTTTCCGGGGGACGAGGTTTCCGCGCTAGTTCTTGCCCGCGCCGTCCTGCAGCGCGACCGAGAACAGCGAACGCGAATCGGGCGAGATCGTCAGCTCGGTCCATTGCTTCGGCGAGCCCACCGGCAGCGCGACGCGCGTGAAGCTGCGGATCGTCTTGCCCTTCGCATCGCGCAGCGGCGTATCGATGCCGAAGCCGCCGATGCTGCTGTGGATCAGCAGCACCTGCCCGCGATAGTCGCTGACCAGCTCGCGCAACTGCCGCTTGAATTCAAGATAGCCGTCGCGCTTGCGATGGCGCAGGAATCCGTCGAGCAGCGTGGGCTTGCCGCGCTTCTCCCAGCCGTTGCCAAACAGCGGATCGCCGTGGATCACCAGCACGATGCCCTCGAGCGATTCCTGTTCGGCGACCGAGAACGCGCGCGCCAGCCATTGCCGGTTGGCTTCGCGGCGATCCTCGAATTCGCCGTTGCGGCCGGCCTCGGTGCGATAGTGGTTGTTGTCGTCGGGCACGTTCATGCCGACCAGCAGCACCTTGCCCGCGGTCCAGCGCACGTTCTCGCGATAGCTGCGGAACTTGGCCTGATCCGATTGCCGGATCAGCCGAAGCTTGCGCTGGCCCAGCGAATCGTCGTCCGGAAAGGCCAGCTCGCGCAGCCGCGCCAGCCGCTCGTCGGGATCGAAGCTGCCGTTGACCGCCTGCTCACACTCTGCCCAGTCGGTTTCGCCCGGGATATAGATCAGCGGCAGCGGCGACAGATCGAGCAGCCCCAGCCGGCCGGCCAGCATTGCATCGGCGCACGACTCGGTATCGCCCTTGATGCCGCCGGCATGGATCACGAAGGCGAGCTTGCGCTGCGCGAGGTTGTCCAGCAGTTGCTGCGTCGGCGCCTCGGCGTCGGGCCATTGGGGCAGGTCGGCGATCAGTGCGATGCGGACCAGGCGCGAGTCGACAGCCTTGCCGCCTTTGCCGTCGGCCTTGCCGCCGGCTGCCTGCGATTTCGCGGCGACCGGCTGCACGGCGGCGGCGCTCTGCGTGCACCACGCGCCCAGCAGCGCCGCCGCCATCGCAATGGCCAGCAGCGGTCGGCACGACTGGGCCCGGCGGCGCGCGCTTGCCATCGTCATGCCGGCTGACCGGATTCCTCGGCCAGCGCCTTCAGTCGGTACAAGGCGTCGAGCGCCTGCCGCGGCGTCATGCTGTCGGGATCGAGATCGCGCATGGCCTCGTTCAGCGCATCGTTGGCCGGCGCAACGGAAGCGGAGGCGCCATCGTCGCGGACATCGTCATCGTCAGCCGTGGGCACCGCCGGCGCCGCGAACAGATCCAGCTGCGGCGTCGGCGTGGCGTCGGTCGATTGCTGCTCGAGCCAGGCCAGATGCTTGCGCGCGGCGCGGATGACCGGTTGCGGCACGCCTGCCAGTTGCGCGACCTGCAGGCCGTAGCTCTGGCTGGCCGGGCCGTCCTGCACCGCGTGCAAGAAGACGATGCCGTCGCCATGCTCGACCGCGGACAGATGCACGTTGGCCGCCTGCGGAAATTCCTGCGGCAGCTGTGTCAGCTCGAAATAGTGCGTGGCGAACAGCGTGTGGCTGCGGTTGTGCGCGAGCAGATGACGGGCGATCGCCCATGCCAGTGCCAGGCCGTCGAAGGTCGACGTGCCGCGGCCGATCTCGTCCATCAGCACCAGGCTGTGCGGCGTCGCGTTGTGCAGGATGGCGGCGGCCTCGGTCATCTCGACCATGAAGGTCGAGCGGCCGCCGGCCAGGTCGTCGGCGGCGCCGATGCGCGTGAAGATCCGGTCGATCGGCCCGACCGTCGCGCGCCGCGCCGGCACATAGGCGCCGACGCAGGCCAGCAGCACGATCAGCGCGGTCTGGCGCATGAAGGTCGACTTACCGCCCATGTTCGGGCCGGTGATCAGCAGCAGCTTGCGCGCCTCGGTCAGCTGGCAGTCGTTGGCGATGAACGGCGTCGACTCCGCGGCCAGCTGACCCTCGACCACCGGATGACGGCCCTGCACGATGTCGATCACGTTCTCGTCGACGCGCTCGGGGCACGACCAGTCCAGCGTGCGCGCCCGTTCGCCCAGCGCGGCCAGCACGTCCAGCCGCGACAGCGCCGCCGCGACCCGGCGCAGCTCGCCGATATGCGGCAGCAGCAGTTGCAGCAGACCTTCGTACAGCTGCTTCTCGCGCGCCAGCGCACGGTCCTGCGCCGACAGCGCCTTGTCCTCGAAGGCCTTCAGCTCCGGCGTGATATAGCGCTCGGCGTTCTTCAGCGTCTGGCGCCGGCGATAGTCGTCGGGCACCTTGTCGGCCTGGCCGTTGGTGACCTCGATATAGAAGCCATGCACGCGGTTGTATTCGACGCGCAGGTTGGCGATGCCGGTGCGGGTGCGTTCGCGCGCTTCCAGGTCGATCAGGAACTGCCCGCAGTTCTCGGAGATATCGCGCAGCTCGTCGAGCTCGGCGTCGTAGCCGCGGGCGATCACGCCGCCATCGCGCACGGCCGTCGACGGCTCCGGTGCGATCGCGCGCGCCAGCAGGTCCAGGCAGTCCTGCGGCACCGCGAGCTCCGCCAGCGTCTGCGCCAGCAGCGGGGCGGTGTCGTCCGGGGTCACGCAGGCCTGCACGTCGGGCAGGGCCGCCAGCGTATCGCGCAGCGACGACAGGTCGCGCGGACGCGCGCTCAGCAGCGCCAGCCGGGCGGTGATGCGCTCGACGTCGGCGAGCCGGCGCAGGCGCGCGCGCAGCGTGTCGACGTCCTGCGCCAGCAGCGCACCGATGGCCTGCTGCCGCGCCTGCGGAATCGCGCGCTCGCGCAACGGATGGTGCAGCCAGTGGCGCAGCAGCCGGCTGCCCATCGCGGTGGCGCAGGTATCGAGCAGCGAGAACAGCGTCGGCGCTTCGCCGCCGCGCAGCGTCTCGGTCAGTTCGAGATTGCGGCGCGTGGCGGTGTCCAGGCCAACGAATTCGGTTTCGTGTTCGACCGTGACGCCCTGCACATGACGCAGCGACTGGCCCTGCGTGCTGGCCGCATAGTTCAGCAGCGCGCCGGCCGCGCCGAGTGCTGCGCCCAGCGGGCGGCAGCCGAACGGATCGAGACTGGCGACGCCCAGTTGCTCGCGCAGGCGACGCGCGCCGGCATCCTGGTCGAAGTGCCACTCGGGCAAGCGGGTGCGCGCGCACGGGTGCGCCGGCAGTTCGATGCCATCGGTGTGCAGCAGCTCGGCGGGGCGGATGCGCTCCAGCTCCCGCGCCAGTTGTGCCGCCTCGCATTCCATCAGCCGCAGTTCGCCGCTGGCGAGGTTGAGCCAGGCCAGCCCGGTCTTGCTGACGCCGCGCCGCATCGTTTGCTGGTGCACCGCCATCAGGAAGGTATCGGCCTTGTCAGGCAGCAGCGCTGCGTCGGTCAGCGTGCCGGGAGTGACGATCCGGACCACCTTGCGCTCGACCGGGCCCTTGCTGGTGGCCGGATCGCCGATCTGCTCGCAGATCGCCACCGACTCGCCCAGCTTGACCAGCTTGGCCAGATATTGGTCGACCGAATGGAAGGGGATGCCGGCCATGCGGATCGGCACGCCGTTGGAGCTGCCGCGCGCGGTCAGCGTGATGTCGAGCAGCCGCGCGGCCTTCTCGGCGTCGTCGTGGAACAGCTCGTAGAAATCGCCCATCCGGTAGAAGAGCAGGGTGTCCGGATGGTCGGCCTTGATGCGCAAATATTGCTGCATCATCGGCGTGTGTTTTTCCGCGGTACCAGCCGATGCGCTGGCGGCCGCGGTAGTTGGCAGGTCTTCGGACATGCAATCCTCTCGGCGGGCCGCTGCAGACGGGCAGCGGCCGGGTTCGGAGCGTGCGCGAGGCCGTGGGCGTCGCACGCAAACGCGCATTTTACTGCGCGTTGCGGCCGGGAACGGAGAGGAGTTGGGGGAAAAACTGTCAGGGATGGTTAGCGCCCCGGTTCATCCCGGGGCCGACCCCTCAGGCCGCTGGCCCGCCGTTGTCCAGCGAATACGGCGTCAGCAGGCGCACCATCTGCGCGAATGCCTTCGGGTTGCCGGCCAGCACCTCGCCCTGTTCGAGCTGGCGCGCTTCGCCGGCGTAGTTGCCGACCAGGCCGCCGGCTTCGGTGATGAGCAGCATGCCGGCCGCCATGTCCCAGGGCTTCAGGCCGGTCTCGAAGAAGCCGTCCAGCCGGCCGCAGGCGACGTAGGCCAGGTCCAGCGCGGCGGCGCCGGGCCGGCGCAGGCCGGCGCAGTTCTGCGTCATCAGCGCAAACACTTCGACATAGGCCTCGAGGCCGTCCAGGTCACGGAAGGGGAAGCCGGTGCCGATCAGGCAGTCGGCCAGCTTGTCGCGGCGGCTGACGCGGATGCGGCGGTTGTTCAGGAAGGCGCCGGCGCCCTTGGTCGCGGTGAACAGCTCGTCGCGGGTCGGGTCGTAGACCACCGCCTGCACCGGCGAACCCTTGTGCAGCTGGGCGATCGACACGCAGTATTGCGGGAAGCCGTGGATGAAATTGGTGGTGCCGTCGAGCGGGTCGATGACCCAGGTGTACTCGTGGCCTTCCTCGCCCTCGCGCCAGGACTGGCCGGACTCTTCCGCTAGAATGCCGTGTTCCGGGTACGCCGTGCGGATGATCTCGATGATCGCGGCCTCGGCGGCGCGGTCGACCTCGGTGACGAAATCGTTGTGCTGCTTGCGCGAAACACGCAGGAGATCCACGTCCATCGACGCGCGGTTGATGATGGAACCGGCCTTGCGGGCGGCCTTGATGGCGATATTGAGCATCGGATGCATGAATCTCTCCAGGACGCCGGAAAGCGGGCAGCGCTGCGGACGGCATGGCGCGCGCGGCTCCCGGCGGACAACACAACGGATTGTAGAAGAACGGGCGCGCTGGCCCTGGCTGCGCTGGCCGGCATCGATGCCTTGGCCGGAGCGGCGGAGCGGTGCGCCAAATAAATTGAACCCCGCATTGTATAGGAACCCGTCAATGGACACGAGCAAGCACGCAAACGAGGCCCCGGGCGCCCCGCAGCAGGCCCTGGACGCCGCGTTCGCGCGCGTGCGCTTCGTGCTGGTCGAGACCAGCCATCCCGGCAACGTCGGCTCGGTGGCGCGCGCCATCAAGACCATGGGCTTCGGCGGCCGGCCCGGGACGCTGGTGCTGGTGTCGCCGCGGGAGCCGGCCGTGCGCGAGCATCCGGAAGCCGTCGCGCTGGCCAGCGGTGCCGACGACGTGCTGCGGGCCGCGCTTGTGGTCGACGATCTGGAGACGGCGCTGGCCGGCGCGTCCTATACCGTCGCGATGACCGCGCGCCAGCGCGAGTTCGGGCCGCCGCGGTTGCTGCCGCGCGAGGCGACGGCAAAGGCCGGCGAGCACCTGCTGGCCGGCGCGTCCGGCATCGAAGCGGAAACCGCCGAGCCGGCCGATATCGCGTTCGTCTTCGGCAACGAGCGCTTCGGCCTGCCCAACGAGGCGGTCGACCGCTGCTCGGTGGTGACCCATATCCCCGCCAATCCGGCCTACGCCTCGCTGAACCTGGCCCAGGCGGTGCAGCTGATCGCCTACGAGATGCGGCTGGCGCTGCTGCAGGAGCGCGCGGCGGTGCCGAGCGATATCGGCTATGCTGGGCAGGCCGCCACGGCCGAGCAGATCGAGGCGATGTTCGCGCATCTGCAGCAGGGCCTGGAGGCGATCGGCTTTCTGGATCCGGCCCATCCGAAGAAGCTGATGCCGCGGCTGCGGCGGCTGTTCGCCCGCAGCGGGCTGGAGCAGGAGGAAGTCAATCTGCTGCGCGGCATCGCCAAGCAGATGACACTGGCCGGACGCGGACCGCGCGGCGGCGACCGCAACAGCGACCGCAATAGCGACCGCAGTGGCAACACCACGGAGACATGACATTGGCGCGAATCGCCGCCTCTTCTCTGGGCACCGACGCTCCTCACGCCTTCCATCGCGAGCGATGTTGACGCCCGCGCCGCGCACGCCCGGGCTGCTCCCGCGCGTGTCGACGTAGCGGCGGGGCAGGTGCGGCGCCCGATGCCCATGACGGCATCAGGGTGCCAAATCTCTTACACTCCCTGCTTCCGTTTTCCCCAGGGCATTGCCCGGACACGACCCCGGCGGCATGCGCGTTCCGATGGCGCGCGGCACGGCGGGGCAATCGCACACGACCAAGATGTTCTCTCGCCTCAAGGAAGATATCGACACCATCATGCAGCGCGACCCCGCCGCGCGCAGCCGGCTGGAGGTGCTGACGTGTTACCCGGGCCTGCATGCCGTGGTGTTCCACCGCTTCGCGCACGCCTGCTGGAATGCAGGGATGCACTGGCTGGGCCGCTGGATCTCGCACTGGTCGCGTTTCCTGACCGGCATCGAGATCCATCCGGCGGTGAAGATGGGCCGGCGCGTGTTCATCGATCACGGCATGGGCGTGGTGATCGGCGAGACCGCCGAGATCGGCGACGACTGCACGATCTATCAGGGCGTGACGCTGGGCGGCACCTCGCTGTACAAGGGGCAGAAGCGGCATCCGACGCTGGGCACCGGCGTGGTCGTCAGCGCCGGCGCCAAGGTGCTGGGCGGCTTCACCATCGGCGATGGCGCGCGCGTCGGCTCCAATGCCGTGGTGCTCAAGCCGGTGCCGCCGGGCGCGACCGCGGTCGGCGTGCCGGCCCGCATCATCCTGCCCGACGCGCCGCCTTCGCAGCAGGGCGCGCGGCAGGAGTTCTCGGCTTACGGCATCACGCCGAATGCCGACGATCCGGTGTCGCTGGCGCTCAAAAGCCTGATCGACCATGCGGCCAGCCAACAGGAAAAGCTCGAGGCCGTGCAGGCGGCATTGGACCGGCTCGGCGAGCATCTGGAGAACACGCCCAACGATCGCTTCGATGCCAGCGAGCTGCGCAAGCTGATGAAGTAGCGCGATCGCATCAAGCGAACGGGGCAGGACCTCCGTCTTGCCCTGATGGCTCAGTCGAGCTGCGGCAGCTCGCGAAAGCCCTCGGCATCGAGCTGCAATGCCGCCGCGCGCGGATGCGCGCCATCGAGATCCCAATCGGTCAGTACCCAGCGCAGGCCATGCGGCTCGTCATGCCGGGCCGGGCGGTGCGTGTGGCCATGCACCATCGCCGCCGTGCCGCTGTCGCGCAGCAGCGCCGCCACCGCGGCCGGCGCGACATCGCCGTAGTCGCGCG
>MTEU01002074.1_pt2 | contig 13194 bp, 15 predicted proteins | sample 1042701 | NCBI WGS metagenome assembly MTEU01 (sample SAMN06185813, study PRJNA358809) | soil metagenome | isolation source: naturally attenuated soil | place: India | collected 2015-05-23
CGCAGAACGGACCCCGTCGGGGTCCGTTCGAAACGAGACGAATGCAAGCGGGCGAACGAGCCGATCAGGTCGCCAGCGCGCGCTCCTCGGCATACTGGGCGGCGATGTCGTTCACCGAGATGCAGGTGTATTTGATGACGAAGAAGGCCAGGGTGGCGGGGCAGGCGAACCGCTCTTCGAAACGCTCCACCTCGACGCCGTTGCCGCGAGTGACGCTGGCGCGGTAGGTGTCGCCCTCCTTGGTCAACTTGACCGTGGCCTGGCGGTCGGCCTCCTGCTTTTCCAGTACCAGCTCGCGCTGCCTGGCCAGTAGCTCACGCAGCATCTTGCCGCCCTCGCACTCCTCGGGCGTGGCCCACACTTCCTGGTCCCGCTTGCCGTACTGGAACAGCATGATGGCCGGCAGCACGGAGAAGATGGCACCGGTGAGCAGCCAGGTGAGCTCGGCCCCGGAGAGCGAGAGCGAGAACACGGCGAACAGCTGCAGCACGAAGCCGACGGCCAGAATGCCCGCCAGCGGGCGCCACATGCGTGGGTTCATCACCGGCTTGCCCAGGGTCTGGCCCCACAGGCCGGCAGCCACCAGGGCGCCGAGCAGCAGTATCGCCACGCCCCAGACCGGGCCGCCACCCACCAGCAGGGCGATGGCGCCGATCGCCACCAGGGCGCTGTAGAAGACCGCCAACAATATGTAAGCGCGTTCCAGAGTCATGCGTCACATCTCCTCTCTACGGTTGCCGTGGGCGGCAACGCCGTTGTTATTCGTGCTCTCTCTTACATTACTCGTTACTGAACAGCATAGCGATGCCCAGCGTTGGTTGCAGCATCGTCAGAGTGCGCTGTCGTCCACCCCCACCCGCTCGGGCACGAACCAGCGTACCGGACGCAGGTCCTTCTCGATCAGCTCGTCCACCTGCAGCAGGGTGGCGAAGATCGCCATGCGCACCGGGATGCCGTTGTCGGTCTGGCGGAAGATCGCCAGGCGCGGGTCGCCGTTGAGATCCACGTCGAGGTCGTTGGCCTCCGGTCGGCTGTCGCGGGGCAGCGGGTGCATGACGATGGTGTCGCGGCCGCAGCGCTTGTCCATGAAGGCACGGTCGACGGTGAAGTCCCGCGACAGGCTGAAGCCCTCGCTCATCTCGGCGGTGAAGCGCTCCTTCTGGATGCGCGTGGTGTAGACCACGTCCACGTCCGCGTAGTCGTCGGCCAGGCTTCCGCGCTGCTCGATGCGGTGGCCGCGGGAGGCGACCAGGTCGATGAGGTAATCGGGCATCTCCAGTCCCGGCGGCGCCACCAGGGTGATGCGCATGGGGTCGTAGAGCGACAGCAGCTTGATCAGCGAGTGCACGGTACGCCCGTACTTGAGGTCGCCGGTGAGCAGCACGTGGGCGCCGGCCAGCTTCTTGCCCAGCCGGGTGAACTCCTTGTCGATGGTGTAGAAGTCGAGCAGCGCCTGGCTGGGGTGCTCGCCGGGGCCGTCGCCACCGTTGATCACCGGCACGTGGGTGGCGGCGGCGAACTCGGCCACCGAGCCCTGGTCGGGGTGGCGCATGACGATGGCGTCGCAGTAGCCGCTCATCACCCGGCTGGTGTCGTAGAGCGACTCGCCCTTGGCCATGGAGGAGAAGGTGAAGCCGGTGGTGTCGCACACGCTGCCGCCCAGGCGACAGAAGGCGGTGTGGAAGCTGACCCGGGTACGGGTGCTGGCCTCGAAGAACAGGTTGCCGAGCACGGCGCCCTCCAGCACCCGGGTGACCTGGCGGCGCTGGGCGATGGGTTCCATGCGGGCGGCGACATGCATCAGGTGGTTGACGCTATCGCGGGTCAGGGAATCGACGGAGAGCAGGTGGCGACTCATCGAGGGCCTCGAAGGTGGCGGCGGAGGATGGTCCGTAGTGTAACGCTACCGGAGCTGGGCTTCACGGGCCGCGACGGCGTGCCGCTCAGCGACCGAGCAGCTCGGCCAGCTGGTGGGCGTGAGCCTTCACTTCGCGTATGGCCCGTTCGGTGTCGAGATCGTCCATCGCCACCACGCCCACGCAGGCCTCCACCCCGGGGCGGAACTGCGGCGTGGCCACGGGGCTGGCCACTCCCACTGCGCCGAGTTGCAGCTGGCCGCGGGTCAGGCTGTAGCCGTCGCTGCGGGCCTGACGCACCGCCTCGCTGTCGTCTGCGCGCGGCGGGCGTCCGGCCAGAATGGCGATACCCGCCGCCCCCAGCGACAGCGGATGGCGGCTGCCGACCCGGTAGCCCACCCGCAGCAGCCCCTCGTCGGGCTCCGCCACCAGGATCACCACGCACTCCTCGCCCTGGGCCACCGAGACGAAAGCGGTGGCCCGGGTGGCCTTGGCCAGCGCCTGCAGCAGCGGCTGGGCCACCGCGCGCAGCTGCGGCTCGAAGCGTGCCGCCAGCAGGGAAATACCCGCCCCCAGGCGCAGCGGACCCTCGGCGGAGCGTGCCACCAGCCCGTGCTGTTCCAGGGTGGTGACGATGCGATAGGCGATGGCGCGATGCACGTCGAGCCGCTCGGCCAGCTCGGCAACGCTGATGCCCTCGGCGTGCTCGGCGACGATCTCGAGCGCGCGCAGGCCGCGATCCAGGGTTTGCAACGTAGTGGCCATCGAACGACGTCCCTCGGTGGATGGTGGCAGAGCATGGTAGCGCAGCCGGCGGGGATTGACGCCCCCACACAAACTGCCTATGTTCCCTCATGTGTTCGTTAATCGATATCAAGTGTGCGATAAAAGTAAATCATGAATGGCAAAGCGCCACCATGCATGCCAGCAATGACTTCGAACACAGCAATGACTTCGAACGACTCGGACGACAGCCTGGGGAGGCCTGATGACATCAGCAACACAGCGGACCACCAACGGTGCAGGCGGCTGCCCCTTCCACGCCGCCGCTGAATCGCCGATGGCGCCAAACGGCTGCCCCGTGTCAGCGCAGGCGGCGGCCTTCGACCCCTTCGACTCGCCCTACCAGCTCGATCCCGCCGAGGCGCTGCGCTGGTCCCGCGAGCAGGAGCCGGTGTTCTACAGCCCCAGGCTCGGCTATTGGGTGGTGAGCCGCTATGCCGACATCAAGACGATCTTCCGCGACAACCTCACCTTCTCGCCGTCGATCGCGCTGGAGAAGATCACCCCGGCCAGCCGCGAGGCCCAGGCGGTGCTGGAGCGCTACGACTACGGCATGAACCGTACCCTGGTGAACGAGGACGAGCCGGCCCACATGGCGCGGCGCCGCGAGCTGCTGGAGGCCTTCACTCCCGAGGCGCTGGAAGCCCATGCGCCGATGGTGCGCCGTCTGGTGCGCGAGAAGCTCGATGCCATCGTCGAGCGCGGCCGCGCCGACCTGGTGGCCGAGATGTTCTGGGAAGTGCCGCTCACCGTGGCGCTGCACTTCCTCGGCGTGCCCGAGGAGGACATGGAGCAGCTGCGCCGCTTCTCGGTGGCCCACACGCTCAACACCTGGGGCCGCCCCTCGCCGGAGCAGCAGGTCGAGGTGGCCGAGGGGGTCGGCAAGTTCTGGCAGTACTCCGGGCAGGTACTCAAGAAGATGCAGGAGCAGCCGCATGGCCACGGCTGGATGTACGACATGATCGAGAAAAACCGGCAGAAGCCGGATGTCGTCACCGACAATTACCTGCACTCGATGATGATGGCGATCATCGTTGCCGCCCACGAGACCACGGCGCTGGCCACCGCCAACGCCTTCCGCCAGCTGCTCTCGCGCCCCGCGGTGTGGGCCGAGCTGTGCGCCAATCCCGAGCTGATTCCCGCCGCGGCCGAGGAGTGCCTGCGCCACTCCGGTTCGGTGGTGGCCTGGCGGCGCATCGCCACTCGCGAGGTGGAAGTGGGCGGCGTGACCATCCCCGAGGGCGGCAAGATCCTGATGGTCACCGCCTCGGCCAACCACGACCCGGCCCACTTCGAGAACCCCGACGAGCTCGACATCTACCGCGACAACGCCGTCGACCACCTCACCTTCGGCTACGGCAGCCACCAGTGCATGGGCAAGAACCTGGGGCGCATGGAGATGCGCATCTTCCTCGAGGAGTTCACCCGGCGCCTGCCGCACCTCGAGCTCGAGGAGCAGGAGTTCACCTTCCTGCCCAACACCTCGTTTCGCGGTCCTGAGGCGCTGTGGGTGCGCTGGGACCCGGCGCAGAACCCGGAGCGCCGCGACCCGGCGGTACGCAGTGCCCAGCGCGACTTTCCCGTCGGCGCCCCGGAGGCACGCACCATCGTGCGCCGCGTCCGCGTGACCCGCGCCGAGCCCGAGGCCGAAGGGGTGCTCGGCGTGACCCTGGCCGATCCGGCCGGGCGTGACCTGCCCGCCTGGACGTCGGGCTCGCACCTCGACGTGGTGCTGCCCGGCGGCGAGGCGCGCAAGTACTCGCTGTGCGGCCCGCCGGCATCGGGGGACTGGCAGATCGCGGTGCTGCGCGAAGAAGCCGGTCGCGGCGGCTCGCGCTGGGTCCACGACACGGTGCGCGAGGGGCTCGAGCTGCGCGTGCGCGGGCCCAAGAACCACTTCCGCCTCGACGAGACGGCCGAGCGCTACGTGCTGATCGCCGGCGGTATCGGTATCACCCCGATCATCGCCATGGCCGACCGCCTCAAGCGGCTGGGCAAGACCTTCGAACTGCACTATGCCGGTCGCGCGCGCGCCAGCATGGCCTTCGTCGAGCGGCTCGAGCGCGACCACGGTGAGGCGCTGCGGCTCTATCCCAAGGATGAGGGCGCACGGCTCGATCTCGCCTCGCTGCTTGCCGAGCCTGATGCAGGCACGCTGCTCTACGCCTGCGGCCCCGAGCGCCTGCTCGCCGCGCTGGAGGCCGGCACCGCCCACTGGCCGCAAGGCAGCCTGCACGTGGAGCATTTCACCGCCGAAGGCGCGCTGCTGGATCCGCAGAACGAGCATGCCTTCGAAGTCGAGCTCGCCGACTCCGAACTGGTGGTCGAGGTGGCGGCGGACCGCACCCTGCTGCAGACGCTGCGCGCCGCCGGCGTCGACGTGCCCAGCGACTGCGAAGAGGGGCTGTGTGGCTCCTGCCAGGTCGAAGTGATCGAGGGCGAGATCGACCATCGCGACAAGGTGCTCACCGCCGCCGAGCGTGCCGGCCAGGATCGGCTGATGAGCTGCTGCTCACGTGCCAAGGGCAAGAAACTGGTGCTGGCCCTCTAATCCCAACACAACCACAACACGCAAGACCTACGCCAACCCTGACAACCGGGACTCACGAGGAACGACAATGAAAATGCACAAGCTCGCGACACTGACTACGCTTACCGCGCTCTCCCTGGGGGCCTTCCACAGCGCCGCGGCCACCGAACTCACGGTGAGTACCTGGGCGGGCCCCAACCACGGCGTCAACACCATCGTCTGGCCGACCTGGGCCAGTTGGGTCGAGGAGGCCACCGAAGGGCGTGTGAGCGTCAACGTGGTACACGACATGGGCCCGCCCAACGCCCAGATGGAGCTGATCGCCGATGGCGTGGCCGACGTCACCTGGCTGTTTCACGGCCTGATGCCGGGACGCTTCGAGCTGACCAAGCTGCCCGAGCTGCCCACCTTCGAGGACTTCTCCTCGGAAGCCGCCTCGGTGGCCTACTGGCGCACTCACAACGAGTACTTCGCCGACGCCGGTGAGCATCGCGGGGTCGAAGTGATCGGCGTGGGCGTGCACGGCCCGGGGTCGCTGTTCCTCAACCAGTCCATCGACAGCCTCGACGATCTGCGCGGCAAGCGGGTGCGCATCGGCGGCGGGGTGATGGGCGATATCTCCAGTGCGCTGGCGCTGACGGGCGTGGCGCTGCCGCCCGCCAGTACCTACGAGGCGGCCACCCAGGGCGTGATCGACGGTGCCATGCTCACGCTCGAGGGCCTCAGGAGCTTCCGCCTGGCCGAGGTGCTGCCCTACACGGTACAGATGCCGGGCGGCTTCTATCGCGGCAGTTTCTCGCTGGTGATGAACCCCGACACCTGGGCCTCGCTCTCCGAAGAAGACCGTGAGGCGATCGAGAGCGTCTCCGGCGAGAAGCTCTCACGCCTGTTCGGCTACATGATGGACGTGGTCGACGTGCGCGGCATCGAGTTCGCCGAGCAGCGCGGCAACACCTTCGTCGAGCTGCCCGCCGAGGAGATCGAGCGCTTCCAGCAGATGGCCGCCGAGCTGCCCGGCGAGTGGATGGAAGCGGCCGGCGCCAAGGGCATCGATGGCCAGGCCGCCCATGCCTACTTCTTCGAGCAGCTCGATGCCGCTCAGGGAGAAGAGGGGCTCTCTGCCGACGAGGTGATCGACCCCGAAGCCTGAGCTCACGTCACCTCTCCATTCTGCGAGCGCGGCCCCGGCCGCGCTCGCTGCGTTATGGGATGTTCGCCCCAAGTTTCAAATGAAACTATTTTGATCCCGGTCAATGCTACCAGAAGGGCGAGGGCCGATACTGAGGCAAACGTACCCTTGGGGAGAAGCATCATGAGCAAGACACCGCAAACCTCCTGGTGGAACCGCCTCTGCGAAGGCAGCTATCGCGCTTCCACGCGGCGCCTGGTCCGCGAGATCGAGGCGGAATCGCCCGGCGTCTACAGCGAAATGCTGCAGGATCTGAACACTCCTCTGGAGCCCGCCTTCGAGCGTGAAGTCGCCAGACATCTCGACCGTGGCGGCTATCGTGCCTTCGTGCCCGCCGATACCCTGATGCCGGCCATGCTCGCACGCTTCGGTATCGAGCAGGTGACGGCCACCGAGCATGTCAGCTACCCCAGCCTGCGCGGCAACTGCAACGCCTGCCCGGTGGCCGGCTACTGCTGGGGCGCCATGCGCCGCGACGCCGGGGTCGACGAGTGCCGCGCCTTCTGCCCCAATGCGGCAGCCTTCGAAAGGCTGGCCGAGACAGCGTGATGGGCTGGCATAGTTCCACCTTGGTGTCACATCCGGCTGTCGTGCGATTGACTGGGGAGTGAGCAAGGGCTCACTTCATCGATCATAGATTGAGCGGGGTCAAGGCGAGATTCGGCAGAGGCGCTACGGTAAGAATTGTCATAGAGGAGCGCCTCGATGAGTAAACCTCGACCTCCGCAAAAGCGCCCGCCACCCTCAGGTGGAGAGGCGCAGCTGCACGACTATCTCGAAGGCGAGCGTGCCCTGCTCGAACTGCGCTGTTGCAAGCCGAAGGCGCTGAGCGCGCTGATTCATGACCTGGCACACCCCATGAGCCCCTCGCTGGAGCAAGCCATCGCCCGCTGTCTGGCCGGCAGGGAGCTGGAAGGCTTCGCTCCAGCGGAAACCCTATTGCCGGTGATGATGCGGCGCTTCGGCCTCGATCCGGCCGCCTGCGGCCGCGACCCGGCCATTCACTCCCTGCGCACCGTGTGCAGCGCCTGCCCCAGGGTAGCGGGGTGCTGGCTGGCGCTGCGCCATGACGCCTCATTGGAAGAGTGCGCGAGCTTCTGCCTCAATGCCGAGACGTTCGTTGGCTGGGCCACGCAGCGGCCAGCAGACTGAGCCATGCGCAAGCGCTTCCGCATGGCTCAGACAGCAGCGGCAGCCAGTCGCGCCAGCAGATCGTCGATCATGCCGATCTTGGCTTCGGCCTCGCGTATCTGGGCCTGAAACGCCTCGCGCTTCTTTCTCAGTCGGGTTTCCAGCTCGTCGCAGAAGGGGGGCTCGGGGTGAAAGCGCGGCATCGCTTCGCGAATCTCGTCCAGGCTGAATTCCAGTTCGCGGGCTCGCCTCACGAAGCGCAGCTCTGCCAGGGTCAGCTCGGTGTAGTCGCGATAGCCGTTGTCGCGTCGCGACGGGGGCGTGATCAGGCCACGCCTTTCGTAGAAGCGGATGGTGTCACGGCCAAGCCCGCTGGCTTTTTCCAGCTCGCCGATCAGCATACGGAAACTCCTTGACTGTGGAGTTGGCTCCACACCTTACCATGGTTCGAGAGGCCCGCACGGCGGCAGTTCCGACATGGTGAGGAGACAACGAGATGGCACCCCAGCTCGAGGAGCGACAGCTACAGGCCAGCGACGGCGTGACCATCGCCGCCCGCTTCGTCACCCCGGCGAATCCCACGGCGGCGGTACTGATCGCTCCGGCCATGGGCGTGTCCCAGCGCTTCTATGCCCCGCTGGCACAGTGGCTGGCAGGGCAAGGCATGGCCGTGGCCACCTTCGATTATCGTGGTATGGGAGCGTCGCGGCCGGCGCAGTTGAGCGGTTTTCCGGCCACCATCATGGACTGGGCCCAGCTCGATGCGTCGGCCGTGCTCGGGGCGCTGGAGCATCAGGCGCCGGGGCTGCCGTGCTACTGGATCGGCCACAGCCTGGGCGGGCAGATACTGCCGCTGGTGGCGGGGCACGAGCGGCTCGAACGCATCGTCACCGTGGCCTGCGGCAGCGGCTACTGGCGTGAGAACGCGCCGGCACTGAAGCGGCGCGTGTGGCTGTTCTGGTTCGGTGCCGTGCCGCTGCTCACGCCGCTGCTGGGCTATTTCCCCGGCAAGCGGCTCAACATGGTCGGCGACCTGCCCCGCGGCGTGGTCGAGCAGTGGCGGCGCTGGTGCCTGCATCCGGAGTATGCGGTGGGGGTGGAGCCCGGCGTGCGTGAACGCTTCGCCGCCGTGCGTACGCCGGTGGTGTCGCTCTCCTTCAGCGACGACGACTTCATGTCGGCGCGCAACACCGAGTCGTTGCATGGCTTCTATACCAACGCGCCCTGTACCTTGCTGCGTATCCAGCCCCGGGAGGCGGGCCTGTCCCGTATCGGCCACTTCGGCTTCTTCCGCCCGGAGCATGAGCAGACCCTGTGGCAGCGTTATCTGTTGCCGGCACTACGAGGCAGCGAGGCGCAGCTGACGGCGACGGCAAGAACGAACAGCGGTCCCGCGTCCTAGGCATTTGGTACAAGGCTCGGGTCAGGCCGATACTTCCTGCTCCAGCAGCGCCGCCACCGCTTCGCCGACGCGCTTGATGCCGGCCTCGACGGTGGGCGTCATCGTCGCGGCATAGTTCAGCCGCAGGCAGTGGCGAAACTTCCCCGAGGCGGAGAACAGCGAGCCCGGGGTGATGTGCAGGCCCTCGCTCGCCAGCTGCTCCTTGAGGCGCACGCAGTCGATGTCGCCCGGTAGCTCCAGCCACAGCAGGAAACCGCCCTGGGGGAAGCTGACCCCGGTACCCGCCGGAAAGTAGCGCGTGACCCAGTCGATCATGATGTCGCGGTGGCGGCGGTACTGGCGCAGCATCTCGCGCAGGTGGCGCTCGTAATGACCGTGCTCGACGAACTCGGCCACGGCGAGCTGCGGCAGCGTGGCCGAGGCACCGGTGGAGACGTACTTCATGTGCAGGGCCTGGTCGCGATAGCGTCCCGGCGCCATCCAGCCGACCCGCAGCCCCGGCACCAGCGTCTTGGAGAAGGCGCTGCACAGCAGGACCCGGCCGTCGTCGTCGAAGCTCTTGAGCGTGCGTGGCCGCGGCGCCTCGAAGGAGAGATCGCCGTAGATGTCGTCCTCGACGATGGCCACGTCGAAGCGCTGGGCCAGGGCGACCAGGGCGCGCTTGCGCGCCTCGGGCATGGTATAGCCGAGCGGATTGTTGCAGGTGGGTGTGATCTGGATGGCCTTGATCGGCCACTGCTCGAGTGCCAGTTCCAGCGCCTCCAGGCTGATGCCCGTACGCGGGTCGGTGGGGATCTCCAGCGCCTTGAGCTTCTGCGCCTTGAGAATCTGCATGGTGCCGTAGAAGCTCGGCGAATCCACCGCCACCACGTCGCCGGGTTCGGTCAGGGTGCGCAGGGCCAGCGAGAGCGCCTCCTGGCAGCCGGTGGTGATCAGCACGTCGTCAGGGTGCAGCAGGCAGCCCGATTTGGCGGCCAGCCGCACGACCTGGCGGCGCAGCGCGAAGCTGCCCTGCAGGCTGTCGTAGTTGAGTCCGTGTGATGCCACGTGGCGGTGCAGGGTACCCAGCTGACGCTGCAGCGGGCGCAGGCTGGCGGCCGAGAGGTCGGGTGTGCCGCGCCCCAGCATCAGCAGGCGGTCCTGGTCGGGGGAGCGGGCCACCAGCTCCAGCACCTGGTCCCACTGGGAGACGTCGAGCGGGCGCTGGGCGGGGCGCGAGACCTTCGGCAGCAGGCTCGGGGTCGCTCGGGGCAGCACATAGTAGCCCGAGCGCGGGCGCGCCTCCGCCAGGCCGGCCTCCTCGAGGCGGCGGTAGGCCTCCTGCACCGTGGAGACGCTGACCCCCAGCTCGCCGCACAGCGTACGCACGGAGGGCAGCCGATCGCCGACACGGTACTGGCCCTGCTCGATGCGCTGGGTCAGGGTCTGCGCTACCTGGTCGTAACGTTTCATGACAGATTCAACTAGCCTTTGTTTCTTTCGGTACAGAAGGCGTTTGGAGGGACGATACAGAAAGAGAATAGCTCTATCTGTACCGCAAAACTATTTCAATGATGAATCTGTATTGATTTTTCTCTCGGCCATAGCCTGTCAGAACCCACCGACAGGAGATGCCGCCATGACTCTCTCACGCTTCGTTCATCTCTCCCGCTGGCTCAGGAGCCGGCAGCAGCGCCACCGTACTCGCTACGACCTGCGCCACCTCGACGACCACCTGCTGGCCGACATCGGCCTCGACCGGGCCACGGTCGAGCGCGAGATACGCAAGCCGTTCTGGCGCTGACGGGTGCGGGGAAGGGAACCGCAGCCGATGGCGGCTACCCTAAAAGGGTAAGGCCAAGCCAAGGAGGAGCCCGCCATGATCGAGACACTGCCCGCCCCGGAATATGTCGCCGCGTTCCGCATATCCGGCACGCTGCACAGCAAGGATTACGACATCCTGATTCCCGCCATCGAGTCGAAGCTCGAGCACAACGAGCAGATCGGCGTGCTGGCCGATATGACCGAGTTCGACCACATGACCCCTGGCGCCCTGCTGCGCGATCTCTCCTATGCCCTGAGCAAGCTGGGCGAATACCACCGTTTCAAGCGTGCCGCGGTGATCGCCGACAAGCGCTGGATCGAGACCACCACCAAGCTGGCCGACAAGCTGTTTCCACACACCGAGATGCGTGTGTTCCATCACGGCGAGCTGGAAGAGGCCATGCGTTGGGTCGCCGGCTTTCGCAGCGATTTGATGCGCGGCAGGCTATGAGGCCGCAGTGGCAGCGGCCCGTTCGCCGTGCCATTGACGCAGCAGCCAGGCGAAGATGAGCCCCAGGGCCAGCAACCACACGCCGGCGCCGGCCAGCAGCCACAGGCTGTCGGCCAGGCGCAGCACCAGCCCGCCGAGGCTGACCCCCACCGACTGGCCGAGGAACAGACAGCCGGCGAATACCGCCATGGCGGTGCCGCGCATGGCGGGAGCCATCTGGGTGGCGTTGATCTGCAGCGTGCTGTGCATCATGTAGAAACCCAGCCCGGCGGCGAAGGCGCTGGCAGTGGCCAGAGCCGGGCCTGGCGCCAGCGCCAGCCCGACGAAGCCGAGCCCCATCAGCACGCCGCCGCCCGCTGCCAGGCCCGGCTCGCCCAGGCGGGCGACCAGCGGCCTGGCCAGGGCGGCGAAGATCAGCCCGCCCACGCCGAACAGCGCCACCATCAGCCCGGCCTGGGTCAGTGAGACCTCCAGCCGGGCATAGAGGTGGCTGGCAACGAAGGCCAGCGCACCGAAGGCGGCGATGCCTTCGAGGAACACCAGCGCCAGGATGCGTCGGGCGCGGGAAATCAGCAGCACCTCGCGGATGCGCGAGAAGAAGGCGATGCGACCCTGCTCGGCCTTGGGCGGCGACAGCGCCGGCTGGCGGTGCAGGGCCGTGAGCAGCAGCCCGCCGGCGCCTAAAAACAGCAGCGTGAGCAGCACGAAGGCCGCCTGCCAGCCCAGCGTATCGGCCAGGAAGCCGCCCGCCACCTGCCCCGAGATCAGCCCCAGCACCGCGCCCGAGAGCATGTGCGCCAGGGTCACCTGGCGCTGTTCGTAAGGCACGTTGTCGCCCACCCAGGCCATGGAGAGCGGGATGATGGCGGCGGCGGTGGCGCCGTTCAGGGTGCGGAACAGCAGCAGCATCGAGAGCGACTCGGAGAGCGCCGAGCCCAGCGCACCCACGGCGCAGGCCAGGGTGGCCAGGCCGATCACCCGCAGAGTGCCGTGGCGGTCGCCCAGCGGGCCGTAGGCGAGCTGCATGATGCCGTAGGCAATGGCGAACAGGGTGATGTTCTGCGCCACGTCGGCCACCGGTCGGGAGAAGGCCTGGGACAGCGCCGGCAGCATGGCGTCGGTGACCCGCATCGAAGCCATGCTGGCAAAGCCCGCCAGGGCCAGCAGCAGGATGACGAGACGGCTGGGGGGCGAGGCAGCACTCATGGCTTGCCCCCTTCGGCCTGCTCCACCCTCATGGCCCGCTCGGCGGGCCGCACCAGCCCCAGGAAACTGGCCACGGCCATCAGGCCACCCAGCGCCACCACGATGGCCATGGTGCGTGAGGTACCGTCGTGCAGCTGGGCCACGGCACTGCCGATCGCGGCGGCGATGCTCATCTGCAGGAAGCCGAACAGCGACGAGGCCGAGCCGGCGCAGTGGGGGTTGGGCGCCAGGGCGCCGGTCATCGATTGCGGCATCAAGATGCCCATGCCGACCATGAACAGCACGTGCGGGCCGACCACCGCCCAGGCGGCATACACCCCGAAGAGCGCCAGGAGCAGCATGAAGCTGCCGCCCAGCGCACAGATCAGGCTGGCCAGACCGACCAGCCGCTCGCGGCCCAGCCGGTGGCTGTAGCGGCCGCTGAGCAGGGTGCCGACGAAGAAGCCGGCCACGATCAGGCTGAAGAACAGCCCGTACTGGAACGGCGAGACACCGAGGAAGTCGATCAGCACGAACGACGACCCCGAGAGATAGGCGAACAGCCCCGAGAAGGCCGCCGCGTTGGTCAGGGTATAGCCCATGAAGGTGCGCTGGCCGAGCAGCATGCGGAAATTGGCCACGATGACCTTGGGGTGGATCGACTGACGCCGCTCCGGCGGCAGCGGCTCAGGCAGCGCCAGGATCAGCAGCGGCAGCATGGCGGCGGCGTAGAGTGCCAGCAGCACGAACACCGACTCCCAGCCCCACAGCAGCAGCAGACCGGCGCCGACGATGGGCGCCACCGCCGGGGCCAGCGACATGGTGCTGGCCATGTAGGAGAGAATGCGTCCGGCCTCGAGGGGG
>MTEU01002771.1_pt2 | contig 13191 bp, 12 predicted proteins | sample 1042701 | NCBI WGS metagenome assembly MTEU01 (sample SAMN06185813, study PRJNA358809) | soil metagenome | isolation source: naturally attenuated soil | place: India | collected 2015-05-23
CGCGGCCTTCACGGGACTGCCGCGCAGCGTCGCCTCGCGCAGCCGCACGACCAGCAGCGGCGCCAGCAGAGAGACCGCGGCGCTGGCGAGGAACAGCGCGCGGAACGAACGTTCCGCGGTCTGCCGCACCGCCGCCGCCTCCGCGCCATCGCCCAGCGACAGCACCTCGCGGAACAGATGCATCAGCACGTCCTCGCCGCCGGGCAGCGGGCTGACCGCCATGCCGCTATGGCGCAGCAGCGCGATCAGCACCGTGGTCAGCACCGCGACGCCGACCGCACCGCCGAGCATCCGCGAGAACGCGGTCAGCGCCGTGGCGATACCGACCTGCTGCGGGGGCACCGCGTTCTGCGTCGCGACCAGCGCGCTCGGCAATTGCAGGCCGATCGCCAGACCGAGGGCCACCATCACGACGCCGGTCAGCACCACGGCACGAGGATCCACGAAGGCCAGCGCCGCGATCGCCAGCGGCGCGGCCGCGGCGCCGATCAATTGCAATGGCTTGTAGCGCCCGCTCCATGTCATCAGCCGGCCCGCGATGAACGCCCCGAACGGGATCGCCAGCGTCAGCGGCACCAGCCGCAACGCCGCGCTGTCCGCCTGCGCGCCGCCGACCACCTGGAAACGCAGCGGCAGCAGCACCGACATCGCGATCAACTGGAAGAAGCACAGGAACAGCGTGATGCAGCAGATCGCCACCGTCGGCACGCGCAGCATCGCCAATGGAATCACCGGATCGGCCGCGCGGCGCTCCTGCCAGACGAACAGCAGCAGCGCGGCCACGCCACCGCCCAGCAGGCTCAGCGAATCGGCGCGCCAGACATCGTGCCCCTGGCCCAGCCGCGTCAGGAACACCAGCACGCCGGTCAGTCCACCGCCGAACAGCAGCGCGCCCAGATAGTCGATCCGATGCTTGCGGCCGCCACCGGCCGGCAGATGGCGCAGCGCCCGGCGCACCGTGAACAGCGCCAGCAGGGCCAGCGGCAGGTTGATCCAGAAGATCCAGCGCCACGACAGATAGTGGGCCAGGTAGCCGCCGATCACCGGTCCCGCCATGCTGGCGACCGCCCACACGCCGCTGACATAGCCCTGATAGCGGCCGCGCTCGCGCAGCGGCACCACGTCGGCAATCGCCGCCTGCGACACCGAGATCAGCCCCCCGCCGCCGAGCCCCTGCAGGATGCGCGCGACGATCAGCTGCGGCATCGTCTGCGCGAGTGCGCACGCGATCGACGCGAGCAGGAACAGCACGATCGCGAACGACAGCACCGAGCGCCGGCCCAGTACGTCGGACAGCTTGCCGTAGATCGGCGTGGCCACCGTCGACGCGATCAGGTAGGCCGACACGACCCAGGCCATCACATCGAAGCCGTTCAGGCGCAGGGCGATCTCGGGCAAGACCACGGCCACGATCGACTGCTCGAGCGCACCGAGCAGGATCGCCAGCATCAGGCCGAAAATCACTTGCATCACCGGGACCGGCGGCGACCCGGTCGGCTCGCCGGACTGAACAGGCTTTGGCGGAATGGATGGGGCCGCAGGCGAGGCCGGCGACCCAACGGAAGCCGCAACGGAAGCAACCGCGCCGGCAAGGCGCAGGCCAGAACGAAGGGGAGCGATCATCGGGCGGGCAAGGAGAAACAACATAGCCGGTGCACGACCGCGCTGGCCGGACCGGCTTTTCTAATGAAGGACAGACGGCTATTGTAGGCGCTTGCTTAAAAGTGTGCCTTTCGGCGCGCTCTTACTCAGCCGAGGTACTGCGGATCAGGGACGAAGATATCGATGTCCTTCGACATGCGATGGTCGTAACGCAGCATCAATACCGTGCCACCGCCAAACGTCCAGAGCGGCTCGATGCCTCCATGCGTCTTCACTTCCTCCATCAGCGTTAGCGCATGCGGAAATAGGGCCTCCCAAGGGTCGCCGCGGAGTTTCACCGTCATGCCCATAGGCCACCCCGCGTCGCCGTCAGCTCACGCGCCATCCGGCGCAGGTTCTTCCAGATTTCGGTGGGCTTCCGATCGTGGCGCGTGGCCACTTCCGCCACCATCTTCGTCACCAACTGCAGCGGCGCCTCATCCAGGATTTGGGCGACTTGGGGCTGCAGTTCGTCGGGAACTTGTCCGCTGATCAGCGCCTGCTCCAGTGCCATTGGCGTCAGCTCACCGGAATAGCTGGTATTGGCACCCTTCGCCGCCATCCATACCGCCCGCGCGGGGCGACCCCGCTTCTGTTCAGGGTCCGCAACTTCCAACGTCAGCCCCAGAACGTCCAGAAGACGGCCAAGCGTGTCTACGGTGACGTTGACATGGCCGTGCTCGATGCCGTTCAAGGTTTGCCGCGACAGCACCGCCATATCTGCCAATTGCTGCTGGGTCAGGCCCAGTTGGATTCGTTTGTGGCGAATGGCGTTGCCAAGTAGAGCGACGTTCATTTGGCGCCTCCAGTTTTTGTCAATTATAGACGACAAAAACGGAGCGCCAAATCGCCCTTCCTGGCTCCGGTCGACCACGCAAATTGGGACGCGGTCTACGTCCCAACTACGTTTCAGAAACTCTGCCAGTCATCTGCGCCAGCAGCCGGCGCTCCCGCAGCGGCCAGAGCGGCGGGCCGCACCGGCGTGCCACGGGACTTCGCGCCTGCTGCGGCAGCACCGTCGGCACGAGAGACCGCCGATGTCTTGGGAGTGGGTGCGGTCGTGGCCGCACGCAGCGAGGCGGGGCTTGCGGCCGATGCAACCTTGGCACCCGGCGCAGCTTTGGCAATCGGCGCCGCCACGGCGAGCATCGGTTCCCGAGCCGGGTCCGTGGCTCGCGACAACGCCACCGTCGCCTCCTCGACACGGAACTTCGCCGCGTCCTGCACCAGCCCCGCAGCCTGCTGCTGCAGGCTTTCGGCGGCGGCCGCGGCCTGTTCGACCAGCGCGGCGTTCTGCTGGGTCACGCTTTCCATCTGCGCGATCGCGCGGTTGACCTGCTCGATGCCGGTCGACTGCTCCGCGCTGGCGGCGGAGATCTCGCCCATGATGTCGGTCACGCGGCGAACGGCTTCCACGATGCCGTCCATGGTGCCGCCGGCCTGCTCGACCTGGCGGGCGCCGACTTCGACCTGCTCGACCGAACGGTTGATGAGCTCGCCGATCTCCTTGGCCGCCGCCGCGCTGCGCTGCGCGAGGCTGCGCACCTCGGCCGCCACCACGCTGAAACCGCGCCCCTGTTCGCCGGCGCGTGCGGCTTCAACCGCGGCGTTCAGCGCCAGGATATTGGTCTGGAAGGCAATGCCTTCGATCACGCCGATGATTTCGGCGACCTTGGCCGACGATTGCGAGATGCCCTGCATCGTCTCGACCACGCTGCGCACCGTACGTCCGCCCTCGGCGGCCACCGCCGAGGCGTTGACGGCGAGCTGGTTGGCCTGGCGGGCGTTGTCGGCGTTCTGGCGCACGGTCGAGGTCAGCTGCTCCATCGACGCGGCGGTCTGCTCCAGCGAGGCGGCCTGCTCCTCGGTCCGCTGCGACAGGTCGGTGTTGCCCTTGGCAATCTCGCGCGTGGCGCCGTCGATCGCGCCCGAGGCGCTCTGGATGCCTCGCACCAGTACCGACAGTTCCGCGAAAGCGCGCTGCATCGCCTTCAACATCCGGCCCATCTCGTCGTCGCCCTTGGCGCGGATGGCGAATGCCAGATCGCCCTGCGCCAGCGCCTCCGCCGCGGCCAGCGCCTGCCGCGCCGGTCCGGCGATCGAGCGGGTGATCGCCACTGCCAGGCCGACTGCCAGCAGCGCGGATACCGCGCCGAGCGCGAGCAGCAGATTGCGCGTGAACAGATAGTCGGCCTGGGCCTGCTGCACAGCCTCGGTGGCCATCTTGCGGCCCGAGGCGATCAGCGTGTCCAGGCGCTCGAAGTACGCTGCCTGCGCGGCCGGCAGCGTGACAATCAGACCGGCACGCGCGGCGACGAACTCGCCTGCCTGCAGCTGCGTCAGCAACTGGTCGAGCTGGGCGTTATAGGCGGCGCGATGCTTGCCCAGTTCGTCGAACACCTGCTTGAGGCCGGGATTGTCGGAGGCGGCAATCAGCCTGGAGAGATCGTCGAGCGTGGCGCTCATCTGCTTGCGGCGCTCGTTGACGCGGCCGACGTTCTGCTGGACCACGGCCGGATCCTCGGTCAGCACCGCGTCGCGCACCATGATGCCGATGGCCTGCGCACCCTCCTTGACGCCGTCCAGTTCCATGACCTTCAGCAGACGCTGCTCGACGGTCGTCCGCATCGAAGCGTTCATATCGCCCAGCGCGATCAGGCCGAAACCCGCCACCACGGCGAGCAACGCCACCATCGCGGCAAAGGCTCCCGCCAGGCGCGCGCCAATGCCGAAATGCTTCCACCCTCCCATACCGCCCCCTCTTCTCTGGTAGTCGACGCCGCGCGCGTGTGCGCGGCGGTGCTTCGCTAACGGCAGGAAGGAACGCTTTCTTGATGGCAGCCGATACGGCGGGGTATCGCTATCGGCGGCAGAGGTCGACTGAGGTCAGCAGAACGAGTGGTGAGCGGGGACCCATGGCCAAATGGCGAACAAGAGGCAAAAACCCCGTCAACTCCATCGATTGCCCGAGACAGGGCGAGTGTCCAATTGACGCCGAGCATCCGGTATTCCGCCCCAGGCGGGCGAAGACGTCCAGCATTGCACAGGACGCGGGCAAAAAAAGAAGCCCACGCGCGGGGTGCTCGTAGGCTTTCCAGGACTGCTAGAGCCGATTGGCTCGCGGCCGACTATAGCGGTGCTTAGATGAGGTGTAAATACAGTTTCCATCAGGGTAAATGCCGATAGTGACACTTACTTTGTTTTACAAATAAAACAAGAAAAGACCGTCGCGATTGCTGCAGAGAAGCGTGGAGGTGAGTACGCACTCGGATGGGAACCCGCTTCGGCTCGCAGTTCGCTTTAAAGGCTGCGCCGACCGAAGCACTTTACGCCGAGAACAGCCGCGGTTATCGGCACATGTATGCAAGCACTTAATTAGAGGTTTACCTCTAGACGCATGTCACGGCTCCTTCGATCCCCGAGTTGTAAAAATTTGTTACCCTCCGGGCCGAAGTATTCCCCTTCTCTTCTGGCGGCACGCCAGTCCGACCGTCGAGGCAACACATCCGCGAACCACAAGCGCCACGGCCGCAAGGACACGCGATGACTTCCCCCGCGCCGGTACCGAGAGCGAATGTTTCATCCCTCGCCAAGATCGGGCTCTCGCCAATACGGATACCGTCGTGCCGCATCCGCGCCGGCTCGTGCCTGATCCCCGTACCGTTGTCTGCCGACAGAACCCTATCGGGCTCGACCGGAGAAGTCGTGAAGTATCAGGAAATCAGAAGTATTCGTCCGGGCCGCCAGCTCCAGGACCGACAACTGGCCTTTCATCGCGCCAGCCGGCATCCGGTGGTGCTGCATCTGACCAGCGGCGTGCGCCTGCACGGGGTCGTGGTTGGCGCCGACGCCTATATGGTGTTGCTGGCCCTGGCCCACGGCGACCCGGCGCCGCAGATCGTCTACAAGCATGCGATCGCGGCGATCACCCCGGACAACGTCGACGGGCAGCCGATCGAGCTGCCCCGCGACGAGGTGCCGCCCGAGTTCGTGCGGCTGTTCACCCCCCGCACGCGGTCCCGCCGGCGCGCCTGAGCCAGGCCAGGAGCCGCCCGCAGCATTGCAATGACAGCTTTCCGCGCCACCGACTGAAAGTCACTCTAAACCTTTCGGCAGCCCGGTCGATAACCTTGGCAACGGAGGCACTTCACGCCCTGCAGTGCAGGCAGCCAACGTTACGGCACCCGCCGGAATGCGTAAAACATTGCAAATAGGAGTCGTACCATGGCGCAAGTCATTAATACCAACTCGTTGTCTCTGATGACTCAGAACAACCTGAACACGTCGCAATCGGCGCTGAACACCGCGATCCAGCGCCTGTCCTCGGGCCTGCGTATCAACAGCGCCAAGGACGACGCGGCCGGTCAGGCGATTGCCAACCGCTTCACCGCCAACATCCGCGGCCTGACGCAAGCGCAGCGCAACGCCAACGACGGCATCTCGCTGGCTCAGACGACCGAAGGCGCGCTGACGGAAGTCAACAACAACCTGCAGCGTATCCGTGAACTGTCGGTGCAAGCCGCGACCGGCTCGAACTCGGCTTCGGACCTGCAATCGATCCAGGACGAAATCAAGCAGCGTCTGGAAGAAATCAACCGTGTCTCGGAACAGACCCAGTTCAACGGCGTCAAGGTTCTGGCCAAGGACACCAAGATGAACATCCAGGTCGGCGCGAACGACGGCGAAATCATCGCCATCGACCTGAAGGAAATCACCGCCAAGACCCTGGGTCTGGACGGCTTCAACGTGTCGGGCCCGAAGGGCACGCCGGCCGCTCTGGTCGCCGCCGACTACCAAACCGCCTACGGCACGACGACGAACGTGACGACCACGGCCGTGACGGAATCGAACGCTGGTGACCTGGCTTCGCGCCTGGGCGTCGCCGCCGGTAGCGTGGTCCTGGCCGGTACGGCCGAGAAGGACGACAACGGCAACTGGTACGCCACCGTGACGATCACCGCCGCCGACGCGACCGAAGTCAGCACGCTGAAGGCCAAGGGCTTCGAAGTCGAAGCGACCGTTGCGAAGGAGTTCTACATCGCTCTGGATCCGCAATCGGCCGACGTGACCACGACCGCCGGTACCGCCGCTTTCGCGATCGACACCGCCAACATCCAACTGTCCAGCATCACCTCGGGCGCCAGCTCGAACCCGCTGGCCAAGCTGGACGCAGCGCTGGCGAACGTCGACACCCTGCGCAGCTCGCTGGGTGCGGTGCAAAACCGTTTCGACTCGGTGATCTCGAACCTGGGCACCACCGTGACCAACCTGTCGGCTTCGCGTTCGCGCATCCAGGACGCTGACTACGCAACGGAAGTGTCGAACATGACCCGCGCGCAGATCCTGCAGCAAGCTGGTACCTCGGTGCTGGCGCAAGCCAACCAGACCACGCAAAACGTGCTGTCGCTGCTGCGTTAATTCGCAACGGCGCGGAAAGCCGGGCCCGCAAGGCCCGGTTTTCCGCTGGGAATGCTTCGCAGGCAGTTCGCTGCCTGCAAAGCGTTTCTTGGGACGCGTTGACGTAGACAGGCTGAACAACAAAGGCAAAAGACTATGGCTACCATCTCCAACATCGGTGTCGGCTCCGGACTTGAACTTGGCGCGCTGCTTGAGAAACTCGAGGCCGCGGAAAAGACGCCGCTGAAGCTGCTCGAGACCCAGGCGTCCAGCTACCAAGCCAAGCTTTCCGCCTACGGCACGCTCAGCAGCGTGCTGTCCGCCTACCAGAGCGCCGCCAAGAAGCTCGCCGATGCGGCCACCTTTGGCGCCGCCAAGGCGGTGGCCGGTTCCACCGACATCATGACCGCCGCGGCAGGCTCCAACGCCGTGCCGGGCACCTACTCGGTCAACGTCACCAGCCTCGCGCAGGCGCAATCGCTGGTGGGCACCAACGTCGCCAGCCAGACCACCGCGATCGGCACCGGCAAGATCACCTTCGAATTCGGCACGCGCCAGGGCTACAACGAAGGCACCGGCGGCTACACCGATCCGCTGGGCTTCACCGCCGATGCCGCGCGCACCAAGACCGTCGAGATCAAGCCCGGCCAGAACTCGCTGCAGGGCATTCGCGACGCGATCAATCAAGCCAGCGTCGGCGTGACCGCCAGCATCGTCAACGACGGCAGCGGCACGCCCTATCGCCTGGTGCTGACCTCGAACACCACCGGCGAACAGTCCAGCATGCGGATTACCGCGGACAGCCCCGAACTGAGCAATCTGGTCGGCTTCGATCCGACCCAGGCGGTGCAGCCGAGCGGCATGCAGGAGACGGTGCGCGCGACCAACGCCAAGCTGAAGATCAACGGCATCGACGTGGTCAGCCAGAGCAATACCGTCACCGATGCGGCCCAGGGCGTCACGCTGACGCTGAACAAGACCGGCACCAGCAGCCTGACCGTGACGCGCGACACCGACGCGATCAAGGCCGCGATCCAGGGCTTCGTCACCGCGTACAACAACATCCAGAGCACGGCCAAGTCGCTGACCGCGTTCGACACGACCACCGGCAGCAGCGCCGCACTGAACGGCGACAGCACGCTGCGCTCGATCCAGACCAGCCTGCGCAGCATGCTGAACGTGCCGCAGCCGGACGGCAAGGGCGGCACCATCACGCTGTCGGAGATCGGCGTCTCGTTCACCAAGGACGGCACGCTGCAGGTCGACGACAAGAAGCTGACCAAGGCGATCAGCGAGAACCTCGGCGGCGTGACCTCGATGTTCTCGCACACCACCGGCACCGGCGGCTACGGCAAGCAGATCACCGACGCCATCGACGACCTGAACGAAACCAACGGGGCGATCAAGGTTGCCACCGATGGCCTGACCGAGAGCCTGAAGGACCTGGAAGACCGCTACGCGCAGGTCGAGGACCGCGTCAACACGACCATCGAACGCTACCGCGCGCAGTTCACCCAGCTGGACCTGCTGGTCAGCAAGCTCAATCAGACCCGCAGCTATCTGACCGAGCAATTCGCCGCGCTGGCCAACCAGACCAAGAAGTAACCAACGGCAAGGACCGCCATCATGTACGCGCGCCAAGCAATCAACGCTTATGCCCGGGTCGGCGTGCAGACCGGGGCCATGAGCGCGAGCCCGCACAAGCTGATCGCCATGCTGTACGACGGCGCGCGCTCGGCCATCGCACGGGCCAAGTTCCATCTCGATGCGGGCGACGTGCAGGCGCGCGGCCAGGCCATCTCGAAGGCGATCGACATCGTCGACAACGGCCTGCGCGCGGTGCTGGATCACGACACCGGCGGCGAGATCGCCGCCAACCTCGAAGCGCTGTACGACTACATGACCCGCCGCCTGCTGCTGGCCAATGTGCGCAGCGATGTCACGCTGCTCAACGAGGTCGACGCGCTGCTGGAAAACCTCGCCACCGCATGGGCGCAGATCGGCGAGCCGGAAGCCGGCGACCACGCCGCGCAATCGGCGGCCGCCGCTCAGCCGGAAGCCGTTGCCGTGGCGCAGGAGAACTGATGATGCATACCGTGTCTCCCACCGTGCTGAACTACGAGGAACTGCTGCTGCTGTCCGAGCAGATGCTCGAAGCCGCCGAGGCGGAAAACTGGACCGCATTCAACGATGTGCAGACGGTCTACCTGGCCGTGGTGGACCGCCTGCGCGAGCTCGAGCACAACGTGCCGGTCTCGGCCGAAGAACGGATGCGACGCCACGCGCTGCTCGACCGGATCCTGGCGTACGACGCCCGCATCCGCGACCTGATGCTGCCGCACCTGGCACGTCTGGGCCAACTGCTGGGCGATTCGCGCCGCCGCCAGAATCTTTCGCACGCCTACGGCAGCCTTGCCTGACCCCGCACCGGGTCCCGCTGGCCGTCGCCGGCAAGCCGGTGACCCAGCGGACAACCCGGAAGCCACCCCATGACCGCGATCCATCTGCCGCCCGGCTCGCCGTCAGGGCAAGGTCTCGATACCAACACGCTGCGCGCGCAGGTGTCGGCGAACAAGCTGGCGGCGCTGATTCCAACCACCAGCCCCGGCGGCGCCACGGTCCGGCAATCCGACGGAACCGCTCCCGGCGCGGTCGAACTGCCGGTGCGACCCGGTCCACAGGGCCAGCCTACGACCACCCCGCCGGTCGGCTCCACCCGCGAAACGCTCAGCTTTGCCGCCCGTACCATCCTTACCCTGCTGGCGCAGGGCTCGGCCGCGCCACTGCGCAGCGCCGGTCCGCTGCTGGCCGTGCCGCCTACGCGCCTGCCCGAAGGGACCGCACAGGTGCGGCAGGCGCTGATGCATCTGGTGCAGGACAGCGGGCTGTTCTATGAATCGCATCTTGCGCAGTGGATCGCCGGCGAACGCGGGCTGGCTAGTCTGGCGCGCGAGCCGCAGGCGGGAATCGGCCGGCATCCGTATCCGGGTAATAGCGCAGGCAACAGCGCAGGCAACAGCGCCAGAACCGGCGCCGGCGGTGCCGCGTCCGGTCACGGGGCCGCGACGGGCACCTACGGGCAGCAACCGGGCGCGCCGATGCAACCTTCGGGCACGGCGCCGCTGCCGACTCTGCTCCCCGCCTCGCCCACCGACGCCCAGGCCCTGAGCAGCGCGATCCAGGCACTGGCAGCCGCCGATCCCTCGCAGGCGGTGCTCGACGCCGCGTTGAATGCCGCGCGCTCCGCCACCACCGGCCTGGAGGCAGGCGCCGAAGACCCGGCCGCGACGCTGGGCGACGCCGCTGCACGCACCAGCGACGCCCCACGCGGCAACGAAACGCCGCGCTCGTTGCAGGCGGCAGCACAGGCCTACCAGGCCGCCGCCAACGACGCCGCCCGCCAGGCCGGCTCGCAGACGCTGCTCAGCGCCAGCGACGACGCCCAGGCACGGCCGGATGCGACCGGCAATATGGCCAAGGCCGAAGCCGCACCGGCCATCCATCCGAATACCGAAGGCATCGTGCGCCAGCAGCTCGAGCTGTTGGCGACCCAGCAGTTCCGCTGGGCCGGCGAAGCGTGGCCCGGCACGCCGATGCAATGGGACATCGCCGAACAGCACCAGCGCGGCGGGTCGGCGGAACACGGCGACGACGCCGACGAACGCGCGTGGTCGAGCCGGCTGGTGCTCGAGTTGCCGCAGTTGGGAACGGTGGAGGCCCGGCTGACACTGACGCCTACGGGTCTGGAAACCCGGCTGGCCGTGCAGGAAGACCGCATCGCACGGATGCTGAACGACGCGCAGGATCGCCTTCGCACCAACCTCGGCGCGCGCGGCATCGACCTGCTGCATTTCTCGATCCGCCGCGACACCGACGCGGAGGGCGCCGCATGAGCCAGCAGGACTGGCCCCGCGGCGCCGCCGTCGCGCTGTCGTACCAGAAGAACGACGCGGCCCCGCGCGTGGTCGCCAAGGGCTACGGCCTGATCGCCGAATCGATCATCGCGCAGGCGCGCGAGGCCGGCGTCTATGTCCACGATTCGCCGACGCTGGTCAACCTGCTGATGCAGGTCGACCTTGACAGCCAGATCCCGCCGCAGCTCTATACGGCCGTGGCAGAGCTGCTGGCCTGGCTGCATCGGCTCGAAGCGGATACGGGGATCGTGCGGATCGAGTGAAGGTACCCCGGGCGCAGCAATAAACGAATAAGGCGGCCGCAAGGGCCGCCTTCATGTTTCCACTCACATCATCGTCCCCGCGGAGGCGGGGACCCAGTGACGTCAAAAGACGCTGGATTCCCGCGTTCGCGGGAATGACGAGATGGCATACGGTAGGTAGCGCGCGATCCGCGACGCTCACACCGCCATATTCATCACTTCCTGATACGCCATCGCCAGCCGGTTGCGCACCTGCACGCCGGTCTGGAACGAAATGCTGGCCTTCTGCATTTCGATCATCACGTCGTTCAGCGCGACTCCCGGCTTGCCGAGCTCGAACGCCTCGGCCAGGCCGTAGGCGCGTTCCTGCGCACCGCTGATCTTCTGCAGCGAACGCTGCAGCTCGCCGGCGAAGCCGGAAGCAGCGGCCGGGGCGGCCTGGGCGGTCGTGCCCGAGGCGCTCTGCGCCAGGCCGCGCAGCTGCTGCAGCATGCCTTCGATGGAAGCAATCGAACTCATCGGTCTGTCTTTTCCGTGATTGGCGGGGCGCCGATTCAACGTCGGGCGGCCCCGGATTGGGTCGGTCGGACGGGCGCCGCTGCACCGCGCGGGCGCGCGTTCCCATCCAGCAGCCGAAGCGTACCCGTCGCGCCCCACCCGGCATAGGCCGAAATCGGACCGAAAAGCCGCCCTATTCCCCCGATTGTCTGTGCGCCCGGTAACCGATCATCGCTACCGTGCCGGGTCTGGCGGGCTGTCGCCTTGCCGCTCCCCACCCGCATCCCTGGTTTGCTGCCAGCGAATGCATTAACGACACCGGCGCCCCTTTGTTTAACTATCGCGGAGAGTACGCGTGTTTTGTCTGCTGCGTGATCTGAGCCATGCCGACACCGGCCACCGCCAGGGCGGGGCAATGCGCCCCCGGCAAGGTTCGCCCCTGCCCGGCCGGCTCGGCGGGTCGGCCAACACGGAGGCCCGCGCATGAATGCCGCAGCCGTGCTGGGCAACCGCTCGGAATTGATCGAGCGCTTCAAGGGCAATCCGCGCCTGCCGCTGATGCTGGGCGGCGCCGCGCTGGCCGCGGCGATCGCGGTCGGCGTGCTGTGGTCGCGCAGCCCCGACTACAAGGTGCTGTACAGCAACCTGTCCGAACGCGACGGCGGCGCGGTGATCGCCTCGCTGCAGCAGATGAACGTGCCGTACAAGTTCGCCGAGGGCGGCGGTGCGGTGATGGTGCCGGCCGACAAGGTCCATGAGATGCGGCTGCGGCTGGCCTCGCAGGGCCTGCCCAAGAGCGGCAACGCCGGCATGGAGTTGATGGACAACCAGAAGTTCGGCATCAGCCAGTTCGCCGAACAGGTCAATTACCAGCGCGGGCTCGAAGGCGAGCTCGCGCGCTCGATCGAGTCGATCGCGGCGGTGCAGTCCGCCCGCGTGCATCTGGCCATTCCGAAGCCGACGCTGTTCGTGCGCGAGCGCCAGAAGCCGACCGCCTCGATCGTGCTGACGCTGCATCCGGGCCGCGCCATCGACGAAGGCCAGGTCGCGGCGATCAGCCATCTGGTCTCGTCGAGCGTGCCGGAGCTGACCCCCAAGTCGATCTCGATCGTCGACCAGCACGGCAACCTGCTGTCGGGCAACGGCAGCAACGAGCGCATGCTCGATGCCACGCAGCTCAAGTATGTGCAGACGCTCGAGCGCACCTATGTGCAGCGCGTCGAGTCGATCCTCGCGCCGATCGTCGGCCAGGGCAATGTGAAGGCCCAGGTCACCGCCGACGTCGACTTCAATATCGTCGAGCACACCGACGAGTCGTTCAAGCCGAACCAGGACCCGACCCGCGCGGCGATCCGCAGCCAGCAGACCAGCGAGTCGAACCAGCAAGGCGGCTCGCCGGTCGGCGGCGTGCCGGGCGCGCTGTCGAACCAGCCGCCGCTGCAGGCCGCCGCGCCGGTGGTCACGCAGCAGCCGGGGCAACAAGGACAACCAGGACAGCC
>MTEU01000136.1_pt1 | contig 13178 bp, 11 predicted proteins | sample 1042701 | NCBI WGS metagenome assembly MTEU01 (sample SAMN06185813, study PRJNA358809) | soil metagenome | isolation source: naturally attenuated soil | place: India | collected 2015-05-23
CAGCGTTCCACCCCACCCCTCAATCAATCAACGTCCCCCCGCATCAAAAAACGGATAAGCCGGCCCATGATCCCCAATCGGCGCCGCATGCGTAACCAACCCATGCACCGGATGCCACCAATGCAGCAAAAACCCCGGCGGTTCCATCCTAAAGCGAGACTGCGCCTGCGGGTCGAGGTCTAGCGCCACCTGGTGCGCTGGGCCGGGTGCTGTCATGGCGATGGTGCCGCCAAAGCGCCGGGTGATATGCCGATGCAGATGGCCGCACAGCACGCGCTCGATCTGCGGATGGCGTCCGACCACGGCTTCCAGCAGCGCAGCGTTCTTCAGGCCCTGCTGGTCCATATGACCGATGCCGGTGTGGAACGGCGGGTGGTGCAGCATCAGCAGGGTAGGGCGTTCCGGGTCGACGGCCAGCGCGGCTTCGAGCCATGGCAATTGGTCCGGCTCCACGCGTCCGCCGCTATGGCGTGGCACGGTGCAGTCGAAGGCGATCAGCGTCAACGGCCCTGCGTCGATGCGGTAGTGCACGGGCGAGTCGCCATCGCCTGCGGCGAACAGATAGGCGTGATCGGGGAACACGCGACGCAGCGCGTCCCGGCTGTCGTGGTTGCCGGGCATCAGCCGCACAGGTATTGGCAAGGTTTCGAGGATCCCCCGCAGGAAGCGATATTCGTCCTCGCTGCCGAAGTCGACCAGGTCTCCGGTCACCACGACAACGTCGGGGCGCTGGGGCAGCGCCAATAGCGTATCGATGCACTGACGCAGCGCATCCGCGGTATCCACGCGCCGGTAGGACAGCTTGCCGCCAGCCTTGATATGCAGATCCGTGATGTGGGCGACGAGGTAGGGCGTGGCCTGGGTAAGCGGTCTGCATCATGCCGCGCTCCGTGCCGGCTCGGCGGGCACCGTCACCAGATGGCTGGTATCGATGCGCTGGCCAACGCGGTCGCGGGCCGCCACCGGTCGCGTTGGGCGGTATCGAGCACGAATCCCGACCGCGCTATCCACCTTCGTGCGCGAACGGCTGTACTACCGAAGGCACGATGCGGTGTCCCTGGGGGGGCGGCCACCCTTGAGGACGTGATGCAATTGCTGTCGGACGCGCAGCAGCGGTGGACTTCTCATAAGACGCAGAGGCGGTCATCCTGGCGAGGCCCGGTTGTCACTCGTCGACCCATACCCGCCGATCAGTCTGCTCCAAGCAGCCCTTCAGCCTAGCGCCTAGCTGCGTTCCACACTGTCGGCGAGCGCGCGCAGCAAGGCCGCACCGTCTCCGGCCCAAGCGCTGCCGTGCATGCAGGCAAGCGTCGTCGGCTGCAAATCAGCGAGGCGTTCCAGCATTGCGCGGGCGCTCCTGGTGTGTGAGAAGTAGTCCATCTCGTTGCGGAACGCCTCGCTCGGTTCGAGGATGTCATCCGTGGTAAGCGGCGGATGATGCGAACCGCCTTGGGTAAACAAGTCGCCACAGAGCAGCGTTGCCGTCGCTGTCTCCATGAGGAACCCGCATTCCCATGCGTGCGGTAGATGCGGTGTATAAAGCCAGCGCACGCTATGCTGCCCGAGCGAGGTTGTTTCGCCATCATCCAGCGCCCGTGGCGGCCGGTCGGCATAGTCACTAACCGAGACCATGGCTGCGATCTGGCCGCACAGTGGCTCCGCACGCGGCGCGGCTGCAAGAAACTCATTGAGTGCGCCGCATTCGTCGGCCTCGAAATGCGAGAAACCGACATAGCGCAGACGATCGATTGGCATGATCCGCCCGACTGCTTCCCCGACAACCGGAAACAGCCTGCGCAGACCGGTATGAAACAGCAGCGGCTCGTCGTCGTCGATCAGGTACTGGTTGAAGGAGAATCCGCCACCACCAGGGATCTCGACCGGCGTGGAGATGCGATAGATGCGGTTTGCAATCTCATCGATTGTTGTACCGCTGGAAAGAGATACGGTCCCCATGGTGCGCTCCTTTCTCGGGCAACTGACGTGGTCGCGGCTCGGTCAGATAGGCGGTGCATGTTCGTCGATTGTCGACCAACCAGGTACTCCTGTCCAACGACGACTTCTCGCCCGAGACCTCCTGTGTCACCGGCACGTTCGTCGATGTGACTGGAGGCAGGTGCGCCACGGCTCAATGGGATGCGACGACGTTCGCAAGCGTGGCGCACGCGGCGCCAACGTTGTCGGGGCGGAGGTTCGTCACGCTGAGTAGCAAGCCACGTTGCGCGTGATGGCGGCGAAGGTACCAGGCGGAGAGGGCGGAGGGAGCGAGGCCGCGTGCGCGGGCCATGCTGACGAGGGCGCTGTCGTCGGCGGTTGGTGGCAGCGGTGCGATCAGGCCCAGGCCCGCCGTCAGGGTGCCCGGCAGAAATTCGCTGACATGCGCCAGCGCGAGGCTGCGGCGCTCGGCATAGAGGGCCTTCATCTCGCGAAGGTGGCGCAGAAAGTGCCCATCCGCCAGAAACTCCGTGACGGCTAGTTGGGTGGTCCGGTTCGGAGCGGGGGCCAACACGGCCGCGACCTCGACTAGCCGCTCCGCCACCGTGCGTGGGGCGACGACGAAACCGAGGCCCAGCGCCGGGCTGATCGTCTTGCTGAACGCGCCGATATGGATCACGCGCTCGGCGCCTTCGCCCGCGGCAAGCGCCGGTGCCGCACGCCCATCGAGCTGCAGCTCTCCCAGATAGTCGTCTTCGATGATCCAGGCGCTTGTCGCCGCCGCCCAGTCGAGCAGGGCGCGTCTTCGAGCTGGCGACAGGGTCACGCCCAGCGGTGCGTGCTGGCCCGGGGTGACCAGCGCCAGCAGGGCATCTGGCGCGCTGGCGATGCCGTCTTCCACGCGTAGCCCTTCGGTATCGACCGGCACGGGTTCGATCGCGACTCCTGCCAGTTCCAGCGCGCGTTTTCCCAGCGGATAGCCGGGCTCCTCCAACCAGGCCGTGCGCCCGTGCGCACGCAGTGCCGTGAGCGCGAGCATCAGGCCCTGGCGGTACCCGCTGGTGACGATGATCTGATCGGGATGGCATTGAATCTGTCGGCTGACGGCCAGGTGGCTCGCGATCTGGGCGCGCAGTGCCGGCTCGCCGCGCGGGTCGGCGTAGGTCGTGTAGGCGATAGCATCGGCGCGCACGGCACGCGTCCGCATGCGGGCCCAGACTTTGGCCGGAAACGCGTCGTGGGCCGGTACGCCCATCTGGAACGGCAGCGGAGCGCTCGAATAGGGGCGGGTGAAGCCTGCCAGAGGTCCGTCGAGTGGCGCCTCGTCGTCCGCTCGGCGTGGCGGCAACTGCGAGCATACGCGTGTGCCCGCCGGGCCCGCACCGAACACCAGGTTTTCGGCGGTCAGCCGTTCGTAGGCCACGCGGATGGTGCCGCGCGCGACGCCAAGCTGCGCCGCGAGGTCCCGGCCGGAAGGCAACCGCCGTCCGGGTGCGAGCCGGCCGTCGACGATTGCCTGTCGCAGGCTCGCATAGATCTGGTCGCCGATGGGTGCGGCGGCGGCACGGTCCACCTGGATGGAAAGCGCAGCGGGCGTCTTTGGGTCAGTCATCTTGGATCAATCATTTCGCCAGTTTTTGGGCCTGTTTCGCCAAACCGCGGGGGAGTAACGTGGCGTTATGACATGGATCGCGCCCGAAGTCGATATGCGGCCCGGGCGCGCCGACAGCCACGCTATTCACCATCGACGACAGGAAAGGACTGAGATGACCCGCTTGAACTGGCATGAGATCGCACCCGACGGCGCGAAGGCACTCTTTGGTATCTACCACTACGTCACGAAGAGTACGAACCTCCCCGAGGAACTCGTTCACCTCGTGTTCCTCCGCGTCTCGCAGATCAACGGCTGCGCCCACTGCATCGACATGCACAGCCGCGACCTCAGGAAAACCATGTCGATCGACAAGATCACGTTGGTGCCGGTGTGGGACGAGGTGCCCCACCTGTTCTCCGACCAGGAACGCGCCGCGCTGGCCTGGGCGGAGGAAGTGACCCGGGTCAGCGAAACGCATGCCTCGGACGAAGCATACGCAGCCGCCTCGGCCGCGTTCACGCCCAGGGACCTGGTCGACCTGACAATCACGATCGCCGCAATGAATGCGTTCAACCGGCTGGGTGCGCCTTTTCGGCTTCCTGTTGCCGCCAAGTCGTGATTTGGTTTCAACCCCTCAATCAATCAACCTCCCCTCCGCATCAAAAAACGGATAAGCCGCCCCATGATCCCCAACCGGCACCGCATGCGTAACCAACCCATGCACCGGATGCCACCAGTGCAGCAAAAACCCCGGCGGTTCCATCCGAAACCGCGAAGGCGCCTGCGGGTCGAGGTCCAGCGCCACCTGGTGTGCCGGACCTGGCGCCGTCATCGCGATGGTGCCGCCAAAGCGCCGTGTGATATGCCGATGCAGATGACCGCATAGCACGCGTTCGACTTGTGGATGACGCCGGACCACGGCCTCGAGCAGCGCGGCGTTCTCCAGGCCCTGCTGGTCCATATGACCGATGCCAGTGTGGAAGGGCGGGTGGTGCAGCATCAGCAGGGTAGGGCGCTCCGGCGCGACGGCCAGCGCGGCTTCGAGCCATGGCAATTGGTCCGGCTCCACGCGTCCGCCGCTATGGCGTGGCACGGTGCAGTCGAAGGCGATCAGCGTCAACGGCCCCGCGTCGATGCGGTAGTGCACCGGCGCGTCGCCATCGCCTGCATCAAACAGATAGGCATGATCGTGGAACACGCGACGCAGCGCTTCCCGGCTGTCGTGATTGCCGGGCATCAGGCGAACCGGGATCGGCAGGGTCTCGAGGCTGCCTCGTAGAAAGCGATATTCGTCCTCGCTGCCGAAGTCGACCAGGTCGCCGGTCACGACGGCAATGTGGGGGCGCTGAGGCAATGCCATCAGCGTGTCGATGCACTGACGCAGCGCGTCCGCGGTATCAACGCGGCGGTAGGAGAGCTTGCCGCCGGCCTTGATATGCAGGTCCGTGATGTGGGCGACGAGGTAGGGCGCGGCCTGGGAGGCGGGCTGGGAAGCGGGTTGGGAAGCGGGCTGCATCATGCGGCGCTCCGTGCGGGTTCGGTGGGCACCGTGACCAGATGGCTGGTATCGATGCGCAGGCCAACGCGGTCGCCGGCCGCCCAGCGGTCGCGTCGCGGGGTATCGAGCACGATCGGGGCAGGGGCGCCCACGTCGACCAGCAGCCGGGTCGCATGGCCGAGGAACAGTGCGGTGACGACGTTGCCGGTCACGTGGACATCGGGCGCGCCGGGCGCGTCGGTCAGCGACACGTCCTCCGGCCGGAACATCAGCTCGGCCTGTGCCGCCTCGATGTGTTGCGCCTCACGCGGCAACGCGCCGCCCGGCACGCGCCATACGTGCGTGTCCGCGGCCGCGGGCAAGCGGTTCATGGTGCCGATGAAGTCGGCGACAAAGGCGTTGGCCGGATTCCGGTACACCTCTTGGGGCGTACCGCTTTGCGCGATGCGTCCCTTGTCCATCACGATGATGCGATCGCCCAGCGCCATCGCTTCCGCCTGGTCGTGGGTGACGTACACCGTGGTAATGCGCAGGCTGCGCAGCAGGCGGTTGATGTCGGCGCGCAGTGCGTCGCGCAGCTTGGCGTCGAGCGCGGTCAGCGGTTCGTCCAGCAGCAGCACGCGCGGCTGCACGGCAATGGCACGGGCCAGGGCCACGCGTTGGCGCTGGCCGCCGGACAGTTGGTCGACCCGCCGGTTGGCGAAGGCGCCCAGCTGCATCATGGCCAGCATGTCGTCGACGCGCAGGCGGCGGGTCTGCGCATCGACCTTGCGCACGCGCAGGCCATAGCCGATGTTTTCGGCCACCGTCATATTGGGGAACAGCGCGTAGTTCTGGAACACCATGCCGACGCCGCGCTGCTCGATCGGCAGATGCGTGACCGCTGCGCCGCCGAACAGGACCTCGCCGCCCGTATCGGGAAATTCCAGGCCGGCGATCATGCGCAGCGTGGTGGTCTTGCCGCAGCCGGACGGGCCGAGCAGTACGACGGTTTCGCCGGCGCCGATGTCCAGATCCAGCGGTTCGAGCGCGCGCGTGCCGTCGGGGAACGTCTTGCCGCAGTGGCGCAGCGCGATGGTGGTGGGTTCATGCATGGCGAGGTGCCTCCGTCTGGGGCTGAGACTGCGGCGCGTTGTCCAGGCCGACTGGTGTGATTGGTGAAGTGGTGACGGTGCCGGCGAACGGCGTGGCGGTGTCCTCTACCGGATGTCGCTGGGCGCGCGCTCCGAGTGCGGACACCATCTGCATCACCACCAGCAGCGGGATGATCATCAGGAAGAACACGATGGTGTAGGCGGAGCCGATCTCCAGCCGCATCGACGCATAGCTGTCGGCCAGGCCTACCGGCAGTGTCTGCGTGGTGGGCGTATGGAGCATCCAGGTCAGGTTGAATTCGCCGACCGACAGCGTGACGACCATCAGTGCGCCGGCGAGAATCCCTTGCCGGCAATTGGGCAGCACCACGGTGAAGAATCGCTGCATGCGTGTGGCGCCCAGGCTGGCGGCGGCGTCTTCGAGGGTGCGGATGTCGATTGCCGACATGATGGCCAGCACCGAGCGGACCATGAACGGCAGCGTGAACAGGACATGCCCGATCAGGATGAAGACCCAGCTGGTGCGCAGCCATGGCAGGCCGCCATACAGCAGGATCAGGCCGAGTGCCGTCGCGAGGCCGGGGATCGCCACCGGCAACATCAGCAACTCTTCGATCAGCCGTGTCACGCGGCTGCGGCGCAGCGCCATGTAGTAAGCGGCCGGAACGCCGAGCACCAGCGTGCAGGCGAGGCACGCCAGCGCAATCCACAGCGACAGGAAGATGGTGTTGCGGTACAGGCCCCAGACCTCCTGGACCCATCGCGTGGTCAGGCCGCTCTCGAGCCCGACAAAGATATTGTTGGTGAGGCCGGCCAGCACGGACAGCGCCACCGGCACGGTCATGAACGCGCAAACGGCGAGCGTCAGTGCCAGCTGCGCCCAATACGCGGCGCCACGACGGTTGGTCTTCATGCTTGCGCTCCTACGCGGTAGCGGCAACCGCGTTGCCGGACAGATGACGAGCCACCGCCAGCAGGGCCCAGGTCACGGCACCGAGCAGGATCGATAGCGCGGCGGCCATGCCGAAGTTGGCGTAGTTGGTGAACTCGTTGTAGATGGTCAGCGGCAGCACGTCGAGCTGCGTGGCCAGCGTGAATGCCGTGCCGAACGCGCCCATGCTGGTGGCAAAGCAGATCGCGCCGCTGGAGATCAGGGCCGGCATCAGCGCGGGCAGCATGACGTCGCGCACCACGCGCCAGCGGCCGGCGCCTAGTGAGCGGGCCGCTTCCTCGAGCGAGGTGTCGAGTTTTTCGACCGCGGCCATGACGGTCAGGATCACGCGCGGAATGGAGAAATACAGGTAGCCGACGAACAGTCCCGCCATGCCATAGGCGAAGGTCCAGCGCTCGCCGGCGAGCAGATCGCCCACCGACGCGAGCAGACCATTGCGTCCGCCCAGCATGATCACCATGAACCCGATCACCACGCCGGGGAAGGCCAGCGGAAAGGTCAGCATGGCGACCAGCACCGGCTTGCCGGGCACCGGATGGCGCTGCAGGAAGGTTCCTGCCACGCCGGCGATCGCCAGCGTGACCAGCGTCACTGACGCCGACAGCAGCACCGTGGACAGCAGGCTATGCAGATAGCGCGGGCTGGACAGCACGGTCCAGTAGACGCCGGCGCCGTCGTCGCCCGCTACGCTGACCGCCAGCAGCTTGGCCATCGGCAGGCAGAAGAACGCCAGGAAAACGATCAGCGCCGGCAGCGCGAAGACGATCAGCGTGCGGGCGGATGAGGCAGTAGTGCGACGGCGCATAGGGATCTCCAACGGGAAGGAGCCAGCCGGGGCGACGGGCGCCCCGGGACTAGCATCAGCGTCAGCGCACTTCCTTCAGGTACTGGTCGCTGAAGGCCTTCTGCACTTCAGCCATCCTGCCGTAGTCGATGGTCTTGGCGCGGGCGTAGTCCGAAGCCGGCAGGAAGCGGGCCTCGACCTCCTTGGACACCGCCTTGGCGCGTACCGGGCGCAGATAGGCATTGGCCCACAGCGCCTGCCCGGCGTCGGACAACACGAAGTCCAGCACCTTGCGGGCTTCGTTCGGGTGCGGCGCCTTGTTGACCATGCTCATGACGTAGGGCACCACCAGCGTGCCTTCCTTCGGAATCACGAAGGCGACATTGGCGCGGTCCTTGTAGCGGGCGCGATAGGCGTTGAAGTCGTAGTCCAGCAGGATGGGAATTTCACCGGACAGCACGCGCGCGTATGCGGTCTGCTTCGGCACGATCGGCTGGTTCTTCTGCAGGTCCTTGAAGAACTTTAGCGCCGGGCCGAAATTGTCCAGCGAGCCGCCCAGGGCCTGGTTGATCGCGACCGCGCCCACATAGCCGACGAAGGCGCTGGCCGGGTCGAGATAGCCCACCATGCCCTTGTACTCGGGCTTCTGCAGGTCGGCCCACGATTGCGGCACCGGCTTGCCGCGCAGCGCGTCGACATTGACCATCAGGCCCAGCGTGCCGGAATGGATCGCGAACCAGTTGCCCTGCGGGTCCTTCAGGCCGTCCGGGATGTCGTTCCAGTTGGCGGGCTTGTAGGGCGCCGTGACGCCTTCCTTCTGTGCCTGGATGCCGAACGTCACGCCGTAATAGACGACGTCGGCCACCGGATTGGCCTTTTCCGCGACGATCTGGGCCAGCGACTGGCCCGAGTTCTTGTTGTCGTGCGGCACCGTGACGCCGGTCTTTTCCTTGATCGCGCGAATCTGCGCGGCCCAGTCCGCCCATTCCGGCGGGCAGTTGTAGCAGATCGCGGTTTGCGCGGCCGCGGCGTGGCTGAATACGACCGCGCCAACCGTGGGCAGCAGCCAGCGCAGGCGGCGCAGCCAGGACGAAGTCGATTGCATGATGCACTCCTTTTCTAGAGACGACGGTGGGGGAAGACGACGCATGACGATGCGAGACGGAGTTCGTTTTCTTGCTGGCGGCGCTAGGCCGGCGGCGCGACGGTGGCGCCGGCGCGCAACGCGTGCGGCAGCAGCGTCGCGCGCGTCAAGCCTTGATCCGGTCCGGCGCCGGCGTTGCCGGAGTCAATCTGTGCCAGCAGGCAAGCGAGCGCGCGGGCTCCGATCTCGTTGTTGGGCTGCACGACCGTGGACAGTGGCCGCTCCAGCAGTTGGCCGAGCTCGATGCCGTCGTAGCCGAGCACGGACATGTCGCCCGGTACGGACAGTCCCAGGCGCTTCAGCACCGAAATGACGCCGATGGCCAGCATGTCGTTGGTACAGAACAGCGCCGTGGGCGCGGACGGCGCGGTGACGAACTGCCGGATGCGCTCGACCTCGGCCGGCGTCTGCGTGGGGGTATGGGCCGGCAGGGACAGCGGCGGCAGGGGTTCTAGACCATGCGCGCGCATCGCGTCCCGATATCCCGCGTGGCGCTGCCTGGCGCGGTCCGATGCGGCGAACGCGCCCGATACCACGCAGATGCGGCGATGCCCGGCGGCGATCAGCGCCTCCACGCCGGCGCGCGCGCTGGCGCGGTTGTCCACCGATACCGAATAGCGTTTGCCGCTGCGCGCTCCCTGGTTGTACGCGAGCACATAGGGCACGCGTTCGGCATCGAGCTGGTCCAGCACCGCGCTGCGGGCGGCATCGGCCACCGTCAGCACCATGCCGTCGACCCGATGGCGCAGCAGATATTCGATCCGCTCGCGTTCGCGCTGCGGGTCGTAGCGGCTGGTCACCAGCATCAGCGAATAGCCTTGCGCAAGGGCGGCCTCTTCGATGCCGCGCCAGCATTCGGCAAAGACTGCGTTTTCCAGCGTCGGCAGCATGACGCCGACGATGCGCGTGCGCTGCGCCCGCAGCTTGGCGCCCAACAGGTTGGGGCGGAAGCCGAGTTCGCCCGCCGCACGCAACACGCGCTCGGCGGTGTCCTGACGGACCATCTCCGGATTGCTGAACACGCGCGATGCCGTGGCCAGCGACACGCTCGCCGCTTGCGCAACGTTCATCAGGGTCGCGCCATTGGACGGCGTGGGCGACGCGGACGACGTGGCGAGGGGTGCGGGTTTACGAGGCATTCGTCTGGAATCGGGGCGAGGCGGGAGAAATGAAAACGTTTTCATTCAAGCCGCAAAAAAACCGGTGTCAAGGACAACCGGTGGTGCGGTGCGCCGCAAAAAAGCCGGCGCGGTCATGCGATCGGCAACGGTGGCCGAACAGGGGCGATTGTGCGCGGCGCAAATGACAGCAGGATGAAACGTCGGAGGGAATGGCAGAAAGACATTGAGGGACGCGCCGGCCCCTCGCGTCCCTTCACATCAATTGGCGCCGCCCCGCAGCAGACAGCCGTCGAGCAAAGGCGTGGTATCGACGATGCCGGCACCGGTGCACTCGACCGCGACCTTCTGTCCGCGCCGGACCATCGTCGCCCGGGCCTCCACCTCGCAGACGGGCCGCGCGGCGCCGCAGTTCTGCTGTTCCAGCAGATTCGCGCGTACGGACTGATCGGGATCGGTGGTGCGGATATCGAGATAGACCTGCGTTTCGCCCTCCCGCCGAATACCGCTGGCCACGCCCTCGACGATGAAGTACGCCCCGCGATAACGCCGATCAGCGCTGGCGCGATCCGCGCGATAGTCCTGCAGGATCGCGGCCGCCTGGTACACCGGCAGGCGGTCCGTGGATCGCGTGGGGTCGATGCTGTACGGTTCAAGCGTGCCGCCGCGGTAAATGCCGCCCGCCGCGCTCGCTGATTGGACTTGCGACGCGTCCAAAACCGGAGAGGGAGCGGTGTCGTCGGTGTGGTTCTGGTCGTTGCCAACCAGCCAAAGCATGGCGAGCACCGCCAACAGGATCAGGGCAATGGCGATTTGTCGGGTCTTGTCGGTCATTGAGGAATGGGGAGTGAAAGGGCCGGCCCCTCGGGAGGCGAGGCATGCGGGATGCAGCCGAGGGCGACAGTCTAGTCGTCTTTCCTTTCAACATCCGCTTCGCGGCCGGCGTGACACCCGGACGTCAATAAAAAAGCCCGGGCGTTTTCTCTCGCCCGGGCTTCTTTTGACGCGTCAGAGGCTTATCCCTTCGCCAACTTCACCGATGTGGCATCGCCCGTGATGTATCCCACTGCCGCCCCAAACCGATCCTTGTAATTCGCCCGAACCAACGGATCCAGCGTCGGCTTGACGACGTCATGCAGCCGCGATTCCCAATCCCCCGGATGCTGGAACGAACTCATGACGTAAGTCCATCCGTTGATCTCGTCGACCGCATGCAAGCCGGTCGATTCGGCGCCGGCCGGCGTCGACAACACGCGCGACAGCTTCTTCGTGTCAATGTTGTAGGCCCACAGGAAGTTGTTGACGTGCGTATTGCTGTCCTCGCCGATAAACAGCGTGCGCAGCTTTTCCGAGTACTTCAGGTTGTCCGGCGTCGCGATCTTGTCGGGGTTGGCGAAATTCCCCAGCGCGTCCTGCTGCTTGAGCTTGCCGCCGCCGAAGTCTTCGGCGATCAGTTCGGGGACGGCGGCCATATCGACTGGCACCCATTCGCTGTTGATCGGCGCGCCGGTGGTATCGGCCTGGCCGCCGCGCAGGTTTTGCGCGTAGACCGCACCCGAGTAGGGGCCTTCGACCTTCACGCCGCCCGAGCCGTTCAGCATCGAGGATTCGATGCGCGACATCGCGATATAGGCCACCTTGTCGCGCGCGTTGATGGTCGTGCCCTCCCACTTGGTGAAGCCGAGGCTGCCGCCCTTGAGCGCCGCGTAGCGGTGCGTCTCGAGGAAGGCCGCGGCCTTTTCCATGCCGGGCATCAGCTTGACCCACTGGAAGCCGCCGTTGAACGGGATGCGGGTATAGCTGGCATCGCCCGGATCGGTGGTCTTGACGTCGAAGATGTCGGTGGCCTGGATGCCGCCGCGGACCAGCGCGCGGATTTCGTCGCTGGTGGCGTGGCCCAGCGGAATCCAGCTCAGCGTGGCCGAGCCCGGGCCCGTGCCCGACGTCTGGTTCCATTTGCCGACGTACAGCGTGCCCGACGACAGGTCACGCGCGCGGTCGGCGATGAACATGAAGGCGCCGCCGTTGGTGGCATCGTCGCCCATCAGCACGGTGCGCTCATCGGGCGCGACGCAGACCAGTTCGTGCGAGATGCGGCCCAGGCAGTAGTGCTTGACGATCGAGCCGGTGCCATCCGGATTGACCGTGACTTCCGGCAGGTGGCCGTAGTCGTAAGGCGAAGCGGCAGTCGGGTCGCCGAACGTGAGGGTGCTGAAGCGCTGGAATTGTGTGTTCGACGCGATGGTGAAGGCGTCCGGCTCGTATTCCTCGCTCGACAGGTGCGTATTCCACGGCGACAGGCTGGCGCCGCAGGTAATCCACAGCCCTCGGGCCGCCGAGGTATCGACGTTGTGGTACTTGACCAGCGTCAGCTTGCCAGTGGCCGGGTCCTGGTCGAGCGTCAGGATCGCGATCGGCGAAGGCAGCATGCCGTAGGTCGAGCCGCCGGCCTGGTCACGCGTGGTGTATTCGAACTGCACCACGGCGAACACCGGCTTGCCCTTGACGCCGGGCACGTTCGCGTTCGGCAGCGTCAGCAGCGAGCTGCCGTCGACGCAATCCGAGAAGAACTGGCGCTCGCTGCCGGGCACGGAGCGGTCGACGATCGGCTGGTTGTGGATGTCGAAGTAGCCGCCGGCCACCACGCTGCCGCCCTTGCCGTCCGGCACGGTATCGCCGGTAATGAAGAACGGCTGATAGGCGAGCTTGTAGGTCTGGCTGCTGCCGTCGCTGAACGAGACCTTCAGCTCCGAGCCCACCGTGGTGGTGGCCATCGCGGCCGGTGCGGCCAGGGTCGGCGCCGCCATGCCGATGAACTCGGCGGTGGTGAAGGTGGCGGCCGGCGTGCCGGGGTTCGGCGCGGTGTCCGCGTCGTCGCCGCCGCCGCAGCCGGCCAGCAGCGCGGCCGAAGCCGAGCCCAGCGGCAGCATCGGGGAGGTGGCGAGGAATTTGAGAATGGTGCGGCGAGATGGATTCGGTGTTGGCTTCATGTTGTTGAAAGCAATCTGAAAGTTCGACGCTGCAAACGACGATGCCCGGCGGGTGCCGGGCATCGAGGG
>MTEU01005345.1_pt1 | contig 13103 bp, 13 predicted proteins | sample 1042701 | NCBI WGS metagenome assembly MTEU01 (sample SAMN06185813, study PRJNA358809) | soil metagenome | isolation source: naturally attenuated soil | place: India | collected 2015-05-23
CCCACGGCCCCATAACAACAAGAAGGAGCACGCCCATGTCCCTTTCCGGCAAAACCCTGTTCATCACCGGCGCCAGCCGTGGCATCGGCCGCGAGATCGCCCTCAAGGCCGCCGCCGATGGCGCCAATATCGTCATCGCGGCCAAGAGCGCCGAACCGCACCCGAAGCTGGAGGGCACCATCCACAGCGTCGCCGCCGAGGTCGAGGCCGCCGGCGGCAAGGCCCTGGCGCTGCAGCTGGACGTGCGCGACGAACAGGCCGTGGCCGCCGCCATGGCAAAGGCCGCCGAGCATTTCGGCGGCATCGACGCCCTGGTCAACAATGCCGGGGCGATCAAGCTGGTGGGCGTGGAGAAGCTCGAACCCAAGCGTTTCGACCTGATGTACCAGATCAACACCCGCGCGGTGATGGTCTGCAGCCAGGCGGCCTTGCCCTATCTCAAGAAAAGTACGGGCGGGCATATCCTCAACCTCTCCCCGCCGCTCAACCTCGACGCCAAGTGGTTCGCCCAGCACGGCCCCTACACCGTCACCAAGTACGGCATGAGCATGCTTACCCTGGGTATGAGCGAGGAGTTCAAAAAGTACGGCATCAGCGTCAACTCGCTGTGGCCGAAGACCATGATCGCCACCGCCGCCATCGAGTTCGAACTGGGCAGCCGCGACGCCTTCAAGCGGGCACGCACCCCGGCGATCATGGCCGATGCGGCCCACGCCATCCTGAGCAGCGAAGGCCGCAGCCTCACCGGGCGCCTGCTGATCGACGAGGACATCCTGCGTGAACAGGGCGTCACCAACTTCGAGCAGTACCGCTTCGATCCCGCTGGCGGCAGCCTGGTGCCCGACCTGTTCGTCGATCCGTAGGGCGGGTGCAACCCGCCATCATCGCCTTCATAACCCGGATGCAATCCGGGGATCCCGGGCGCGGATTTACCCGGATTGCATCCGGGCTCCAGGCGCCGCCCCGTAGGGTGCGCCGCGCGCACCAAGACGATCCGCGGATTCGCGCCCGGCTCGGTGCGCACAGCGCACCCTACGACACGGTGCGTATTTGCCGATCTGCCCACCGCTGAACGCACCTGGGCCATGGCTGGTGCGCGCCAGGCTGACTAGAGTCAGGACTCGCCTCCAATTCATAACAGCCCAAGTGCGAGCCCCATGAGCCAAGCCGATCTGATTTCGCCCTTCCGCTTCCTGGCCCACCTGCCGCAGCACCTGCCACGCGTGCCACGTATGCTGCGCGGCCTGTACTACGCCGGCATCCGCAACCGCGAGAAGAACCTGTCGCTGGCCTGGGCGCTGCAACGCGCTGCCGAGCGCCATCCCGAGCGCCCGGCGCTGATGGATGAAAACCGCCAGCTCAGCTATCGCGCCTTCAATGCCTGGGCCAACCGCCTGGCCTGGGCGTTCAAGGCCGAGGGCGTCGGCCATGGTGACGTGGTCGCGGTGATGCTGGAAAACCGCCTGGAGCTGCTGGCGATCCTCGCCGCCCTGAGCAAGCTCGGCGCGGTCGGCGCGCTGATCAACACCACCCAGCGCGGCAAGGTACTGGCGCACAGCTTCAACCTGGTCAAACCCGGCTTTCTGGTGATCGGCGACGAACTGCTCGGCGCCTTCGAGGAAATCGCCGCGCAATTGCACAATCAGCAGGCCAAACGCTACTGGGTCGCCGACCAGGACTGCCTGCGCGATCCCGGCCAGGCGCCGGACGGCTGGCTCAACCTGATGAAACTGGCCGCCGGCCAGGCCCAGGACAACCCGCCGGACAGCCAGCGCGTACGCATGAAGGATGCCTGCTTCCTGATCTACACCTCTGGCACCACCGGCCTGCCCAAGGCCTCGATCATGAGTCATGGCAAGTGGATCAAGGCCTATGGCGGCTTCGGCCATTCCGGCCTGACCCTGAACGAGCACGACGTGCTCTACCTCACCCTGCCCTGCTACCACAACAACGCCGTCACCGTATGCTGGAGCGCGGCCCTAGCCGGCGGTGCGGCCATCGCCCTGCGCCGCAAGTTCTCCGCCAGCGCCTTCTGGAGCGACGTGGCGCGTTACCAGGCCACCTGCTTCGGCTACATCGGTGAACTGTGCCGCTACCTGCTCAATCAGCCGGAAACCGACAGCGAAAGGAACAACAGCCTGCGCTGCATGATCGGCAACGGCCTGCGCCCCTCGATCTGGGCTCCATTCAAGCAGCGCTTCGGCGTCGAGCAGATCACCGAGTTCTATGCCTCCAGCGAAGGCAACATCGGCTTCACCAACGTCTTCAACTTCGACAATACGGTCGGTTACACCCCGGCCACCTACGCCATCGTCCGCTACGACCTGGAGAACGATCGGCCGCTGCGCGGCAAGAAGGGCTTTCTGCAAAAGGCCGACAAGGGCGAAGCAGGCCTGCTGATCAGCGAAATCAGCGCCAAGTGGCCTTTCGACGGCTACACCGATCCGGCCAAGAGCGAGGCGGCGATACTGCGCGACGTGTTCAAGAAGGGCGATGCCTGGTTCAACACAGGCGATCTGATGCGCGACATCGGCTGCAAGCACGCGCAGTTCGTCGACCGCCTCGGCGACACCTTCCGCTGGAAGGGCGAGAACGTTTCGACGACCGAGGTGGAAAACGTGCTCGGCGCCTTCCCCGGCGTGGAGGATGCGGTGGTCTACGGCGTGGAGATACCCGGCACCAATGGTCGCTGTGGCATGGCCGCGCTGCGCCTGGCGTCAGGTTGCGTGCTGGATGGCGCGGCGCTGGCCGCTCACCTCGACGCGGAGCTGCCGGCTTACGCCGCGCCGCTGTTCGTACGCTTGCTCGGCGAAGTCGAGACCACGGGTACCTTCAAGTACAAGAAAACCGACCTCAAGCAGGCCGGCTACGACCCGAGCAAGGTCGATGGTCCGCTCTACGTGCGCCTGCCAGGCTCGGACAGCTTCCAACCGCTAAGTCACGAAACCCATGCGGCCATCGAGCAGCAGCATTACCGCTTTTGAGCTAGCGCTTGAACTCGAACTGCACTTCGGCGCCTTCGATGGAATCCCAGTAGTCGTCCACCCGCTCGTTGTTGATCAGCCGACCGCTGATCTGGAACGGGCTTTGGACTTCGGGTTTCTCACCGAACATTGGCGGCAACAGGGGCGAGAGCTCCTCGCGGGTTTCGCTTTCCAGCGCCTGCTCGAACAACTCCTGCGGCACACTCAGATCCAGCGCCAACCGGGGTTCGGGCTGGGGAGCGATGGCGGGTTTGGCCTTGGCCGGGGGCTTGGCCTGCGCTTGCGGTTTGTCCGTGGCCTTGGGCTTGGGCTTGGCGGGTTCCGCCGGCTCGGGCTTGGGCGCAATGACTGGAGCCGGCGCCTCGTCCGGCTCGCTCGCAGTCACATCCGCCGGTGCCTCGGGGGCTGGAGAAACGACAGCGGGCGCGGCGCTTTCGGGCTTTTCCGCAGCGGGCTCCGGAGCGGGCTCGCAGCCGCTCAGCAAAGCCAGGCATACGAGCGTTAGACAGGTTCTACGCATCATGGGGACAGCAGCAACTCGATCAACATACTGCCCCATGCTCCCCTGCTCGGCGGCAACTGGCAAGCCGACTTACACGACATTTACCGGTCCTCGCCCACCTCGCCGCTTTCAGACGCCAGATGCGCGAGCTCGGCTTCGATATCCAGTTGCGGATGGTCGGCCTTGAGCTGCTCCAGCAGCCGCTGCGCTTGCTCCTGCTCGCCAGCCCTGCGCAGCTCAAGCAAACGCAGCAACGCCTCGCGCGGTTCGCTCTGCATCACCAGCTCCGCCATCGGAGCGATTGCGGCGGCGCTGGCCATCGGTGCCTCGGCCATATCGGCAGACGGCGCCTGGCGTGCCATGGCCTGGCTCTTCATGCGCTCCTGCGGCGCCGCAATGGGAGCTACCGCCTCCTGCTCGGCCGCACGCTTGGCCGCCATCGGAGCCGGTGCAGCCGGGCTCATCAGCACGCTGGGCGGGACTGCATCGAAGGCATCCGGCGCCTGCTCCAAGGTGCGCCAGGTCAGGCTGACGCCGATGCCGACGCAGGCCAGCCCGGCGACCGCCACCGACCAGCGTTGGCGGCCACTGCCGAACAGCCATTGGTGCAGACGCTGCGCCCAGCCTGGTTCAGCCTTGGCGGCCTGCTGCGCCTCACGGGCAGCCGCACTAGCCGCCGCCAGAATGCGTGCATCCAGCTCGGCCGAGGGTTCGCCGCTGCCATGGGCACGGAAATGCGCCAGCAGCGCCTGTTCGTGATCCAGCGGTTCTCGTTCATGGGTCATGCGGACAACTCCTCGGTGGCCAGCAGCCGGCGCAGTTTCTGCAGGGCATAGCGCAGACGGCTCTTGACCGTTTCGGCCGGCGTGCGGGTCAACTCGGCAATCTCGTTCAGTTCCAGGTCGCCATGGGCGCGCAACAGAAAGACCTCGCGCTGATCTTCCGGCAGGTCGGCCAGCGCCGCCTGCAGCCGTTCGCTGTCGCGACTCAGGCCCCACTGCTGCTCCGGGCCGGGCTGCGGGTCGGCCTGGGCATGCTGGCTCTCGTCGTATTCGTCGTGCCCGGCCTGATGCCGGCCCGTCTTGCGCCAATGGTCGATCAGGCGGTTGCGCGCGATCTGGTACAGCCAGGTCTTGAACAGCACCGCCTCGCGCTGTTCGCTCTGGCTGCGCACCAGGCTCATCCAGGTTTCCTGGAACACTTCCTCGGCCAGGGCGTGATCGCCGCACAGGCCGAGCAGGAAGCGGAACAGGCCCAGCCTGTGGCGCTGGTACAGCGCATTGAAGGCCGCCGCGTCGCCGCGGCGGTAACGCCGCAGCAAGGCGGCGTCGTCATCCGTGAGAGGTGCGTTCACTGCTGAACTCGTACTGGAGTGGAGCCGGAAGTGTGCAGGCTCTGGGCAATTTCGGCCAGCTGGATGAACTCGCCGCGCAGGCCGTAGCGATCCTCGCCCTTGCCCGAGCGGGCCAGCGCGATGCTCTGCGCCAGGTCGAAGTCGCCGGTGTAGCGGCCGTCCTTGAGCTGCTGGGCGAAGGCTGCCACCGCAGCGGCGAAACGCAGATCCTCGCTGGCGGCCGCAACCGGTTTCGCCTCGTTGAGCGCAATGGGTCGTTCCAGCAGGCGACTGCTCGCTTCCCCCGGCGCCTTGTAGCGAATCCGCAGCCAGGCCAGCTCGCCGCTCTTGCCCGCTGGCTGAGCACTGCTCTGATAGCGCAGCGGCTCCAGCCAGCCCTTGCCACCGGCCGGGACGATCTCGTAGAGCGCGGTGACGGTGTGCCCGGCGCCGATCTCGCCGGCATCGACCTTGTCGTTGCTGAAATCCTCGCGCTTGAGTGCGCGGTTCTCGTAGCCCAGCAAGCGGTACTCGCTGACCTCGGCCGGGTTGAACTCCAGCTGCAGCTTCACGTCGCTGGCCACGGTGGTGAGGGTCGACGCGAGCTGATCCACCAGCACCTTGCGCGCCTCGCGCAGGTTGTCGATATAGGCGTAGTTGCCGTTGCCGGCATCGGCCAACTGCTCCATCAGGCGCTCGTTGTAGTTGTCCACGCCGAAGCCCAGGGTGGTGAGGGAAACGCCCGTCTTGCGCTTGTCCGCCGCCAGTTGCTTGAGGCTGTCGAAGTCGCTGATGCCGACGTTGAAGTCACCATCGGTGGCCAGCAGGATGCGGTTGATGCCGCCCTCGATCAGGTGCTTGCTCGCCTGCTGATAGGCCAGCTGGATGCCCGACTCACCGGCAGTGGAGCCGCCTGCCGTCAGTTGATCGATGGCCACACGGATCTTCGCCTTGTCGCTGCCGGGCGTGGAGTCCAGCAGAACCTGGCTGTCACCGGCGTAGGTGACCAGCGAAACACGATCCTGCGGGCGCAGCTGCTCCACCAGCAACTTCAGGGTACCCTGCACCATCGGCAGGCCCTCGCGGCGATGCATCGAGCCGGAGACATCCACCAGAAACACCAGGTTGGCCGGCGGCAGCTCCTCGACGCTGCGGTCCGACGCCTTGATGGCGATGCGCAGCAGGCGGGTCTGCGGGTTCCACGGCGTCACCGCCAGTTCGGTGCTGACGCCGAAGGGCGCATCGCCCTGCGGCAAGGGATAGGCATAGGGGAAGTAGTTGACCAGTTCCTCCAGACGCACCGCGTCCTTCGGCGGCAGCTGGCCGCCATTGAGAAAGCGCCTCACGTTGGCGTAGCTGCCGGTATCGACATCGAGGCTGAAGGTGGACACCGGCGTCTCGCTGACGGCGAAGACCGGATTGTCGGGGTAGTTCTGGTACTGCTCGCGCGACTCGTCACGGTAACTCGGCGGCAGAATATCGGCGCTAGGGGCCGGTGCATAAGCCAGGTTGGCCATGCGCTTCTGGCTGGCTTCGGCGGCCGCAGGCGCAGCCAGGCGTTCACGTACCAGCGGTGCCGCTGGCGCAGGGCTGGCCTGGACCTCCGGCTCCGGGCCAGAGCCGCTGCAGGCGGCGAGCAGGAGCAATGTGCCCGCCGAAAAAACCGGCGGCGAGTGGACGAACGCGCAGCTGGGAACAAACGGACATGGTGCACCTCCTGAGCAATGGCATGAGACCTTCGCTCAGGTAGACGCAGCCCTGCGAGCGTTCGGGTTAAACCATCAGGCGGTTCTTCAGCCTTCCCACGAACCGCCTGCCTCCTGACACAGCTGGGTGGCCAGCATGCCCAGGGTCATCAGCGCCCTTTCGGCCTCGCGATTCCACGGGATGCCGCAGTTGAGCCGCACGCAGTGGTTGAACTGCTCGGTATTGCTGAAGATCAATCCCGGTGCGATCGAGATGCCCTGCTGCAGCGCGCGCACGTGCAGGTCCTTGGTGTTGACCCGCGCCGGCAGACTGACCCAGAGAATGAAGCCGCCCTTGGGTCGGGTCATCTGCGTGCCGGCCGGGAAGTACTGCTGCACCGCCAGCTGGAAGGCGCTGAGGTTCTTTCGGTACTCCTGACGGATATGCCGCAGGTGGCGGTCATAGCCGCCATTCTCCAGATACGCCGCCACCGCCATCTGGGTGACGCTGCACGCCGAATGGGTGGAGAAGGTCTGCAGGCGCTGGATCTCGTCCTGATACTTGCCGGCGACGATCCAGCCGATGCGCACCCCAGGCGACAGCGTCTTGGAGAAGCTCGAGCAATAGATCACCCGGCTGTCGCGATCATGCGACTTGAGCGCCTTGGTCGGGCCCTGCTCGAACATCAGCTCGCCATAGATGTCGTCTTCGACGATCTGGAAATCGTAATCGCCGGCCAGGCGCAGCAACTGGCGCTGACGCTCCTCGGGGATGGTGCCACCCAATGGGTTGGACAGCCGCGCGGTCAGCACCAGGGCCTTGATCGGCCACTGGTTGGCGGCCAGCTGCAGGGCTTCGAGGCTGATGCCGGTGGTCGGATCGCACGGGATCTCGATGACCTTGAGCCCCAGCAGATCGGCCAGCTGCAGCAGGCCGTAGTAGGTCGGCGATTCAACCGCGATCAGATCGCCCGGCTTGGTCAGCACGCGCAGACTCATCTGCAGCGCATCGACGCAGCCATGAGTGATCACCACCTCGGAGGGGTCGACCACCACGCCGGCATCGCGCATGCGGATCGCCACCTGGCGGCGCAGCGGCTCGAAGCCGGGGCTGAACATGTAGCTGAAGGCGCGTGGACTATGGAAACGCGTGACCTTGGCCAGTTGCTGGTGCAGCGCGCGCACCGGCAGGTAATCGACATGCGGCACCGCCGCCCCGAGCGGGAATACGCCTTCGCGACGCGACTCGGTGAGCACCTGATTGATGATGCTGGCACGGGTGACCAGACCTGGCCGCTCGACCTTGGCGATATCCGGGGTCGGTGCGGTCAGCGCCGGTGTCTGGTGCACGTAGAAGCCGGACTGCGGCCGCGCGCGGATCAGTCCCTGGTCCTCGAGGTTGGCGTAGGCCTGCAGCACGGTGGCGTGGCTGACATTGAGCTGCGCGCTCATCTTGCGCACCGAAGGCACGCGCTCGCCCGGCTGGTAGACGCCGCGACGGATATCTTCGGCCAACTGCTGGGCGATGCGTTGGTAGAGCAACAGGTTGGTCACGACGATTTCCTCCAGAGCACTGAACCATAACAGTAGCCGATTGTTACAGAAGTGTACTGGCACAGTTCATAACAGTCTTGACCATACAGCGCAGCGTGGGGCGCTGTACCTCCTACGTCGTGCGGCGCCATACCTGTAAAAAACAAAAACCCCGGACACTGCCGGGGTTTTCTGCGTATTGCTCTCAGCGTTCCGCGCCGAGCCGCCCTCGCTCGTCAGAAAACACGATCTCGACCCGGCGGTTCTGCGCGCGGCCGCGTGCCGAGGCGTTTTCCGCCACGGGGAAATCCACCCCATAGCCCACTACCTGAATGCGCTTGGCGTCGATCCCCAGATCGACCAGCAGGTCGGCCACGGCCTGGGCGCGTGCGCGCGACAGTTCGAGGTTCTCCTCGGCACTGCCGGTGTTGTCGGTATAGCCCTCGATGCGCACCCGCCGCTGCGGGTTGATCTGCAGGAACTGCACGAGCTTGAGCACGGTGCGGTTGGCTGCGGGCTGCAGGTCGGCGCGCCCGGCGTCGAACAGCATGTCGCCCAGGGTCATTACCAGGCCGCGCTCGGTCTCGCTGGTGGCGAGGCTGACCATCTGCTCTTCCAGCCAGCCATTGTGCTGCTGCACGCTGAGCAGCTTGGCTTCGCGCAGGGTCAGCTGCAGGCGCTGACGCTCCAGTTCCAGCTTGGCGGCTCGCTCCTGATTGAGGCTGCTGTCGCTGTGCTGGCGTGCAATCTCGGCGTAACGCTGGCTGAGATAGGCGTAATGACGTACGTCGGCGCCGCTGCCCCAGTAGCTCGACAGACGCTCGGCGCGCGCCAGCGACTCACCGGCGCGGATCACATCCTTCGGAGCGGCGCGCAGCACGTTGGGATCTTCCTTCACCGACTGGAAGGAAGCCCGCGCCGCCTCCAGTGCCTGCTCGCTGCCCGGTTGAGCGCTGGCACAGCCGCCCAGCACGACACTCGTCAGCAATAACGCAGCAATAGGCTTTACGCTGGTCATCACATGGCCCCCAGTTGCTGGCGCAAACGGCTTATACGCTGGCTCAGTTCCGCCAGCTGTTCGCGCCCCTTGGCATTGAGGTGCTCGGCCTCGGCCAGGCGCGCATCGAGCTCGGCCTGTTCGGCCAGATGACGGGCCTGCTTGTTCTCGCCGTCCAGTATGGCGGCCTGGGCCTGGGCAAACTTTTCCTCGGCCAGACGCAGAGATTCCGATTGCTCGCCAAGCACACCGAGCGAGCGGGTCTGCGCCAGCGCCTGCTCGGTCAGGCGCAGTTGCTCGGTGGGTGCAGGATCACTGGCGCAGGCGCTCAGGCCCAGCACCAGTAGCACGGGAAGGGTTCGATTGATCACGAAAGTATCCTACTGAGTGACGTCGCCAACCGGGTCAGGCTGCATCTGCTGCGCCTTCCACAGTTCCAGGTTGCGTTGCAGGAACTGCTCCGGCAACCCGGCGGCGACCAGTTCTGTCATTTTCCGCGCCAGCTGGCCACGCAGCCAGGGCTCGTTGCACGCCGAATTGTGCGACAGGGTGAGGTAGAGGCCTTCGCTGGAAATCGGCGGGTCCAGCACCTCCAGATCGTCGTCCATACCCAGGGTTTCGGCCAGCGCCAGCCCAGGATAGCGTTCGTAGAGCACGTAGTCGGTACGCCCGAGCAAAAGCTTCTGGAACGCCTGGGTCAGGCTGGATACACCCTCGAGGGTCAGGTTCTGCTTGGCGAAGGAATCGAACTGCTGGCCAAAGCTGTTGCCGACCAGCGTGTCGCCGGTCAGGCCCTTGAGATCCACCCAGCTGCCATAGGGGAAGGCCTCGCCCTTGCGCACCCAGACCACGCTGGGGGTAAAGAAGAACGCCGGGTGCACATAATCCATATGCTCCAAGCGCGGCAGGGTGATGAAGGCACCCGCGATCAGGTCGACGCGACCGGTGCGCACCTCGTCCTGAGCTCGCGACCAGGGGCCGGTGTAGATCACGTCGACCACCACACCGAGTTCCTTGGCCAGGTGTTTGAGCAGATCGGCATTGGCGCCGATCAACTGCTGCGGGTTCTGCGGATCGCGCCACAGGTAGGGGGGATACTCGGGGTTGCCGGTCGCCACCAGACGCTCGCACTTTCCGCTGGCCAAGGCGCCTGCAGGCACCAGCGCAAGCGCGCACCACAGCAACAGGGACTTCAACAGACAACGCTCGGGCATTGGCTACTCTCGGTTCAAGCAGAGATCGGTCAGGATGGGCAGAGCCTTCCGAAAACCTTCCGTGTTCATGCTAGCTTAACGACGCCGCAATAATAATTCGCGATAAGGACGCGCCATGAAAAAACTGCTGCTCGCTTTGCTGCTACTGCTTATCGCCGCCACAGCAACGCTGTACTTCTTTCCCGCCACTCAATTGGCCAGTCTCCGGCTGATAGAGCAACAGCGCGCCGGCCTCGCCCACCAGCAGATACGTGTCCGCGATCTTAACATCCATTACTACCGCGGAGGACCGGCGGACGGCGAAACCCTGGTACTGATCCACGGATTCGCTGCAGACAAGGATAACTGGCTGCGCTTTTCCCGCCACCTCACGGATCGCTATCAGGTCATCGCGCTCGACCTCCCAGGCTTCGGCGACAGCGGCCGCCCCGCCGGCAGCTACGACGTCGGCACGCAAGCCGAGCGACTGGCGAGCATCCTCGAAGCGCTGGGCATCGAACGCGCCCACCTGCTGGGCAATTCCATGGGCGGACATATTGCCGCACTCTACGCCGCGCGCTATCCGCAGCGCACCCAGTCGCTGGCGCTGTTCGACAATGCCGGGGTCGAGGCACCGATCAAGAGCGAGTTCTTCACGCTTCTCGAGCGCGGACAGGCCAACCCGCTGGTGGTGCACCAAGCCGAGGACTTCCAGCGCCTGCTGCAGTTCGTCTTCGTCGAGCCGCCTTACCTGCCCGAGTCGCTCAAGCGCCATCTCGCCGAACGCTCCATGGCCAACCGCGAGCATTACGAGCAGGTGTTCCAGCAGCTGGTCGAGCGCTACATTCCGCTGGAGCCGGAACTGCCGAAGATCGAGGCGCCGACGCTGCTGCTCTGGGGCGAGCAGGATCGCGTGCTGCACGTATCCAGCATCGAGGTGATGCGTCCGCTGCTACGCCACTCGAGCGTTGCGGTGATGCCCGGCGTGGGCCATGCGCCGATGCTCGAGCGGCCGCAGGAAAGCGCCCTGCTCTACCGGCGTTTTCTGCAGGGGCTGACGCCGTAAGCAAGCGGAGCCCTGCACGCGGCGAAACTTGACCAAGCGCCAATAAAAAACCCGCTCCGAGGAGCGGGTTCTTCTTGTAGCGGAAAAAGCGGTTAGACCAGCTTTTCCAGCTCCGGTACGGCTTCGAACAGATCGGCAACCAGACCGTAGTCGGCCACCTGGAAGATCGGCGCCTCTTCGTCCTTGTTGATCGCAACGATCACCTTGGAGTCCTTCATACCGGCCAGGTGCTGGATCGCGCCGGAGATACCGACGGCGATGTACAGCTGCGGCGCAACGATCTTGCCGGTCTGACCGACCTGCATGTCGTTCGGTACGAAGCCAGCGTCGACGGCAGCGCGGGAAGCGCCGACGGCAGCGCCCAGCTTGTCCGCCAGCGCGTACAGGTGCTTGAAGTTGTCGCCATTGCCCATGCCACGGCCGCCGGAAACGACGATCTTGGCAGCGGTCAGTTCCGGACGGTCGGACTTGGCCAGTTCTTCGCCAACGAAGGCGGACTTGCCGGCATCGGCCGGGCCGGAAACGGCTTCAACGGCAGCGCTGCCGCCTTCGGCAGCAGCGGCGTCGAAACCGGTGCTACGCACGGTGATCACCTTGATGGCAGCCGAGGACTGCACGGTGGCGATGGCGTTACCGGCATAGATCGGACGCTTGAAGGTGTCGGCGCTTTCGACGGCGATGATCTCGGAGATCTGATCGACGTCCAGGGCAGCTGCGACGCGCGGCAGGATGTTCTTGCCGTTGCTAGTGGCGGCAGCCAGGATGTGGCTGTAGCCCTTGCCCAGTTCGGCTACCAGCGGCGCGACGTTCTCCGGCAGCTGGTTGGCATAGGCAGCGTTGTCGGCCAGCAGAACCTTGGCCACGCCGGCGATCTTGGCAGCGGCGTCGGCGGCAGCGCCAGCATTGGCACCGGCTACCAGAACGTGAATGTCACCACCGATCTTCTGCGCAGCAGCAACGGTGTTCAGGGTAGCGGCAGCCAGAGCGGCATTGGTGTGTTCAGCGATAACCAGGATAGTCATTTAGATTACCTTCGCCTCGTTCTTCAGTTTCTCGACCAGTTCAGCCACGGACTTGACCTTGATGCCAGCGCTGCGAGCAGCCGGCGCTTCGACTTTCAGGGTCTTGACGGTGGAGGCGGTGGAAACGCCCAGAGCGTCCGGAGTGACGGTTTCCAGCGGCTTCTTCTTGGCCTTCATGATGTTCGGCAGCGACGCGTAGCGCGGCTCGTTCAGACGCAGGTCGGTGGTGACGATCGCCGGCAGGTTCAGCGCAACGGTCTGCAGACCGCCATCGATCTCACGGGTGACGTTGACCTTGTCGCCAGCCACTTCGACCTTGGAGGCGAAGGTGCCTTGGCCGAAACCGGTCAGGGCGCCCAGCATCTGGCCGGTCTGGTTGTTGTCGCTGTCGATGGCCTGCTTGCCCATGATCACCAGCTGCGGCTGCTCCTTGTCGACCACTGCCTTGAGCAGCTTGGCCACGGCCAGGGAGTTCAGCTCGTCATTGGATTCGACCAGGATGGCACGGTCGGCACCCAGAGCCAGCGCGGTGCGCAGTTGCTCCTGGGCGGTAGCCGGGCCGATGGAGACGACGACGATTTCGCTCGCCACGCCTTTCTCCTTCAGGCGTACGGCTTCTTCCACGGCGATTTCGCAGAAGGGGTTCATGGACATCTTGACGTTGGCGAGGTCGACGCCGCTGTTGTCCGCCTTCACGCGAACCTTGACGTTGTAGTCAACCACTCGTTTGACAGCTACAAGAACCTTCATGGATTCCTCGTTACTCTCCGGTGAATAAGAATGTCGCC
>MTEU01005410.1_pt4 | contig 13078 bp, 10 predicted proteins | sample 1042701 | NCBI WGS metagenome assembly MTEU01 (sample SAMN06185813, study PRJNA358809) | soil metagenome | isolation source: naturally attenuated soil | place: India | collected 2015-05-23
GGCGCGCGCGCCGTGGTGGTCTCCGCGCCGCTGTTGCCGGCCTTGCGCGAGGCGGCGCAGCGCGCCGGGGTCGAACCGCTGTGGATCGTCGCGGCGCCGCTGCCCGCCGATGGGCGGCTACCGCTAGGCGAGGAGCCGGCGGCGGCGACCGTGGCGGGCCTGGCCGGCAGCGGTACGCCGCTCGCGCACGCTGCCGCGACGGGGCCCGACCACATGGCGTTCTGGCTCTATTCGTCCGGTTCGACCGGACGGCCGAAGGGAACCGTCCATACCCACGGCAACCTGTTCCATACCGCCGATCTGTATGCCCGCCAGGTGCTGGGCCTGCGCGAGGACGACGTGGTGTTCTCCGCCGCCAAGCTGTTCTTCGCCTACGGGCTCGGCAACGCCTTGACCTTTCCGCTGTCGGTCGGCGCCACCACGGTGCTGATGGCGGAGCGCCCGACGCCGCAGGCGGTATTCCGCCGCCTGACCGAACAGCGGCCGACGGTGTTCTGCGGCGTGCCGACGCTGTTCGCCGGCATGCTGGCCGCGTCTGACCTGCCGTCGCGCGAGGCGGTCGCGCTGCGCGTCTGCACCTCGGCCGGCGAGGCCTTGCCGCGCGATATCGGCGAACGGTTCCGCGCCCATTTCGGCTGCGACATCCTCGACGGCATCGGCTCGACCGAGATGCTGCATATCTTCCTGTCGAATCGTCCCGGCGACGTGCGCTACGGCACCACAGGGAAGCCCGTGCCCGGCTACGAGCTGAAACTGCTGGACGACGCCGGCCGGCCCTGCGCCGCGGGCGAGATCGGCGATCTGTTTATCAAGGGCCCCTCTGCCGCGCTGATGTACTGGGGCAATCGCGACAAGACCCGCGATACCTTCGTCGGCGAATGGACCCGCACCGGCGACAAGTACCTGTGCGATGCCGACGGCTATTACGTCTATGCCGGGCGCAGCGACGACATGCTGAAGGTCGGCGGCATCTACGTGTCGCCGTTCGAAGTCGAGGCGGCGCTGGCGCGGCATCCGGCGGTACTGGAGGCCGCCGTGATCGGCGTCGAGGATGCCGATCGCCTGGTCAAGCCCAAGGCCTACGTGGTGCTGCGGCGGGGCCATGCCTGGCACGAAGGCATGGAGGCCGAGCTGCAGGCCTTCGTCAAGAGCAGCCTGGCGCCGTACAAGTACCCGCGCCGGATCGAATGCGTGGCCGGGTTGCCCAAGACCGCCACCGGCAAGATCCAGCGCTTCCGCCTGCGGCAGCGCGAGCAACAGGCGCGCGATGCCGCGTCGGACGCGGCGGGCGCGTCGGACACGGCGGGCGCCATCCCTTCGCCATCCACGTCATGAGACAGGGTAAGCCGCGATATCCCCGAGGCCCACGCGTCATTACACTCGGGCGCGAGCCGGTGGCCGGGGCAAGCCAGGCAGGGCCGGCGCCGGGTTCCACTGCATTGACGCCATCCATGGCGGGGTTTATAACGGCGAAAACTTCAAACCTAAAATAATTTGGCGCCGCACCGCCTCGGCAGCCGGCGCCGCCGCACCGTCGAGCGAGCGAACCGCTTGAACCACCAGGAGGAGACATCCATGCATCGCTTCATCTCGCGCCGCCTGGCGCCGACCTGTGTTGCCGCCGCCGCGCTGGCGCTGACGCTGGCGGGCACCGCCGCGGCGCAGCCCGCGCCATCGGCGGCCGCCGGCAAGATCAAGGTCGGCTTCATGCTGCCCTACACCGGCACCTATGCGGCGCTCGGCACGGCGATCGAGAACGGTTTCCGCATGTACGTGCAGGAGCAGGGCGGCCGGCTGGGCGGGCGCGAGGTCGAATTCTTCAAGGTCGACGACGAATCGGATCCGGCCAAGGCGCCGGAGAATGCCAACAAGCTGGTCAAGCGCGACCAGGTCGACGTGGTGATCGGCACCGTGCACTCGGGCGTGCAGATGGGCATCGTCAAGGTGGCCAAGGAAAGCAACACGCTGCTGATCATTCCGAACGCGGGCGCCGACGAGGCTACCGGTCCGCTGTGCGGGCCCAATATCTTCCGCTCGTCGTTCTCGAACTGGCAGCCAGGCTATGCGATGGGGCAGGTGGTGGCCGAACGCGGCATGAAGCGGGTCGTCACGCTGACGTGGAAGTACGCGGCGGGCGAGCAGTCGGTGCGCGGCTTCAAGGAGGCGTTCGAGGCCAAGGGCGGCAAGATCGTCAAGGAACTGAGCCTGCCCTTCCCGAACGTCGAATTCCAGGCGCAGATCACCGAGATCGCCTCGCTCAAGCCCGATGCGGTATTCGTCTTCTTCGCCGGCGGCGGCGCCGTCAAGTTCGTCAAGGACTGGGCCGCGGCGGGCCTGAAGGACAAGATTCCGCTCTATGCATCGGGCTTCCTGACCGACGGCACGCTCGAGGCGCAGGGCACCGCGGCGCAGGGCCTGGAGACCACGCTGCACTACGCCGACGGCCTGCAGAATCCGCGCGACAAGCAGTTCCGGCTCAATTACGCGAAGGCTTACAAGCTGCAGCCCGATGTCTACGCGGTGCAGGGCTACGACGCGGCGCAGATGCTGGCCGCCGGCGCCGCCGCCGTCAAGGGCGACATGAGCCGCAAGGCGGACGTCTACAAGGCCATCGCCGCCGCGCGCATCGACAGCCCGCGCGGCACCTTCACGCTGTCGCGTGCCCATAACCCGGTGCAGGACTTCTATCTGCGCAAGGTCGAGGGCCGCGAGAACAAGGTCGCCGGCATCGCGGTCAAGGCGCTTGCCGATCCCGCGCGCGGCTGCCGCCTGTAACGCGAGGCCGCCAACGCCCATCGCCTGCGCCTTGCGCGCGTCACCGGCCGCGGCATGCCGGCGCTTGCCGGCCGCGGCCTCGTCAACGACCGATCGCCTCGCATGGACTTCGTCTCCTTCCTGATCCAGTGCCTGAACAGCGTGCAGTACGGTCTGCTGCTGTTCCTGGTCGCCAGCGGCCTGACGCTGATCTTCGGCATCATGGGCGTGATCAATCTCGCCCACGGCAGCTTCTACATGCTGGGGGCCTACCTGGCCTTCACGCTGGCGAGCATGACCGGCAGCCTGTTCATCGCGCTGCCGCTGGGCATCGTGCTGGCGGTCGCGTTCGGCTATCTGCTCGAGTGGGTGTTCTTCAGCTATCTGTACGAACGCGATCACCTGCAGCAGGTGCTGATGACCTATGGGCTGATCCTGGTGTTCGAGGAGATGCGCAGCATCCTGGTCGGCGACGACGTGCATGGCGTGCCGGTGCCGCCGCTGCTCGACGGCGCGCTGCCGATCGGCAACGAGATGACCTATCCGGTCTACCGGCTGTTCATCTCGGCGGTGTGCCTGCTGGTGGCCGCGGCGATGTACTACGTGATCCGCCGCACGCGGCTGGGCATGACGATCCGCGCGGGCGCCAGCAATCGCGAGATGGTGCAGTCGCTGGGCGTCAATATCGGCCGGCTGTACCGGCTGGTGTTCGCGCTCGGCGTCGCGCTGGCGGTGCTCGCCGGCATGATCGCCGCGCCGGTCTCGTCGGTCTATCCCGGCATGGGCAGCCAGGTGCTGATCGTCTGTTTCGTCGTGGTGGTGATCGGCGGCATCGGCTCGGTCAAGGGTGCGATGGTCGCCGCGCTGCTGCTCGGCTTCGTCGATACCTTCGGCAAGGTGTTCTGGCAGGAGGCGGCGGGCGTGCTGGTCTACCTGCTGATGGCGATCATTCTGCTCTGGAAACCCCAGGGCCTGTTCAAGGCGGGCTAGCGCGATGGCATCGACACCTCCGACCAACCTCGGCGCCGACATCGGCGCGGCCTTCGACCTGCAGCGGCGCGCCAGCCTGCGCTGGACCACGCTGGCGTGGGCGATCGCCTTCGCGGCGCTGGCCGCGCTGCCGCTGGCGCTCGGCGGCGAGGGCAACAAGTTCTACATCGACCTGCTCAGCAAGGTGATGATCATGGCGATCTTCGCGCTGTCGCTGCAGCTGCTGATCGGCTATACGGGCCTGGTCAGCCTGGGCCATGCCGCGTACTTCGCCACCGCGGCCTATGCGACCGCGATGCTGGCGCCGCAGTCCGAGCCCGGCAATGGCTGGTGGCTGCTGGTGGCGGCGGTTGCCGCGGCGGCGGTGCTGGCGTTGCTGGTCGGCATGCTGGTGCTGCGCACGCGGGGCATCTACTTCATCATGGTCACGCTGGCGTTCGCGCAGATGGTCTATTTCATCTTCCACGACACCAAGATCGCCGGCGGCAGCGACGGCACCTACATCTATTTCCGGCCCGAGTTCGGCGTGTTCGGCGCGCGGCCGCTGGGCATCGACGATCCCGTGCATTTCTACTGGCTGGTGCTGGGCGCGCTGATCTTCACGGTGGCGGCGCTGGCGATGGTGCTGCGTTCGCGCTTCGGCCATGCGCTGATCGGCATCCGCCACAACGAGCAACGCATGCGCGCGGCGGGCTTCGCCACCTACCGCTACCAGCTCGGCGCCTTTGTCGCCGGCGGCGCCTTTGCGGGGCTGGCCGGCTATCTGTATGCGATCCAGTTCGGCTTCGTCAATCCGGAGATCGCGTCGTGGCACCAGTCGGGCAACGCGATGCTGATGGTGATCCTGGGCGGGGTCGGCAGCCTCGCCGGCGCGGTGATCGGTGCGTTCTCGTTCGTGCTGCTGGCCGAATGGTTCAGCACGCTGACCAAGCACTGGCAGCTGCTGATGGGCGGCTTCATCATTGGCGCGGTGGCGCTGCTGCCGGGCGGGCTGGTCGGATTGGCGGCACTGTTGCGCCGCCGGCTCGGTGGTGGCGCGGATCGCCGCCGGGTTGGCATGCGAGGAGAGCGGCGATGAACGCGCGCCATGGCAACGAACCGGTGCTGCGCGCGGCCGGACTGACGCGCCGCTTCGGCGGCCTGACCGCGGTCTCGGGCGTCGATCTGGCGCTGGACCTGCATCAGATCCACGCGGTGATCGGCACCAACGGCGCCGGCAAATCGACGCTGATCAATCTGCTGTCGGGCGAACTTGCGCCGACCGCGGGCCAGCTGTTCCTGCACGGCACCGACGTCACCGGCTGGCCGCAGCCGCGGCTGGCCTGCGCCGGCGTCGGACGCAGCTATCAGCGCAACAACGTGTTCGCACCGCTGAGCGTGCGCGAGAACTGCCGGCTGGCGGCGCAGTCGCGCGCGCAGCGTGCCTGGCGCCTGTGGGAAAGCGCGCAATCGTGCCGCACCGCGCGCGCGCTTGGCGACGAGGCGATGGAAAGGGCCGGTCTGGCCGACTGCGCGGCGCTGCCGGCGATGGCGCTGTCGCACGGGCAGAAGCGCCAGCTGGAGGTGGCGATGTGCCTGGCCACACAGCCGGTCGCGCTGCTGCTCGACGAGCCGCTGGCCGGCATGGGCGCCGAGGAATCGGCGCGGATGCTGTCGCTGCTGCGCGATCTGCGCGAGGGCCATGCGATCCTGCTGGTCGAGCACGACATGGATGCGGTGTTCGCGGTGGCAGACCGCATCACCGTGATGGTCAACGGCGTGGTGATCGCCTCGGGGGAGCCGGCCGCGATTCGCGCGAACCGAGAGGTGCAACAAGCCTACCTGGGCGACGACGAAGGCGCGGGCGAGCTTGCCGATGTCGCGGCCGACGCCGATTCCCATCCCCATGGCGCAGGCGCGGCCGCCGGCACGCGCAAGGAGTGCGCAGCGTGAAGCCGATGATCGAAGCCACCGGCGTGCAGGCCTGGTATGGCACCAGCCATGTGCTGCGCGGTGTCGACTTCCGCGTCGACGCCGGCGAAACCGTCGGCCTGCTGGGGCGCAACGGCATGGGCAAGAGCACGCTGCTGCGGACCTTGCTGGGCCACGTCACGCAGCGCGCCGGCACCATCGTCGTCGCCGGCCGCGACGTCTCGCGCGCGCGGCCCTACGATGTCGCGCGCCTCGGCGTCGCTTACGTGCCGGAGGGCCGCGGCATCTTTCCGAACCTGTCGGTGCGCGAGAATCTGCTGATGGCCGCGCGCAAGGGCTGCAACGGGCGTAACGACTGGGACGAGGCGAGGGTGCTCGACTTGTTCCCGCGTCTGAAGGAGCGGCTCGACCATGGCGGCCAGCAGCTTTCGGGCGGCGAGCAGCAGATGCTGTCGATCGGCCGCGCGCTGATGACCAATCCCGACTGCCTGATCCTCGACGAGGCGACCGAAGGACTGGCACCGAAGATCGTCCGCGAGATCTGGGACGTGATCGCCGCGGTGCGGGCCACCGGCATTTCGACCGTGGTGGTCGACCGCAACTATCGCGCGGTGCTGGCGCAGGCCGACCGCGTGGTGGTGCTCGAGAAGGGACTGGTCGCGGCAAGTGGCGCGGCGGCCGAACTGGCGGCCACGCCGGGCCTGCTCGAGCGGTATCTCGGCGTCTGAGCGCCTCGAAGTTCGGCCGCATTCGGTGCCTCGATCCAGCGCGGTGATATCGGCGAACTCGTAGAAGACATAGCAGACATGGAACGGCGCGAATACCGCTTGTCGCGCCGTTTTTCTATGGCGGGCGCGCCACACCCAAGGGTTGACCGAGCGCTGCTTCGCTCGCATCCTTGCGTTCCTGGGGAGGGCGATCGCCGGCCAGCGACGGTGTCGCGCTCGAACCGCAGCGCGTGCCGAAACGGCTCCGGAAGGGCCTCGGAACGGTCCCAAAAAGATTCCTGATGACGCTGCCGGCCCGTTTCCACTAGAATGGCGCCCGATTGTGCATTGCAAAAAAATTCTCGAACGATGCGGCCGGCCGCGGCATGACGGGCCTCCCGCTGCGAATCCATGACACAACCCACCACGAGCCATTACTTCGTCGAGACGCCCAGCATGCGCATGCTGGTACTCGCGGCGATCGGTGTCGTCTTCGGCGATATCGGCACCAGTCCCCTGTATGCCCTGAAGGAGTGCTTCAGCGCCGAGCATGGCATTCCGTTCAGTCCCGAAGCCGTGATGGGCGTGATCTCGCTGCTGTTCTGGGCAATGATCCTGGTGGTGTCGATCAAGTACGTGGTGTTCGTGATGCGCGCGGACAACGACGGCGAGGGCGGCGTGCTGGCGCTGATGGCGCTGGCGCTGCGCAGCGCCGCACCGCGCTCGCGGCGGGCCAAGCTGCTGATGATGCTGGGCATCTTCGGCGCCTGCATGTTCTACGGCGATGCGGTGATCACGCCGGCCATCTCGGTGCTGTCGGCGGTCGAGGGCATCGAGATCGCGACGCCGGCACTGTCGCACTACGTGATCCCGATCACCCTGGCGATCCTGCTGGTGCTGTTCCTGCTGCAGCGGCGCGGTACCTCCTCGGTGGGCAAGCTGTTCGGGCCGATCATGGTGGCGTGGTTCCTGTCGCTCGGCGCGCTGGGCATCTATCACCTGATCGAGTCGCCGGCCATTCTCGCCGCGATCAATCCGCTGTACGGGGTGCGCTTCCTGCTCGAGCATTCGCTGCAGGCCTTCATCGTGCTCGGCGCGGTGTTCCTGGTGCTGACCGGCGCCGAGGCGCTGTATATCGACATGGGCCATTTCGGTCCCGCGCCGATCCGCCGTGGTTGGTTCGCGATCGTGATGCCCTGCCTGATGCTGAACTACTTCGGCCAGGGCGCGATGCTGCTGGGTGACCCCAGCGCGGTGCGCAATCCGTTCTACCTGATGGTGCCCGAGCTGCTGCTGATCCCGATGGTGCTGCTGGCCACCTGCGCCGCGGTGATCGCGTCGCAGGCGGTGATTTCGGGCGCGTTCTCGCTGACCAGCCAGGCGATCCAGCTCGGCTTCATCCCGCGCATGCGGATCCGCTACACCTCGGAAGCCGAGATCGGCCAGATCTATCTGCCGGTGATCAACTGGGTGTTGCTGGTGGCCGTGGTGCTGGTGGTGCTGGCCTTCAAGAAGTCGGAGAACCTGGCCGCTGCCTACGGCATCGCGGTAACCACCACGATGGTGATCACCACGCTGCTGTCGATCGTCGTGATGCGCCACGTGTGGAAATGGCCGCCGGCGGTGGTCGCCGCCGCGGGCGCGGCCTTCCTGGTGATCGACCTGTCGTTTTTCTCGGCCAACCTGCTCAAGATTGCCGAGGGCGGCTGGTTCCCGCTGCTGCTGGGCAGCGCCGCCTTCTTCCTGCTGATGACCTGGTACGGCGGCCGCAAGCTGCTGCGCGCGCGCAGCCTGGAGGAGGGCATTCCGCTGGAGCCCTTCATGGCCGGGCTGCTGGCCCATCCGCCGCACCGCGTCGAGGGCACCGCGGTCTTCCTGACCGGCAACACCGAATTCGTGCCGGTGTCGCTGCTGCACAACCTGAAGCACAACCGCGTGCTGCATGAGCGCGTGGTGTTCCTGAGCTTCGTCACGCGCGACATTCCGTATGTCGACGACGATCACCGGCTCAGCTGCAAGGACCTGGGCGGCGGCGTCTTTATCCTGAAGTCCGAATACGGCTTCAAGGAAACCCCCGACGTGCACAAGGTGCTCGATCTGTCCAAGCGCAAGCTGAACATGGAGTTCGAACTGATGGAGACCTCGTTCTTCATCGCCCGGGAATCCGTGATCCCGTCGCGCCTGCCCGGCATGCCGATGTGGCGCGAGACGCTGTTCGCGTGGATGCATCAGAACGGCGCCAAGCCGTCGGATTTCTTCCGCATCCCGGCCAACCGGGTGGTGGAGCTGGGGACCAAGGTCGAGATCTGAGCGCGGCGGCGGCGCGCCTGCGGGCGCGCCCGTCGCATCACCAGGAAGCCTGCATGCGGCACCGCCGTTTGCAGGCTTTTTTGTTGCTCCTTGCCTACTGACGAGGGGAGTGACGTGCCGAAGTGTCAACTTTCGGAGGGTGGCACCGTAAACTCCTCGGGGACGTCCGCCCGAGCCGCACGCAGGCCCCGGCTTGCCTGCATGCAGGCCTTCGCCGCATGTCGCTCTATGTCGTTCAACCAGGAGAACAGGTAGTGAAGAAAGTCCATGCAGTTTCCCTGATCGGGATGCTCGCGCTGCTCGCCGCAGGGGGATGCGCCACGGAATCGTCGCGGGCCTTGCCCGTGCAGCAGGTCGAAAGCGCCAGCCGCCCGTACCAGGGCGTGCGCGCACCGATCGCGGTCGGCAAGTTCGACAACCGCTCCAGCTATATGCGCGGTGTGTTCTCCGATGGCGTGGACCGCCTCGGCGGCCAGGCCAAGACCATCCTGATCACCCATCTGCAGCAGACCGGCCGCTTCAACGTGCTGGACCGCGACAACATGGAAGAGATCAAGCGCGAAGCCGGCATCAAGAAGCAGCAGCAGAACCTGAAGGGCGCCGACTATGTGATCACCGGCGACGTGACCGAATTCGGCCGCAAGGAAGTCGGCGATCGCCAGCTGTTCGGCCTGCTTGGCCGTGGCAAGTCGCAGGTCGCCTACGCCAAGGTCGCCCTGAACGTGGTCAATATCAACACGTCCGAAGTCGTCTACTCGACCCAGGGCGCCGGCGAATACGAGCTGTCCAGCCGCGAGATCATCGGCTTCGGCGGCACGCAGAGCTACGACTCGACGCTGAACGGCAAGGTGCTCGACCTTGCGATGCGCGAGGCGGTCACCAGGCTCGTCGGCGGTATCGAGAGCGGGGCCTGGAAGCCCGCCGTCCAATAACACCTCTTCGAGGAACGGGTCATGAAAACGACGTTGCAAACGTCGCGGCTGGCATTGGCAGCCGCGGCGTGCGGCGCGCTGCTTGCCGGCTGCGCCAGCCAGAACACGCTGTACCAGTGGGAGGGGTATCAGCCCCAGGTCTACAACTACTTCAAGGGGGAGCCGAAGCAGGAGCAGGTGATCGTGCTCGAGCGCGATCTCGAGAAGATCAAGGCCGCCGGCAAGCTGCCGCCGCCCGGCTACCACGCCCATCTGGGGCTGCTGTACGCCGATCTTGGCAAGGACGACGAAATGGTGCGCGAATTCCAGACCGAGAAGGCGCTGTTTCCGGAGTCGGGCACCTATGTCGACTTCCTGCTGCGCAATATCAAGCGTCCCGAAAAGAAGGCCGACGCCGGCGGCAACAAGGTGGAGGTCAAGTAAATGAAGACGCTGTTTTCCCGCACGCCGTTTTCTCGCACGCTGCTCTCGCGGCTGCTTCCGCTGGCGGCCGTCGCCGCGCTCGCCACCGGCTGTGCCGCGCCGAAGCAGATCGACTACGCCGCGTTCAAGCAGGCGCGTCCGCGCACCATCCTCGTGCTGCCGCCGCAGAACGAATCGCCCGAAGTGCAGGCGACCTATAGCGTGCTGTCGCAGGCCACGTATCCGCTGGCCGAGGCCGGCTACTACGTGCTGCCGGTGACCCTGGTCGACGAAACGTTCAAGCAGAACGGCATCACTCAGCCAGGCGAAATGCACGCGGTGGCGCCGGCCAGGCTCAAGGAGATCTTCGGTGCGGACGCCGCGCTGTACATCGACATCACCAGCTACGGCACCAAGTACTACGTGATCGACAGCGCCACCGTGGTGACGGCGAAGGCCAAGCTGGTCGACCTGAAGACCGGCACGCAGCTGTGGACGGGCTCTGCTTCGGCGTCGAGCAACGAGGGCGGCAACAGCTCGGGCGGCGGCCTGGTCGGCATGCTGATCGCGGCGGCGGTCAAGCAGATCATCAACAGCGCCACCGATGCTGGCCACACCGTAGCGGGCGTCACGACCAGCCGTCTGCTGACGGCCGGCCAGCCCGGCGGCATCCTGTACGGCCCGCGCTCGCCGAAGTACAACGCGGACTGATCCGGCGGGGGCATCCATGCGGGCCGCCCATGCGTGCGGTTCTGCCGCGGACGGTGCCGCCGGCTAGGGGCGGGCACGAAAGGCGGACCCGTCCAGCCAGATCGCGTCCGTCCGCGGCAACGCCGCCGTTTGGCGTTTCCATTGCCAATCCGCCAGCCAGCCGCCCCGCGCCGGCAGCCTGTTCCGGGTTGAATCGAGCGCCATCAACGGCAGCAGTCGATCGTTGGGATGCAACGCCAGCGTGGCCTCCCATATCCGTCGCCAGGCCGCCGTCATCTCCGTTGCCGTGTGCAGCCGTTCGATATTGTCAGCCAGACTGGACAGCGGCAACGGTCGATCCAGGCGCGGCAGCGCCTGGATCGCGCGAAATACCTGCTGCCACCGCCCGCTGTCGACCACCAGCCGCGATAGCAGCGCGAGCAGGTCGATGCGGTCCCGGCGAGGCAAGGGGCCGGCGGCTTCCAGCAGGCGATCCAGCGCCGAATCCACCTGCTCACGGGGCAGGTGAGCCATGGCATTCGCCAGGGCCGACAGGGCCGCGCCCTGTTCGTGGACAGGCAGTTCAAGCGTCATGGCGAGAATCGCGTCCCATGCGGCGCCGCTGTCGGGCGCCCTGTCCAGTGTCAACGCGAGTGCCGGCAGCACCTGATTGCGCTGTTCAGGTTCAAGCACCTCGGCCTGGTCCAGGACCGTATTCCACGCCTGCACCCTCGGCTCGCCGGACACCAGTGCCAGGGGCAGCAGAATGAGACGGAACGGCAGCGCTTGCACGGCGCTAGCGTCGATCAGCGTGGTCACGAGATCGATGTTGTGCTCGCCGACGATCCCGTTCTGGACCCGACAAAGCTGCCGCAGGACGATGTAGCGCTCGTCGGATGACCGCGGGTGGACCATGGCCAGGGTATACAGGGTCAGCCAGTAATCCGCCTGCAATTCTCGTGGGAGTCCGGGAAGCGCGTCAGCCAGCGCCTCCAGCAGCCAGCAATGCAAACCGGGCGGCAGTTCGCCGAGCTTGTAGATCGCGCCATGCCAGCCCACCAGGCAGTCCTCCGGCGGTAGCAACGGCAGCAGCTGTGCAGCGGCGATATGGCCGAGCGCGGCTGACGATCCCTCGTGGGAGGCGGCGAACTCGATGAAGCGTTCGTAGTGCTGCGTGGCGGTCTGCGTCTGCATCGCTGGCGTCGGCATGGCGAACGCCATCAGCAATGCCTCGGGCGTATCGGCCGGCAACGCCGCGATGGCGCGGCGCAGGGCATTGTCGGCGTGCCGAAAGGCCGGCGGCGCTTCGAATGTCCGCCGTGCCGCGCTGCGCAGCGTCCAGATTTGTTCCACCTCCAAAGTGGACGCCACCATCGCGGCCAGACAGTGGTTGACCGGGGGCTCGGCCATTCGCTGCGACGGGAGGTCGCGCAGCACGACTGACAGGGCATCCACCCGCAATGACACGGGCAGGTCCATCAGCGCGTCCTGCACACGTCGATACAGCTGCCTGCGCGACTCCAGGGCGCATGACGGGGGCAAGTCGTCGCACGCCAGCATCACGAGCGCCACCATGCCGAGCGGTGCGGGCCGCGCCGCCTCCGGCAGACGCTCCACCGCGCCGAGCAGCGAACCGGCGGCGGACAGCCACAGCGCGGGCGGCATCCGGCAAATCGATCGGCCCAGCCGCGCCAGAACCTCGGCGCGGGGCCCGGGCAGCAGGCGAACGCTGTCGCGCAATACCGCATCGAGGTTCGATGGTGTCACCGCACGATCGCTGCGCACGTCGATACCGTGCCGGAACGCCATCGGTCCCAGCAGGCGACGGCAATGCGGCTCCACGCGAGACAGCGCGCTGATGTCCCGCGGGCCGAGATAACCAGCCAATTGCATCACGATGGGTTCAGGCAATGCCGCGAAACCGAGCCCGCGGCGCCAGGCGCGCGCCGCGGGGCTGCGGCCGCGAACCGACCAGGCGGCGGCATCCATGGCCCGCCACGTCGCCGCCTGGCCGAGGTGCCGACGGCTCCATGACAGCCACCGAGCCAGCAGTGTCTGGCCGGGCTGTCCGGGCTGTGCATCGGCTTGCGGGCGCAAGGGCGAGATGGCGGGCATCCCGGCGCCTGCATCCGAGGCGTGCGGCGACTCCCGCATGCCGCTGGCAGCGGCCGGTTCGGGATGGTTCGAAGTAGGCCGCGCGGGCGCGGACGAGGCAAGACTGCGGGCTGCCTGCATGCGTCGATTCCTCCTGGCAATGGTGCGCGACGTCGGCCGGCTTGCCGCCGTAACGCGTGCCGGAAGTCTCGACCGTACCAGCCAGGGGGATATCGAAAAACCAACGCGGGCTTTGAGATCCCGCTCGATGGCGGGCGGCACCGGGGC
>MTEU01000607.1_pt1 | contig 13062 bp, 3 predicted proteins | sample 1042701 | NCBI WGS metagenome assembly MTEU01 (sample SAMN06185813, study PRJNA358809) | soil metagenome | isolation source: naturally attenuated soil | place: India | collected 2015-05-23
CCGACGGTCAGCCTGATCGACGACCAGGCGCCGGTCACCGGCGCGATCGCCAACGGCAGCGCAACCAATGACGCCACGCCGACGCTGCAGGGCACCGGCGCCATACCCAACGGCCGCATCCAGATCTCGATCGACGGCCAGCCGCCGGTGACCATCAACGCCGACGCCAACGGCAACTGGAGCTACACGCCACCCGCACTGCCGTCGGGCCAGCATCAGATCGTCGTCACGCAGACCGGCAGCGATGGCAAGACCAGCGAGCCCACGGTGATCGACGTGACGATCGACACCACGGCGCCCGCCACGCCGACGCTCAACCCCAGCAATGGCGCGACGCTCAGCGGGACCGCCGAGGCCGGCAGCACGGTCGGCATCGACCTGAACGGCGACGGCACGCCCGATGCCACGGTCGTCGCCGATGGCAACGGCAACTGGACCTATACCCCGACCTCGCCGCTGCCGGACGGCACCAAGGTGACCGTGGTCGCCACCGACCCGGCCGGCAATACCAGCGAGCCCGCGACCACGACCGTCGACGCCCAGCCGCCGGCCACCCCGACCGTCAATCCGACCAACGGCACCACGCTGAACGGCACCGCGGAAGCGGGCAGCACCGTCGGCATCGACCTGAACGGCGACGGCTCACCGGACGCCACCGTCACCACCGACGGCGGCGGCAACTGGACGTACACGCCGACCTCGCCGCTGCCGGACGGCACCACGGTCACCGTCACGGCAACGGACCCGGCCGGCAATACCAGCGGCCCCGCGACGACGACCGTCGACGCGGCCGCCCCTGCCGCGCCGGCGATTTCCGGCGTCACGGACGACACCGACCCGGTCAGCGGTCCGCTGACCTCGGGCGGCAGCACCAACGACACCACGCCGACGATCGCCGGTACCGCGGAAGCGAACAGCACCGTGCAGATCTTCAACGGCGCCACGCTGCTCGGCACCGTGACCGCCGACGGCAGCGGCAACTGGACCTTCACGCCGACCACGCCGCTGGCCGACGGCAGCTATTCGTTGACGGCGACGGCGACCGATGCGGTCGGCAATGTCAGCGGACCGGGAACCGCCTTCGTCCTCACCGTCGATACCGCCGCTCCTGCCGCCCCGGCCATCACGCAGGCCACCGGCACCACACTGGCCGGCACGGCCGAAGCCGGCAGCACCATTGCGATCGACCTGAACGGCGACGGCACGCCCGATGCCACGGTCACCGCCGATGCCGGCGGCAACTGGAGCTATACCCCCGCCACGCCGCTGGCCGACGGCACCACCGTCAGCGTGACCGCCGTCGATGCCGCCGGCAACAGCAGCGGGCCCGTCACCGCCACCATCGACTCCGTCGCGCCGACGGCACCGTCGATCGGCAGCGTCACCGACGACGTGGACCCGGCCAGCGGCCCGCTGACCTCGGGCGGCAGCACCAACGACGCCACGCCGACGATCGCCGGCACCGCGGAAGCCAACAGCACCGTGCAGATCTTCAACGGCACCGCGCTGCTCGGCACGGTCACCGCCGACGGCAGCGGCAACTGGACCTTCACGCCGACCACGCCGCTGGCCGACGGCGGCTATTCGCTGACGGCCGTTGCCACCGACGCCGCCGGCAACACCAGCCCGGCCAGCACCGCATTCGACTTCACGCTCGATACTGCCGCCCCTGCCGTACCGGTCATCGCGCAGGCCAATGGCACCACGATCATCGGCACCGCGGAGGCATACAGCACCATCGCGATCGATACCAATGGCGACGGCACTGCCGACGGCACCGTGACGGCCGATGGCCAGGGCAACTGGAGCTTTACGCCGGGCGTACCGCTGGCCGACGGCACCGTGGTCCGCGTGACCGCAACGGACGCCGCGGGCAACGTCAGCGCGCCGGCCGACGAGACGGTCGACGCGGCGCCGCCCGCCGTGCCGACCATCGATCCGACCAACGGCACGGTGCTCCAGGGCACCGCCGAGGCCGACAGCACTGTCCGGATCGACACCAACGGCGACGGCACGGCCGACGCCACGGTCACGGCCGATGGCGCGGGCAACTGGACCTACACGCCGGCCACGCCGCTGGCCGACGGCACCGTGGTCAGCGTCACCGCGACGGACGCCGCGGGCAACACCAGCGCGCCGGCGACCGAAACCGTCGATGCCGCGCCGCCCGCACTGCCGACCATCGACCCGACCAACGGCACGGTTCTGCAGGGCACGGCCGAAGCGGACAGCACGGTCCATATCGACACCAATGGCGACGGCACGTCCGATGCCACCGTCACGGCCGATGGCAGCGGCAACTGGAGCTACACGCCGGCCACGCCGCTGCCCGACGGCACCGTCGTCACCGTTACGGCGACCGATGCCGCCGGCAACACCAGCGCGCCGGCCACCGAGACGGTCGACGCCGCGGCGCCAACCGCGCCTTCGATCGACACGGTGGTCGACGACGCCGGTCCGGTCTCGGCGCCGCTGACTTCCGGGGACAGCACCAATGACAGCACCCCGACGATCGCCGGCACCGCCGAAGCGAACAGCACGGTACAGATCTTCAACGGCACCACGCTGCTGGGCACCGTCACCGCCGACGGCACCGGCGCCTGGACCTTCACGCCGACCACGCCGCTGACCGACGGCAGCTACTCGCTGACGGCCACCGCGACCGACGCGGCCGGCAATACCGGCCCGGCCAGCGCGGCGTTCGACTTCACGCTGGACACCGCCCCGCCGGCCCAGCCGTCGGTCGACGACAGCAACGGCACCACGCTGACCGGCACCGCGGAAGCCAACAGCACCGTGCAGATCGACACCGACGGCGACGGCACGCCCGAGGCGACCGTCACCGCCGACGGCAGCGGCAACTGGACCTACACGCCGACCACGCCGCTCCCCGACGGCACCGTCGTCACGGTTACTGCCGTCGATGCCGCCGGCAATGTCAGCACGCCCGATACGGTGACGATCGACGGCACGCCGCCGGCCGCGCCGGCAATCGACAGCGTCACCGACGATACCGGCACGGTCACCGGCCCGGTGGCATCGGGCGGCAGCACCAACGACACCACGCCGACGATCGCCGGCACGGCCGAGGCCAACAGCACGGTGCAGATCTTCAACGGCACCACGCTGCTGGGCACCGCGACCGCGGATGGCACCGGCAACTGGTCCTTCACGCCGACCACGCCGCTGGCCGACGGCAACTACGCGCTGACCGCGGTTGCCACCGACACCGCCGGCAACACCGGCCCGGCCAGCACGCCATTCGATTTCACCGTCGACACCGCCCCGCCGGCCGTACCGCAGATCACCCAGGCCAGCGGCACGACGATCGCCGGCACCGCGGACGCCAACAGCACCATCGCGATCGACACCAATGGCGACGGCACCGCCGACGCCACCGTGAGCGCGGATGCCGCTGGCAACTGGAGCTACTCGCCTGCGACGCCGCTGGCCGATGGCACGGCCATCAGCGTCACTGCGAGCGACGCGGCCGGCAATACCAGCGCACCGGCCACCGACATCGTCGATGCCACGGCGCCGAACGCGCCGCTGATCACCACGGTGACCGACGACGCCGATCCGGCCAGCGGTCCGCTGACCTCGGGCGGCAGCACCAACGACACCACGCCGACGATCGCGGGCACGGCCGAGGCCAACAGCACGGTGCAGATCTTCAACGGCACCACGCTGCTCGGCAGCGTGACCGCCGACGCCAGCGGCAACTGGACGTTCACGCCGACCACGCCGCTGGCGGACGGCAGCTACGTGCTGACCGCCACCGCAACCGATGGCGACGGCAATGCCGGGGCCGCCAGCGCGGCGTTCAACCTGACCGTCGACACCGCTGCGCCCGGCGTGCCGCTGATCACGCAGTTCACCGGCAACACCATCGCCGGCACCGCGGAGGCCAACAGCACCATCGGCATCGATACCGATGGCGACGGCACGGCGGACGCCACGGTCAGCGCCGACGGCAGCGGCAACTGGACCTACTCGCCGGCGACGCCGCTGGCCGACGGCACCGCCATCGCGGTCACGGCGACCGACGCCGCGGGCAACGTCAGCGCGCCGGCGACCGCGACCATCGACGCGGCCGTTCCTTCCATCCCGACGATTGCCAGCGTCACCGACGATGTGGACCCGGTCAGCGGCCCGCTGACTTCGGGCGGCAGCACCAACGACAGCACGCCGACGATCGCCGGTACGGCCGAGGCCAACAGCACGGTCCGGATCTTCAACGGCACCACGCTGCTGGGGACCGTCACCGCCGATGGCACCGGCAACTGGACCTTCACGCCGACCACCCCGCTGACCGACGGCAGCTATGCGCTGACCGCCACCGCCACTGATGCGGCCGGCAATGCCAGCCCCGCCAGCGCGGCGTTCAACCTGACCGTCGATACCGCGGCGCCCGCCGCCACGGTGGCCATCACTGGCGTCACCGACGACACCGGCACCGCGGGAGACTGGATCACCGGCGATACCACGCCGACCTTCAGCGGGACGCTGAGCGCGCCGCTCGCTGCCGGCGACCGGGTCGAGGTCAGCTACGACGGCGGCGATACCTGGACGCAGGCGAGCGTCAACGGCACCACGTGGTCGTGGTCGGCGAGCAATCATCAGTTCGCCGACGGTAACCACTCGGTGGCGGTCCGGGTCATCGATGCCGCCGGCAATATCGGCAGCAGCACCACGCAGGACTTCACCATCGAGACCGACGTCGCGCCGGAAGTCTCCGCGCAGGAATCGGGCGGGCTGCTGGGCATCGTCGACGCCAACGTGCTGGGGCTGATCGACCTGAGTTCGCAGCAGGTGTTCGGCGCGAGCGACTACAACAACAACATCCAGCAGGTGGTGCTGCGCTACGGCGGCCTGATCGGCCTGCCGCTGCAGCGCCTCGGATACAACGCCGAGCTTGCCGCGGAGCTGGGCATCAACGTGGTTCCGCTGCACGACCCGGGCATCCTGGGCGTGATCGGGGCAGTGTCGACGCTGACGATCACTTCCGCCGACGGCGGGCCGATCGATACGCTGCGGCTCAACGAGCTGCTCGGCTCGGTGACGATCGAAGGCGGCCTGCTGGGCGTCAGCCTGGACCTGCTGTCGAATTTCACGATCACTGCGACCGACACCACGGGGCTGACCGATACCGCCAGCGCCAGCCAGCTGGCAAGCGCCGAGGTACTCGCCGGCCTGCTGGGCTCGAGCCAGTCGAGCGCCATCGTCGAAGGCACGTCGGGGGCCGATACGCGTACCGGCACCAGCGGCAGCGACCGGCTGTACGGCTACGCCGGAGACGACACGCTCGATGGCGGCGACGGCAACGACCTGCTGCGCGGCGGCGCGGGCAACGACACGCTGATCGGCGGCAACGGCAACGACCTGCTGATCGGCGGCGCCGGCAACGACACGATGACGGGCGGCACCGGCAGCGATGTGTTCCTGTACGAGGTCGTCAGCAACGACGGTACCGGCGGCAACGGCAGCGACATCATCACCGACTTCACGGTGGGGACGGCGCCCGGACAAGCCGGCTCCGACGTGATCGACCTGTCGAGCCTGCTGGTCGGCTACACCGGCGATGGCGACGGTCCGGCGCACTACGTCGACGGCGTGGCGACGATCGATGCCGGCGACAACATTGGCGACTACCTGAGCGTGACCACCGACGGCACCAATACGGTGATCCATATCGACCGCGACGGCACCGGGGCCGCATTCGGCTCGGAAGCGCTGGTCACGCTGAACAACGTCAATACCGATCTGGAGACGCTGCTGGCCAATCGTCAGGTTCTGGTCTGAGCGAGGCGGGCGGCGGTCTCCCCGTTCCGCCGCCCGCTTCGCCGGACCCTTTCCATCGATCCCGTCACCGACCCGTCATCGAGCCGACCACCAGGAGACGCGCCCCACCGCATCGACCCGCCCTGCACTACCCCGTCGGCCGCGACGCTGCCTCGCGACCGATGCGTGGCCACATGTCAAAGCCTTCACCGCGGACCGTGGTGATTTCGTGAAACCGACATCGTTGAGATCCATCGTGGCCCTCCTTGCCAACGGAGCGCGGACCCGGCAGCGCCCGCTCCATTCCCGGCATCGTGCCGGGGACACGCTGCGTACCCCGCCGGTATCGGCGACGCTGTCCGCCTTTGCCGCGCTGGCGATGCTGGTCCTGCCCTGCCCAGGGCCGGCATCGGCGGCGCCCTACACCGCTTCCACGACGCCGGCGCCGTCGGCGGCCTCCGCCGGCATGCCGAGCCCCTCCACGCCGCAGCGCATCGCCCTCGACGGTCTGACGCTGCGCAACGCGGTCGGCATCGCGATCGCGCGCCATCCCGACATCAGCCGCGCGAACGCGGTGGTCACGCAGAACCTTTCCGAGATCTCGGTCGCCAAGGCCGCCTGGTACCCGAAGATCGAATACGGCGTGCAGCCCGGCTACGGCGGCAGCTTCGGCAGCGGCGGCAACGATCTCGGCTCGCGCGCCTCGGTCGGCGCCAGCCAGTTGCTCTACGACTTCGGCCGCACCCGCAGCAAGGTCTCGGCGGCCGACGCCAATCTCGGCAAGAGCCAGCATCAGCTCGCCGACACCGTCGAGACGGTGGCGGCCAATACCGCCGATACCTTTGTCGAACTGGCCGCCAGCCAGGCCGTGATCGCGGCCGCGCAGCGGCAGGTCGAATCGATGAACGAGACGCGCGCGCGCATCGGCGAACGCGTGCGCGCCGGCCTGTCGGTGTCGTCCGACCGCGACCTGGCCGAGGTGTCCACGCTGCGTGCCAATGCCGAAGTGCTGAAGGCGCGCAACCGCTTCGACGTCGCCGCCACCAGGCTGGCCGAGCTGATCGGCGCGCGTCCGCAACAGGTGGCAGACCTGGCCAATACCAGTGGCGTGATCGAGCGGATCACGCGCGAAGGCGGCGGCGGCCGCGACGACCAGATCGACGACACGCCGTCGGTGCAGGCGGCACGCGCCGCCGTCGATGCCGCCGCGGCCAATGTCGACCTGGCGAAGGCCGAGCGCTACCCATCGGTCAGCGTCGGCGTCAGCCGTTCGCTGTCGACCGGGCGCGCCAACGCCAATGACGATACCTGGGTCGGCCTGTCGATCCGCGGCGACTTCTCGCTGGGCCGGCTCGCGCAGCACCGCATCGCCGCGGCGCAGGCGCAGGAGCGCGCCGCCGCCGATGCGCTGGAGAACCAGCGGCTGCGCACGCGCACCGCGCTGTATGCGGCGCAGACCGAGGCGGAAGGCGCGGCCGCGCGGCTGGCCAGCTACCGCAACGTGATCGAGCTGTCGCGCTCCTCGCGCAATCTGTACTGGCAGGAATACATGCTGAACAAGCGCTCGCTGACCGAGGTGATCACGCGCGACCGCGAGATCTTCCTCGCCGAGGAAGAATGGATCACCGCCATGGCCGACGGCATCCGCGCCCGCATCAAGGCGTATGCCGCGGTCGGCAAGTTCGTGGAGCTGCTGCGGCAGCAGGAAGGCGCACGCGATGAATGACCCCACTGCGTTGAGCGCGCTGGCGCAGGCCGCCGGGCAGTCCCCGCAAACGCCCCCGCGGCAGGCCCAGGCTCAGCGCCAGGCCGAACCCGAGGCACAGGCGACGCTGCAGCCATGGATCGATGCGATGCTGCTCGCCGCGCGGCAGCTCAACGTGCAGGCCTCGCCCGAGCAGCTGCGCAATGCCGCGGCGTGGAGCGGGCGCGACGAGGCGCAGCGCGAGACCGCCATTGTCGAACTGGCCGCATCCGCCGGCCTGTCCGCGCAATTCGTCGCGCTGCCGCCGGCGTCGCTGTCGCCGGTGATGCTGCCGGTGCTGGTGCCGCTGGGCCAGGGCAACACCAGCTCGGTCGGCATGGTGATCGCCGTCGCCAACGGCGTGGCCACGCTGCTGCTGCCGCTGGACGGCAAGCCGGTCGAGCGCAGCCTGACGCTCGATGCGCTGGCGTGCGAAACGAGCGGCCGCATGCTGCTGGTGCAGGCGCGCACCACCCGGCGCGGCGACCGGCTCGACGCGTATCTGCGCGCGGCACCGGACTCGTGGCTGACCGGCATCTTCACCGCGCACTGGCGCACGATGCTCGACCTGGGCCTGGGCTCGCTGTTCGGCAATCTGCTGGCGGTCGGTACCTCGCTGTTCGCGATGCAGGTGTGGGACCGCGTGGTGCCGGCGCGCTCGCTGCATACGCTGTGGGTGCTGGCCTCGGGCGTGGCGCTCGCGCTGGCGCTCGAACTGCTGATCCGGACCGCGCGCGTCTCGATCACCGACCATTTCGGCAAGCGCGTCGACATCAAGCTGTCGGCGATGTTCTTTGCCCGCGTGCTCGATATCCGCAACGATGCGCGGCCGCGCTCTCCCGGCACGCTGATCGCGCAGCTGCGCGATCTCGAACAGCTGCGCGAGCTGTTGACCTCAAGCACGCTTGGCGTGCTGATCGACCTGCCCTTCGTCGCGGCCTTCCTGTTCATCATCTGGGTACTGGGCGGCTGGCTGGTGGCGATTCCGCTGGCGGCGATCCCGCTGCTGATCCTGCCGGGGTTGCTGGCGCAGATCCCGCTGGCCCGGCTGTCGCGCGAGGGAATGGCCGAGGCCGCGCTGCGCAATGCGATCCTGATGGAGTCGATCTACCGCGCCGAGGACATCAAGTCGCTGCAGGCCGAGCCGCGCTTCCGCGGGCTGTGGGACCACGCCAACCACGTCAACGGCGAGATCGGGCTGAAGCAGCGCTTCATCGCCGGACTGCTGGTCAACGTGTCGCAGACGGTGCAGCAGATCGCCTATGTCGGCGTGGTGATCGCCGGCGTCTACGGCATCCTCGACGGCAACCTGTCGTTCGGCGCGGTGCTGGCCTGCTCCATCCTGACCAGCCGCACCATCGCGCCGCTGGCGCAGATCCCCGCGGTGCTGGGCCGCATCCAGAACGCGCGCGTCGGCAAGAAGGCGCTGGACGAGCTGCTGCGGCTGCCGGTGGACCACGATCCCGACAGGGACACCTATCACAAGCCGGTGCTGCGGGGCGGCTATCGCTTCGAGAACGTGGCCTTCGGCTTCGACCCGCAGGAAAAGCCGGTGCTGACGGTTCCGCAGCTGCGCATCGCGCCGGGCGAACGCATCGCGATCCTGGGGCGCGTCGGCGCCGGCAAGTCGACGCTGCTGCGGCTCGCCGGCGGGCTGGCCTCGCCGACGCAGGGCCGCATCGTGCTGGACGACACGCCGATGGAGCTGATCGACGTCGCCGACATCCGCCGCGACATCGGCAGCGTGCTGCAGGAATCGAGCCCCTTCTACGGCACGCTGCGCGACAACCTGCTGATCGCCAATCCGCTCGCTACCGACGAGCAGCTGCTGCGCGCGCTACGGCTTGCCTGCGCCGACCAGCTGCTGCTGAACCAGCCGCACGGGCTGGACCTGCGCATCCGCGAGAACGGGCTCGGCCTGTCCGGCGGCCAGAAGCAGGTGCTGGTGCTGGCCCGCACCTTCCTGCGCGACCCGCAGGTGCTGCTGCTGGACGAGCCCACCGCGTCGCTGGACGAGGGCACCGAACTGGCGGTGATCGAACGGATGCGCCAATGGCTGGGCCGGCGCACGCTGATCGTCGCCACGCACCGTTATCCGGTGCTGGCGCTGGTCGACCGCATCGTTGTCCTCGAGCGCGGGCGCGTCGTCCGCGACGGGCCGAAGGACGAGGTGCTGGCCCAGCTCAAGCGCACGGCGGTGCCACGAACGGCGGCAGCGCAAACGCCGGCCAAGCCGGCGGCGCCGGCCCAGGCAACGGCCGCGGAGTAGCGCCATGGACAAGATCTCGATGCGTGCACGATTCGAAGACGGCGCTGGCGGCGCGCGCCTGCTGCTGTGGCTGGGCATCGGCGCGATCGCCGCCTTCCTGCTGTGGTCGGCCTTCGCCAGCCTGGACGAAGTCGCGGTCGGCGAAGGCAAGGTCACGCCCGCTTCCAAGGGCCAGATCATCCAGAGCCTGGAGGGCGGCATCCTGGCCGAGCTGGCGGTGCGCGAGGGCGATGTGGTCGAGGCCGGCCAGCAGCTCGCCACGCTGGACCCGGTGCAGGCCCGCTCGTCGATGGAGGAGACGCTGGAACGGATCGCCGCGCTGCAGGCGCGCGCCGCGCGGCTGCATGCGGAGATGAACGACGCCGACTCGGTCAACTTCCCAGCCGAACTGGCGCGGGATACCGCGGTGGTCGAACGCGAGCGGCAGCTATTCGTCGCCAACCGCCGGGCCTTCCGCGAGAACCTCGGCAATCTGCGGCAGCAGCTGCGGCTGGCGGAGCAGGAGCTGCAGATCGCGCTGCCGCTGCTGCGCACCGGCGCCACCAACGAGGTCGAGATCCTGCGGCTGCGGCAGAAGGTGGCCGAGTTCGCCACCAAGCTCGATTCGACGCAGAGCGAGTACTACGTCGCGCTGAAGGCAGATTACGCCAAGACGATGGCGGACCTGGGCCCGCTGCTGAAGGTGCGCGAGGGACGCGCCGACCAGCTGCGCCGCACCGCGATCACCTCGCCCGCGCGCGGCATCGTCAAGGACATCCGCGTCTCGACGATCGGCGGCGTGATCACGCCAGGCGGTGTGCTGATGGAGATCGTGCCGCTGGGCGACCAGTTGCTGATCGAGGCACGGCTGTCGCCGCGCGACATCGCCTTCATCCATCCGAACCAGGAGGCGACGGTCAAGATCACCGCGTTCGAGCCATCGATCTACGGCACGCTGCCGGCCAGGGTGGATCGCATCTCGCCGGACACCATCGAGGATCAGGTCGACCGGCGCATCTACTACTACCGCGTCTATGTGCTGACCCAGCATGCGTTCCTGGAGACGAAGGACGGCAAGCGCCATCCGATCCTGCCGGGCATGGTGGCGACCGCGGAGATCCGCACCGGCCGCCGCACCGTGATGGACTACCTGGTCAAGCCGCTGAACCGCGCGGCGGAAGCGCTGCGCGAACGCTAACCCTTGCGCATGGGCCGCGTTCGACTAGCCCTTGCGCAGATAGGTGACCAGCCGGTCGATCACCGGCGCATTGCGCCGCGTCAGCAGGCTGACCACGATCGCGACCGCAAACCCGGCCGGCACGCCGAACGCGCCCGAGGCGATCGGATCGACGCCGAACCAGCGGTCGCCGAAGATGCCGGTCATCCGCGTGAAGAACGGGTAGTTGACGAAGATGTAGTAGATCGACACCGACAGCCCCGCCAGCATGCCGGCGAACGCGCCGGCCGCGGTGGTGCGCTTCCAGAAGATCGCCAGCACCAGCACCGGGAAGAAGCTCGACGCGGCCAGCGAGAACGCGGCGCCGACCAGGAACAGGATGTTGCCCGGCCGCAGCGAGGTCACGTAGGCCGCGAACAGGGCGACGCCGAGCAGCAGGATCTTGGCGGTGGTCACGCGCCGCTGCTGGCTCGCGCCGCGGTCGACCATGTGATAGAAGACGTCGTGCGACAGCGCGTTGGCGATCGTCAGCAGCAGCCCGTCGGCGGTCGACAGCGCCGCGGCCAGCGCGCCGGCGGCGACCAGGCCCGAGATCACATACGGCAGCCCGGCGATCTCCGGCGCGGCCAGCACGATCATGTCCGGCTGGATCATCACCTCGGCCCACTGCACGATGCCGTCGCCATTGACATCGCGAATGCCGAACACCGGCGGATCGATGCGCCGCCATTGCGTGACCCAGGCCGGCAGATCGGTATAGGGCGTGCCCACCAGATGGTGCAGGAACTCGTACTTGACCAGCGCCGCCAGCGTGGGCGCGCTGACGTACAGCAACGCGATGAAGAACACCGCCCAGGCCACCGAATTGCGGCTCTCCTTGACCGACGGCGTGGTGTAGAGCCGCGTCAGGATGTGAGGCAGGCTCGCGGTGCCGAGCATCAGGCAGAAGGTCAGCAGCACGAAGTTCAGGCGGTCGGTCTTGCGCTCCGCTTCCGACGGCGACGGATAGGGCTCGGTGGCCGGCACCGGCGGCTGGCTGCGTGCGAGGGCTTCCTCGCGCTGCTGGGTCCATTGCTGCAGGGCGGCGGCCGGGTCCAGCGGATAGTCGGCGCGCTCGCGCTCGACCGCCTTGATCTCGCGCAGCGGCGCATTGCGGGCGCGCAGTTCCAGCAGCCGCGCATTGAGCCCGTCGCGCACCTCGTCGAACGACTGCGGCAGCCGCGCGATGCGCTCCTGCAGCTCGATCGCCTGCTGCCGGTAGTGTTCGCGCACCGCGAGCTCGGCCGGATCGCGCAGCAGCTCGCGTTCACGCTGCCCGACATCGGTCAGCACCGTGCCGTAGCCCAGCTGCGGCACCGCCTCGCCATGATGCTTCCACGCGATCATCGACACCGTGACCAGGAAGGCCACGATCATCACGATGTACTGCGCGACCTGCGTCCAGGTCACCGCGCGCATGCCGCCGAGGAACGAGCAGACCAGGATGCCGGCCAGGCCGAAGAACACGCCGACGGCGAAGTCGACGCCGATGAAGCGCGTGACCACCAGCCCGACGCCCTGGATCTGCGCGACCAGATAGACGAAGGAACACAGCGAGGCGGCCAGCACCGCGATGCCGCGCACCGGCAGGTTGCCGCCCGGCTTGCCGTTGCCGTAGCGCGCGGCGAGGAAATCCGGAATCGTATAGCCGCCGTACTTGCGCAGATACGGCGCCAGCAGGAAGGCCACCAGGCAATAGCCGCCGGTCCAGCCCATCACATAGGCCAGCCCCTCGTAGCCGGAGGCGAACAGGATGCCGGCGAGGCCGATGAAGGACGCGGCGCTCATCCAGTCGGCGGCGATCGCCATGCCGTTGAACATCGCGGGCACGCGCCGGCCCGCGACGTAGTATTCGTGCAGGTCGGCGGTGCGGCAGATCAGCCCGATGCAGGCATAGATCGCGATGGTGATGAACAGGAAGACGTAGCCGAGCCACAGCGCGTCGGCGTTGGAACGCTCGAGCAGCCCCATCATGCCGATGAAGCCGAACAGTCCGAGCGTGAACAGGCCGTAGTACAGCAGCAGCCGGCGGCGAAAGCGCGACTGGGCCTGGGCCATGGGCGTGGGGTGGGC
>MTEU01000993.1_pt1 | contig 13013 bp, 10 predicted proteins | sample 1042701 | NCBI WGS metagenome assembly MTEU01 (sample SAMN06185813, study PRJNA358809) | soil metagenome | isolation source: naturally attenuated soil | place: India | collected 2015-05-23
CGGTCGGCGGCGCGACGCTGTAATTCGCGCGACGTCGATGTTGCCGGCGGCCCCGCCGCCGGCAACCGCGCCCCAGTGCGCACCGAAACCCGCTGACGCGGGTTTTTTCCGCCCAAAGCGATAGGAGAATTTGATGGAATTCCTTACCACGATCAAGAATCTCATTCCCGACTATGCGAAGGACATTCGCCTGAACCTGGACGGCACCATCGCACGCTCCTCGCTGGAGGGCAACGATGCCGTGGGCGTGGCGCTGGCCGCCGCCTTCGCCGCCAAGAGCAAGATCATCGTCGACGCGATCCGCAACGCCGGCGTGCTGTCGCCCGAAGAGCTGAATGGCGCGCTGACGGCGGCCGCGCTGATGGGCATGAACAATGTCTGGTATCCGTATGTCGAGATGGCGGCCGATCCCGATCTGGCCAGCCAGCCCGCGGGCCTGCGCATGAACGCGTATGCGACCCACGGCGGCGTCGACAAGCGCCGCTTCGAGATGTACGCGCTGGCCGCGTCGATCGTCGGCAAGTGCCATTTCTGCATCCGCTCGCACTACGAGCTGCTGAAGAACGAGCAAGGCATGACCTCGCAGCAGTTGCGCGATGTCGGCCGGATCGCGGCCGTGATCACCGCCGCGGCGAACGTGATCGCAGCCGAGTAAGGTCGGACCGCGAGTCCTGACCGGGTCCCGCGCACGCGGGCATCCCGGATGATCGATGGCCGCCCCGCGCGGCCATCGTCATTTCCGGCGCGCCGACGCCACCGCGCGTCCGCATTTCTCCGACTGCATTTGTGCACGGTCCGGCCTACAATCGAGGCAGATTCTGCTTCGCGGACCGTCCATGAGCCAACTGCCCTCGCCCTCCTCGCCGCATTTCCACTATCGCCTCGCCACCGCTTCGGACTGGGGCCAGATCGCCGCGGTCACGCAGGAAGCGTATGCGCAGTACGAGCTCGAGATCATGGAGGACTGCCGCGCGTCGTTCCAGCAGGGCATGCGTTCGGTGCTCGCGACCAAAACGTCCGACATGGAATGGTGGGTCGCCGAGGCCGATCACGGCATCAGCGGCGCGGTGCTGTTCTGCCATCCGGGCGCGACGCTGCAGGCGCTGGACGGCAGCACGGTGACACTGGCCCTGCCCGAGGCGCGGCTGCTGTCGGTCAGCCCGCAGGCACGCGGGCTGGGGCTCGGGCGGACGCTGATGCAGATCTGCATCGAGCGTGCGCGCGATATCGGCGCGCAGGCGCTGGTGGTGCGCACGATGCCGGAAATGGGTGCCGCCAACCGCCTGTGCCAGCAGATGGGCTTCGTCAAGCGGACCGAGGCCGGGGCGCGTTCGGGGCCGCTGGAACGGTTGGTCGACTACGTCTACGCGATCGAGCCGAAGGAAGCCGACGCGCCGCAGCCGGGCCTGTAGCGGCACACATCGCGCCGAAACCACGACGCCGCGCTCTCGACGCGCTCTCGACGCGCTCTCGACGCGCCGGCGCTCAGTCCCGCGGCGCGACGATCGCGCCGCGCCACAGCAGCACCACCGCCTGCGCGACGATTCCCTCCTGGCGCCCTTCGAAGCCCAGCTTCTCGTTGGTCTTGGCCTTGACGTTGCAGCGGCCGGCCGCGATGCCCAGATCCTCGGCCAGATTGGCCACCATCGCGCCAATATGCGGCGCCAGCTTCGGCGCCTGGGCGATCACCGTCGCATCGACATTGCCGACCTCATAGCCGGCTTCGCGCACCCGTCGCACCGCCTCGCGCAGCAGCGCGCGGCTGTCGGCGCCGGCAAAGGCGGGATCGGTATCGGGGAAATGCCTGCCGATATCGCCCAGGCCCGCGGCACCGAACAAGGCGTCGGTGATCGCGTGCAGCAAGGCATCGGCATCGGAATGGCCGAGCAGGCCGCGGTCGTGAGGAATCTCCACGCCGCCGAGCACCAGCTTGCGGCCCGGCACCAGCGCGTGCACGTCGTAGCCTTGTCCCACGCGGATATCGAAGGGCATCATCGCGATCGGTCTCCAGAATAACCAGAAGAAGCGGCGGCGGGCGGGCCGCCGAGCAGGACTTCGGCCAGCGCGAAGTCCTCGGGATAGGTCACCTTGAAATTGCGCAGCGAGCCGTTGACCAGCCGTGGCTTCAGGCCGAGCCGCTCGATCGCGCTGGCCTCGTCGGTCACGACCGCGCCGTTGGCAAGCGCGTCTTCCAGCGCCTGGCGCAGAACGCCGACGCGGAACATCTGCGGGGTCTGCGCCTGCCACAGCCCTTCGCGCGGCACCGTGCCGCCGATGCGGGACGGCTGCGAGGGATGCAGCGGTTCCGCCTCGGCACGCTTGAGCGTGTCGGGTACCGGCACCGCCAGGATGCCGCCGATCGCCGCGTCGGGCCCATCGCCATCGTCCCCTTCGACCGCGCGGATCAGCGTATCGATCATCAGCGGCGTCAGGCCGGGGCGGGCGGCGTCGTGGACCAGCACCCAGTCCTGATCCTCGGCGCCCAGCTGGACCAGATGCCGCAGCCCGTTCAGCACCGATTCATGGCGCGACTGGCCGCCGACGAAGGCCGTATCGAAGCGCAATCCGGCAAAGGCCGCCGAGCCGAAGCGCGCCTCCAGCGGCAGGTCGTCGGGCGCCAGCACCAGCGCGGTGGCGCTGATCGACTCGCACGCCGAGAACGCGGCCAGCGCGTACCAGATCATCGGATGGCCGGCCAGCTCGCGATATTGCTTGGGCAGGCCCGCGCCCGCACGGCTGCCGCTGCCGGCACAGGGAATCAGGGCAAATCGTCGTTCGGACATGCGGCGGACTGGCGGAAGAAGGCGGATAACGCGGATAACGGAATGGGGCGGCACCAATTGGGCCACCGACTGCGGCACCGACTGCGCCACCGAAGGCCGCATCAAAGCGGCACCCGATGGCCGGGCGCTGCGCATTCTATAATACGACCCTCTTCTCGACACCCCCGCCCGCGCTGCCGGCGGGGCGTCGTCGTTTGATCCGAACCGCTTTTATGTCCGACGCCAACTCGCTTTCCGCGCTTCCCGTTTCCACTCAGCTACCGCTGATCAAGGCGGGCCAGCGCCACCAGATCGCCGGCCTGCACGGCTCGGCCGATGCGCTGGCGCTGGCCGCCTATGCCCGCGCGCATCACGACAAGGGGCAGATGCCGATGCTGGCGGTGATCTGCGCCAACGCGGTCGACGCGCAGCGGCTGGCCGACGAGATCCCGTGGTTCGCGCCGGAGCTGCGCGTGCGCGTGCTGCCCGACTGGGAGACGCTGCCCTACGACAGTTTCTCGCCGCACCAGGACCTGGTGTCCGAACGCCTGGCGACGCTGCACGATATCCAGACGGGCCAGTGCGACGTGATGCTGGTGCCCGCGCAGACCGCACTGTACCGGCTAGCGCCGCCCGCCTTCCTGGCCGCCTACACCTTCTTCTTCAAGCAGGGCGAACGGCTCGACGAGGCCGCGCTGAAGGCGCAGTTCACGCTGGCCGGCTACGAGCACGTCAGCGCGGTGATGCGGCCCGGCGAATACAGCGTGCGCGGCGGCCTGATCGACCTGTTCCCGATGGGCTCCGCGCTGCCCTACCGGATCGACCTGTTCGGCGACGAGATCGAAACCATTCGCGCGTTCGACCCGGACACGCAGCGCAGCCTGTACCCGGTCAAGGAAGTGCGCCTGCTGCCCGGCCGCGAGTTTCCGCTCGACGAGGCCGCGCGTACCGCGTTCCGCGGCCGCTGGCGCGAGGTGTTCGAGGGCGACCCGAGCAAGTCGCCGATCTACAAGGACATCGGCAACGGCGTGCCGTCGGCCGGCATCGAGTACTACCTGCCGCTGTTCTTCGAGTCGGCCGCGACGCTGTTCGACTACCTGCCGGCCGGCACGCAGCTGGCCTATGTCGGCGCGATCGACGACGCGATCCGCCGCTTCTGGACCGATACGCAGCAGCGCTACGACTTCATGCGGCACGACCGCGAACGGCCGCTGCTGCCGCCCGCGCAGCTGTTCCTGAACGAAGAGCAGTTCTTCAGCGCCGCCAAGCCGCTGGCGCGGCTGGTGCTGCAGCAGGGCCCGGCCGGCGCCGATGCGGCGGCGCTGTCGGCCGCGCTGCCCGACGTCTCGGTCAATCGCCGCGCCGAGGACCCGCTGGTCAACCTGGAGGCGCTGCTGCTGCGCAAGCAGGCACGCGTGCTGATGTGCGCCGACTCGGCGGGCCGCCGCGAGACGCTGCTGCAGCTGTTCGCCGACAGCGGCCTGCGTCCGCACCCGGTCGAGGACTGCGCGGCCTTCCTCGCCGGCGACGCGACGTTCGCGATCGCGGTGGCACCGCTGCAGAGCGGCTTCGTGCTGCCCGGTGCCGACGGCCATCCCGATCTCGCCTTCGTCACCGAGGCCGAGCTCTATGCGAATACCGCGCGCCGCGCCGGCCGCCGCAAGCAGGAGCAGGCCAGCAGCGTCGACGCGATGGTGCGCGACCTGGCCGAGCTGAAGATCGGCGATCCGGTCGTGCACAGCGAGCACGGCATCGGCCGCTACCAGGGCCTGGTCACGCTCGACATGGGCCAGGGCGACGAGGAATTCCTGCATCTGGACTACGACAAGGGCAGCAAGCTGTATGTGCCGGTCCACCAGCTGCATGTGATCTCGCGCTATTCGGGCGCCGACCCGGAGACCGCGCCGCTGCATTCGCTCGGTTCGGGCCAGTGGGAACGCGCCAAGCGCCGCGCCGCGCAGCAGATCCGCGATACCGCCGCCGAGCTGCTGAACCTGTACGCGCGCCGGGCGCTGCGCGAAGGCCATGCGTTCGCGCTGTCGCCGAAGGACTACGAGACCTTCGCCGAGAGCTTCGGCTTCGAAGAGACGCCGGACCAGGCCGCGGCGATCGCGGCGGTGATCGCCGACATGACCTCGGGCAAGCCGATGGACCGGCTGGTCTGCGGCGACGTCGGCTTCGGCAAGACCGAGGTGGCGCTGCGCGCGGCCTTCGTCGCGGTGATGGGCGGCAAGCAGGTCGCGATGCTGGCGCCGACCACGCTGCTGGCCGAGCAGCATTTCCAGACGCTGTCGGACCGCTTCGCCGACTGGCCGGTGCGCATCGTCGAGCTGTCGCGCTTCAAGACGAAGAAGGAGGTCGAGGCCGCGATCAAGCAGATCAACGACGGCACCGTCGACATCGTGATCGGCACGCACAAGCTGCTGTCCGATGACGTGCGCTTCCAGCGGCTGGGCCTGGTCATCATCGACGAGGAGCATCGCTTCGGCGTGCGCCAGAAGGAGGCGCTGAAGACGCTGCGCGCCGAGGTCGACGTGCTGACGCTGACCGCGACGCCGATCCCGCGCACGCTCGGCATGGCGCTCGAGGGACTGCGCGACTTCTCGGTGATCGCGACCGCGCCGCAGAAGCGGCTGGCGATCAAGACGTTCGTGCGGCGCGAGGAAGACGGCGTGCTGCGCGAGGCGATCCTGCGCGAGCTCAAGCGTGGCGGCCAGGTCTACTTCCTGCACAACGAGGTCGAGACCATCGAGAACAAGCGCGCGCGGCTGGCCGAGCTGGTGCCGGAGGCCCGCATCGCGGTCGCGCACGGACAGATGCACGAGCGCGAGCTCGAGCGTGTGATGCGCGATTTCGTCGCGCGGCGCGCCAATATCCTGCTGTGCACGACGATCATCGAGACCGGCATCGACGTGCCGTCCGCCAACACGATCCTGATCCACCGCGCCGACAAGTTCGGCCTGGCGCAGCTGCACCAGCTGCGCGGCCGCGTCGGCCGCTCCCATCACCAGGCCTATGCCTATCTGCTGGTGCACGATCCGGAAGGCTTGACCAAGCAGGCACAGCGGCGGCTCGAGGCGATCCAGCAGATGGAGGAACTGGGCTCGGGCTTCTACCTGGCGATGCACGACCTCGAGATTCGCGGCGCCGGCGAGGTGCTGGGCGACAAGCAGTCGGGCGAGATCCACGAGATCGGCTTCCAGCTGTACACCGACATGCTGAACGCCGCGGTCAAGGCGCTGAAGGCCGGCAAGGAGCCGGACCTGATGGCGCCGCTGGCGGCCACCACCGAGATCAACCTGGGCACGCCGGCGCTGCTGCCGAACGACTACTGCACCGACGTGCACGAGCGGCTGTCGCTGTACAAACGGCTGGCCAACTGCGAGCGGCCCGAGCAGGTCGACGACATCCACGAGGAACTGGTCGACCGCTTCGGCCGCCCGCCGGCGCAGGCGCAGGCGCTGATCGAGACGCACCGGCTGCGCATCGCCGCGGTGCCGCTGGGCGTGCGCAAGATCGACGCCGGCGAGGCCTCGATCAGCGTGCAGTTCGTGCCCAACCCGCCGATCGACGCGATCCGCATCATCGACCTGGTGCAGAAGAACCGGCATATCAAGCTGGCCGGCCAGGACAAGCTGCGCATCGAGGCGAAGATGCCGGACGTGGCGGTGCGCGCGCAGACGATCAAGCAGACGCTGCGGCAGCTGGCTTGAGCGGATGATGGGCTGTGGGATGACGGGCGGCGGTTGCCCTGTCCCCCACCCTCTCCCGCAAGGCGGGAGAGGGAAGCGTCCTGCCTGCAATCGGGCGCAGGAGTTCTGCAGCGAAGGCCGCAGCTGAAGCGCTCGCGTTCGGCCCCCTCTCCCGCTTGCGGGAGAGGGTTGGGGAGAGGGCCGCCCACTGGGCAAAGTGGACCCCACCACATATCCGGGTGTAGGATCGGACATCCAACAGCGTGATCCTGCCGCATGCCTGCCCATACCCCTGCCCCCGCCGACGCCCTCGCCGATGCCCCCGAACACTCCGCCCTCGACTGGACCCGCCGGCTGATCGAGTTCGACACCACCAGCCGCGAGTCCAATCTCGGCCTGATCGAAACGGTGCGCGACCACTTCGTCGCGCAAGGCCTGAAGCCCCACCTGAGCTACAACCCGCAGCGCAACAAGGCCAATCTGCATGTCATCGTGCCCGCCGCCGACGGCAGCGAGCAGCGCGGCATCGTGCTGTCCGGGCATACCGACGTGGTACCGGTGGACGGCCAGGACTGGAGCACCGATCCGTTCCGGCCCGCGCTGCGCGACGGCCGGCTGTACGGCCGCGGCGCCTGCGACATGAAGGGCTTCATCGGCACCAGCCTGGCGCTGTTGCCCACGCTGCTGCAGGCGCGGCTGCGCGAACCGGTGCACTACGCGCTGTCGTTCGACGAGGAAGTCGGCTGCATGGGCGCCCCCTATCTGATCGACGACCTGCGCGAGCGCGGCATCCGGCCCGCGGGCTGCATCGTCGGCGAGCCGACCAGCATGCGCGTGATCGTCGCGCACAAGGGCATCAACGCCTATCGCTGCTGCGTCAAGGGCCAGGCCGCGCATTCCTCGCTGACCCCGCGCGGCGTCAATGCCATCGAATACGCGGCGCGGCTGATCTGCTTCATCCGCGACCTCGCCGACGAGTTCCGCGCCAAGGGCCCGTACGACGAGGCCTTCGACGTGCCCTTCACCACCGCGTCGACCGGCACGATCCAGGGCGGCATCGCGCTGAACACGATTCCCGCGCTGTGCGAGTTCGTGTTCGAGTACCGCAACCTGCCGGGCGTCGATCCGGAAGCGATCCGCGCGCGCATCGAGGCCTATGCCAACGATGTGCTGCTGCCGCGCATGCGCGCCGAGCATGCCGACGCGGACCTGAGCATCATGCGGATCGCCGCGGCACCGGCGCTCGACGCCGCCGAGCGCGATGCGATCACGCAGCTGGTGCGCGCGCTGACCGGCGACAACGCGATCAGCAAGGTGGCCTACGCCACCGAGGGCGGCCTGTTCCAGCGCGCCGGCATCCCGGCCGTGGTCTGCGGCCCCGGCGACATCCAGCAGGCCCACAAGGCCGACGAGTTCGTCGCGCTGGAGCAGCTCGCGCAATGCGAGGCCTTCCTGCACAAGGTCGTCGACAGCCTTCGCCTCGCGGCCTGACGGCTCCCGTCCAACGCCAGGACACCGAAGACACCAGTCCCCGGAAGCGCATCGCGCTTCCTCACCGATGGCCTGAACGGCCGGGCCGCGCATGGTCTGGCCGGATCGACGAGGGCACGCAGAGGCCCCGTTGCAGCATGCACCGCAACACCAACCACAACGACACCAAAGGAGAACTCGACATGGCAGCACGCCGCTCCCCCGCTCCCGCCCGCACCCAACGCTTGCTGACGCTGCCAGCCGCCCTCTCGGCGCTGGCAGCGGCCACCGGCCTGCTGTGCGGCTCGGCCCTGCTTTCGCCGGCAATGGCGCAGACCGCATCGCCGGCCCCGTCTTCAAACACGGCAAGCGCGACAAGCACCGGCGACCCTGCGCTGCACGCGCAGATCGAGACGCGCGCCAAGGCCGCCGAGGCGCGGCTGATCGCCTGGCGGCGCGACATCCACCAGCATCCGGAGCTCGGCAACTACGAGACGCGCACCGCGAAGCTGGTGGCCGACCATCTGCGCAAGCTCGGCATGGACGTCAAGACCGGCGTCGCCAAGACCGGCGTGGTGGGCCTGCTCAAGGGCGGCAAGCCGGGACCGGTGGTGGCGCTGCGGGCCGACATGGATGCGCTGCCGGTCAAGGAGCGCGTCGACGTGCCGTTCGCCTCGAAGGCCAAGGGCAAGTACCTCGGCAAGGAGGTCGACGTGATGCACGCCTGCGGCCACGACACCCACGTCGCGATCCTGATGGCGACCGCCGAGGTGCTGGCCGGCATGAAGGACCAGCTGCCCGGCACCGTCAAGTTCATCTTCCAGCCGGCCGAGGAAAGCCCGGCCGATATCGAGCCGGACGGCACCAATATCTGGGGCGCCAAGCAGATGGTGGCCGAGGGCGTGCTGGAGAACCCGAAGGTCGATGCGATCTTCGGCCTGCATGTCAGCAGCGGCATCGAGTCGGGCAAGCTCGCCTGGCGCAGCGGTCCGGCGATGGCCGCCGCCGACCAGTTCTGGATCGACGTCAAGGGCCGCCAGACGCATGGCGCACGTCCGTGGGGCGGCATCGACCCGATCGTGGTGTCGTCGCAGATCGTGATGGGTCTGCAGACGATCCAGAGCCGGCAGGTCAATGCGATGCTGGAGCCGTCGGTGATTACGGTCGGCACGATCCACGGCGGCAACCGGATGAACATCGTGCCCGAGAAGGTCGAGATGATGGGCACGATCCGGACCTACGACGAAGGCATGAAGAAGGACATCCATGCGCGGATGAAGCGCACCACCGAGTCGATCGCGGCCAGCACCGGGGCGGAGGCGACCTTCCGCGTGGTCGAGCTGTACAACGCGACCGTCAACCAGCCCGCGCTGACCGAGAAGATGGCGCCAACGCTCAAGCGCGTAGCCGGCGACGGCAACTGGATGCTGGCGCCCAAGGCCACCGCGTCGGAGGACTTCTCGTTCTACCAGGAAAAGGTGCCGGGCCTGTTCTTCAATCTCGGCGTGACGCCGAAGGGCACCGATGTCACCAAGGCGCCGTCGAACCACTCGCCGGAGTTCTACGTCGATGAGCCGGCGCTGATCCATGGCGTGCGGGCGCTGTCGAACCTGACGGTCGACTACATGACGATGGCGCAGCGCTGATCGGCATGGCGCAGGGGCAGGCGCGGGACGATTACAATAGCGTCCTTTCACCGCCGCCCCTGCCCCGTGCGGGGCGGCGCATGCATCCGACCGCTCCATGCCCCTGATCGTCCAAAGCCTCCAACCCATCGCCTCCCAGGATATCGACGCGTTGCGCGCGCTTGCCGACGCGCCCGGCCTGAGCCTGCGCAGCGACACCGTCGCCACCGCCGAGGCCTGCGCGCCGCTCGACGACCGGCTGCGCGATGCGCTGGAGGCGTTTTGCGAGCCGCGCCGGCTCGACTGGGCGGTGCTGCCGACGCACCGGAAGCTGTCCGACTTCCGGCTGGTCGCGATGGACATGGATTCGACGCTGATCACGATCGAGTGTATCGACGAGATCGCCGATTTCTGCGGGCTGAAGGCCGAGGTCTCGGCGATCACCGAGGCCGCGATGCGCGGCGAGATCACCGACTTCAACGAAAGCCTGCGGCGCCGCGTCGCGCTGCTGAAGGGTCTCGACGCCAGCGTGCTGGACCGCGTCTACGAGGAACGGCTGCGGCTGTCGCCGGGCGCAGAGCGGATGCTGCAGGCGGCGCGCGCCGCGGGCTTGCGGACGCTGCTGGTATCGGGCGGCTTCGTGCACTTCACCGAGAAGCTCAAGGCCCGGCTGGGCCTGGACTTCACCCGCGCCAATACGCTCGAGATCGTCGACGGCAAGCTGACCGGCCGCGTCGAAGGCGAGATCGTCAATGCCGAGGTCAAGGCCCGCACCGTGCGCGAGACCTGCGAAGCGATCGGCGCCGACCCGCGCCAGGCCATCGTGATGGGCGACGGCTCCAACGACCTGAAGATGATGGCGATCGCCGGCCTGTCGGTCGCCTTCCGCGCCAAGCCGGTGGTACGCGCGCAGGCCAGCGTGGCGTTCAACCATGTCGGACTCGATGGGTTGTTGAATCTGTTCGCGGGTTGACGCTTCTCGGCGGGCTTCGCTGCCGGCCAGCCTGGCGTCTGTAGTTCTCCCAGGCCGCATTGCTCTCTCCCCAACCCTCTCCCGCAAGCGGGAGAGGGAGAACGCCGTTGGTGTCGGCGAACCGATCTCGTGTCCGTAACACTCCCCGCCTGCGCCAACCGGCTCCCCTCTCCCGCTTGCGGGAGAGGGGCTGGGGGAGAGGGCAAGCCGCCCCTCTCACCCGACTATCAATACATTGCAAACAATATCAATAACTTGCATCGTCAAATACGAATCATTACCATTTGTGTTTTGAATTCGGTAACAAAATATTGGCGATGCAACTCTTTGCCGCTCTACTCGGCCTGGCGGGCGCTGCCTGCCTGTATCTGGCCGGTCCCAACCAGGTGCTGCTGCGCCAGCCTCCCCAACGCCGGATGATGGTTTGGCTCGGCATCGTGCTGACCTCGGCCGGTGCGGTCGGCTGGTCGGTCGAGCACAGCTGGACCTCCTCCATCGCCGCGACGCTGGCCACGCTCGGCACCGGCCTGTCGCTGTGGCCCTTTCTCGGCTGTTATCTGCACAAGCGCCGCGGCGGCGAGGAGGCGGCATGAACGGCGGCATCGGCACCAAATGGCTGGCCGGCACGCTGCTCGGCTTTCCGCTGTCGCTGGCGGTCTGCACGCTGGCCATCCTGTGGCTGCCGGGCGGATGGCAGAGCGGCATCATCGGCGCGGTGACCGCCAGCCTGCCGCTATGGGTAGCGATCATCATCAGCACCAGCCTGCTGTTTTCCAGCAGCCGCGCCGCCTGGCTCTGGCTGGGCGCGGCCAACCTGATCTGTTTCGGTGCGTTGTGGGGATGGCGGCTGATGGCCGTGCCCAGCGCGGCCGCGTAAGGAGTCCCCCATGAAGGCTGCAACGCTGCGCGTTTATCAGACGCTGCATACCTGGGTCGGCCTGATGGCCGGCTGGGCCCTGTTCATCGCATTCTTCGCCGGCGCGATCACCGTGTTCCACCACGAGCTGCACGAGTGGCAGTCGCCGGCGCGCATCCGCGGCGAGACCCACGCCGCCGCCAAGCCCTCGCCCGAGGACCTGGACCGCTTCGTCGCCACGCTGGTCAAGGCCCATCCCGAGGCGGCGGCCAGCGTCTATATCGGCCTGCCGACCGAAGGCGAGCCGCACACCACCGCCTACTGGATGGATGCCAAGGGCGAGTGGCAGACCACCAACGAAGAAAAGCTCGGCGCCGGACGCACCTCGCCGCAGGACACCTCGCTGGACGGCGTCCGCGGCGAGCTGTCGAACTTCCTGAACGCGCTGCACTACACGCTGGGCTTGCCGATGCAGGTCGGCATGCATTTCATGGGCGTGGTGTCGGTGCTGTACGGGCTGGCGCTCGTTTCCGGCGTGCTGCTGCACCTGCCGCGGCTGAAGAAGGACCTGTTCGCCGTGCGCCCGGGCCGCAACCTGAAGCGCTTCTGGATGGACGCGCACAACGTGATCGGCCTGTTCAGCCTGCCCTTCCACTTGGTCATCGCGATCACCGGCGCGCTGTTCTGCGTGTCGATGACGCTGGCGATGGCCTTCAACGTGCTGACCTTCGACGGCAAGCTGATGTCGGCGCTGCCGACCGCGATGTCGTCGGTGCCCGAGGTGCAGGCGGCCGGCAAGCCGGCCCCGCTGATGCCGGCACGCGAACTGATCGAGATCGCGCAGCGCACCGCCGGCGAGGGCTTCAAGCCCAATTCGGTGCGCTACCAGCGCGTCGGCGACGCCAATGCGCTGATCGAGGTGCGCGGCGACAGCGAGCGCGCGCTCGGCAACTTCGGCTCGGTCGGCATCCACGCCGCCGCGGGCCAGCCCGACAGCGGCCGCGTGATCGCCAACCAGACCGCCAGCGGCCGCGACGCGAACCACGGCCTGTACAGCGCGCTGTTCGCGCTGCATTTCGGCACCTACGGCGACCTGGCCCTGCGGCTGGTCTATCTGATCGCCGGGCTGGCCGGGGCCTTCCTGTTCTACTCGGGCAATCTGCTGTGGATCGAGTCGCGGCGCAAGGCGCGCCAGGCCGAGCAGCCGCGCGTGCACCGGCTGCTGGCGCAGGCGACCGTCGGCGTCTGCATCGGCTGCTGCGTCGGCGTGGCGGTGGCCTTCACCGGCGCGCTGCTGTGGCCCGAGCGTCCGTCGTCGTTCGTCTACTTCCCGGTGTTCTTCGCCGCGCTGGCCTGGGCGCTGCTGCGCCCGCCGGTGCGCGCGGCGATCGAGCTGCTGTACGCGGCGGCGCTTGCCTATCTGGTGGTGCCGGTGGCCAACGCGATCCTGACCGGCGACCATCTGCTGCGCAGCGTGCAGCAAGGCGAATGGGCCGTGGCCGGCTTCGACATCGGCGCGCTGGTGTTCGCGGTGGGCTTCGTCGCGCTGGCGCGCGCCACGCAGCGCCGCGCCCGCACCGGCCCGGCCGACTCGGTATGGGCGCCGCGCCCGAGCCGCGGCGATCCCGGGCCGTC
>MTEU01003195.1_pt1 | contig 12979 bp, 10 predicted proteins | sample 1042701 | NCBI WGS metagenome assembly MTEU01 (sample SAMN06185813, study PRJNA358809) | soil metagenome | isolation source: naturally attenuated soil | place: India | collected 2015-05-23
GGCGTTGCTGACCGCGCCGCCCGCGCACGCCGGCGCCCAGCGCGAGGAGCAGCTGGCCGACGCCGTGCGCGGCGCGCTGGCCGCGGCGATTGCCGATGCGCGCCCCACCCGGCCGGTGTTCGTCTCCGCCGGCGAGCGTGACGCCTATCTGCGCTGGGTCGCCGAGATGTCGCGCCGCCTCGAGCGGCGCATTCCCGAGCCGCTGATCCGCACCGAGCTGGTCGAGACCGTCTACTACGAGGCCAAGCGGGCCGGACTCGAGCCCGCGCTGGTGCTGGGGCTGATCCAGGTCGAGAGCAACTTCCGCAAGTACGCGATCAGCACGGCGGGCGCGCGCGGGCTGATGCAGGTGATGCCGTTCTGGGCGCGCACCATCGGCGACGGCGACGCCCGCAAGCTGTTCCATCTGCAGAGCAATCTGCGCTACGGCTGCACGATCCTGCGCCACTACCTGGACCGCGAGTCCGGCGACCTGTTCCTCGCGCTGGGCCGCTACAACGGCAGCCGCGGCCGGGCCGACTATCCGAACGCGGTGCTGGCTGCGTGGAAGCGCTGGCAAGAGGCAGAGGCCGCGGTGACGGTGGCGAACACCGCCGCGCCTGCCGCGTTCCCATCCACCCGCCTGTCCGATCCGTCATGACTTCGCGCCCGCATCCGGCGGCCGGCAAGACCGGCTACGCCACCTCGTCGCCCGAACTGGAACGCTGGCTGGCCCGGCATATCGCGCAAGGCTTCGGCGCCGACGCGCTGGTGCGGTCGATGTGCCAGTCCGGCTACGACGCGGCCTTCGCGCGCGCCACGGTGCAGGCCGCCTTTGCCGGATCCGGGCAGCGCGGCGCGCGGTCGGGACATTCGCCGTCGCCGACCGCCAGGGCGAAGGCCGCTGCGCAGTCCATGCCCAACGCCGCGCACCACGCTGCCACCGCGGCGGCGGCGACCCCTGCGATCACCGCGCCCAATGCATTGCCAGCCGGCGACGGCCGCGACGTGCCGGTGCTGTTCGCGATCGAGTCGCCGCGCATCGCGCTGTTCCAGCGGCTGTTGATGCCGGACGAATGCGAGGCGCTGATCGCGCTGTCGCGCGGCCGGCTGGCGCGCTCGCCGGTGGTCAATCCCGATACCGGCGACGAGAACCTGATCGACGCGCGCACCAGCATGGGCGCGATGTTCCAGGTCGGCGAGCATCCGCTGATCGAGCGGCTGGAGGCGCGCATCGCCGCGGTGACCGGCGTGCCGGTCGAGCACGGCGAAGGGCTGCAGATCCTGAACTACAAGCCCGGCGCCGAGTACCAGCCGCACTACGACTTCTTCAACCCGCAGCGCCCCGGCGAGGCACGCCAGCTGCGCGTTGGCGGACAGCGGATGGCGACGCTGGTGATCTACCTGAACGATGTGCCGGCCGGCGGCGCGACCGCGTTCCCGAAGCTGGGTTTGCGCGTCAATCCGGTGCAGGGCAATGCGGTGTTCTTCGCCTATCTCGGCGAGGACGGCTCGCTCGACGAACGGACGCTGCACGCGGGGCTGCCGGTCGAGCAGGGCGAGAAGTGGATCGCCACCAAGTGGCTGCGCGAAGCGCCGTATCGCGGCGAAGGCTGACCCGCTGCCGCCCGGAGGCACGGAGCCCGTGGTCGCGCTCCGCCCTGCCACATCTGTGCTGAACCGGCAGCAGCACTGTGCCGGACTTTACCGGTGAATCTGTACCGGTACTGTATAGGACCGCCGCGCTAGACTGCCGCTTCCCCTGTATTCAAGGAGTTGCCATGGCACTGTCGGAACTGGCGGCGGGCTCTGCCGTGTTTGCCGCGTTCGGCGGCTTCGTGCTGGTGTCGTCGATCACGCCCGGACCGAACAACACGATGGTGCTGGCCTCGGGCGTCAATTTCGGTTTCGCGCGCACCATTCCCCATCTGCTCGGCATCAGCAGCGGCTTCGCGGTGATGATCGCGCTGATCGGCCTCGGCCTCGGTTCGCTGTTCACCGCGCTGCCGTGGACCTGGCCGCTGCTGCGCGTGGCCGCCACCGTCTATCTGGTCTACCTGGCCTGGAAGCTGGCCACCGCCGGTGGCGTGCAGGACCGGCAGGTGGCCAGGCCGATGGGCTTCCTGCAGGCGGCCGCGTTCCAGTGGGTCAATCCGAAGGCGTGGGTGATGGCGGTGGGCGCGTGCAGCGCCTATGTGCTGCACCCGAATGTCTGGCTCAACGTGCTGCTGCTGGCCAGCCTGTCGGCGATCATCAATCTGCCGAGCGTGGCGGTGTGGGCAGTGTTCGGCGCGTCGCTGCGCCGCTGGCTGGCGCGGCCGCGCGTGCTGCGCGTGTTCAACGTGACGATGGCGCTGCTGCTGCTCGGCTCGCTGTGGCCGATCCTGGCGGCCGGACACTGAAAGCAGGCGCGTCCGCCGGGACGGGGAAGGGGCGGGGAAGAAAGGCGGGCGCCTCAGTCCTTCAGCGCGCGGATGGTGCCGAGGTTGCGCCAGTAGCCCTTGGCATCCATGCCGCAGCCGAACACATAGCGGTCCGGCACCGTGAAGCCGCAGAAGTCCGGATGCATCGGCTTGGACTTGGCCAGCGTCTTCTCGCACAGCACCGCCGCGTAGAAATCGCGCGCGCCCATGTCCATGATGCGCTGGCGGATCGCCGCCATGGTCTCGCCCTCGTCGAGGATGTCGTCGAGCACCAGCACGGTCCGGTCCTTGACCGACTCGCGTGGCGCGACGCGCCATTGCATCTCGCCGCCGACCGTCTTGTTGTTGTAGCGGGACAGGTGGATGTAGTCGAACTCGAGCGGGAATTCGAGCTTGGGCAGCAGCATGCCGGTGAAGACCACGGCGCCGCCCATCACCGACAGCACCAGCGGGAAGCGGTCTCCCATCTTGTCGGTGATCTCGCGCGCCATGCGGTCCAGCGACTGCTGCACCTGCTGCGCGCTGACGATTTCCTCGGAGTTCGCCCACAGTTCGCGGGCCTGTTCGGCAGTCATCATGATGTTCGGTCCTGTCTGGTGTTCTTTGCGGGCGGCAGTTCGATGGGGCGGATCAGCGGTTGAACAGGCCCTTCATGCCGCCCTTCATCGCGCCCATCGAGCGCATCATCTTGGCCATGCCGCCGCCCTTGAGCTTCTTCATCATGCTCTGCATCTGGTCGAACTGGTTCAGCAGGCGGTTCACTTCCTGCACCGGCACGCCGGCGCCCGCGGCGATGCGGCGCTTGCGGCTGGCCTTGATCAGCTCGGGCTTGGCGCGCTCGGCCGGCGTCATGCTGTTGATGATGCCTTCCATGCGGCGCACCTGCTTCTCGGCCTGATCCATATTGGCGCCCTGGGCCTGCTGGGCGAACTGCGCCGGCAGCTTGTCGACCAGGCTGCCCAGGCCGCCCATCTTCTTCATCTGGCCGATCTGCGCCTTGAAGTCCTCGAGGTCGAAGCCGCCGGTCTTCTTGATCTTCTTGGCGAGCTTCTCGGCCGCTTCCATGTCGACGCCGCGCTGCGCCTCCTCGACCAGAGCGAGGATGTCGCCCATGCCGAGAATGCGCTGGGCCATGCGATCCGGGTAGAACGGTTCGAGGCCGTCGAGCTTTTCGCCAACGCCAACGAACTTGATCGGGCGGCCGGTCACGTGCCGCACCGACAGCGCGGCGCCGCCGCGCGCATCGCCGTCGAGCTTGGTCAGCACCACGCCCGTCAGCGGCAGCGTGTCGTTGAACGCCTTGGCCGTGTTGACCGCGTCCTGGCCCAGCATCGCGTCGACCACGAACAGCGTCTCGGCGGGCTTGAGCGCGGCGTGCAGCGCGGCGATCTCCTGCATCATCGCCTCGTCGATGCCGAGCCGGCCGGCCGTGTCGACGATCAGCACGTCGTGATAGTGCTTGCGGGCCCAGTCGAGCGCCGCGCGGGCGATGTCGACCGGCTTCTGATCCGGCTGCGACGGGAAGAAGTCGGCACCGACCTGGTCCGACACGGTCTTGAGCTGCGCGATCGCGGCGGGGCGGTAGACGTCGCACGAGACCGTCAGCACCTTCTTCTTCTTGTTTTCCTTCAGCCATTTGGCCAGCTTGCCGACCGTGGTGGTCTTGCCCGCGCCCTGCAGGCCGGCCATCAGGATGATCGCCGGCGGCTGCACCGCCAGGTTCAGCTCGGCCGCCTTGCCGGCCGCGCCGTCGGCCGCGACGGCTTCCTCGCCGCCGATCACCGCGGTCAGTTCGCGCTGCACCACGCCGACCAGCGCCTGGCCGGGCGTGAGGCTGCCGACCACTTCCTCGCCCAGCGCCTTTTCCTTGACGCGGGCCACGAACTCGCGCACCACCGGCAGCGCGACGTCGGCCTCCAGCATGGCCAGGCGAACCTCCCGCAACATCTCGGCGGTGTTGGCTTCGGTCAGGCGTGCCTCGCCGCGCATGGTCTTGACGACCCGCGCCAGGCGTTGAGTGAGATTGTCCAGCATGGCAGAAATCCGGAGGTGGGCTTTGTAGGGTTGCGGCGCGCCGCCGCGCTTGTCGGCCGGTGGCCGATCGCTGATCGACCATGCGGTGCGGGCCGTGGCGTGGCGGACGGGGGCCGATCGGGCGAATTCGCCGGGCGTCCATCGCGGCGCCGCCATCCGGCCTTGCCGCCGCGGGTCATTGCCGCCGGTCACCGCGGGTCAGTCACCGCCGTCGGTCACCGTAACAGGCGCTAGGGTAAACTGCGCGAATGGCGATTGTACTGTATGCCCTGACGGCACTCCTCTATTGCGCGCTGGCCTATCACGGCTGGGCGACGCGCCACGCCGGGCTGGCCACTAGCACGGCTGGCGGTCCGGGCCTCGGCGGCCAGCCGGGCTCGATGGTGCTGGTGCCGGGCCCCGCGCCGGGCGGCAGCGCCGAGGGGCAGCCCGCCTGGTGGCATCTGCTGATGGTGGCGGTGCTGGCCAGCCACGGCATGCTGCTGCACGAGACCATCTTTCCGGCCGACCGCATGGTGTTCGGCTTTGCCTTCGCGCTGTCGGCGATGCTGTGGCTGGGCGTCGGCATCTACTGGATCGAGAGCTTCTTCTTCTCGCTGGCGGGACTGGGCCTGGTCGTGATCCCGGTGGCGATGCTGGCCAGCCTGATGCCGCTCGCCTTCCCCGGCGCGCAGATCCTCGGCTATGCCGCGCGGCCGCTGTTCAAGCTGCATTTCATCATCGCCAACGTCGCCTACGGGCTGTTCACGCTGGCGGCCTTCCACGCCTTCCTGATGCTGCTGGTCGAGCGCCGGCTGCATGGTTTCAACCGCGGCCACGGCGTACACGTGCCGGGCGGCGCGATGGCCGCCGGCGCGCCGCAGCAGGCCGGCTGGCTGGGCCGCTGGCTCGACCTGCTGCCGCCGCTGCTGACGCTCGAGAAGCTGCTGTTCCGCTTGATCGCGGCCGGCTTCGTGCTGCTGACGATGACGATCGCCTCGGGGCTGCTGTTCTCCGAGGAGCTGTTCGGGCGGGTCTTCCGCTTCGACCACAAGACCGTGTTCGCGCTGGTCTCGTGGGTGATGTTCGCCGGCATCCTGGCGGGCCGGCGGTTCTACGGCTGGCGTGGCCGCGTGGCGCTGCGCTGGGTCATCGCCTCGTTCTGCATCCTGCTGCTGGCCTACGTCGGCAGCCGCTTCGTGATCGAAGTGATTCTGCATCGCCTCTGAAGCAAGGCATCGTCGATGGCACGTCTGTTCCTGTTGCTGGCGGTCCTGCTGGCCATATTCTGGTGGCTCGGCAGCCGCGTGCGCGCGCGCCGCGCCGAACCCCCGCCGGCCGATGCCGCCGCTGACGCGAATCGCCGCGCGCAGGAGCCGATCGTGCCGTGCGCCCACTGCGGCGTGCATCTGCCGCGCAGCGAGGCGATCGCCTATCAGGGCCTGCACTACTGCCGTGCCGGCCATCTCCCTGAAGCTCAGCAGCGATCTGGCGACCGCGGCGGCGACCCCGGCGGTTCCCCATGACCGCGCCGCTTCCGCCCCTGCTGCGGCTGGACGGCGCGGGCTGGGTCGAGGGCGCGCGCCGGGTGCCGTCGCCGAACTTCGATCCGCGCCCGCCCGGCATGCCGGTCGATCTGCTGGTGATCCACAACATCAGCCTGCCGCCCGGCGAATTCGGCAGCGACGATATCGAGGCGCTGTTCCTGAACCGGCTCGATCCGGCGCGCCATCCGTTCTTCGCCACCATCCACGAGGTCCGTGTGTCGGCGCATTTCCTGGTGCGGCGCAGCGGCGAGCTGCTGCAGTTCGTCTCGTGCGCCGAGCGCGCCTGGCATGCCGGCCAGTCGGCCTTCTTCGGGCGCGAGCGCTGCAACGACTTCTCGATCGGCATCGAGCTCGAAGGCTGCGACACGCTGCCGTTCGAGCCGGCCCAGTACGACACCGCGGCCGCGCTGTCGCGGCTGCTGGTGCGGGCCTATCCGATCGCGGCCGTGGCCGGCCACAGCGATATCGCCCCCGGCCGCAAGACCGACCCCGGTCCGTGCTTTGACTGGCCGCGCTTTGCGCAGGCCGCGGGACTCGCGCCGGCGATGCTGCCGTACCGTTGCGGCGGCGCCGCGGCCTAGCCGAAAACCCCGCGCCGGCGCGGGGCTATCGGAAGCGTGGCGCTAATCAAAAAAAATTCTTTCGTCGGTGCGCCAGCCGACAAAACGGCCGCAACCCTTGAGCCGCTTGGTCTGGCGGGGAGCCGGGGTGCCGGCGTGACGCCGGACCGGCCCGCGGACGCGCTTGTCAAGACTGGTCAACGCGATTCATTTCACTATACTTAGTCCAGCTTTTCGTCATGACCACTATATCTAGTGGTGCTTTCGGGGAGCCGACCTAGGCGTGCAGCGTCCGCCACGGGCTCGGCAGGTTGCCTTCGCGCCACGCGCGGCGGGCGTTTCCAGCCGGCCCGCAGCACGCGGCACCGGCGCGCCACACGGTCGGCACGTCACAAGAGCCCTCCACGGGAATGCAGCAAGGCAGTAATCCGGCACGGCATCGCCGCGCAGGGGATGTCTCTTTTTGCGCATTTTCCAGGGGCTCTTTGTCGTTGATAACACTGGTCACAAAAACAGGAGTGCTACATGCAGACGGCCCAACAAGACATCGCCGGCAAGGCCGGTATCGCCGCCGTGGCGCAGCCGAGCCCCGCCGCTGAGAACGCCGCTGGCAACTACCAGGATTACAAGATCATCCGCCGCAACGGCGCGGTGGTCGCTTTCGAGCCGAGCAAGATCTCGGTGGCGATGACCAAGGCCTTCCTCGCCGTCAACGGCGGGCAGGGCGCCGCTTCCGCGCGCGTGCGCGAGCTGGTCGAGCAGCTGACCCAGAACGTGGTGCGCGCGCTGCTGCGCAGCCGCCCGAACGGCGGCACCTTCCACATCGAGGACGTGCAGGATCACGTCGAACTGGCGCTGATGCGCTCGGGCGAACATGAAGTGGCGCGCGCCTACGTGCTCTACCGCGAGAAGCGCAACCAGGAGCGCGGCCAGGCCAACGCCCAGGCCGTCGCCCGCGTGGCGCAGTCCGTGGCCAACTTCAACGTCACCGACGGCGGCGTGACGCGTCCGCTGGATCTGGTCGCACTGCACGCGCTGATCGACACCGCCTGCGCCGGCCTGGGCGAAGGCGTCGATGCCGAGCCGATCCTGAAGGAAACGGTCAAGAACCTGTACGACGGCGTGCCGATGAGCCAGGTCTACGACTCGGCCATCCTCGCCGCGCGCACGCTGATCGAAAAGGACCCGGCCTACAGCCAGGTCACCGCCCGCATCCTGCTGCACACGATCCGCAAGGAAATCCTCGGCGAGGAAGTGACGCAGGCCGAGATGGGCAGCCGCTACGCGGAGTACTTCCCCAAGTTCATCGCCCGCGGCATCGAGGCCGAACTGCTCGACGAGAAGCTGGCGACCTTCGACCTGGCGCGCCTGGGCGCGGCGCTGGACGCCTCGCGCGACTTCCAGTTCAACTACCTGGGCCTGCAGACGCTGTACGACCGCTACTTCCTGCACGTCGACGAGACCCGCATCGAGATGCCGCAGGCCTTCTTCATGCGCGTCGCGATGGGCCTGGCGCTGAACGAGACCGACCGTGAAGGCCGTGCGATCGAGTTCTACAACCTGCTGTCGTCGTTCGACTTCATGTCGTCGACGCCGACGCTGTTCAACTCGGGCACCCGCCGCTCGCAGCTGTCCTCGTGCTACCTGACCACGATCTCCGACGATCTGGAAGGCATCTACGAGGGCCTGAAGGAGAACGCGCTGCTGTCGAAGTTCGCCGGCGGCCTGGGCAACGACTGGACCAACGTGCGCGCGCTGGGCTCGCACATCAAGGGCACCAACGGCAAGTCGCAAGGCGTGGTGCCGTTCCTGAAGGTGGTCAACGACACCGCCGTGGCGGTCAACCAGGGCGGCAAGCGCAAGGGCGCGGTCTGCGCCTACCTGGAGACCTGGCACCTGGACATCGAGGAATTCCTCGAGCTGCGCAAGAACACCGGCGACGACCGCCGCCGCACGCACGACATGAATACCGCGAACTGGATTCCGGACCTGTTCATGAAGCGCGTGATGGAGAACGGCGAGTGGACGCTGTTCTCGCCGTCGACCTGCCCGGACCTGCACGACAAGGTCGGCAAGGAATTCGAGAAGGCCTACCTCGGCTACGAGGAGAAGGTCGCGCGCGGCGAGCTGAAGCTGTTCAAGAAGATCCCGGCGATGCAGCTGTGGCGCAAGATGCTCGGCATGCTGTTCGAGACCGGCCATCCGTGGATCACCTTCAAGGATCCGTGCAACATCCGCAGCCCGCAGCAGCATGTCGGCGTGGTCCACAGCTCGAACCTGTGCACCGAGATCACGCTGAACACCAACGACAGCGAAATCGCGGTCTGCAACCTGGGTTCGGTCAACCTGGTCGCGCACCTGAAGCAGCAGGCCGACGGCAGCCACGCACTCGACCACGCCAAGCTCGAGAAGACCATCCGCACCGCGATGCGCATGCTCGACAACGTGATCGACATCAACTACTACGCGGTCGACAAGGCACGCAATTCGAACCTGCGCCACCGTCCGGTCGGCATGGGCATCATGGGCTTCCAGGACTGCCTGCACGTGCTGCGCGTGCCGTACGCCAGCGACGCCGCGGTGCAGTTCGCCGACACCTCGATGGAGGCGGTCTGCTACTACGCCTACCAGGCCTCGACCGAGCTGGCCGAGGAGCGCGGCCGCTACAGCACCTATCAGGGTTCGCTGTGGGATCGCGGCATCCTGCCGCAGGATTCGCTGAAGCTGCTGGCCGAGGAGCGAGGCGGCTACCTCGAGGTCGACCAGTCGTCGACGATGGATTGGGACAAGCTGCGTGCCCGCATCAAGCAGCACGGCATGCGCAACTCGAACTGCATCGCGATCGCGCCGACCGCGACGATCTCGAACATCATCGGCGTGTCGGCCTGCATCGAGCCGACCTTCCAGAACCTGTACGTCAAGTCGAACCTGTCGGGCGAGTTCACCGTGGTCAACGACTACCTGGTGCGCGACCTCAAGGCACGCGGCCTGTGGGACGAGGTGATGGTCGCCGACCTGAAGTACTTCGACGGCTCGCTCGCCCGCATCGATCGCATTCCGCAGGACCTGCGGGACCTGTACGCGACCGCGTTCGAGGTCGAGCCGACCTGGCTGGTGGAGGCCGCCAGCCGCCGCCAGAAGTGGATCGATCAGGCCCAGTCGCTGAACATCTACATGGCCGGCGCCTCGGGCAAGAAGCTGGACGACACCTACAAGCTGGCGTGGATCCGCGGCCTGAAGACGACCTACTACCTGCGCACCATCGCCGCCACGCACGTCGAGAAGTCGACCGTGTCGCGCGGTTCGCTGAACGCGGTGTCGTCGGGCGCCGGCGCCGGCGGTGCCTCGGCCTCGTCGATCGACCAGGTGGCCGCCTCGGCCCCGGCGATGCCCGAAGCCGAAGGCGCGGTCTGCACGATGCGCCCGGGCGATCCGGGGTTCGACGAGTGCGAAGCCTGCCAATAACGGCAATGCCGGCACGCGGCGCCACGCAGCGCGCGTGCCGGTCCTGATACTGGCAACCGATCCGGACCCGATGGCCCGCGCCGCGCGCGGTGGCCCCGGGGGCCGGCTCACCAGAGCGTTACACGGAGAACCAACACCATGCTGAGCTGGGACGACGACGTTCAAGCCAATCCGCAGGCTGCCCCGCAGCCCGCGCCTCAACCCGCCCTGCAACCGGCGATCGCCACCGCCGACCAGCAGGGCGTGCTGCCGCCCGCTGCGACGCAGCCGGGCGCCGGCATCCTCGGCAACAACCCGAACGCCGCGGCCGCGCAGAGCACGCGCCGCGTCAACGCCGCCGACAAGCGCGTGATCAACGGCGCCACCGACGTCAACCAGCTGGTGCCGTTCAAGTACAAGTGGGCCTGGGAGAAGTACCTGGCCGGCTGCGCCAACCACTGGATGCCGCAGGAAATCAACATGTCGCGCGACATCGCGCTGTGGAAGGACCCGAACGGCCTGACCGAGGACGAGCGCCGCATCATCAAGCGCAACCTGGGCTTCTTCGTCACCGCCGATTCGCTGGCCGCCAACAACATCGTGCTGGGCACCTACCGGCAAATCACCGCGCCCGAGTGCCGCCAGTACCTGCTGCGCCAGGCCTTCGAAGAGGCCATCCACACGCACGCCTACCAGTACATCGTCGAGTCGCTGGGGCTGAACGAGGCCGAGATCTTCAACGCCTATCACGAGGTGCCGTCGATCCGCGACAAGGACGAGTTCCTGATCCCGTTCATCGACACGCTGACCGATCCGTCGTTCAAGACCGGCACGCCGGAAAACGACCAGAAGCTGCTGAAGTCGCTGATCGTGTTCGCCTGCATTATGGAAGGCCTCTTCTTCTATGTCGGCTTCACGCAGATCCTGGCGATGGGCCGGCAGAACAAGATGACTGGCGCGGCCGAGCAGTACCAGTACATCCTGCGCGACGAGTCGCTGCACTGCAATTTCGGCATCGACCTGATCAACCAGATCAAGCTCGAGAACCCGCATCTGTGGACCGCGGAGTTCAAGGAAGAGATCGTCGGCCTGTTCAGGAAGGCGGTCGACCTCGAATACCGCTACGCCGAGGACACGATGCCGCGCGGCGTGCTGGGCCTGAACGCGCCGATGTTCAAGAGCTATCTGCGCTTCATCTGCAATCGCCGCTGCCAGCAGATCGGCCTCGACGCGCTGTTCCCGAACGAGGAAAACCCGTTCCCGTGGATGAGCGAGATGATCGACTTGAAGAAGGAGCGCAACTTCTTCGAGACGCGCGTGATCGAATACCAGACGGGTGGCGCGCTGTCCTGGGATTGAGGCAAGGTTGCACCGGCCGGCGGCGTGAAGCCGGCGGCCGGCAGCGACAGCATCGGTAAAGAGTGGGACGTTTCGGCCGAAACGTCCCATTTTTTTTACGCCGCCGGCTTCGCGCGGCGCAAGGAGACGCCATGCAGCAGGGCAGGAACGCCGGCAGGGAAGCCGAACTCAAGCGCATGCAATCGGTGGCGCTGGCATGCGTCGGCGTGGCGGCGGCGGTGTTCGTCGCCACGCTGTTCCTGCCTGCCACGTTCTGGGTCCGGCTGCTCCGGGCCGGTGCCGAGGCGGCGATGGTCGGCGGCCTGGCGGACTGGTTCGCGGTCGTGGCGCTGTTCCGCCGGCCGCTGGGCCTGCCGATCCCGCATACGGCGATCATCCCGAAGAGCAAGAACCGCATCGCCGACAATCTCGCGGAGTTCGTCCGCGACAAGTTCCTGAACCCCGAGGTCGTGACGGATCTGATCCGGCGCAGCGATCCCGCCCACTGGCTGGCTGCCTGGTTCAGCGAGCCGGCCAATGCGCGCCGCATCGGCCAGCATGCCGCGAACCTGATGGGCGTGCTGCTCGATCTGGTGGACGACCGGCGGATCCAGGCCTTCCTCAACGATGCCGCGCGTACGGTCATTGGCCGCATCGATTTCTCGCAGGCGCTCGGTTCCGTGCTCGAGATGCTGACCCGCGGCGGCAGCCATCAGCAACTGCTCGACGCCGTGCTTCGACACGCGATCGCCCTGCTGAAACGGCCCGAAACGCAGCAGCTGATCGCCCAGCGCGTGGTCAACTGGCTCAAGAGCGAGCACAGGTGGAAGCAGCTCGTGCTGCCGACCGAATGGCTGGGCGACAAGGCCGCCGAGGCGGCGCGCAGTAACGTGATCGACTTTCTCGACGAGGTGGCGCGGATGCCGGCGCACGAGCTGCGCGCGGCCTTCGACGACTCGCTGGAAGGCCTGATCGCCAGGCTCAAGACCGACGAAGCGTTCGTCAGGAAAGGCGAGGAGATCAAGGACTTCGTGCTGCGCAATCCCGAGCTCGCCGACTATGCGCAGAACGTGTGGGCGGCGCTGCGCGACTGGCTGTCGAACGACCTGGCGTCCAGCTCGCCGCAGCTGCAGCAACAGGTCGAACGCGTGGGGCTGTGGTTCGGCCGGAGGCTGTCGGAGGACCGGGAGTTGCGCCGCTCGATCAACGACCACGCCGAGTCGTTCGCCGCGGCGGCCGCGCCCCGGTTCGCCGACTTCCTGACGACGCATATCAGCGACACGGTGCGCAACTGGGACGCGACGGACATGTCGCGGCAGATCGAACTGAGCATCGGCCCCGACCTGCAGTACATCCGGATCAGCGGTACGGCGGTCGGTTGCTGCATCGGCATCCTGCTATTTCTGGTGTCGCATCTCGGCGAAATGTTGTGAGGCCCATCGTCGTGAGGCCCGCATCACCAACGCCGCAAGGAGTAGACCAAAACCGATAGTCTGCTGCCCTAACGCATGGTCGTACCTCTGCACCACGGGAACAATGGCTGCCATTCGATCCACCGGTCGATCCGACCGTCGAATCGATCCTTTGGCCCAGCAGCCTGATTCCACAGCGGGAGAGCCGAGATGACCATTCCCAGTATCCACCGCGGCATTGCCGCACCCTCCGCGCCGCAGCA
>MTEU01001467.1_pt1 | contig 12972 bp, 10 predicted proteins | sample 1042701 | NCBI WGS metagenome assembly MTEU01 (sample SAMN06185813, study PRJNA358809) | soil metagenome | isolation source: naturally attenuated soil | place: India | collected 2015-05-23
ACCTTCACTTCATGCAGCTGGTTGTCACGCCACAACGCAAAACGGGCATTGGTGCCGCCGATGTCGCCAACCAGCAGGTCCTTCATTTGAGGTTCTCCAGGGCCGAGGTGAAGGCACTGGCGCCCTGCTCTGCCGGGCTGAACGCCATGCGCATGAAGCCGAACAGCTCGCGCCCGCAGCCCAGGTCGTTGCCCTGTGGCGCTGGCGGCAGATCGCGGCTGGCCAGTTCTTCGGCCGACACCATTACCCGCAGCGTGCCTTCGACACCATCGACCCGCACAATATCACCATCGCGCACTCGTGCCAGCGGGCCGCCGTCATAAGCCTCGGGGCAAACATGAATGGCCGCCGGGATCTTGCCCGAAGCACCGGACATGCGTCCGTCGGTAACCAGCGCCACCTTGAAGCCACGGTCCTGCAGCACGCCGAGGAACGGTGTGAGCTTGTGCAGCTCCGGCATGCCGTTGCAGCGCGGGCCCTGGAAGCGCACCACGGCGACGAAGTCACGCTCCAGCTCGCCTGCCTTGAACGCATCGGCCAGCGACTGCTGATCTTGGAACACTCGCGCTGGCGCCTCGACCACCTGGTGCTCAGGGGCGACAGCGGACACCTTCATCACGCCGCGGCCGAGGTTGCCCTCCATCACCCGCAGGCCGCCTTCGGCCGAGAACGGCCGCGCGACCGGGCGCAGGATGCTTTCGTCCAGGCTGTGCTGCGGCCCTTCGCGCCACACCAGCTTGCCGTTGTCGAGGAACGGCTCCTGGGTGTAGCGGCGCAGGCCATGGCCGGCCACTGTGTTGACATCTTCGTGCAGCAGCCCGGCATCGAGCAGCTCGCGGATAAGGAAGGCCATGCCGCCCGCGGCCTGGAAGTGATTGATGTCGGCCTTGCCGTTGGGGTAGACGTGGGACAAGGTCGGCACCACCTCGGACAGGTCGGCCATGTCCTGCCAGGTCAGCTGGATACCGGCGGCCTGGGCAATCGCCGGGATGTGCAGGGTATGGTTGGTCGAGCCGCCGGTGGCGTGCAGGGCGACGATGGAGTTGACCAGCGCCTTCTCGTCGACGATTTCACCCAGCGGCATGAAGTTGCCGCTGGCTTTGGTCATGCGCGTGACCTGCTGCGCGGCCTCGGCGGTGAGCGCGTCGCGCAGCGGCGTGTACGGGTTGACGAACGAGGCGCCCGGAAGGTGCAGGCCCATCACTTCCATCACCAGCTGGTTGGTGTTGGCAGTGCCGTAGAAGGTACAGGTGCCAGGGCTGTGGTAGGACTTCATCTCCGAATCCAGCAGCTCTTCGCGGCTGGCCTTGCCTTCGGCATAACGCTGGCGCACATCGGCCTTCTGCTTGTTGGAAATGCCAGAGACCATCGGCCCGCCCGGAACGAAGATGGTCGGCAGGTGCCCGAAGCGCAGCGCCCCCATCATCAGGCCAGGGACGATCTTGTCGCAGATGCCCAGCATCAGCGCGGCGTCGAACATGTTGTGCGACAGGGCCACGGCGGTGGACATGGCGATCACTTCGCGGCTGGCGATGGCCAGCTCCATGCCCGGCTCGCCCTGAGTCACGCCATCGCACATGGCCGGCACGCCACCGGCGAACTGGCCGACCGAACCGACATCGCGCAGGGCCTGCTTGATCTGCTCGGGGAAGTGCTGGTAGGGCTGGTGCGCCGAAAGCATGTCGTTGTAGGCCGAGACGATGGCCACGTTGGCCGCGTTCATCAGGCGCAGGGTCTGCTTGTCGTCGCTGCCGCAACCAGCCACGCCATGGGCGAAGTTGGCGCACTGCAGGCTGGCACGCATGGGGCCGTCACTGGCCGCGCCGCGAATCAGTTGCAGGTAGCGTTCGCGGGTGGCACGGCTACGTTCGACCAGCCGCTGGGTGACCTCAAGGATGCGCGGATGCATGTACTGGACTCCAGGCTAATTGTAAGGGCGGTTTACCGGGCATTTCCCCTCCAAACGATTGCGGCCTAGGCTCAAGGTAGAGGAGCCCGCTGCATCGGTGGAGGCACGTCGCCCAACCACTCGTTGTATGTTTAAACAAAATACTGCCACTAAAAAGGCTTGTTTTCTATCGGCAGGTGAATAATCTTGTAATTCCAACAACAAAACCGTTTCAGTGAAGCTCCTTTGTGCCACAGGTTTCACTCGGACTGCCAGAGGTACTGCCATGACCCTACGCATCGCCATCAATGGATTCGGCCGCATCGGGCGCAACGTCCTGCGCGCACTGTATACCCAAGGCTACCGCCAGGACCTGCAGGTCGTCGCCATCAACGACCTGGGCGACAGCGCCATGAATGCCCACCTGCTCAAGTACGACAGCGTGCACGGCACCTTCGACGCCAGCGTCGAGGCCGACCACGAAAGCCTCACGGTCAATGGTGACCGCATCGCGGTCAGCGCCATCCGCAACCCGGCCGAACTGCCCTGGAAGGCCGAAGCGATCGACGTGGTGTTCGAATGCACCGGGCTGTTCACCGAGCGCGCCAAGGCCGCCGCGCACCTGGCTGCGGGGGCTGGCAAGGTGATCGTCTCGGCACCGGCCAAAGGCGCCGATGCCACCGTGGTGTACGGGGTCAACCACGACATCCTGCGGGCCTCGCACCAGATCATTTCCAACGCCTCCTGCACCACCAACTGCCTGGCACCGATTGCCCAGGTGCTGCACCGCGAGTTCGGCATCGAACAGGGACTGATGACCACCATCCATGCCTACACCAACGACCAGGTGCTGACCGATGTGTACCACGGCGACCCGTACCGTGCGCGCTCGGCGACCCAGTCGATGATCCCGAGCAAGACCGGCGCCGCCGAGGCCGTGGGCCTGGTGCTGCCGGAGCTGGCCGGCAAGCTGACCGGCATGGCAGTAAGGGTACCGGTGATCAACGTGTCGCTGGTTGACCTCACAGTCAACCTCAAGCGCGAGGCCACGGCCGAGCAGGTCAACCAGTTGTTCCTCGAGGCCAGCAAGCATTCCAGGGTATTGGGCTACAACGCCTTGCCGCTGGTTTCCTGCGATTTCAACCACAACCCACTGTCGTCGATCTTCGATGCCAACCATACCCGGGCCAACGGGCGCATGCTCAAGGTGCTGGCCTGGTATGACAACGAGTGGGGGTTCTCCAACCGCATGCTGGATAACTGCCTGGCGTTGTGCCGCGCCGGCTGAGCATGACACGGCATTTCTACCGCCTGAGAGATCGAGCGCCGCCCGCGCGGCGCTCGATCTCTCAGGCGCTGATAATGCCGCAGCGAGCGCCTCTGCGCCCAATACTCACAATCTTTACCCTTTCCTAACATTTCCAGGCTTGACCTTCGAGGAGGATGATAAGCATTATCATTAACCTTTCGTCGGCCAGGTCCCCCCGTGAGTCAGTCCCGGTTCAACTCTGTCTTCCTCATCCAGCGCCTTACCCTGCTGCGCACCTTGCAGCGCATGGTGGGCAACCCCAACACGGCCGAGGACCTTTTGCAGGAAACCTACCTGCGGGTGTCCCGCGCCCTCGGTGAACGGCCCATCGAACACATCGAACCGTTCGTGTTCCAGACCGCACGCAACCTGGCCCTCGACCACCTGCGCGCGCGCCGAGTGCAATCGCGCATGCTGGTCGACGACGTGCCCGACGAGGTCCTGCACAGCGTGGCCGCGCCGGCCACCAGCAGCGAGGATGCGGCCCATGCCGAGCAGCTACTCAAGCACCTGAGCATCAGCCTCAACCAGCTGAGCGAACGCCAGCAGCGCATCTTCATCCTCAGCCGCCTGCATGGCGCCACCTACCTGGAAATCGCCGAACAACTGAATGTTTCGCCCAGCACGGTACAGAAGGAACTGAAACTGATCATGGCGATCTGCATGGGGGTCGCCGACCGCCTCAAGTAGGCAACGCAAAGCCCTTGCCACGCCCCGCCTCAGCCTTGATCATTCGCAAAAACCATTCAAGGATTCACCGTGACCGACAGCCCCCCTCGCCCGTCACCCGCCGGGCCCAGTGCTCGTGCTCGTGCCATGGACGAGGCGCTGGACTGGCTGGTACGCCTGCAATGCGCCGACGCCAAGGACACCCAGGCCTTCGAAGCCTGGCTGAGCGCAGCGCCGGAAAATGCCGAGGCCTATGTCGAGGCAGAAGCCCTGTGGAACGGCGCACCGCTCCACCAGGCGGCCGTGCAGATGCATCAGCAACAGCGCCGCTCGTGGCGCGGGCGCCTGCGCAGCCACTGGAAACCCCTGGCCACGGCGGCGCTGCTGCTGGTCGGGCTGTTCACCCTGGGCAACTTGCCCATGCGCCTGCAGGCCGACCACTTGACGGTGGTGGGCGAGCGCCAGCGCCTGCAGCTGGAAGACGGCGTGAAAGTGCTGCTCAACACCAATTCGGCATTTGCCAGCGAGCAGCGTGACGGCCACCAGATCGCCCGCCTGCTACAGGGCGAGGCTTATTTCCAGGTCCCCGAGGGCGCGCTGCTGCCACTGGAAGTGCAGGCCGGGCCGTTGCGCGCGCAGGTGCGCGACACCGACTTTGCCGTGCGCTACCTCGACGGCGAGGCACAGGTGCGGGTGCAGCGCGGCGATGTCGACCTGCAGGGGGCCCGCGACCAGCGCATTCGCCTGAGCGCCGGCGACAGCATCAGCGTCGGCCCCCAGGGGTTCGGCCAGCGCCAGCGCCCCGACATGCACAAGGACCTGGCCTGGGTCGACGGCCGCCTGGTGTTCGAGAATTGCCCGCTGAGCCAGGTGCTGGCCGAGGTGCAGCGCTACTACCCAGGCTGGATCATCAACCGCAATGCGCAGCTGGAAGACATGGCAGTCACCGGCAACTACCGCCTCGACCAGCCGCTGCAAACCCTGCGCGCGCTGGCCCACATCACCTCGGCACAGCTGCATGAGTACCCGGCGCTGGTAATCCTGAACTGATCCGCAAATCTGAAACTCGACACGCTCCCATAGAAATCGCGATACAGATCGCCAGACCGCAATCCAACTTTTTTTACGCAGTCACGCTACCCCGCCCGTCTCGTTATAGCCAATGCAACTGATTCTCGTTTTAAAACGAGTACAGCCATCACCTATAACAGCCCGCGCGTCAGGGAGCGCTTCCGATGTCCACAGGTCCTACCCGCCCCTCCACCCTTGCTCGCCACAGAGGGCAACTGTCCCTCCTGAGCCTTTCCCTACTGAACCTTGCCCTGCTCGCCAGCGGTGCCATAAGCCTGCCGGCACTGGCCGCCGAAACGGCACAGGCCAGCAGCCCGCGCATGGGCGACTACCGCTTCAGCATCGGCCAGCAGCCGCTGGTTTCGGCCATCAATGCTTTCAGCCAGGTCACCGGCTGGCAGGTCGGCTTCAGCGCCGAACTGGCCGACGGCGTGGCATCGCCAGGGGTGCAGGGTTCGCTACCGCCGGAAGCCGCGCTCAAGCGCCTGCTACACGGCACCGGCCTGGGCTTTCGCAAGATCAGCAGTGGCAATGTGGTACTCGAACGCCAGGCCAGCGCCAACGTGATTGCCCTGCAACAAATGACCGTCAGCGCCACCCGCAGCGCCCAGGACGTCAGCCAGGTGCCGAGCACCGTCAGCGTGCAGACACGCGAGCAACTCGACCGGCAGAACGTCAACAACATCCAGGACCTGGTGCGCTACGAACCGGGCGTGTCGGTAGCTGGCACCGGCCAGCGCAGCGGCCTGAACGGCTACAACATCCGTGGCATCGACGGCGAGCGCATCCTAACCCAGGTCGATGGCGTGTCGATCCCCGACAGCTTCTTCTTCGGCCCCTACGCCCAGACCCAGCGCAACTACGTGGACCCGGAGATCGTCAAGCGTGTGGAAATCCTCCGCGGCCCGGCTTCGGTGCTGTACGGCAGCAACGCCATCGGCGGGGCAGTGAGCTACTTCACCCTCGACCCGGACGACATCATCAAGCCGGGCAAGGACGCAGGCGCCCGCCTGAAGACCGGCTATAGCTCGGCCGACGAGAGCTGGCTGACCTCCGCCACCGTCGCCGGCCGCCAGGGCGACTTCGACGGCCTGTTGCACCTGAGCCAGCGCAACGGCCACGAAACCGAGACCCACGGTGGCCACAGCGGTGACGGCCTGGCCCGTACCGAAGCCAACCCGATGGATGTGCGCACCACCAACGTACTGGCCAAGCTGGGCTGGAACTACGCCGACGACGCGCGCCTGGGCTTCACCTACGAACACTACAAGGATGACCGCGACCAGAACATCCTCAGTGCGGTGGGCGGGCCGTTCATTCCTGGCCTGGGTGCCTCGGGTTACTACAAGGCGCGTAATGGCAACGACACCATCACCCGCGAACGCTTTGGCATCAACCATGAGTTCGGCCTGGATTCGCTGGTCGCCGACCATGTGAAGTGGAGCCTGAACTACCAGATCGCCAAGACCGACCAGCACACCGAGGAGGTCTACGCACCACCTGGCCGTCAGGTACTGCGTACCCGCGACACCCTCTACAAGGACCGCCAATGGGTATTCGATGCCCAGCTGGACAAGGCTTTCAGCCTCGGCGCCACCGACCACCTGCTGACCTACGGCACCACCCTCAAGCACGAGAAGGTCACCGGTTCGCGCAGCGGCACAGGCACCTGCCTGGCCGTTGGTTCAGGTTGTTCCGCCGCTGGCGCCGAGCGCCCGGCAGACGGCCAGACGCTGGTCAGTGACTTCCCGGACCCGACCGTGAACACCTACAGCCTGTTCGTACAGGATGAAATCCGCTGGAACAACTGGACCTTCCTGCCTGGCGCTCGTTACGACTACACGCGCATGAAGCCCAGGTTCACCGAGGAATTCCTGCGTGGCCTGGAGTCCTCCGGTACCGTGCCCACCTCCCAGGACGATTCGGACAAGAAGTGGCACCGTATCTCGCCCAAGTTCGGCCTGACCTACGCCTTCAACGACAACTACACCTGGTATGGCCAGTACGCCGAAGGTTTCCGCACCCCGACCGCCAAAGCCATGTACGGGAAGTTCGAGAACATCGAGCAAGGCTACCGCGTAGAAGGCAACCCGGGCCTCGAACCCGAAAAGAGCAAAAGCTATGAAACCGGCCTGCGTGGCAACTTCGACGCAGGTAATTTCGACGTGGCGGTGTTCTACAACAAGTACCGCGACTTCATCGACGAAGATGCCGTACAAAGCGCCAACCTGGAGCAGACCTTCAAGGCCAACAACATCAAGCACGCCACCATCAAGGGTGCCGAGGTCAAGGGCCGCCTGAACCTAAACCACTTCGGTGCGCCGCAGGGCCTGTATACCCAGGGCTCGATCGCCTACACCTATGGCCGTAATGATGACACCGGCGAGCCACTGAACAGCGTCAACCCGCTCAAGGGCGTGTTCGGCCTGGGTTACGAACAACAGCACTACGGCGGCCTGCTGAGCTGGACACTGGTCAAGCGCAAGACCCGCGTCGACGACAGTACCTTCTACTCGCCCGACGGCTCGAGTTCCAAGTTCCGCACCCCAGGCTATGGGGTGCTGGACCTGACCGGTTACTACAAGGTTACCGACGATGTGACCATCAACGCCGGCCTGTACAATCTCACCGACAAGAAGTATTGGCAGTGGGATTCGGTACGCAGCTACGACGGCCAGGGTGAAGCGGCCGTGACCCAGCCGGCCAACATCGACCGCCTGACCATGCCGGGGCGCAACTTCGGCATCAATGTGGTCTGGGATATCTGACCTGAATTATCGCTGACAGGCTTGTTTCGTCAGTGCCGGCCTCTTCGCGGGTAAACCCGCTCCCACAGGGGCATCGCAGGCCCGAGGTTTGCGCAATACCTGTGGGAGCCGGTTCACCCGCGAAGAGGCCATTACTACCAGCACAAATACCGGCTTTTTTTACTGTTCCATCCCCACTGGTTCGTCTTGTCTCTAGACGCCCTTTTTTCCAAGGAATGCCCTATGACCGACCGCCCAGCCCTGCGCTCCCAGCGCCTGAAACAGATCACCCACACCCCTCATGCCGAACTGGATGCACTGGTCAGTTCCCACGCCCCTTTCGACAGCCGCGAAAGCTTCGCCCGCTTCGTGGCCGCCCAGTACCTGTTCCAGGCCGAGCTGCAGGCTCTGTACAACGACCCGCAACTGATCGCCATCGTCCCCGACCTGGCCGAGCGCTGCCGTGCCGAACAGGCCCGCCTGGACCTCGCCGACCTCGACACCGCAGTACCGCAAGCCGTGCCGGGGGCCCTGCGCAACCCGAGCCTGGGCGAGGCAATGGGCTGGATCTTCGTCTCCGAAGGCTCCAAACTGGGCGCTGCGTTTCTGATCAAGCGTGCCGTGGCCCTGGGACTGTCCGACAACTTCGGTGCTCGACACCTGGGTGAACCGGCCGGCGGCCGTGCTGAAGGCTGGAAGCAGTTCACCCGCATTCTGGATGGCCTGGCCCTGTCCACCGAAGAGGACACCGCTGCCGAACGCGGCGCAGTTGCTGCCTTCGAGCGCTTCACCGAACTGCTCAAGCACGCCTACGCTGCGGATGCCGCGCTGGTTTGACACACCGTATCCGGCCACCCTACCGGTGGCCGAACCGCTTTATGCAATGAGACCATGACCCGACCCGCCCGCTCGAAACTTGCCCGCCTGCTGTATGCACTCCTGGCTTACGTGAGCCTGGGCGTTGGCCTGGTCGCGATCGTCATCCCCGGCCTGCCGACCACCGAATTCATCCTGCTGGCCGCCTGGGCGGCCACGCGCAGTTCACCGCGCCTGTCTGCCTGGCTGGAGAACCACCGGCTGTTCGGGCCGATCCTGCACAACTGGCGCAATGGCAAGGTTATCCAGCGCCGGGCCAAGGTCAGCGCGACCCTCAGCATGCTGCTGTGCGCGGGCCTGATGCTGACGTTCCTGGAACACCGTTGGCCGGTGTTTCTGGCCATTGCCGGCATGGCCCTGGGCAACCTGTGGATCTGGTCCCGCCCGGAGCACGCCCCCTGCCCTGCCCGGTCACAAGCTCAGCAGCCCTGAGTACAGGGCATAGGCCGCCAGGGCGGCGCCGGCCAGCACGGCGGCGAAAATCAGCTTTTCCCAGGCAGTGAACAAGGCCTTTCCCTGCTCATGCTTGGCCCGGGCGAACAGGATAACGCCCGGCGCGTACAGCAGCGCCGACAGCAACAGGTACTTGAGCCCGCCGGCGTACAAGAGCCACACCGCATATACCAGGGCAATCAGCGCTACCAGCAGGTCCTTGCGGCGCAAGGCCGGCTGCCCGTCGTAGGTTTCTGCACGTACCGCCAACAGCACGGCGTAGGCCGCCGACCACAGGTAGGGCACCAGGATCATCGACGACGCCAGGTAGATCAGGCTGGTATAGGTACCGGCGGAAAACAGCGTGATCAGCAGGAAGCCCTGGATCATGCAGTTAGTCAGCCACAGGGCGTTGGCCGGCACATGGTTGGCGTTTTCCTGGGCCAGGAAGCGCGGCATGGTCTTGTCCCGTGCCGTGGCAAAGAGGATCTCGGCGCACAGCAACGCCCAGGACAGCAGCGCGCCAAGCAGCGAAACCGCCAGGCCGATACTGATCAGCAAGGCGCCCCAGGGCCCGACGATATGCTCCAGCACCGAAGCCAGTGACGGGTTCTGCAGCCCGGCCAGTTCCGGCTGGGTCATCACCCCCAGCGACAGCACATTGACCAGCACCAGCAGCGCCAGCACCCCCAGGAAACCGATCACCGTGGCCTTGCCGACATCCGAGCGGCGCTGGGCGCGCCCGGAATACACACTGGCACCCTCGATGCCGATGAACACGAACACAGTCACCAGCATCATGTTGCGCACCTGCTCCAGCACGCTGCCGAACTGCGGGTTGCTCAGACCCCAGATGTCACGGGTGAAGATATCGGCGCGAAAGGCGAATGCCGCTATCACCACGAAGATCAGCAATGGCACCACCTTGGCAACGGTGGTCACCTGGTTGATGAACGCCGCCTCCTTGATGCCGCGCAGCACCAGGAAATGCACCGCCCACAGCAGCAGCGACGCGCAACCGATGGCAATTGGCGTGTTGCCCTCGCCAAACACCGGGAAGTAGAACCCCAAGGTGCTGAACAGCAGCACGAAATAGCCGACGTTGCCCAGCCAGGCACTGATCCAGTAGCCCCAGGCCGAGGAAAAACCCATGTACTCGCCAAAGCCGGCCTTGGCGTAGGCGTACACCCCCGAGTCCAGCTCAGGCTTGCGGTTGGCCAGGGTCTGGAACACAAAAGCCAGGGCCAGCATGCCGATCGCGGTGATACCCCAACCGATCAGCACTGCCCCCACATCGGCACGCGCCGCCATGTTTTGCGGCAAAGAGAATATCCCGCCACCAATCATCGAGCCGACCACCAACGCGATCAGCGCACCCAGGCGCAGCTTTTGTCCCGGTTCGCTCATGAGCTTTCCTTTTTTAACGCGCTGTCATGGGTTTGAAACAGCCATGCCGTCCATATAGATGGCGTTACTTATAATGATCCGGACCAATGAAGCTATAGCACTAATAACTGCTTTGTCTATGCCCGCTTCGAGTAAAAACTAGCAGCTCGCGAGCAACTAGAGAAGGGCCCGATAAAGCTCGAAATTCTTATGAAAAATTTGCGAAAGCGGCAAAAGAGGCTAGCTTCAAGCTTCGCAGGCTGAACAGAGCGTTTGCTCTAGAAGGACATGGAGGTGCCAGCGTGCAAGGCCTGCAGCAAAAGTTGTCGGCACTCTCCGGGAGCTCCGTGAAGGAATTTTCCTACTTCACGTCGCCATGAACTGACCCAAGTCAGCGAATGGCAGCGGCGTCGGATTTACGCTGTCGTCAACTTTCTCCTGGCAGGAGTTGTTAAATGTCTGATTCATCCGGAAAACTAAAGCTCGGCGCGTTAGTTGCACTTGTCGTCGGTTCGATGATTGGTGGCGGGATCTTCTCGCTGCCGCAAAACATGGCTGCCAGCGCAGGGGTTGGCGCTGTGCTGATCGGTTGGGCGATCACCGCGGTCGGCATGCTGACCCTGGCATTCGTGTTCCAGACCCTGGCCAACCGCAAGCCTGACCTGGATGGCGGGGTGTATGCCTACGCCAAGGCCGGTTTCGGCGACTACATGGGCTTCTCCTCGGCCTGGGGCTACTGGATCAGTGCCTGGCTGGGCAACGTCGGCTACTTCGTGCTGTTGTTCAGTACCTTGGGTTACTTCTTCCCGATCTTCGGCGAAGGCAACACCCCGGCCGCCATCATCGGCGCGTCGGTGCTGCTGTGGGCAGTGCACTTCCTGGTGCTGCGCGGCATCAAGGAAGCGGCGTTCATCAACCTGGTCACCACCGTGGCCAAGGTGGTGCCGCTGCTGCTGTTCGCCCTGATCTGCCTGTTCGCCTTCAAGCTCGACATCTTCACTGCTGACATCTGGGCGGTTGGCACGCCAGAGCTTGGCAGTGTGATGAACCAGGTGCGCAACATGATGCTGGTCACCGTTTGGGTGTTCATCGGCATCGAGGGTGCGAGCATCTTCTCGTCGCGGGCGGAAAAACGCTCTGACGTGGGCAAGGCCACGGTTATCGGCTTCGTCACCGTGCTGCTGTTCCTGGTGCTGGTCAACGTACTGTCGCTGGGCATCATGACCCAACCGGAACTGGCCAAGCTGCAGAACCCGTCGATGGCTGCCGTGCTGGAGCATGTGGTCGGCCACTGGGGCGCGGTGCTGATCAGCGTCGGCCTGATCATTTCGCTGCTCGGGGCACTGCTGTCGTGGGTGCTGCTGTGCGCCGAGATCATGTTCGCCGCCGCCAAGGACCACACCATGCCGGAATTCCTGCGCCGCGAGAACGCCAACCAGGTACCGGCGAACGCCCTGTGGCTGACCAACGCCATGGTACAGATCTTCCTGGTGATCACGCTGTTCTCCAACAGCACCTACCTGTCGCTGATCTACCTGGCCACATCGATGATCCTGGTGCCCTACCTGTGGTCGGCAGCCTATGCCGTGCTGCTGGCAGTGCGTAGCGAAACCTACGAACAGGCCTTGGCCGAACGGCAGAAGGACCTGGTGATCGGTGGTATCGCCCTGTTGTACGCCATCTGGCTGCTGTACGCCGGCGGCGTGAAATACCTGCTGCTCTCGGCCCTGCTCTACGCACCTGGCGCGATTCTGTTCGCCAAGGCCAAGCGTGAGGTTGGCCAACCTGTCTTCACCAACGTGGAAAAACTGATCTTCGCAGCCGTGGTCATCGGCGCCCTGGTGGCAGCCTTTGGCCTGTACGACGGCTTCCTGACTCTTTGACCCACGTCTTCGTTCAACTGGAGGAATGAAATCATGTCCGCTGAAAAACAGAAGTACGGTGTCCACTCCGAAGCCGGCAAACTGCGCAAAGTGATGGTTTGCTCGCCGGGCCTGGCGCACAAGCGCCTGACGCCGAGCAACTGTGACGAGCTGCTGTTCGACGACGTGATCTGGGTCGACCAGGCCAAGCGTGACCATTTCGACTTTGTCACCAAGATGCGCGAGCGTGGCGTGGATGTGCTGGAGATGCACAACCTGCTGACCGACATCGTCCAGCAACCCGAGGCACTCAAGTGGATCCTCGATCGCAAGATCACCCCGGACACCGTCGGCGTGGGCCTGACCAACGAAGTACGCAGCTGGCTCGAAGGCCTCGAGCCACGCCACCTCGCCGAGTTCCTGATTGGCGGCGTTGCCGGGCAGGATCTGCCGCAGAGCGAGGGTGCCGAAGTGGTCAAGATGTACAACGACTACCTGGGCCACTCCAGCTTCATCCTGCCACCGCTGCCCAATACCCAGTTCACCCGTGACACTACCTGCTGGATCTACGGCGGCGTCACGCTCAACCCGATGTACTGGCCAGCGCGACGCCAGGAAACCCTGCTGACCACCGCCATCTACAAGTTCCACCCCCAGTTCACCAACGCCGACTTCCAGGTCTGGTACGGTGACCCGGACAAGGACCACGGCCAGTCCACCCTAGAAGGCGGC
>MTEU01002536.1_pt4 | contig 12934 bp, 13 predicted proteins | sample 1042701 | NCBI WGS metagenome assembly MTEU01 (sample SAMN06185813, study PRJNA358809) | soil metagenome | isolation source: naturally attenuated soil | place: India | collected 2015-05-23
GCCGCTTTGGGTCGAAAACGGCCACTCGTGAACGGCCGCCTTCTTCCATGGCGAGCTTTCGCAGTCTGGCCCCAGCGCTCATTGGCTTGGCTGCGTATCCTCCTGCTTGAAAACACGAAATCCGCGCGCCTGATAATTTCCAAGCGCGGCAGGATGGTCGAACGTGCATGTGTGTACCCACACCCGCTCTGTACCTTGCCATTCCCACGCAGATCGAACAGCGTGACTCAAGAGTGCCCCGCCGAAGCCACACCCTAGAAACTGCGGTGCCAACCCGAAGTAGCGGATTTCGCAGTTACAGCCATCGGGGCGATAAAGCTCGTAATAGCCGGCTATCGCGCCGCGGTGATAGGCAACCCAGGTACGGTGGCACTCCTGTTCAACGAGTGCCTGCCATTCGGAACTGCTCCAGCAATCAAGATCGCCCCACTCCCAGGGCGTTCCTACCAGCTTGTAGAGAAACCGATTGAATTCCGCCTGAGGCACTTCACATTCGATGATCTGAAGGTCGTGACGCTGTGGTTTTTCCTGCAGCTCGGAAGCCGAGGTCATTTCCAAGTAATAAGTGATGCAAGACCGTTCCATCGTAGACTCCCTGCGTCTTCCCGCTAGCGATCAGACAAGCATGCCAGCTGCGGCTCGACCGCGGCTACACCTGATGTCTGCTTCGGCTCGATCGGAACAGAATCCACGATTGTCCGAAGGGGCAATCAACCTCGCTGTCGCGCAACCGCTGTGGTAGCGCAATCGCCCCAACTATTCTCAGAAGCGCTCATCGCCGATCGCCGGCAAGATCAGCTCCCTTACGAACGAAGCCTCGGACAAGCGCAACAGCGCGTCGACCATGGTGACCACATCATGCACCGGCACCTGGCGCCGTTCGCCTCGTGCTGCGGCTTGCGCCAATGGCGTGTTCAGGGAGTCGTCGGTATTCAGGTATCCCAGGTGAAGCACGGTCACCGCCAGGTTGTCATCCCTAAAGCCTTCGCGTAGCGCATCAGCCATGCCGTTGAGGGCGAACTTGGAGGCGCCGAACGCCACCTCCGGGCGCCCGCTCTGGCGAAGGGCCGAGGTCGAACCGGTAAGGATCAACTGCGGCCGGGGCGCACCCAGCAACTTCGGCACCAGCCGCTTGAGCAGAAGCAGCGTGGCGGTGATGTTCACCTCGACCAGCCTGGTGATCGATTCGTCGCTGTCGTCGAGGAATGCGTAGTGCTCGCTGAAGGCGTGTTCTTCCCAGATGCCGACGTTGCAGATCAGGACATCCAGATCGGCAGGTGTTCGATCCGCGATCTGTGCTACAGCTGCCGTTGGCTTGGCAAGGTCGGCATCGATCCAGTGCAGATCGATGCCCGAGGCAAGGACCAGGTCGACCGGCTGTTTGCGGGATACGCCGATCAGCGTGTCCCCTGGCTTGCCGAGCCCTTCGAGCAAGGCACGGCCCAACCCTCTGCTGGCGCCTACGATCATCGTCTTCATCTGTTGCTCCTTCCTGGCATCCTGCAAGTATCCATCGACCGATCAACTCCACCGGACATTGAGTACGACGAAGTGCAACAGGACCCAGACCATCAGCAGCAGATGGGTCAGTTGCAACCCTTCCTGGCGGATCCAGTAGCCGAACCATATCCCGCCCAGCAGCATGGCGAGCAGGAACCCGAGCGTTGCGCTCAAGGCCAGGTTCAACCAGGGCAGTGAAGCCTCCAGGCCGGCGCCAAGCACTAGTTCATAGCACCCGACCCAGGCCGTGAGGGCGGCGGCTGCCTGTATCAGTACGATGATCGACAAGGCCAGGCGATGGAGGGAGGGAGAAGTCATCGCTCGCCCCAGCAGTGGGAGGCTGATTGCGGGAGGTTGGGCCAGCGGCGCCATCGACATGGTCGCCCCGATCGCTCCGGCCGAACTGGCAAAAGCATGCAGGTTGTTGATCAGGCTGATACTCAGCCACAGGCTCAAGCCAATGCTGCAGGTGATCTGGAAAATCAGCAGTGAGGTCGGAGTGTCCATTCCTGGTCCTTTGTGAGTTCGTTTCCGGAAGTTGCGAGAGAGTCCGGACGACACTCTAGAACCTCCACTTAACTCGAGGTCAATACCGTTTTCCAGGAAGGCTTCCATGCTGGAGAACCAGGTTAAGCCAGGTTCTACTTCACGCGATTGGAGGAGTGGCCAGCTCAATCGTTGCCCGTTACTTCGACAACCTCGACAAACCCCTCTGACCTGCAAGGCGGCTCGAACGCAACCGCAACTGCCTCGATACTCTCCCGCGGCACTTGATGATCCGCGCGGCGTAACGCATTGCGTGCCAGTGCCTGCTCCACCGAGGCACGAACCCAGACCGCCGAGACCGGCACGCCAATGCGCGCGGCCAACGCCAGAATTGGCGCACGATGCACGCGCCGCGGCAGTGCTGCATCGAAATACAGGCAGCCGTTATCATCCCCTGCCCCACGATGCTGCTCGATCCAGGTGGTTTTCCCCGCAGCTTGCATGCCCACGACCAACAGCAATCGCGCTTTCGGGCCACTGCGCGTTAGCGCAGCCTCCAGCGCCTGCAGGGTGAGCCGCCAAGCGTCGGCGTTGCGCGATTGGCTGAACACGCGCCCACCGAGCGTTTCAAGGTAATGGTCTGGATTGAACACTCGGGTATCGGCTGGAGGGGCAGACGACCAACGATAACTCGTCAGCGGCCATGATTGCCCTGCCAGTTCAATGGACCGTACAGACGCCTCCCGGCCACCGCAGCGTCGGTAGAAGTACCGATTCGGGTTATCCGTCAGCACCCAGGCGAGCAAACCTTGCCGGCCCGGCGCTTGAAGCTGCATCGCCACGGCCAGCAGCAGCTGGCGCCCAACGCCCTGTCCTTGCCAATGCGGCAGCAGATAAAGACCATAGAGCTCGTTAGCCTCCCCGAACCCCGGGCTTCGGTTCGGCCCTCCCGAGCAGAAGCCGACGATCTCGCCCGCTACCTTGGCCACGTGGTAGCTCACTCCAGTGACGGCGATCAGGGCCCGATGCCGTTGTTGCTGAGCCTCGATGGTCAATCCGGCCAGAAATGCATCCGGCAGAATGCCCTGAAACGTTGTCTGCCAGGCCTTCACCGTCACGGCCGCAATGCCTGCCAGGTCCTCAGGGGCTGCCGGGGCAATGAGCAAGTCCATGTGCGCTCTCCGTTGGACTGTTCTCTTCAAAGACGCGCTGGCTTGCATCAGTTCGGCAGTGCACTGCGCAGCGTCCAGATCGCGGCTAGGGCCGAAGGAAACCCAGCCAACCACCTGCCCATTCAATTCGGCTACACGAATGGAAGGATTGCCAGACTCGATTGCCTGCCTCAGGAAACCCGCACGGCGTTCCACACTGCTGTCCAGGGCGCTCAGGTAACGGCTCGACAACAGCCCTTCATAGGCGCTCTGCCAACTGCGGATGTGAAGGATGGCAATCGCAGCGGCATCAGCGCTGACGGGCTTGCGAACAAGGAGCTTGGGTAGCAGGCTGACGGGTTCCAAGTGATCAGACCTCAAAAGTATTCAACACAGTTACTGCACCTGCCATGCCACCAGGCATGCAACGATCAACTGCCGCTTTCAGCGGGTAACCCTCAGGCTTGACCTGTACAGCAGCAACGCAAACTGTCTGAACACTGTCCCCAGGCCGACAGCATTGGCACTGAGCGCTATCTGCCCAATATAGATAGTCCGCTTTACCTTCCTCATGCCTGGCAGAGCGAAACATGTAAAGACCACCGGGCTCGATACCGGCCCGGTGATTGCTCACCACCTTACCAATTGTGCGTATAGCTGGCAGTCAACACAGTGCCGGGTGCCGGCAAGTGGCTGGTGTTGTTGTTATTGCGCAGCAATTGGCTGTAGAGCGGGTAATAATCGCGATTGAACAGGTTCTGGATACCGACGCTTACCTTGTCGTCAGCGGAGATCTGGTACTGGCTGACCAGGTCCACTGTCGTATAGGTACTCACCTGATGCCGACCAAAGCTGTCCACGCCATCGAGCCTGTAGTCCTTGCCGTCGAAGAACGTGGCTTGCAAGCGGTTGCTCCAGTCCAGGGTCGGCTTGTATTGCACGTAGGCGGTCAGCTTCAGCGGCGGAACGCGATAGCCGGTCATGTCTTGCCAGCCTTTGCCGTCCGGTTTTTCTCGCCCGCGCATCCAGGTCGCACTCCCCCCTGCGCCCCACACCGCATCGTCCGATAGCCAATCGGCACTGGCTTCAGCACCGTAGATGCGCTCCTTGGTGCGGGTCAGAATCAGGCCATTGTTGAAACTTTGCACGTCCCCCAGTTTGGAGGTGGTGTAGAACAGCGCCAGAGTGCCGAGGGTGTTGCTGCCCAGCTCTCCTCGCCAGCCAAGCTCATAATTGTTGGTCTTGACCGGTTCCAGGTTCGATGCGTCGATATCGAAACCACGGCGCGCATTGCGCAACTGAATGCCCACGTCGGGCAATTGGAAGCCTTGGCTGAAAGAGGCGTAGATTTCCTGGCCGAGTACTGGTGAGTAGACGATACCCAGGTTCGACAGCACCGCATCGTAATGAATGTCACCTCCCTTCACCGCCACCGGGGACGCAGCCGTGGATTCGGACAACGGAACGAAGTCATCGAATTCGGCGGTGGAATATTCGTAGCGCAAGCCGCCGTCGATAGACCAATGCTCGTCGAAGCGATGCTGCAACTGGGCGAACGCACCGGCGCTTCTCGTTCTCAGCGGGGGCATGTAGGTGAGCTTGCCGGTCTTGTCGAATACCAGGCCACCACTGGCGTCATAAGCCGCAGGGTCGAAGACGTCGAGCGGCATGTCGCTGCGCTCCTGGTTATAGTCGCCACCCCACACCAGCTCGGTACTGCCGCTGTCGCCAAGTGGCGTGCGCAGGGTCAGGCGGCTGCCGAAGACTTCACTGTTCTGCATGATCTGGTCGACGTTGCCGCCGCGGGTGGCGACGGCCCGGGCGTCGAACGGGGTGAAGCGAGTGAAGTAGTCCCGGTAGTACATCTGGGCAGAAAGCCGGCTTCCGAGAATGTCGAGATTCTCGTATTCCAGGTTCACCAGGGTGTTGCGAATGCGGTTCTGCTCGTCGAGGTCCAGGCCCTTGATCGCATTGGCCGGCACAGAGCCTGCGGGAAGTTTCGCGACGCTTGGGTCTGTAGCGTAGTCGGTGTCCTGGCGGGCGTCGTAGTGGCTGACTGCGAGCTGGATTCGCTGGTTCTCGTCGATGTGCAGCCCCAGCTTGCCGCCAATGTTGTAGATGTTCGAATCGAACAGGTCGCCTTGACTGGGCTCCGGAGCGATCCGGTCGCCGTGCGCATCGTACGAGGCACCGATGTGGCGGGTGCCGAAGTCGAACGAGTAGTCCACCGCGCCCTGGGAGCCTGCGAAATACTGCTGGAACTGCCCACCCAGGCCATCGCTGCCCAGGCGGCTAAGTGGCGAGGTGGCGCTCAGGCTGGTTTCGGCACGGTTTTCGCCACCGGCAGGCCGTGTGGTGATGGAGATGATGCCCCCCGTGGCGCCGCTGCCATAGATGGCGCTGCTGCCGCGAATGACTTCGACCCGTTCGATCAGTGCCGGGTCGATGTTGGCAAGGTTGCGCGAAGAGTCGCGGTTGGTATTGAGCGGCACCCCGTCGACCATGACCAGCATGCTGCGCCCGCGCAGGGTCTGGCCATACTCGGTGACGGTGCGGCTGGAGTCGGACATGCCAGGAATCGCCTTGGCGAGTACCGTGGCCAGGCTCTCTGAACCCTGGCGTAGCTCCTGCAGTTGTTCATGCTCCAGAACGGTGGATTGCCGCGTTGCGGAAACCAGGCTGCTGCTGGTGCGCGAGGCGGTGATTTCCATCTGTGCCATTTCCACGGGCACGCTCTGGGTTGCGGGGCTGGCTGCAGTGGCACCCTGCGCGACGATGACGAACGTGCGTTCATCCTTGGCCTGTACCTGCAAGCCACTGTCCTTGAGCAGCGTTTGAAGGGCTTCCTCAGGTGTGAACCGCCCTTTCACCGCAGGCGCGTTCCGACCTGCACCGAGATCGCTGGCAAAGATGATCTGAACCGAAGACTGCTGTGCGAGCGCGTTTATGGCCTCGCCCAGCGGTGCGGCGGGGAGATCCACGTTCACCTTTTCCCGGCCCTGGGCCGACATTGCGATAAGCAGGCTACTGGCGAGCAATGACAGGCGAAGTTGGCGACTGCGGAGGGGAAAATGCACTTCTCGAGTTCCTTTTTCTGGTTGGGCTTTTTTCATTAGCCGCCATGGGGATCGAGAAACCCTACCTGCGCCTGAGAATTATTTTCTTGTCGGTTTGCGTTGGATCCGGACGCTGCCATCCTCTTGTTGCAGTACGGCTACGGGCAGGATGCTCGGTAGCAGATCCAGTAGCAGGTCGACATTGTGCGCCTCGAACACCCCTGTCACCTTGAGTGCGCCAAGGCTTGGGTCGCTCAGCTCGATGGGCGCCTTGCGATAGTGGCGCAGCAACGACACCGCTTCATCCAGCGGCGTCTGCTCGAACACGATGCGATCCTCTTTCCATGCCATCGCCCTGGAAACATCGGCCTTCGCAACCGGCGTCAGTCGCCCGCCAATCGAGTCGACCTGTTGCCCTGGCCTGAGGGTAACTGGTGCTTGTGTTGCAGCTGCCGCAACGTCCACGCGCCCACGGGCCAAGGTCACACGCACCGCGTCGTTATCCAGGCGGCGGACATTGAACAACGTACCGAGCACCTCGACTTTCGCCTGGCCAGCAGACACCACGAAGGGGCGGTACACGGCCGAGGACACATCGAATAGCGCCTGCCCTGCGCGCAGGTCGACTTCGCGGCTGAGCAGACGCCAACTGATATCGAGGTGCGTGCCACTGTCGAGCAGCAGATTGCTTCCATCGCCCAGCAGCACAGCGCGCCGCTCACCAATGGCGGTAGCGAAACGCTCGCTCTTGTAGGCAGGGTTCAGCCACGCCAGGGCTGCAAAGGCGATCGCAAGCGCCAGCGTGATACCTGCCGACTTTACCGCTTTCGAGGGCGCTGGCCTGGCTGGCGGCATGGGGAACAGCTGTTTGAGCTCTTCACGATGTCGCCCCAGAGCCTCGTCCAGTGGCGCCTGTTCGGGCTGCTTCGTCATGGATGTACCTCATCGCGCCCAAGCCTTTGCCTGCACGCCGCCAACCCCAGCCGCAGGTGCTTTTCCACTGTCTTGACGGAAATACCGAGGCGAGCGGCTACTTCTGCCTGGGGGATTTCGTGAATCTTGTGCATGACGAAAACAGCCTGGCAGCGAGGTGGGAGGCCTGTGATAGCGTTGACGAGCAGTTGAAGCTCGCGCTCGCTGTCATACCTGGTCGTCGGGTTGGCTGCCGGGCAGGCCACCTCAGGCAGCTCGGAGATAGCCTCTACCCAGGCGTCTCGACGGCGATCGCTACGATAGCGACTCACGGCGGTGTCGTGGGAGATTTTTCGTAGCAAGGCAAGTGGGGTTCGAACGTCGTCTTTCTCACCGCGCTCAAGCAACTGCACGCACACGTCATGCACCACATCGCGCGCCATGCTTCTGTCGCCGAAGCGTCGGCGAATGTGGTCCACCAGATCGTCGTAGTGACGTACCAATGTAGACAGCAGCGTCGGTTTGGCGGGATCGAACGACACGATGCATCCTGGATAAGAGGGAGGCCCCGAAACAAGACACAAGTGTAAATGAGAAATAATTGCGAATAAACAAGCCAAGGTGCCGAGCCATGCTAAATCGCAGGAAGGTCAGGAATCGTCAGGCCGTTGGCAATGGCACTGGCTTCGAGCTTTGCACGCTCCGCATCCAGAAAGACATAGGCGGCTTGCAGCGTGGTGATCTTAGCTTGAATTTCGGCCATCTTGCTGGCCACCAAGGCCGCGCCTTGAGCGCAATCGATCGTGTTACCCCGCTTGGCCGCAAGGATGTCGGCGATCTCGGCGAGTGAAAAACCGCCGCTCTGGGCACTCTGGATAAAAGCCAGATCAATAACGGTCTGTTCGCTGTAACTGCGGTAATTGTTGGCTTGCCGATGGGCCGCGATAAGCCCGAGTTGCTCGTAATAGCGCAAGGTATGGCGGCCGACTCCACTCAGGCGCTCCAACTCTCCAACATTCACAGTAGAAATTCCTTGACTGTAGAGTACGCTCTACACCTTAGCCTGCGCCGATCATCCAGACAAGGACTCAGATATGAGCGTGGAATGTTTCGTCACGGGCGGCAGTGGGTTTGTCGGCCAACACTTACTGGCCCGTCTTACTGCGACAGGGCACAAGACCTGGGTGCTCATGCGCAACCCTGAAAACATCAAGCGCCTCAAAGAGCAAGTACGGCAACTGGGAGGTGACCCTGCGTATATCCATGCAGTCGCAGGAGATATCAGCCGGGAAGAACTTGGACTCAGCGAAGCAGACAAGCAATGCGTGTCATCGTCCACTGTAATCTTCCACCTCGCGGCGCAGTTTACCTGGGGCCTGACAATGGAGCAGGCCCGTGCAGTCAATGTGCAAGGGGCGCTGAGAGTCGCCAGGCTCGCGGCGAGCCAGCGAATCCGCTTGCTGATGGTGGGCGGCTACATGCTGCAGAACCTTACCCATCTGGCAAGTATCGGGGTTGATAACGAACACCCAGAAAACACCAATTGGCCTGCAGTATACGGCCGTGTGGGGGGCTACGAAGGCAGCAAGCTGGAGTCTCATTTCGCAGTCATCCGCTACATGCAGGAGGTAGGTGCGGATTACACGATCGTTCATCCTGCTACGGTATGTGGCCATAGCGAAAGTGGGCATATTCTTGAAGGGCAACCTCTGGCCGACCTCATTCGAAATCTCGCACTGGGCCGGTTAAAGGCTGTCCCGGGTTCCGCCAGGCACTGGTTGCCATTGGTCAGCGTCGATTATCTGGTAAAGATGATGACCTGCGTGGCGTTCGACCCTTCGATGGCCAACCGGCAGGTCCTGGCGCTGTATGAACACACCCCGAATCTGCAGGGGATGCTCGAGCAGCTGGCACAAACGCTGGACATCAAGGCACCCCGCCGCCATGTACCCATAGGGTTGCTCAAGTGGCTGTTGGCGATTCCCGGGCTGGCCACCCGATTATCGATCAGCGCCGAGTCATTGAACTTCATTCAGACGCAGCGCTTCGACATGAGTGACAGCCTGAAACTGGAACAGAAGTATCAGTTGGCACATCCCGATATGGCGCGAACTTTGGAAAGGACCGTGCGCTACATCCAGGGTAACTTGCCCAATCGTCACGTTCACACTTCTGCAGACCTTGCCGGCAGATAACCAACGGGGCCTGAAAGAGCGCGTGATTCTGTCGGACATTCCAGCAATACAGGTGTTATATTATTGCGCGTGAACCAGATGGTTACTTCCTGACCGTCTGGTTAGTTAAAGCGTGTCGACGCTCAACTTGGTCCTTGGGGAAAAAGGCGTGTGAATTGACGTGAAGCGTGACATCCACCTCGTTGTGCTACTGCTATCGGTCATCGGTTGCTCTCTCGCCTCGTTAACGCTGTGGAAAGTCATGGCTTCTCGCGAGCGCGCCCTGGAAGACGTCAATGTCCATGGCCTTAACCTGACCCAGGCACTTTCCACCTATTCGGAAGGTATCGTCCGACAGAGTTCGATGCTGTTGCTCGGCCTGGTCGAGCGCCTGGAAACCGAGGGCGCCGGACCTGCGCAAATCGAACGCCTGGGTCAGCTGGTCAAGCGTCAGCAGCCGTTGATGCCGCCGATGAGCGGCATCACTATCTACGCAAGGGATGGACGCTGGCTGATGTCGTCCAACCGTCCGATCCCCGACGGTGCCAACAGCAGCGACCGAGCCTTTTTCATCCACCACCGTGACAACCCATCCCGCGACCCCTTCATCGGCCTGCCAATCCGTAGCCGCGTCAATCAGGAATGGGTGATCACCATCAGCCGGCGATTCAACGATGAGCATGGCGAGTTCGCCGGCGTTGTCGCCATGACACTTGGCGTCGAGAACTTCCTCCAGCTTTTCGGCAAACTGGATGTCGGCCATGACGGTGCCATCGGGCTGGCCTATACCGACGGTTCCATGCTGGTGCGCTACCCTTTCCGGGAACAGGACATGGGGCGCAACTTTTCGAAGTCGCCCATCTTTACCAAGTATCTCGTTGACCAGTCAGCCGGCACCGCATCGTTCACCTCCAGCCTGGACGGCGTGGAGCGCCTCTATGCGTTTCGCAAGAGCGACAAGCTACCCTTGGTGACAACAGTTGCACTGGGCAAGCAGGAAGCACTCTCGGCCTGGCGGCTCGAGGCGCTGCTGTCCTCACTGGTGGTCGTGGCGCTGCTCGCACTGATCGGAGCCATTGGCTGGCTGCTGATACGTGCCATGAGCCGGCGAAGCGCGGTCGAAAACGAGCTGCGACTGACCCAGCAGCGGTTGCTTGAGAGCAATCAACGGCTGGAAAGCCTGGCGATGCACGATGCGCTGACGGGGCTCGCCAACCGGCGCTGCTTTGACGAGGCGCTGACCCAGGAAATCCGCACGGCTCATCGAAACGGGACCACGCTGGCTTTGCTGATGATCGACATCGATCACTTCAAACGCTACAACGACACCTACGGGCATCCGGCTGGCGACGCCTGCTTGCAGCAGATGGCTACCCTGCTCTCTTCCTGTATCCGCCGCCCTCGCGACCTGCTGGCACGCTACGGCGGTGAGGAAATGGCGGTGATCCTGCCCGATACCGACAATGACGGAGCAGCTGTCGTTGCCAGGTTGATAATCGAGCGCCTGGCCTTGCAACCCGTCCCTCACAAAGGCAGCCCTTTCGGACATGTGACCGCCAGTATCGGCATCGCCTGCTCCGATGGGACGGCCCTCGACAGTCCGCCATCGCTGATTGAACGCGCCGACCAGGCGCTCTATATCGCCAAGCAAGCAGGCCGTAATTGCCTGCATGTCGACCAAACGAATGTACAAAGCCAATGACACGGAATGTATTGATGCACTCTCATTTCGGCAAAGGCGTCCTCTTTGCACTCAGCGCCGCGGCACTGAATGCAACGATCGGCGTACTCAGCAAGGTGTTGATGAACAGTGGATTCAGCTCCAGCAGCATCGCCCTGATAAAAACCGTACTTGGCTGCCTGCTGCTGTCAGCCTTGCTCATGTTCCTCAAGCGGCCCCTGCATACGGCCAAGTGGCTTCCTGCAGCCGTTTGCGCCTTTCTCGGCATTTTCGTGCTGTTCCATTTTGAAACCTCGGCCTATAGCCATTACGCCGCGGCAGGCGTCGTGGTGATCCTGATGGCAAGCGCCTCCATTTCTTCGATATTGCTGGGGCGGATAGTCCTCAAGGACCCCATCACCGCCAATGCGACAGTAGGCGCCGGGTTGGCGATAGCCGGTATTGCCGTGATCTTTGGAGCCGACCTGGAACAAGGCTTCACCCTGCAAGGCGCAGTGCTCGCTTCGATCGGAGGCTGCGGTTATGGCGCATTTTCGGTTGCCATGAAGCGCATGGGCGTTTCCGGGGGGCTGCATTTCACCCGGCAACTGTTGTTTTTCGGCAGCCTCTACCTGCTGATGCCGGCTGCGACCGATGGGTTCATCGTGGGAGAGCTGTCGCTGGCGGCAGTCATGGCATTGCTGGCTCTGGCCGCGTTGCCGACCATCCTCGGTTTCTTCTGTACCACCAAGGCCATCGAATATCTGAAGCCGTCGCAAGTCCAGGCACTGGAACTGACTGAGCCGCTGTTCGCCGCGCTGCTGGCGTTCGTGGTCCTCAATGAGGTACCGCGAGACACGTTGTACCTGGGGGCCGGGCTGATCCTCTTCGGATTGTGTTTCTCCAATGAGTTGATCCGACTGGGCAAGAAAGCGCCACAGCCGTCCGAAGCGTGAAGCGCGTGCGAACAAGCGCCCCGAAGCGCGCATGCTCGCGCGGCCGCATTACCAGATCGCTATATCGTAGGTCAGGTAGATCCGGTTGCTGTCGCGCCCTCGGGAAAAGTCAGAGCGGTAGACGTAGTTGCGAACTTTCACGCCCAGCCCTTTCACGGGCCCGGACTGCACCACGTAGGCGAGCTCCACGTCACGCTCCCACTCGCTGAGGCCGGCGTCAGCAGAGCGACCGTTGTCCCCGCTCAGGTAGCGCGCCATGAAGGTGAGCCCGGGGACACCGGCCGCGGCAAAGTTGTAGGCATAGCTCGCCATCCAGGTTTTCTCTTCTTCCTCGATGAACTTGCCGATGCCCACGTTGCTGAACGAGTAGACCGTCGCACCGCTGATATACGGCAACCCAGCCTCGCCATCGAGAATCTGGTAACCGGCGCCGAAAGTATGACCGGAATGAGCGTAGGACAGCTGCCCACTGAACATGTCGTTGTCGATCTGACCACCATGAGCGGCCCCGCTGTCGCGGCTCTTGAAATAGCGCAATTCGGCGGTCAACACGCCGCCGGCCAATGGCAGGTCGTGGACCAGGCCTAAATAGTCCTGACGATAGAAGTGTTCGAGCTGGCCGTGGAAATAGCTCAAGCGCAGCTGCTTGCTGACGGCATAGTCGGCCCCGGCAAAGTTGAAATCGCCAGACTCACCGCCACTGTAACCATCCAGGAACAGGCCGGTGCTGTCGGAGGAGTCCCGCTGCTTGAAGCGGTTCAGGTGGCCGGCGGTCAGGGTCAGGCCATCGACATCGGTGCTGGTCAGTTGCGTGCCCTGGTAGGTTTGCGGCAACAATCGCGCATCGTTGTACACCAGCACCGGTGTCTTGGGCAGCAAGGTGCCATGCTTGACGATGGTCTGCCCCAGGCGCGCCTTGGCCGTCACCCCGGCACTGGCGAACTCGTTCGCGGCACGGCCATCGTCATGCACCGGCAGCAAGCCGGTACCGCTGCGCCCGCGGCCCGAATCGAGCCTTACGCCTACAAGCCCCAGGGCA